>JACXTT010014166.1_pt1 | contig 10458 bp, 9 predicted proteins | sample 9270951 | NCBI WGS metagenome assembly JACXTT01 (sample SAMN15532306, study PRJNA645909) | rock metagenome | isolation source: weathered quartz diorite | place: Puerto Rico | collected 2017-06-21
GTCGCCGAAGTAGCGCAGCGTCTTGCCCAGCGGCAGCTCGCGTCCTGCCTCGACCCCGGAGAACACCGCGCTGGTGGGCGAGGTCAGCACGCATTGACCCACGCGTCGCTCCAACTGCTTGGCGAGTTCGCTGCTGGAGGTCGCGAACAGCAGCACGGCGACGCCCGGCCGACCGTCGGGCGTGCGCGCGGCGTCGAGGTCGCACTCGATTCCCGCCTCGACGCCGCATCCGATCACCGAGGTCGCGAACCCGGTCATCGAGACTGCCGCCTGCCGGGCCCACGCCAGCGTGTGGGCCGTAATGATCACCCGGGTGCCGCGCATCGCGAAGGCTTCCGCGAACGTGTCGTCGATCGATACGCCGTTGACGATCACCGCGGCGCCTTTCGACACTCGTGCACGATCAGCTCGGAGCCGCACTCGCACAGCTCATCGCGGCTGATCCGGAAGCCGTCGGCCGATGTGGTCTGGTAGCGCTCGAAGTACGCCGCCACCTCGGTTTCGATCGAACGATCGTAGTCCGGCTTGACGGCATGCACGCTGCCGCTGGTGATCTTCACCAGGCGGCCGTCGCGCACGATCAGCTCGCCGTCCTTGAATACGTACTCGGGTGTCGTGAACATCCGCTCGCGATCGGCATCGTCTCGGTACACGACGACGTCGGCCGCGGCGCCGGCGCCCAGATGGCCGCGGTCGGCTAGGCCGAGCGTGCGCGCCGGGCCGGCGCGGGTCATGATCGCGATCTCGTACAGCGAGTACTCGCGCGTCAGGCTGCCGAGGATCGATGCGGCGCGCGCATCGGGATTGATTTTCTCGAACATCTCGTTGCGGAACGCCCGGTCGGTCAGCAGCCGGATCAGATGGGGATAGCTGGTGAAAGGCGCACCGTTCGGATGGTCGGTCGTCAGGAAGATGCGCCACGGGTCGCGCACCGACAGAAAAATCTCCAGGCCGATGGCCCACTGCAACGCGTTGACGAAGCTCTGGTCGCGGTAGCGGAACGGAACCACGCCGCAGCCGGCGTCGCACTCGATGTCCATGATCACCGCCTTGCGCGGCGAACCGAGCTCGGCGTTGCGATACTGCATCATGTTGTCGCCGGAGGCCGTCACGGTCTGGCCGAACATGATCTGTCCAACGTCGGCACTGACGTTCGGATGCAGGTTGATCGCCTCGGCGATGCGCGCGGCGGCCGAGGAGAACTTTCGATCGCCCTCTGTGCCGTAGCTGTGGAACTGCACGTGCGTCAGGTGGATCGGCAGGCCTTCGACCGCCGCGATCGTCGCTAGCGTGGAATCGACGTTGCCCGGCACTCCCAGATTGGAGCCGTGCACGTGCAGCCCGTGGGGCACCCCCAGCTCGTGCACCGCGCGCGACAGCGCCTGCAGCACTCGGCGCGGTGTCACTTCGTAATACGAATGCGCATCGTCGACGTTCAAGCGGCGCTGATTGAACTTGAACGCGCTGATTCCGCCCGGATTGACGACTTTGATCGCGATCGACTGGGTGCAGTCCAGGATCCAGGCCACATAGTCGTTGATGCGCGACTGCGGCTGGCCGCTGGACAGCATCCGCAGAAAGAAGTCGTCGCTGCCGAGCAGTGCGTAGCAGCCCTTGTCGACGATCGGCGTGTCGCCGAGCTCCAGATGCGTCTGCCGTGCATTGATCGGCAGCATCGCCGGTTCGAAACAGGCCGTGTATCCCATTTCGGCATAGCGATAACCGGTGGCCAGCGTGCCGGGGGCCGCGTGACCGCAACTCGACCGGGTCAGCGGCGTGCGCTCGTAGCGCGAGCGCCGATGGTCCTCGGGCAACAGCAGGCGTGCCAGGTTCACCTTGCCGCCGCCGACATGCGTGTGCAGGTCGATCGCGCCAGCCATCACGATGCGCCCCGCTACGTTGATCGACTGTGCGGTCGCCGCGTCGGACGGCATGCCGATGATGCGGCCGTCGCGCATGTACACGTCGCGCGTCTGACCGTCGATTCCATGGGCCGGGTCGATCACCCGCCCGCCGACAAGCCGTGTCAGCATTGGCGCAATTGTTCCGAGATCGCGCGCAGCACGTGCGCGCAGGAGGCTCGCCTGCTGGCGCGCGTCGCCGCCAGGCGCATCGTCAGCACCTTGTCCGTTCGCACCAAGTGGCCGCTGTGGTCGACGCCGGGTGTCGCGACTGGGAAGAACACGTCGGCCCGCTCGGCGGCGGCCGCGTTCGGGCCTGCGACAAGAATCAACGGCAGCATCGGAGGCGCGTCAAGACCGGCGGGCAGCGCCAGGTCCGACAGCGTCGAGATCCACAGCAAAGCGTCCGCCTCGCGCCGGGCCAGCAAGCGGCGCGCATCGAACAGGTAGGGATCGTATTGCGGCCCGTCGCTCGCAAAGCGGGTGCGAAACGGGAATCCGACCTGCCACAGCAGCACCGCATCGGCAGTCAGATCGGCCTCATTGCCGCCCAGCGGCACTCCCGAAAAGCGCGTGGTGCGGCTGAGCGCCGTCAGCGTGCGCTGGATCGCTTGAACGCTCAATTCTGCGTGCGCGAAATCCAGATCGGCTGCCGCCCACACGAGCGCTCCGTAGCGGGCCGACTGCATCAGCGTCGACAGCTCGCGCAACCGCTCGATCGGCACCGAGCCCGCCCGCGTCGCGTCGAGTCGAACGCCGGCGGTCAACGCCGCCAGCGCGCCGAGCACCTCCGGCAGGTCCGCGTGCTCGCACGCGATCCAATCGGCGCGCCCCGGGGCATCGGGCGGCGGCCGGCTGCCCAGGAAGATCGATCGGCGGTCGCCGTCCTTCAGGCCGAACAGGGTTCCGCCCGGCGCCGCGATCCGCTCGAAAAAGCGCGGAAAACGGCTGACGACATCGGTCCCAACCACCACGAGTACATCGGCGCGGTTGCGCACCTCGGCGAGCGTGGTCGTGATCGCTCCCCGATCCTGGAACGCCAGCAGATTGCGGAACTTGGCGCCCGAGTTCGCGTGATCGAGAACCGCGCCGCAGCGGTCTGCCAGCTCGACCGCCGCCCGCATGCCGGCCACATCGGTGGCCAGGCCCCCGATCAGCGGCTGCACCGCATCGCGCAGGATCCCGGCCGCGGCACTGACGGCTTGCTCGAGCGTCGCCGCAGATCCGGCCACTCTCGGCGAGTCCTGTCCTGCGGCCGACTGGCGTGCGAAGCCGGCTCGGCTCAGTTCGCAGCCGCGCGCCGAGACACTGACGGCTCCGTCGTCCGATGCGCTGACGACCACGTCATCACACAGCAAACCGCAGAACGGGCAGGTGCAGGTTGTGGCCGCGGCTGAGCGCTGTTGCGTCTTGGTATGGCTCGCCATGCGGCGATTGTAGCCACGCGGAGGTATCAACCTGGAGACAGCGTCCGGGGTAGTATCCTTTGGGCTGTATCCCACTCCCAGCAAACGGGTTCAGGATCGACACGTGCAAAGCCCGGCTGGAGCATCCCGTCACGCAGCGCCGCCCCCTCCCGAAATCCGGGTCACGGCACCGGCTCGATTGCACTTCGGTTTCATCGACCTGCACGGCGGACTAGGTCGCCGCTTCGGCAGCCTCGGGCTGGCGATCGACCGCCCGGCTGTGCGGCTGCGCGCGTCGCGCTCGGCCCGTACCGAGATCGTGGGGCAGGGGAGCGAGCGCGTCTCGCGCGTGTTGAGCGCGATGAAGGGGCGATACGGCATCGATTCGGCGGTGCGGATCGAGATCGAGGAGGCGATCCCATCGCATGCCGGTCTGGGCTCGGGAACGCAGATGACGCTGGCGGCTGCTGCCGCACTGTGCGCGCTGTCCGGCCGCACCGTTCCGGTGCCTGAGCTGGCGCACCGGCTGCAGCGCGGCGCGCGCTCGGGGATCGGCAGCAGCGTTTTCGAACTGGGCGGCTTCGTCGTCGACGGTGGTCGTGGCGATGTGGATGGCGCGCCGCCCGTGATCTGTCGCCTGCCGTTTCCGGAGGAATGGCGCGTGGTCCTGCTGTTCGATCGCCAGCTCACCGGCCTGCACGGCGAACGCGAGGCCGCGGCGTTCCGCGACCTGCCGCCGTTCCCGGAGCATCAGGCCGAGCGACTGGCGCGGCTGGTCTTGATGAAACTGCTGCCGGCGCTGGCCGAAGCGCAGCTTGCGGAGTTCGGTGCCGCTCTGACCGACCTGCAGCAAACCATTGGCGACCATTTTGCGCCCGCGCAGGGCGGGCGCTACGCAAGCCGCCGCGTCGAGCGCGCGTTGCAACGGCTGGCCGACTGGGGCGCGGCAGCCTACGGCCAGAGCTCGTGGGGTCCGACCGGATTCGCGATTTTTGGCGGGCAGGCCGCGGCCGAGGTTGCCATCGAGCACCTCGGCCATGCGCGGGACGGCCTGGACCTCGAGTCGATCCAGATTGCGTGCGGGTGCAACCACGGCGCGCAGGTGCAGACGGTCTACTCGATGGCCGGCCGAGCCGTCGCGGCCTGAGCCGGCTCCGACATACAAGGTTCGACGGGCCCCGACTCAGGACACTAGGCCGACTTCATGGAGCATCGGTACATCTTGCACTTCCTGACACCCTCGCGCCACGCCAGCCCGTTCGACGTGAACATGGCGCTGGATGCCGGGTTCGACACTGTGATGCCGTATACGCAGGTGACGATCGATGACGTCGGCCCGCTGACTCAGGATGCGATCTTTTCGCGCGGTCCCAGCGGCGTCAAACGGACCGGAATTTTTATCGGTGGCCGCGAGGTTGAATTGGCGCACGAGATGCTGGAAATGGCGCAGTCGGCCATGGTGCCGCCGTTCGAGGCGTCGGCGTTCGCCGATCCGAGTGGCGCGTATACGACCGCTGCTGCAATGGTGGCCGAAGTCGAGCGCATGCTGAAGGGATCCAACCCCTCGGGCCTGCAGGCATTGAACGTCGTTGTGTACGGGATCGGACCGGTCGGCGCCTGCACGGCGGTGCTGGCAGCTGGCGCCGGCGCCCAGGTCGCGATCGTCTCGCACAACAGCGAGGTGCGTGCACGCAGCGTGGCCGCGATGTGCCAAGCGCGCTTCGGCGCGATGATCCGGGGCGCATGCGCCACCGATTCCCAGCAGAAGCAGGCGTTGATCGCCGACTGCCATGTGCTGCTGGCTTGCGGCAAGGCCGGCGTTCGGCTGTTCAGCCGCGACGAGCTGAGCGCCGCGCGCGAATTGCTGGTGGCGGCTGACGTGAATGCGGTGCCACCCGAAGGCCTCGAAGGAGTCGGCGCGACGGACCGCGGCAAGCCGCTGGCGGCTGGATCGGGCCGCGCTCTGGGCATCGGAGCCCTGGCGATCGGCAACATCAAGTTCAAGGTGCAGCGGGGTTTGTTCGAGAGGATGCGTTCGGCCAAGCGCCCGGTGTACTTCGACTTTCGCGACGCCTTTGAGCTGGCGCGCGAATTGAGCGCTTAGTGTCTTGAGTCGGATCCGGCCGGGCGCTACGCGAGTTCAACCAATGCCCCGAGCGGATCGCTTCCTGCCTTGCTACCCGCCTTGTTACCTTGTGGTGGCGCACTCGGCGCGATTGCTCGCCCAGTCGGCCGCCCGCGCCGGCCATCCGGTGTGCGCGCTGGATCTGTTCAACGACGCCGACACCGGCCGCTTTGCAGTGGCCAGCGAGGCGGTTCGCTCGCGCGGCGACCACACCGCGGGCTTCGATCGCGAGGACCTGCTTCAGCGCGCCGCACGACTGTGCCCGCCGTCGAGGTGTCTGGGTTTCATCTACGGAGCCGGCTTTGAGGGCGACATCGAGACGCTGAAGCAACTGGCTGATCGCCGCGAGCTGCTCGGAAATTCGCCGCAGCTGGTCGCGCGGCTGAAGGATCCGGTATGTTTCTTCGGTCTGCTCGATCGGCTGTCGATTCCGCATCCGCAGACCACGTTGGTCCGCCCCGACCCGCCGCACGGCTGGCTATACAAGCGGCGGGGCGCAAGCGGCGGGGCCCATGTGGTGGACGCTTCGGTGGCGCATCGTGAGCCGGCGGAAGCGGAAGGCTATTTCCAGCGGCACGCAGCCGGCCGCAGCCTGTCGCTGCTGTTCCTGGCCAATGGGCGGCATGCCGATGTGGTCGGGATTTCGCGACAGCTGACGCAGCGCGTCGGTGCCCGGCGGTACACGTACGCCGGCGCGGTCGGCCCGATCGAATTGCCAGCGGCCGCGTCCCGCACCCTGATGGATGCGCTGCAGGCTCTGGTTGCGCATACGGGCCTGGTCGGCTGCAATAGCGTCGATTTTCTGTTGGACGGCAACCGGCCGGCCGTGCTCGAGATCAATCCGCGCCCGCCGGCGACGATCGATCTGTATGACGACGACTGGTCCAGGGGACTGTTCGATGCGCATCTGCGGGCCTGCCGCGGGCGACTGCCCAAGACGTCCACCCGGGCTCGCTCCGGGCCGGTGCGGGCACACGCGATCGTCTACGCGCGAGCACGGCTGCGGATTGCACCGGACGCGGCATTTCCCGCCTGGTGCAGCGACATTCCGCACCCCGGTGCCGCCGTGGCGGCCGACTCACCGGTCTGTACCGTGCATGCCGGGGGCTCGGATGTGTCGGCCGCGATGCGACAGCTTGGTCGGCGCCGACGCATGACCGAATTGAGACTGACGACACGATTCGACTCGGAGGAGATAGGCAATGAAGTCAACATCAGCGCGCCCGAGCGTGAACCGCAGCGCGGCACCCTTGGTCGCGTCGCTGCTGGAACGCCGCGATGAGCTGCGGCTGGACGTGCGCAGGCACGACAGCGGCGCGACGCTGGTAGACGCCGGAATCCGCGCTCCCGGCGGCCTGGAGGCCGGACGGCGCATCGCCGAGATCTGCATGGGCGGTCTGGGGCAGGTTCAGCTCAGTGCCGGCAAAGGAAGATGGCCGATCGCGCTGTCGGTCACCGCCAACGATCCGGTGCTCGCCTGCCTGGCCTCGCAGTACGCGGGATGGTCATTGTCCAGCGGCACCGGCAAGACGAAGTTTCATGCGCTCGGGTCGGGACCGGCGCGCGCGCTCGCGGTCAAGGAGATGCTGTTCGAGGAATTGGGATATCGCGATCAGGCGTCGTCGACCTACCTGGTTCTCGAAGTGGACCGGGAGCCGCCGCTGGAGGTGATTCAGAAGGTAGTGCACGACTGCCAGGTCGAACCGGAGCAGCTGACGATCGTACTGACGCCAACCAACAGCTTGGCGGGCATGGTGCAGATCATTGCGCGTGTTCTGGAAGTGGGACTGCACAAAGCGCACACGCTCGGCTTTCCTCTGGATGCCGTGGTCGATGGCGCTGGCAGCGCTCCGCTAGCTCCACCGGCTCCGGATATGCTGACCTCGATGGGGCGCAGTAACGACGCAATCCTGTTTGGCGGCACCGTTCAGCTGTTCGTTCGGTGCGAGGATGCAGCGGCCGAGAACCTGGCGAGGCAGCTGCACTCCCAGGGGTCGCGCGATTACGGCAAGCCGTTTGCGGCAATCTTCAAGGATTACGGTTTCGACTTCTACAAGATCGATCCGATGCTTTTTGCGCCGGCGGTGGCGATCGTGACGAATCTGGCCTCCGGGCGCACGTTCCGCAGTGGCGACCTGAACGACGAGCTGCTGGTGCAGTCATTCGGCGCGTAAGCGCTCGCATCGGACCATGCCACCTCGTGTTGTCATCCTGACCGACAAGCCCGGCTGGCACGGTCGCGAGCTGCTGCGTGCCTTCCGGGCACTCGGAGTGCAAGCGGCCTTCGCCAGCCTGTCGGATTGCCGGCTCGATCTGGAGGGATCGCAGGCGCTCGTGCAGGTGCCCGGATTCGGAACGCAGGTGCCCGACGCCGTGTTCGTCCGCAGCATCGAAGCCGGCACATTCGAGCAGGTCACGTTGCGGCTGTCGGTTCTGCACGCGCTGCGGGAGCTCGGCGTACCGGTTTACAACGACGCGCGCGCCATCGAGCGAAGTGTTGACAAGGCGATGACGACGTTTTTGCTGCGCCGGCACGGTATTCCGACGCTCCCCACCTGGGTGACCGAGCGGGAGAGCATTGCGCGCGGGATTCTGATGCGCGAGGCTGCGCAAGGCAACGAACTGGTGGCCAAGCCGCTTTTCGGCTCGCAGGGTAAGGGCTTACAGCGGCTCGCCGGCGGCGCCTCGGTCCCCGCTGAGGACAAGGTCCACGGGGTGTGGTACCTGCAGCGCTTTCTGGATTGCGGCCAGGGCAACTGGCACGACTGGCGAGTGATGGTTGCCGGCGGCCGCGCGGTCGCGGCGATGCTGCGGCGTGGGCGTTCGTGGGTCACCAATGTCGCGCAGGGGGGGCGCGTGGAGGCGGTCGATGCCGGTGGCGAGCTTGCTAGCCTGGCGGTCGCGGCCACGGCGGCCGTCGGGGCCGATCATGCAGGCGTCGACTTGATGCGCGACACGCAGGGTCGCTGGATGGTTTTGGAGGTCAACAGCATTCCGGCCTGGCGCGGCTTGCAGGCTGTGGCATCGGTTCGGATTGCCGAGGCATTGGCCGGTGATCTGGTGGCCCGTTATTTGGGTCCGTCACGAGTCCGGCGGACGCCTGCGCGGGCGTGATGAGTTCGAGCGGGCTGGAGGCCGTTCGGCAGCAGCACTTCCTCGCTGCCTGCGAGCTGGATGTCACCGCGCTGAAGCCGGGCAACGTACGGCTCGGGGTCTCGGCGCACGGAATGACCGCGGACGATTTTGTGCGCAGCGCGCAGGCTTGCGCGCCCGCGCTGAGCCGGTGTGGCGCCTCGGTCGGCGAGCGCGTGCTCGAAGCAATTCGTCGCACACGGCAGGTTGTGCATTGCAATACCAACCTGGGGATCGTCCTGCTGACGGCCCCTCTGTTTCGCGCTGCCGAGGCTGGCGGGGACTTGCGCACCGCGTTGGCGCAGCAGCTGGCGGGGCTGGACCGGAGCGACGCGGTTCAGGCTTATCAGGCGATCCGGCTGGCGCGCCCCGGCGGGTTGGGCACGAGCGATCGGCACGACGTCAACGCGGAGCCGCACGTGACACTGCTGGAGGCGATGCAGGAGGCTCAGGAGCGCGACAGCATCGCTCGGCAATACGCGGCGGGTTACCGCGACGTGTTCGACTTTGGCCTTTCGCAATGGCGCCATGGCTTGGCGCGATTCGAGGACGAGGGATGGGCGGCAACGCACCTGTATCTTGCATATCTGTCGACCTGGCGCGATTCGCTGATCGAACGAAAATTCGGAACCGCTACCGCGCAGACGGTATCGGAGCGGGCTCGCGACTTCCACTCGCAATTGTCTTCATATTCCGATCTGGATGACATCAGAGCGCGCCTGCTCACCTGGGATGAACGGCTGCGGGATACGGGATTGAATCCGGGTACCAGCGCCGACCTGACGGTAGCAACCGTGTTTGCTGCCAAACTGGCGGCGGCGGTGTAAAGTCCGTGGGCGCGGGCCGGACCCGCCGCGGGAGAGCACGGAGAAGGCGCCAAGAAACTTCTCGGCATTTCCAGGACATTGGCAAATCAAGGACACGAAAGGAGAACAATCGAATGGCCAAAATCACCAACGTGCGGGTCGGCGAGTCGCTGGTCGGCGACGGCAACGAAGTAGCACACGTCGATCTGATGATAGGGCCGCGCGGCAGCGCGGCAGAAAGTGCGTTCTGCCACGCGCTGAGCAATAACAAGGACGGGTTCACAACGCTGTTGGCTGTGATTGCGCCGAACCTTCCGTGCAAGCCCAACACGCTGCTGTTCAACAAGGTCACGATCAAGGGCGCCAAGCAGGCCGTCCAGATGTTCGGACCGGCCCAGGCGGCGGTGGCGCGTGCCGTGGCTGACAGCGTGCAGGCGGGCGTGATTCCGGCGGACGAGGCCGACAACCTGTTCGTCCTGGTCGGTGTCTTTATTCACTGGGATGCCGCCGACGACAACAAGATCTTCGACTACAACTATCGCGCCACCAAGGAGTCGATCGAGCGCGCAGTGGCGGGCACGCCGACCGCGGCCGAGGTCACGGCGAAAAAGGGATCGGTCAAGCATCCGTTCTCGCCGAAGTAAGCTTCGCTCATTTCAATCGGGGCAGCTAGGGGCTGCCCCGATTTATTTGAACGCTTCCGACTTCATCTGCTGCAGCAGCTCGACCCAGCGTTGCAAGTCGCCGCTGATCGAGTGGTTCGACCAGGCCAGGTCGGCTCGCGCGGCACCTTCGACCAGCAATTCGTCGTTCGCGGCGCGCTGGAGCGGTTGAAAGTCACGCTCGTGATTCAATTCGATGCCGAGCGCATCGCGCGCCGCTGCGCCGGCAGGCGCATCCGCGCTGCGAACCCGCGTCAAAGCGATCGCCTTCACGTGGCTCCACGGTGCGAAAAATGGCCGGCGATACGGGCCATGAAGCCAGATGGCGATCCCGAGCTCGGATGCCTCGATGATCGGCAGTTGCAGCAGCAGCCGCAGCCCGAAGCCGATCACGGTCAGTGCTGAAAGGCCGGACGCGATCCAGCA
>JACXTT010014167.1_pt1 | contig 10458 bp, 12 predicted proteins | sample 9270951 | NCBI WGS metagenome assembly JACXTT01 (sample SAMN15532306, study PRJNA645909) | rock metagenome | isolation source: weathered quartz diorite | place: Puerto Rico | collected 2017-06-21
GTCTCGGCCGCCGCGGCGCTCGTGGCCACGCGGAAGATCGCGAGCGCGGCCAATGCCGCGATCGCGGCACCGAGGATTCGCGGGCGCATCAGGATCCCGACTCTCCGACCACGATCACCGACTTCCGGAATCCGAACTCGTCCTCCGGGGCGAGCGGCGCGGCCGGGTCCCGCTCCCAGCGGCTGCCGTCCACGACGAACGCGTAGACGTGGTGTCCACGCGGAACGGGCACCGCGAGCGTCCAGGTGTCGCCGCTGCGCCGCATCGGGCTCGACTGGGCGTTCCAGCCGTTGAAGTCGCCGACCACGGCGACGCTCGATGCCTGCGGGGCGACCAACGCGAAGCGAATCATTCGGTCCGGGCCCGCGGTCGCGACCGGTGCGACGGCAGGGTCGGGCCGGCCGGCCGGTCGGCCACGCGCCGCCCACAGACCCATCACCGCGCCGAGCGCGACGAGCATCAGCGCCGCGAACGTGGCGGCCAGCGGCGAGAGCGTGAGGCTCCTGGAATCCGTGAGCCCGCCGCCGCGAGCGGGCGGCGGCAGCTCGCGCACGCGATCCAGTGCGCGCCGCGCCGCGGCCTCCTCGTCCTGCGGCGGGCGGCGGTACTGCGCGCGCACCGCGTCGTCCAGGCGATCGTCGTTGAGCGGCTCACCCATTGGTCGACTCTCCCCAGCGGGCCCGCACGTGATCCCGAGCCCGCTTGACCCGCATCTTCACCGCGGGAACGCTCGCCCGCACGAGCCGCGAGATCTCCTCGTACTCCATCTCTTCACCGACCCGGAGCAGGAAGGCCGCCCGATGGTCCGGGTCCAGCCCCTCGAGCGCCCGCTCGAGCCGCCGGTTCGCGTCGCTCAGCGCCTCGCCGCTCTGGACCGAAGCCCGCGCCAGCGCGCTCTCGTCGGTGACGAACCGCTCGCGCCGCGTCCGGCGCCGCACCGCGGCGGTGCGGCACCGATTCACCAGGATCTGGAACAGCCAGGCTCGAAACGACTCCCGCTCGCGGTATCGCCCGAGGCCGCGGTACGCGCGGAACACGGTCTCCTGCACGGCGTCCTCGGCGTCCGTCGCGTCCCCCAGAAAGTGGCGCGCGTAGCGCATGCAGCTCGGGTGATGGCGGCCGATCAGGGTCGCGAACGGCCCCGTTTGCCCCGACAGCACCTGCGCCACGAGCTCGGCGTCCGTCGGCGATGGCGACGCGGTCATCCTTTCACGGCGGGGTCAGGAGCACGACCCGTCGCGTCACGACCCGATCCGGAAGCGTCAGGCGAGTGAAGTAGATTCCTCCCGGCGCACGTCTGCCGTCCGCGCGCCTTCCATCCCACGCCAGCTGGCTCGTGCCCGCCGGCAGCATCCCGCGAAACACCGTGGTGACCCGGCGCCCGCTCAAGTCGAACACCGCGACCTCGGCGCGCTGCGGATCCTTGATCGAGACGGAGAACTGGGTCTCGGCGCGGAACGGGTTCGGGTGCCCGGGCGACAGCGCCGCCTTGAGCGAGTCGCCCGGCGGCGGGGGCGGCGGGGGCGGCGGGGCGTTCGGATCGGTCACCGTGAAGCGGAGGGTGTAGAGCTCGTGCGTCGTGCCGCTCGCCCGCTCGCAGGTCACATCGAGGTGCACGAGGTGCTCGCCCGCCGAATACGGGCCCAGGGCGAAGTCCTGCACCCAGACATGGGAGGTGTCCGCGCAGGTTGCGCCGGGGCGAATCGTCATGGCCAGGTTCTGCGGGTCGACGGCGGCGGCCGACGCGATCTCACCGCATGCGAACGGGTAGCGCCCGTTCACGCGGGCCGTGATCTCGTCGGTGATGAGCGGATTCGGGGGCAGGATTTCGAAGCCCATGACCACCGTGTTGCTGGTATCCGAGGGAGGCGGAGGCGGCGGCGGCGGAGCGCCGCGCACGACGTCGAACGGCACCGTGATCTCCTCCTCGGTGGAGGGAGCGCCCGGGTTGAGGACCGTCGCGTGAACCGTCAGCGAGTGCGGCCCCGCGGACAACACGCCCAGGTCGAAGCCGCGCACCCAGCCGTAGACCGAGTCCGTGGTGGCCGGGCAGGAAGTCAACGTCACGAGGACGTGCGCCGTGTCGGTGAGCCCCGCGCTCGCCACACTCCAGCACTCGTTGTAGGTCGAGGACAGCTGGATGCTGGTCGGCTGGGCGTCGTTGGGCGTCTCGGGGAAGAAGGCCAGCGCCTTGACGTGCGGAAGGAGGGGGTAGTTCCAGGTGGCTCGGGCCTGGGCGGAGGTCGTCGCGCTGCTCGCGAGGAGCAGGGCGAATAGCGCTGAGGCGGTGGTGTGGCGGGCGAGGGCCACGATGCGACGGCGCGCGCGGGCCGCGATGCGGGGGTCCGGCGATGACTGCCAGCGGTTGAAGCTCATGACGATCCCTCTCCGTGCCTGGACGCCCGGTGACTGGTCGGCGTGCTACACAGGTTAAACCCCGGGAGGGGGAAGGGAGTCACGGAGAAAAGGCCCCGACGAGCGGGCCATAGGACTGCGAGCAGGTTCCTGCGCTACGATGTCCCCGCGATCGGGGACCTCGCCGGAGCGGCGAAACTGGCAGACGCGCGGGACTCAAAAGCCGAGGCGCGCGTTTCCCGAGCATCGTGACCGCGTAGATCGCGGTCCCCGCGAGGGTGCTCCTCCGCGTGCCGTTCCCGTGCCATTCGTTTCCCGAAGACGTGGCCTGCACGAAAGGCGCACGAAAGGCACACGCCTGGCAAGGCCCGGGCCGGCTGGCCGGCGCGTTGTGGGAAGCCCAGCCCGCCGTGCCATCGCGACGGGAGAGTCGCGCCGCGCTCAACTGGAACCTCCCCGAGCGCGCCCCCTGCGTTGGCCCGCTGGCTACCGGAGGAAACGCAGGCAGACGGCGAGGACCTGCTCCTCGTCCAGCTTCCACCGCTGGTATCGCTCGTGGGGAAACGTGTCTCGGCAGTACGACCGGACGACCTTCGGGCTTCGTCCGATGGCTTGGGCGATTCGACTCGGGGTCATTGATGACCTCCTTTCGCGGCGCGCTTCTCTCCCCTACCACATGCCCTGCAACGGGGGTCAAGGGATTTCGGACCGCCCTCGTGGGGGCCGCTGCGCCGCGCTGGTCCATGCCGTTGACGCTCGCAGAGTTCGTGCAGGTTGCGGGCCAGGTGGTAGTCATGATGACTTGACAGACTACCGCAACTGTGGGATGATGATCTTGACCCTCCCGGAGGTTTCTCCTTTGGACATCGACGACATCCGGCGCGCGGCACGCGGCGACACCCGGGCCTCGGCGTGGAGCCGCGCGCCCGAGGTCATCGCGCAGGAGCAGCGTATGCTCATCCTCTGCGACGCGCTGCTCTCGTATAGATCGCCAGCTCCCCCCGCGGTGGGGTTGTCCATACGACTTGACAGACTGCCGTTTTGTGAGAGGATACGTGGGGAAGGGGAGTTCCTCTCGTGTTCTTGGGCGCACCATCGCCCGGAGGTACTGATGATGACCCTGAACAGCTTCGACTACCGCGCCGCGCGGATCGCGGCTGGCGTGACGCTTAGCGAGGCCGGCGACGCCGTCGGTGTGACCGAGTCCATGATGTCCAAGGTGGAGTCCGGCGATCGTCGGCTCTCCCCCGAGCAGTCCACGCGCCTGCGGGAGTTCCTCGTGGCCGCGCTCCGCCGCAAGGCCGAACAGACCCGCAGCCTGATCGCCACGCTGTCGGCCGCGTAGCAGCGATTAGAGCCCCTCGCGGGCTCCTCACCAACACCACGTAGCTTCGCGTGTCACGCGCACGCCTTGTCGCTCGGCGTCATGAGCGACAACACCGAAGTCGCTCCACCCACTCGGACAAGTCCACCTGGGGGCGACCTTCACCACGCCGCGCAAGCGGCAGCAACACGCGCGAGAGCGCAGGAGGAGAGCATGGCAGAGCCACACGACGAGAGCGCAGCCCGTCGAGCGAGGGCGCTCCCGACCAGAGACGATCTAATCGCACCGACTCGGGACATCCACAACCGGAAGAAGGTCGAGGACGCTGAGAGGATGTCCGCGTTTTACATCGAGCGCGCAGAGCAGCTACGCCGGCAGCAGGGCCTCGCGCCCATGAGCGAGGACGAGAAGCAGGCGATCCGGGCCGAGTACGGACTTGCGTAGCTCCCTCGCGAGTTCGGCACCAGGGCCGCGCGAGCGGCAGGAAGGCAGCACCCGATGAACGCGACAACGGAGGAACTCTTGAACGCGATCAACCTACCCGGCGGCGTGAAGGCCGTCATCATCCTGAACGAGCAACCGAGGCATACGAGCAGCTTCGAGCCATCATTCCCGCCCCCGCCGGACCACTGGTACTACGACCTCACCGGGCTGACCCTGCGCGGCGCGCGGTCGATGTTCGACGACATGGAGTGGGCGGCCACGGTTCTCCGCCGGCTCGACGAGTTCCGGTTCGATGTCCGGGTCATGATGGACGGCCGGAAGTTCGTGGACCGCACCGAGGTCTTCGACGTCCGGCAACCACCCCGAGGGTGGTGGACGTGGAGCGCCGCGGTGCCGCGCCGCCGGTACCGCCCCTCGGCCGCGTAGGCGCGGCGCACGAAGTGGTAAGTGGTATGTAAAGCACTACCACTACCACCAGAGTAGTCCCCGTACCCGGCACCGGGCCGGGTGTTGCCGGTGCCCGGCTACCCGGACCCGTTCCGACGGTACAAGCAGAAAAAGAACCCGAGCGACGGCGGGCCTCCCCGTCGCACCTGCCCGAGGGGACCCTTCCCCAACATGGGCATCAACCGCGACCACCGGTCGCAGAGGTACGCCATGCAGCAGAACCGCAGCACCCCGTCCACCGAAGTCACCGACCCTACGCCCGCCGAGGATCACCCCGCCGAGGGGCTCCCTCCCGATGTGAAGCTCGTCCGGGCGCGCGCCGCCTCGATGAAGTGGTTCGATAACTCGTACTTCGTCGAGCCGATCATACGCCCCGGCACCGTCGTCCTCCTCCAGGGACCACCGAACTCGATGAAGACGTGGGCCGCCCTCGACGCGATGCGCGCGATCGCCTCGGGCACGAGGTGGCTTGACCGGTTCCAGTGCGTCCAGGGCATGTGCCTCGGCCTCTTCCTCGACTCGCCCTCGGAGGACGTTCTCAGCCAGTGGCGTCGGCTCACGCAGGCGCAGGAGGAGGAGTTCGCGAAGCACGCCCTCGCCTCTCGCGACTGGGAGGCCGAGAAGTACGAGTTGGGCATCCCGGACGACGAGGGCGACCCAGACGCGGGGCCCGAGGAGCCGTTGCACGATGGGGACGAGGCGTACTTCTCGCCGTTCAACGACCTCGCGCGCTTCTGGTGGCCACAGGACAGCACGCACCTCTACGAGACGGCCCAGTACGGCGCGCCAGTGATGCAGCCCTTCGCCGCGCTCCTGGACCGCGTCATCCAGGAGACGACTCACCGCCACTCGACGCTGATCGGCAGCGCGCTCCAGGAGGACGACCTCGCCAAGTACGGCGAGTACGCCATCCTCTGGCGAGCCCTCGCGGGGCTCCGCAACGTCGGCGTGCAGCACGTGTTCATCGACTCGCTCTCGAAGGTCCACGGGCTGAACGAGAACGACAACATGCAGATGGAGGCGGTGGTCGGCTTACTCCAGCGGCTCGCACGCTCGACGAAGGTCTGCATCTGGGTGCTCCACCACTGGGCGAAGCCGTCCGACAGCGGCGGCTACGAGGGCTCGATCTACTCCGGGCGAGGGGCGTCCCGCATCCCCGACGGTGCGGACGTGATCTTCAACTTCATGCCCGAGCGCGGCGAGCCCAAGGTGAAGGTCGAGCAGGTCAAGGTGCGCGGGAAGCGCGTCGCGCCATTCATGGTGGAACTCGTCACGGAAGGTGACCCCGAGGCCGACAACGACTTCCTTCTCGACCAGTCCGCGACGATCAGGCAGGCGCTGAAGGACGGCGTCCCGCACATCATCGACCCGGCCAAGCACACGTTCGCCCGTGCGCGGCTAAAGCAGGCGGACCTCGGCACCAAGGCGTGCATGAGGCTCGTCGCCCACATCGGCCAGAAGGGCTCGATTACTGCAACTGAGGGTCGCGCGTGGGCCGCGCGCAAGGTCGGGCTCGAAGAGCCGCTCACCGAAGCCGGGAAAAGCAAAGTCTCGAACTACTTCAGGAACCGCCTGAAGGAGGCGACGAGGCTCGGTCTCGTCGTCTCGGAGACGAAGGGAGTCTACAAGCTGACGACTGGAGGGGTCGGCAAGCTCGCGAGGCTCGACCCAACGGAACTCGCGGCCCTCAACGCCGACGACGACTCAGCAGACGACTAACCTTCATCACGGATCACAGGAAGGGGGCCTCGACGCGCTGCGCGCCGGGGCCTCCACGGAACCCACACGCCGCCACCGGGCGGCACGAGGCCACGACGAAGTGGCCGGAGGAGCACCATGAAAAAGAGATTGAACCCCACCACCTCGAAGCCCCGGAAGGTCTCGGAGGACTTGAGGAAGCAGCAGCCGCCCTCGGCACGCAGCGCGGAGCCGAGCGCGGTCCCGACGAGGTGAAGCGCGGCGCGCGACAGGCCGACAACTACACGGGAGGAGTGGACCCGATGGCCGAGTTCTCACCAGAGCTTCTGCGGCAGGCGCGCGAGCTGAGCGGGCTCACGGCCGGCGAGCTGGCCGAGCGCGCCGGGCTGCACCGCGTCACCGTCGCGAACTACGAGCGCGGGATGCACTGCCCGCCCGAGACGTGGGCGAGGATCGAGAAGGCCCTGCGCCAGGCGATCGACGAGCAGGCCCGGGCGTTGGGGAAGATGAGGAGGAGGCTCGCCGCGTGAACCGAGGCGACATCGTGTACTACAGCGGAGCAAGAGCATGAAGAAGGGCGGAGTGCGCGGGACAGGTCGAATCTTCTCCCGCAAGGGCTACTGGCACGTGGACATCTCGTACGGCACGATCCGCATCCGCCGGAGCACCGGGGCGCTTGTCGCCGAGGGCAAGAAGGGCCGCGAGGCAGCCAGGAACGTGCTCACCGGACTGCTCCAGGAGCTTCGCGAAGGCAAGTTCGGCCAGAGCGTCAACAAGGTCACGCCGTTCAACGAACTGGTCGCGCTTCTCGAAGCCGACTACACGCGCCGAGGGCTGCGCTCCTGGGACCGCGCGCAGAGGGCGATCGCGCACCTCCGACCGGTCTTCGGGAACATGCCCGCGACCTCGATCACGTTCGCCCGCATCGGCTCGTACATCATGCGCCGTGGCGCCCAGACCGCCCAGGCCGGCACGATCCACGCCGAAGTGGCCGCCCTCCGCAGGATGCTGCGGCTCGCAGCGCAGGCCAGCATGATCGCCGCCGTCCCGCAGTTCCCCTCCCTCCCGGCCTCCCCCGCACGCCAGGGCTACCTCACCCCGGAGCAGGTCGATGCAGTCGTGGCGAACCTCCCGCAGCCCGTCGCCGACCTGGCCCACGCGCTGTGGATCACGGGGTGGCGTCGGCGCGAGGTCCAGTTCCTCAAGTGGGCCGACGTGGACATGAAGGCCGGGGAGATCAGGCTCGCCGAGGGGCGGTCGAAGACCAAGGTCGCCCGCCTCTTCCCGTTCAGGGCGTCGCCCTCCCTCGCGGGGCTGCTCAAGGCTCGCTACGACGCGCGCACGTTCGGGTCGGTGTACGTGTTCGAGCGAAAGCCGGGCCAGCCGGTGAAGGACTTCCGTGGGGCGTGGGCGCGGGCCTGCCAGGAGGCCGGTGTACCGGGTCGGATGCCGCACGACCTGCGCCGCTCGCGCGCCCGCGCCCTTACCAGGGCCGGCGTGCCGCAGTCCGTCGCGATGCGGCTCCTGGGCCACAAGACGGCCAGCATGTTCCTGCGCTACGATGTCGCCGCGATCGAGGACCTCGCCAACGCCGTAACTGCCGCCGAACCGGCGCTGAAAGGCACGCGAAAGGCACACGGCGCGACATCTGGTGCGTCTCCCTCCGAGGGCGAGTCCGACTGACCGCGTAGTCCCAACGACTTGCGTTGGGTGCCGGAGTGGCGAAACTGGCAGACGCGCGGGACTCAAAATCCCGTGGGGCCCAAACCCCGTGAGAGTTCGACCCTCTCCTCCGGCACCAGTCCCCTCGGGGCACGCGAGAGGTGGGCCGGCCGCGCCCGCGTGCATGGGGGTGAATTGCTGCTGGAGCGGGCGTCCGGACTGCCCTAGATTCGGCTCCTCGCGCATGCGGGTCCCTATCCCTGCACAAGCCCCCGACGGCCCCATCGCACCCCCGCACTCGCGCGGCGTGGACGCGTTGGCGCGAGCGTTCATGCTCGCCTCCCTCGCGTACTCGGGAGCGATGACCTTCCGCGATGTGCGCTACCCGATCGCCCAGGGCGCGGACGACTCGGGCTATTACCTGACGATCGCGGAGCATGCGGCCCGGGGCCTCGGCTTCACGTTCGACGGCCTCGCGCCTACGAACGGCTTCCATCCCCTCTGGGAGTGGCTGCTGGTCGCGCTCCACCTCGTGGCGCCGCTCCCGCCGGAAGGCATGGTGCGGCTCGTGTGGCTGCTCCAGTCGGTGCTCATGACCGTCTCGGCCTGGCTCCTCTGGCGCCTGCTTCGGCGGCACGTCGGCTCGTGGCCCGCCCTGATGGGGGCTGCAGTCTACGTGGGCCGGCTCTACTACACCGGGCGGGACGGCATGGAATCCTCGCTCCTCCTGGTCCTCGTCCTCCTGTTCCTCGACCGCGCGGACGCCTGGGGGCCTCCCCCCTCGATACGCGTCGCCCTGGTCATGGGCGTCCTCGCCGGGGCCATCATGCTCGCGCGGCTGGATTCGTTCTTCGCCGTGAGCGCGCTCGCCTTGGCCTGGAGCCTGGCGGGTCCCCCGCGCCGGCCCATGGCGGCGATCGCGTGCCTTGCGGGCGCCTCGCTCGTCGTGTCGCCCTACCTCGCCTCCAACCTGAGCCACTTCGGCCACCTGGTCCCGATCAGCGGCATGCTCAAGTCGTCGTTCCCGCACGCTGGATGGCGCGTGGCGACGTGGAACCTCGAGGGGCAGGACCGCCTCGTGCTGCAGGCGGCCACGGGCGCCGCGCTCGTCTGCCTGCTCTGGCCGCGCGCGCGCGAGGGTTCCCGATTCCTGCGCACCCTCCTGCCGGCACTCGCGATCGGGGTGCTGGCGCACGAGCTCTATTCCGCGCTCTTCATGAAATGGGGCGTCTTCAGCTGGCATTTCGTGCTCCAGCGACTCGTGCTGGCGCTCGCGCTCCCAGTGATCGGTGCCCGGCTCCTGCCGCCGCGAGCGCGAGCGGGCGCGGCGCTCTGGGCGACGGGCACGCTCGTGGTGCTGGCCGCCGGCGCCTGGCCGCTCGTCCAGAGGGACTGGCGCACGGATTACTCGCAGGCGTGGACGACCCAGTCCTACGAGGCCGCCCGTTGGGCCCGGCGCGCCACGCCGCCCGATGCGATCTTCGCGATGCAGGACGCGGGCACGTTCGGCTCCTTCAGCGACCGGAGGGTCGTGAACCTCGACGGCCTCGTCAACACGTTCGCCTACCAGGATTCGCTCGCCGCCGGCCGGCTCGAGGGCTTCCTCCGCTCGCGCCGTGTCGGATGGTTCGTGGAGCACGCGATCCTCGATCGTCCGGACGTCACCGACGCGAGCTACGCGACGTGGCGCTTCGACGCGTGGAGTCACCTGGTGGAGCGCCCCGGGGGGTCGCTGACGCTCCGCCGACGGGACGAGGTCTATCGCTCGGCGCCTTATGCGATCGCGGGCCGGCGCTGCGTGTTCCTGATCTGGCGGCTGCCTCCACCCTGACGACGGGTGGCCCCGCCCCCGGCTCCCCCGCAGCGCGTCACCCTGCGCGCTCGAACACCTCGGCGGCCCAGATCCACGTGCCACCCGCCCCGCTCCGCCGCAGGCCGGCGCGCTCCAGCACGGCGCGCATGCCCGCCGGCGGGTGCAGGTAGGCGCGGAACTCGCGCCGCATGACCTGTCGCACGAGGTTGCCACCGGCGATGAGGAGGCCGGTCAGGAAACGCGGCCGCGGGTAGCTGAACGCGAGCAGCCGGCGAGCGCGCCCGGCCGCGGCGCCGAGCAGGCGGACGTAGTCGGGATCGCAGCAGACGACGCGGTCCAGCGTGACGACGTCCGCGGGCGCGACGTCGGCGGCCTCCAGCGGGAACCGCGCGAGCTGAAAGCGCACGCGCCCCGCATGGCCGAGCCGGCTCGACTCGTCACGGGCGGCTTCCAAGTAGGCCTCCGAGGCGTCAACGTGGGTCGCGGTGCCGAAGCCGCGCTCGAGCAGGACGTGGTGGATGGCGCCGATCCCGCCGCCGATGTCGAGCAGGGTCGACTGCGGCGGCAGGGCGGCGGCCTCGACCGCGGCGAGCAGCTTGCGGGTCTGGCCGTCGGGGCCCCGGCGCCGGAAGCGCCGCAGGTCCTTGCGCGCGACCCCGGGATCGAACTCGCTCGCCGTCGCGCGGCGCGGGCAGCAGTTCATGGGTCGGGCCGG
>JACXTT010014168.1_pt1 | contig 10457 bp, 4 predicted proteins | sample 9270951 | NCBI WGS metagenome assembly JACXTT01 (sample SAMN15532306, study PRJNA645909) | rock metagenome | isolation source: weathered quartz diorite | place: Puerto Rico | collected 2017-06-21
TGTATGGGGTTGCGGTGAGCTTCGAGGGTTACGGTTGAAATCGTAGCTCATGCTACTGTTCGTCTACACCGCCTCGAATATGAATGTGTATGACCGACTCCCTCCCCCAACTGAATCTACATAGTCGGAGTTTTTCCAGATGGACGAGTTGAGCTTCACGGTGGTCGACGAATCACTCCTGTAGACGTTATACCCCTTCAAATCTCCCTCGGGGTTAGGAGTCCACGCCAGGTGGAGAAGAGAGTTTCCCGGACCTATGACGAATCCTGACGGCGCCGCCGGAGGCTTTAGTCTTCCCTTGACTTCAACGGAGGGAACGCTTTCATAACCCTGGCGCCCAAGAGCGGAAATTTTGTACGAATATACGCGATTCCCCCACACGGCGGTATCCACGAAGCTCGAGTCGCTGATGGGAGCGGGATTCAACTTCCGGAATAACGAGTCGTCCGATGTTCTCCGGTACACATTATATCCGGAAACATAGCCGTCGGTGCTCATGGTCCAGCGTATGAGGATGTCTACCTGACGGCCCGTGGCACTCAAAGCGGGGGGAGCATCGGGAAAGACGGTGGTCTCATCCGACAGGGCGCTGCGATTCCCTCGCGTGTCGACCGCCCGGACTGCGAAGTACCTTCCGGACGAACTCGGAAAGGAAACGGACGTCGACATCGTCGTCACCGAATCAGTGTATCGTCGGGAAGAATCGCCGCGATAAACGATATACGAGGCGACATTGCCCCACGGGGATCGTTCGAGGGGCGGCCATGACACGACCAACGGCCCTGATCCTCCAGGATCCCGGAGGTGCGCATCCGGCATGATGAATCCACGGCGCTCGTAAATCCGGTGAGCGCGGCGTGCATTATTGAGCATATCGTGAATCGTGCGGCCGGCAACGTAGGCATAAACTTGTCGCAATGTATCCCCCGGTGAAATCACGGGATATGGCCCCGCACTCACGAAGAGCCTCGTATCAGAGAGTCTGAGGGAATCCTGGTTCGGCCTTATCAGTTCCATGGGAAATGCAGCACCGCTCAAAAGCGAATACAAACCGGTGTCACCCACAACCGGCGGGTCGCTGCCGTAGTCGAGCCAGCGGAAAATGAATTTCAAAGAATCAATCGGACGGCCAAGATCGAGAACGGTGATCCCAAGGGGGGTCGAGCCGGTGTCGATGGGATTACTGATATAGGCCGTCCTCGTCGCGGAATCATACGCAGCGTAATTGTGCTGATAGTACCTGGTGATATCGACCGGTCCCACATCCATGTCGGCGAAGTAGGCTCCATAGGCATCCCGGATTACATAACGTCCCGTGTCAACGTAGTCATACTCCAGAAACGTCAAGGCATCGGCGCTCGGATATTTCCAGGCAAACGACTTCTGGATAAGCTCAACCCCCATGGGGACGTGGCCTGGTATAAATGGGCTGCTAAAGATGTCACTTGCTGTGCAGGAGAGGTCCCTATCCGATATCGACCCAAAATCTTCGTCGACATGCGGCTCACCGTGATCGGGAACCCCGTTTCGTTCGGTATAGAAATCCTTGTCGGATTTCAGGGGATACATACCAGCGGCATTTGGGTGGCATTTATCGGTGGACGCAGGCTCATAATTATCCTGGGCAGGGTCCGGGTTTGAGAGGGAATCATACGGGGTCCCGTCGCAGCTTGCTTCGAGTGAGTCCGGCAGCCCGTCCTCACCGACGTCGTCTGTGACTGGGTTCCAGTCGCCGTCATTGTCGAGACCGTCCAGAGGATCCTCGTCCACGCGAAGGTCTCCGTCATCATCGACACCGGCTCTATTGGTGGAGGCGTTGTGGTTGTAGTAGAATCCGGACCACCCATAGTCGTCAAACGGAGGATTGCCGACGGCCGTCCTCCAGAAATGTGCGCGCCGGAAGTGCCTCACTTCCGGAAGGAACTCTCCTCCGTTCGACAGATTGAATCCCTCATCGACTCTCCGGACGCCGTTGGCGATGCCCGCGAGCATGGGTCCACCGCCAAAGAGGTGCTCAACGTTTGAGCCGGCGGGATAGTCGAGTCCGACGTGGGGTTCCAGCGGAATCTGAGATCCCGCAGATGCATCCCAGGCGGAAAGCCCTGCGGCCATCTGGTTGCTCAGCCAAACCCGAAGGTTAAACCCCTGTATTTCACGCACCACGAAAGAGAGGGCAGAGCCAGTCAGCTTGGAGGCGTTTCTAGGGGAAGGCTTGTTTTCTCGCGATTCAAGCCGGAGTGGTAAGAAGCAAAGCAGACATGAGAGGATGAGGAGTTTCGAACGAATCATCCTGTTCCACCCTTGCTCGTTTTTGACTAAAACCGCCGCGAGCTCACCGCGCCGACAATTGACGGATCAGCCGGGGTCTGCGATCATTCGATCTCATCGTACGAGCATCATCTTTCGAATCTCGGAAAAATCTCCCGCGCGCATTTTGTAGAAATATACTCCGCTCGCCAAACCTCCCGCATCCCACGTCACCCTGAAAGTCCCCGGGGCTTTTGTGTCTTCGAGAAGGCTCGCAACCTCGCGACCCAGCACGTCATAGACCTTCAGCGAAACGGGTCCCTGTTTTGCGACCTGAAACTCGAACGATGTCGTCGGGTTGAACGGGTTCGGATAATTCTGCGAGAGGGAGAAGTGTGAAGGGAGAGTATGGCCTATCTCCCTGATGTCGAGAACGATGGGGTCGGCGCCGCCGGCCTCGGTATACCGCGCGCCGAATTCCTGGAGGTAAAGATTGGCGATGCGGTTATTCTGGATGATGAGAGTATTCTCGTCGTTGGAATTCTCGGCGCTGCTCGACCAGTTATGCGAGCCGGTGATGAGCCATTGAGTCCCCCCGGTCTGCGCGCCGTCGATCACGGCATACTTATGGTGGAGCAGTCCCGTGCTAAAACCCTTGAGGTGAATATCGGTGCCGGCGGACTGCAGATAGGCGAATTGATTCCCTGTATCGGTATTATTGTCGAGAACAACGCGCACCTTCCTTCCCCTATTCTTCAGAGCGAGGAGCGTGTCGGCCAGATCCTTCCGGGTAAAGGTGAGCAGCGCGACGCAGACCGAGCCCTGAGCCCGCGAGAGCGCCGAGGCAATCTTTGAGGTCGTGCGGTCGCTCGGGGAGAAATAGGACTCAACCGGGTGGCCGTTGATGATGAACTTATGGGGGGTGATATTCACTTTCCTGGCGCCGAAGCGGGTCGTCGACGCATTGGGCGTGAGAGTCGTGCTACCCCACATCTCGTTGAATTCAACTGAATATGCGCCGGCCAGCGACACATCCTGGATTTCGATGGAATTCTGATGATCGCTGTTGGTCCCCGGGTCGCTCGGATTCCAGGAACCGGTCCAGACCCATACGCTCTCGGGGGCACCGCCGTGGTAGTCGATGACGGCGAACTTGTTGTGCATCAAGCCGACGCCGCCATTTGTGGCGTCGAACTGGTCGGAGATCACGGGCACGCCGCTGTTGGACAGGGTGATGAAGGGCGCGTTGGAGCTGTTATCCTGCTCGCAGACCACCCTCACCTGGACCCCCCTGTTTTTTGCCGCGACGAGCGCGCTCGCAACGGCCGCCCCGGGCGAGCTGCTCAGGTTATAGAAAGCGGCATCGATGGAATAGCGGGCCGCATTGATGCGCGCAATAAGCCTGTTCGTGAGATCCTGGTTTCCGAGAGCTGCCTCTCCGGAAGAGAGGGCAGTATTGACATCGAAATTAAAGTAAACATTCATCTGGCCGGTCGAGCCGACGGGCGACACTGTGCTCACGACGAGATTGGCTGCGAAACTCGTATCGGTCCCGCTCGAGGAGAATGCCCGGACATTGTAGATTGTCCCCGGGTCGAGTCCGGCGAGATCGATCGAATGGCTCGTCGCGGGAGAGTCCGTAGGGCTGACGATCCCGAGTTCGTACGCTGTAGTCTTCCCGAGCCAGAGCCTCGTTGTGCCGGGGTTGAGCGTCGTCCAGCTGATCGTCATCGACGTTCTGTCAAGATTGCTTTCGGTCGGGAATGACGAAATGACTGGCCCGGATGAGAGGATATCAGAGGTCGATCGGGGCATGACCTGATATCCGCCGATATAGGGGGAAGCATTCTTGAATTGCGACACGACGCCGATGACATCGAACGAGCTCTGGGGCGCGGGGGCGTTGGCAAAATTTACCCCGTTATCCACGCGCACATCCACCTGTCCCGATGCATCGTTGAGCCGGTAGTTCGTGCCCGATCCGGAAACCGCCCATGTCGCGATGGGCGATCCTGTCATATCGGTCACCGTGACGCCATTCATCCGGATGAGCAAGCCTTCGTACTGTTCAACACCTCCTGCGCCGTCGGCTGCGACCTCGCCCGCCGTCACAATGAGGGGATCGACCTGGTTCCCGCTGCTGACGATCGAGTGGACGACGGGATTGACGATCTCCGAAAGCCCGTTGAAAGGCTGAACCAGGCCGGAGACGAGCACTTCATCACCCACCTGGACTGCCGTCGAGAAGGACGAGCCAAAGATTGCGAAGCCCGCGGAATTATCCTGGATATAGGAGGGTCCTCCGAATTCGTTGGCGACGGTCACGACACCTCTGACAGTAACGAGCTGATTGACTTTGAGCGGGACTCCGTTGGCGTCGTTCTCTTTGACGACGGCGATCGCAAGAGGCGAGCCGTAGATGAAGACGGCCGGCTGCACAGCGATCGGATAGACGGAATCAGCGGACGCGCCGGTTCGGACATTAAATGTGAAATTGGCCGTCGAGTCGGCCGGAGTGAGATTAGTGAACTGCGCATGCAGCGTGTCCCCCTGGACGAGGGTCATGTTCGAAACATTGATCGTATCGCCCGCGATCGAGCCCACGGGCGACCCGCCTCCGGAGAGGAGGAGATCGGCGGCGGAATCAGTCCAGCTCCACGTTGCGGGAATGATCACGCGCGCATTCCGGATCGTGTCCGATGGCGCGCCCGCGATGTTGACGATGAGCGAATGGCTGGCGCCGCCGGAGAGAGTTGAAGGTGTGAAGGAAGCCGAGCCTTTTCCCACCCCTCCCCCGCCTGAGGTGGCATCCGTCTCCTGCCCAGCGCTGACGAGCCAGGGGCCGGGGAAGCTCTCGAAGCGGGTTCCATCGTCATTAAATGTTACAAGCGAATCTATCAGCCCGGCAGGGACGGCAATCTTGAAGCCGCCAGCGCTGTAGGAATAACCCTCGGTGACCGCGTTGTCCTCAGTTCTATAGGTGCCGACCGAGGCGCCGCCGGCATAGGCGACTATCCCCTTGTTAACTGACGAGCTCGACGTACGGACAAGCCAGCCTCCGTTCCCGGCTCCTGTCATATTGAGCACCGAAAAATTTACGGCCGCCGTCGTGAGCCTGGTTGTTGTCGCGCCGACCTTCGCGGCCCTTACCGAACCGCTTGTTCCGAGGGCATCGTTGTGTTTGGCATAGATCCATCCCGACCAATTCCCGCTTCCGTCGATAGTGGCGACAGGCTGGTTTGCGCTCGAGAAGGTTGTCGTGTTGCTCCACACTCCGGTGGCGCTCCACATAAATTCATTGTTGGTGCTTGAATAGACTTTTAAATAGGCTTGCCCGTTGGCATTGGCCGTCCAGCCCGTAATCTGAACGAAAACCGAGTAGGGGAAGCCGGTCGTTCCCGATCCGCCTGCCCCCGCGATCGACGTAGGGATTCTCACTGCGGTGATCGAACCCTGGGCCAGGGCTAAGGCGGAGACAAGAAGAAGGAGCGTAAGAATAGCAAGAGTTTTCATTCAAAAATCCTTTTCGATGTGCGACGACGACAATGATTGGAGGCTTCAGCGGGCAAGAGGGAGCAACTTCTCGTGAATGGTAATGCTGGAGCCAGTATAATCTAAGAAATTCCGATCGAATTCCAAGGGCAAATTTATTCGCTTTACTTGATAAACAGAGGGTTTTTCAGTATACTGGGGAGTCACTCAGGGCGTCGATCACCCGGTATGTTTTCATTCTCTGCGCGCACCGCGGGCAAGGTCTTGTTCACACTGCTCCTGTGCGCCCTCCCCGTTTCAGCACTTGGCCAGGCAAGCTGCGCGATCACGTGGGAGAATCCCATTCGCCTCTCCTTCGACTCCGTGCTCTCGGTCTCGCCCAAACTTGCCACAAGCGGCGACACGATCCACGTCATCTGGTATGGTATCGATACAATCGGGGGAATCTCCCATTCCGGTGTCGAATATGCCCGGAGCACGGATGGCGGGGTTTCTTTTTCGGGGGCTTTGACGATCGCATCAGGGTTCGATGCGTTCAATCGGGGCGTGATAGCCTGCTCCGGGAGTATCGTCTGCGTCGCCTACGACGGGGTTGCCGGCCCGGACGTAGGGACGGTTCTTGTCCGAAGCACGGACGCGGGGCAGACCTGGGATTCTCCGCGCTTGCTGCGGGCGAATTCAGACCCCCATTTAATGAGCGCGCTCGATACCTCGTTTTACATACAGTTTGCCGACCAGGCGACGAACAAATTCGGAACTCTCGGAAGCGGCGACGGGGGGCAAACGTGGACCGTACGTTCAACGAATGCTCCGCTTCTGAGCGGAATTCAGGCGGCAGCCGACGGATTGCACGGAGTAGGTGAATACGGGTTCGGGAGCCACCCCGAGTCCGGCCATTATGTGAGTTACGACCGGGGGGGCGTCTGGTTTGGTCCCGATCCTGTCTCCCGGGAGGACGGGGTTTCCTCCACTCTGCCGCAACTTTCTGTGAGCGAGGATGCAACGATTTTCGTCGTCTGGAACGATACGGGCGCGGTGAAGATGCGTCGGAGCGCGGGATTCAACGAGGACGACGAATTGATCTGGGATCCGGAACTTGCGCTCTCGGAATCAGAGGGGGCAATTTTCTCTGAAATCGCAGCGGCAGGTCCGTTTGTCTGCGTGGCCTGGGACGTTAGTTTCGGCGGCAGGGCCGGGCTCCGGTTCCGTCCGAGCAACGACCGCGGCGAATCGTTTTGCCCCGCTGATACCCCCTCGGTGACCGATAAGGCGACGGAGCCTTCGCTCAGGTTTTCCGGGCACCGGGCGCACCTGGCCTGGGCAGAGGACGTGGCCGGGAGCGGGGAGGTTTTCTACCGGAACGGCTTGCTCAAGGAAGATCCGCGGCCCAAGTCGACGGCGCTCTATCAGAATTACCCGAACCCTTTCAACGGAGAAACGCACATCCGGTACGACCTTGAGGCTCCGTCCCATGTCTCCCTGCAGATTTATAACACGCTGGGTCAGCGCGTTCTCACCCTTGTCGATGAGTACCAGAATGCCGCGAAGTATGAAAGGGTATTGCCGGCGAACTCCCTCCCCTCGGGGGTCTACTTCTACCGGCTCAGGACCAGCTTCCTGAGCGACGTCAAAAAACTCATTATCGTGCGGTAAGTTATTTCATCCGCTCGATGGTACTGATCTCTCTTAAGAGATCCTTCTTCGTAAACCGCGACTTGCTCATGATCGTTGAGATGAACCCCTGCATCTGCTCCTTCGTATCCTCATCGACCTCCATCGAGGTGAGGATGATGATGGGAGTGGAGCGCGTCGCGGGGTTTTGTTTCAGCTGGTAGGCCACATTGAACCCGGAGATATCGGGCATGATGAGGTCGAGAATAATCAGATCGGGGGATTCGGTCCCGGCGAGGCGCACCCCCTCCTTTCCGTTCATCGGTTTCAGAACCTCATAACCTTCGGCCTCGAGCATTACCTGAATGAGCTCGGCGGCGGTCCGGTCATCATCAATGATGAGCACCTTGGGGTGTTGTTTCTGGGAATGCAGTTTGAGCGGAATGCGCTTCAGGGCGGTGATGAGATCGTCTTTATTGACCGGCTTGACGAAATAATCCACCGCGCCCATACTGAATCCCAGCTTCTTCTCGTCCGTGATGGAGATAATGATAATGGGGATGGACTTGCAGATCGGATGCCGCTTCAGTTCTTTCATCACCTGCCATCCGTCCTTCACCGGCATGATCATGTCGAGGGTGATGACATTGGGCTTTATTCTCTTGGCCCGTTCAAGCCCCTCGGCGCCGTCGCGGGCGATTTCCGTCCTGTAGCCCGCCTCCTGCAGGTACATCTGGATTAGCTGGCCGGCCTGCGGATTGTCTTCAATTATGAGGATGAGAGGTTTATTACCGTCGGGCAATGTGGCGGGCTGTTCCCCCACGATCCGAAGAAGCTGATCGGCGGATTCGATAACCTCCCCTGCCACCACCATCGGGATGCGGAAACGGAACGTGCTCCCCTTGCCCCATTCACTCTCAACCTTGATATGTCCCCCGTGGAGTTCTACCAGGCGCTTGGTGATGACGAGGCCGAGCCCGGTTCCCTCCTTCGGTCCCTTCGCATTATTCCCCTGCTGGAAAGCCTGGAAGAGCCGGCTCAAATCTTCCGGTTTGATGCCGATCCCCTGATCTTCGACGATGACTTCGATTTCATTCACAAACCGGCGGATGGCGACTGTCACCTTCCCGCCGGGATTACTGTATTTGACCGCATTCGAGACGAGATTAACGAGTATCTGCTTGAACCGGGTCTGATCCACGACGAGCTGATCGATCTCGGGAGCGACCTCGAAGCTGAGGTTGATATTTTTCTGCTGGAGCGCGGCCTGCATGACCCGCTGGATGCTGTCGGTGAAGTACGCGACCGGGTATGCCTCCACGTGGAGCTCCATTTTCCCCGCCTCGATCTTTGAGAGATCGAGAATGTCGTTGATGAGCCCCTGCAGGTGTTTTCCGCTCTCGTTGATGTTTTTCATGAAATCGCTGGTCCTGTCGGGGGGGAGATTCTTCAGGTCCGAGGTGAGGATCTCCGAAAAGCCGACGATCGCATTCAGCGGGGCGCGGAGCTCATGGCTAAAGGTCGCGAGAAATCTTTTGAGCGTTTCGTTGGCATCGTCCGTCCGCTTCTTCTCGTTCTCCAGTTCGATATTCTTGATCGTCACCTCATCCATGAGCCTCTTACGGCTCATGCCGATTGCGAGCTCATTGGCGATGATCGAGAGCAGTTTCAGGTCTTCCTGCACAAAGGACTCGACTTTGGGGGAGAGGATCTCGAGCACGCCCTGGACCTCGTTCTGGACCATCAGCGGAATCGAGATGAGCGTCTTCAGCTTGAGAGAATCGGTTTCGTTCAGGAAATAAGCGGCTATGGAACTCCGGGCGAGCTCGTCTGTGACCACAACTTTGCGCTCCATGGCCGTTTTCACGGCGATGGTCTCCGTCTTCTCGTCGACGATCTGATGTTCGACTTCGGGGTCGACCCTGACATCCACGAGGGAGGGGGCCATCAGGTGGAGAAGCGAGGAGCGTTGATCATAGCGGTATATGCAGACGAATTTCGAGGGTATCTCCATGAAAGCGGCTATCCGTTCGCCGGCGCTAAGACACAGATCGTCGAGATGCGGAGCAATATTGATCACGTGCGAGACTTCCATGAGCATCTCTTTCTGACGCTCCTGCCTTTTCTGCTCCGTGATATCCTGGAAGAAGACCGAGATCCCGCTGTCGGTCGGATAGATGCGAATGTCGTACCAGGCCTCGAAGCGCTCGTCACGGTACGAAGTGACAAAACTCTGGAAGACTTTCTTCTCCATCGCGAGCCGGTATTTCTCCCCCAGCTCGGCATCTTTGGCATTCGGGAAGATTTCGAAGACGTTTTTGGTAAGAACCTGCTCCCGCTTCAGCCCAGTTCCTTCTTCCGCCGCACGGTTCCAATATGTAAAGCGAAAGTCACTGTCAAGCGCAAAGAATCCGCCTGATATACCTTCGAGAATTTCTACATATTTGTTGGAGGAATCCATGACCTGCCTTTTTGTTGGAATTCAAAGGGCGACGATAAACAGATTGAGGTTACGTAATTTATCAATAAGATGCAAGCACTTTTTTGCAAAAAGCTTGAGATAACAGTTTTAATCCCTTATGAAATAAGGTGCCCAAAGTTATCCACCGGTTGTGAACAGGGGACACCTGAAAAACCAACGTTTTGGGGGAGTTTTTTGGGAATTATCAACAGACCCATCGACGGGTGAGGGGGGGATTACCCCTTCATTACCGCCAGGGGGACCAGTCGTGCCACCGTGCGTGCCAGCCCCGCACCCTGGACAACATCGACGACCTTACCGACGTCCTTATAGGCGTCCGGCTTTTCCTCCGTAAGACCCGAAGAACTTTCACCACGAACAATTATGCCCTTTTCTTTAAGCTCCGCGAGAAGCTCACGGGGCGATGTTTCTTTTTTTGCTTGGGTCCGGCTTTTTGATCTCCCGGCTCCGTGGCAGCAAGAGCCGAATGTTTCATTCATCGCCTGGTCGGTACCGACAAGGACATAGGAGCATGTCCCCATGCTTCCGGGGATAAAGACAGGATGGCCCGTCACGCCCACTTTAGGGGGAAGGGCGGGGTGGTTTTTGGGATAAGCCCGGGTTGCCCCATTAGGGCGGAACAGCA
>JACXTT010014169.1_pt1 | contig 10457 bp, 5 predicted proteins | sample 9270951 | NCBI WGS metagenome assembly JACXTT01 (sample SAMN15532306, study PRJNA645909) | rock metagenome | isolation source: weathered quartz diorite | place: Puerto Rico | collected 2017-06-21
TTCGGGGGGACTGGGGCCGGGGGGCGCGCCGGCGGCCGGCGCGGGCCGAAGAGACCAGCCGGCTGGCCGCGCTCGCCGCCGCCGGCCGGAGCAGGGGCGGCTCGTTCGACGAGGGGATCGCGGTGGCGATCCAGGCGCTGCTGGTGGCTCCGGATTTCCTGTTTCGCGTGGAGAAGCCCGGCTTGCATGAGACGGCGTCGCGGCTGTCGTATTTTCTCTGGAGCTCCATGCCGGACGAAGAGCTGTTTCGCGCGGCAGGCGACGGCGGGCTGGCAAAGCCGCAGATTCTGGAAGCGCAGGTGCGGCGCATGCTGGCCGACCCCAGGTCGCGCGCGCTGGAAGAGAACTTCGCGGGCCAGTGGCTGGAGATCCGCCGCATGGAATCGGTGCAGCCGGACCGGGACCGTTTCCCCGATTTCGACGACTACCTGCGCCTCTCGATGCGGAAGGAGACCGAGCTGCTCTTTCGGCACGTGGTTCGGGAGGACCGGAGCATTCTCGATCTGATCGACGCGCCGTACACGTTTCTGAATCAGCGGCTGGCGCGGCACTATGGCATCCGGGGCGTGACCGGTCCGGAATTCCGCAAGGTGGACTTACGGGAGACCGGGCGCGGCGGAGTACTAGCGCATTCCAGCGTGCTGACCGTGACTTCGTACGCCACGCGCACTTCGCCGGTGCTGCGCGGGAAGTGGATCCTGGAAAACCTGCTGAACGCTCCGCCGCCTCCGCCGCCGGCGGACGTACCGGCGCTGGACGAAGCGCACGTCGGCGAATCGGCGTCGCTGCGGCAGCAGTTGGAAAAGCACCGGAAGAACGCGGTGTGCGCGTCCTGCCACGCGCGCATGGACCCGCTGGGATTTGCACTGGAAAATTATGACGCGGTGGGCGCTTGGCGGGAGCGTGAAGGCAAGGTCCCGATCGATGCCGCCGGAACGCTGCCCGACGGGCGGGAATTTCGCGGCGCTGCATCGCTGGCCGCGATCCTGCGGCAGGATCACACCGAATTCGCTTCTTGCCTGACGGAGAAACTGCTGACCTACGCGCTGGGACGAGGGCTGACGCGCGAGGACCAGCCGGCGGTGAAGAAGATCGTCGAGGAAGCGGGCAAGCGGGAGTATCGCTTCTCCAGCCTGATTCTGGGGATCGTGAACAGCGCTCCGTGCCAGTTGCGCAGCTCGGAAGGCGAGAACAGATGAGTTTTGTGACACGGAAGCATCTTCCCCGGCGGACGCTCCTGAGGGGCATGGGCGCGGCGGTGGCGCTGCCGCTGCTGGACGCTATGATGCCGGCCTTTGCGGGTCCGGCTGGTGCGAAAGCGCCCGTGCGCATGATCTTCGGATACGTTCCCAACGGCATCATCATGCGTGATTGGACGCCGAAGCGCGATGGTAAGAATTTCGAGTTCACGCGTATCCTGAAACCGCTGGAACCGTTCCGCCAGGACCTGGCCGTTCTCAGCGGCCTGGCGCACCGGACCGGAGATGGACCGGCCGGTGACCACGCGCGCGCGGGCGGTACGTTCCTGACCGGCGTCTGCCCGAAGCGGACCACCAGCGCCGACGTCGAAGTCGGCATCTCGGTGGACCAGGTGGCGGCGCAGGCGCTGGGCGGGCGGACGCGCCTGCCCTCGCTGGAGCTGGGGTGCGAGGCGACGCGCATGGTGGGGAGTTGCGACGCGGGCTACAGTTGCGCCTACATCAACAGCATGTCGTGGCGTAGCGCGACCACACCCAATCCTCCCGAGACCAATCCGCGGTCGGTTTTCGAGCGGTTGTATGGAAGCCTGGATACGACCACGGACCCCGCCGAGCGGGCGCGGCTGACCGAGAACCGCAAGAGCGTGCTGGATTACGTCAACGAGCAGACGCGCGGCCTGGCGTCGTCGCTGGGCGCGCCGGACCGCAGGAAGATCGACGAATACATGGCGGCGATCCGCGACATCGAAACGCGAATCGCGCGCGCGGAAAGCGACAACCGGGAAATCGCGCCCGAGATGGAGAAGCCCACTGGCGTCCCCTTCGGATTTCAGGAGCACGTGCGGCTGATGCACGACCTGCTGATCGTGGCGCTGCAAGCCGACATCACGCGCATCTCGACATTGATTTACGCCAAGGAGGGCAGCAACCGGTCCTACCCGGAGCTGGGCTTTTCAGATCCGCACCACCCGCTGACGCATCACCGGAACAACGAAGAGTGGATCGAGAAGGTCACTCGAATTAATTGCCACCACGTGGAGCAGTTCGCTTATTTTCTGGGGCGGCTGAAGGCGATTCCCGACGGCGACGGAACGCTGCTGGATCATTCGATGGTCGTCTACGGCAGCAGCATCAGCGACGGGAATATTCACTGGCACAAGGATCTGCCTGTGCTGCTGGCGGGCCGCGGAGACGGCAGTTTAAAACTGGGGCGGCACTTAATCTATCCGGAGACGCCGATGACCAACCTGTACCTTACGCTCCTGGACCGCCTGGGCGTGCCGGCGGAGAAGCTCGGCGACAGCAACGGCAGGCTGGAGCACATCGCCGGAGTGTGAAATCACGCCGCCAGCGCGAGCACGCTCTGCAAGAGCACATTCGCGCCGCGCCCACAGTCCTCCCAACTGGTTAGCTCCCGTGGTGAGTGGCTGATACCGCCTATACTCGGCACGAAAATCATCCCCATGGGTCCCACTGTTGACATTACCTGGGCATCGTGCAGAGCTCCGCTCGGCAATCTCTTGTGGGACAGCGCCAGGTGCTCCGCGGCGCGCTGAATCACGGCTTGCACTTCGGGGCTAGCCAAACCGGGCTCTACGTGTTGAGTCTGTGTCAGGACAATTTGGGTCTTTGTCCGGGCGCCAATAGCGAAAGCACGTGCTCGGATGGCCTCTCCCAACCGCCGCAACTTATCGGTGGACAGATCTCGCAGATCGACGCTGAGCCGCACTTTGCCGGGAACAACGTTCGAAGCATTCGGTTCGACTTCCAGGTGACCGACAGTTCCCACTTGTGCGCCAGGCTCCTGCGTCACCAGCTCGCGCACCGCGAGCGTGAGCTGGGCGGCTGCAATCAATGCGTCCTGCCGATCGGCCATGGGAGTGGTGCCGGCATGGTTCGCCGCGCCGGTGATCACGGCATCGTAATGATCCAGCGCCACGATACCCTCGACGATGCCGATGCTGGTTCCTTCCTTATCCAGTGTGCCGCCCTGTTCGATGTGCAGTTCCAGGTAGGCGTGAAAGGCTCCCCTGCGCAACTGGGTCTCGTCCAAACGAGCCGGGTCGCCGCCGATACGGCGCATGCTCTCCGAAAGCGAAAGCCCTCGTGAGACACCTTCCAGCTCGCCGGGGCGTAACTTGCCTGCGGCGGCGCGGCTGCCATTGAGGGTATTGCCGTTGAACGTGGCTTCTTCGCAGCTCCACAGGACGGCCTCAAGCGGACGGCGCGTGACGATGCCGTTCTCGCCCAATACACGCAGGATCTCGATTGCGGCCAGAGAGCCAAGATCCCCGTCAAAGTTGCCGCCATTCGGGACCGAGTCGATATGGGACCCGAACAGGACAGGCGAAAGAGCGGCGTCCATGCCGGGTTTACGGACAAAGATATTTCCCGCCGCGTCGATTCGAGCCTTGAGGCGCGCTGCTTCCACCAGGCTCAACACATACTTGCGCCCGGCGATGTCGGCATCGGAGTAACCGATGCGGCCGACGCCATCCGAGAAGCTGCCTCCCGCGGGTCGCCCGTGGACGCTGAGAGACTCGATCTGCTGACGCAGGCGCGCGGCGTGGATCTCCGGTTGCGGAGCCGCGTGCGCCGCTCGCGACCCAGCTAGCAGCGACATGCCCGTCAGGAGCTCGCGTCGTGTCATGGCCTGCGCCAGCGCCTCAGGAAACTAATAGCGCAACAGCGGCTTCACTCTGGCGGCAATCTTCTCCGGATCTCCGTCCCGCATACAAGAGGGACTAAAGCTCACGATTCCCAGGCGAACGCGCGACGGATCGGCGTGGACGCTGGGGTCGCCGCGCTCCAGCTCGATGCAAAGCTCCATAGCGGTTCGCGGAGCTTCTTTCGCCAGGTGCAGCTCCACCCTGGGAGCGGAGCCGGCGCTCAACTGGACGCGGGCGTGGTCCACGCCGGCAAGAGCGGCAAGCAACCGCTGAGACAGATCGCGGAACCGCCGGGCGCGGTTCTCTTCGTTCTCGGCGGCGAACTTCTGCAGAGCCACCAGTAGTCCGATGACGGTTTCCTTGCCGACCTTGCACGGGCGTCCGATGCCGTGCTGCGGCGCGCCGCTCAGCAGGTTTTTGTCGATCAGGGACTTGGGCGGCGCCCACTGCTCCCAGTAGATGTCGAGATCCAGATGTTGGAGCAGCGCCGCCATGATGAGGTCGCGCTTGCCGGCCAGGATGCCGGATCCTTGCGGACCGCTAATGGCCTTTCCTCCGCTAAAAGCGACCAAGTCCGCGCCTTCGTCCAGAAATCGCCGCAGGTTGCTGGCCGGAGGAAGCTGTCCCGCGGCGTCCACCAGCACCGGGACGCCGGCCTTGTGAGCCACGCGAGCGACTTCGGGAAGTGCGGGCTGCGCGTTGCCGCCGGCGACGTAGAAAACGGCCGCGGTCTGGGCAGAAATCGCAGCCTCGATCTCCCAGGCCTCAGCGTCGCGCACGCCGGCGCCCGCGTAGCGGTCGGGGAGGCCGACCTCCACCAGGTGAACGCCGCAAGTGCGCACCGCGTGATCGTAGAAATTGCGCTGGCTGCGCACCATCACCACTTCGTTCTTCAAGCCACGCGTGTCGGGCAGGCGGCCCATCTTGCCGGGGTCGAGGCCGGTGATGCAGGCGGCGGTCCCGAGCAGCAGTCCGGCCGCCGCGCCGGAGGTCACGATCCCCGCCTCGGCGCCGGTGAGGTCGGCGATCACTTTGCTGGCGCCGGCCTGCAATTCGGCCATGTCGACGCAGTAGGTCCCGGCCTCGACCATGGCGGCGGAAACGTCGGCGTCGAGGAAGCCGCCCGACAAGCGGGTGGACGGTCCCTTGGCGTTGATAATCGTGCGGACTCCGAAGCGGTCGTAGATGCTCATGGTTCTTTCCAGCTTACGCCAGCGGCGGCGATGATTCGAGCCGGGCATCAGAAAAAGCGGCCGAGGTGGAAAAACACCTTGCGGTTGCCGCTTTCCCCGATCGAACCGCCGACGAAGACGACGCCCAGCGGGGTCTCGCCGATGACGCCGGCTACGCCGTCGAAGAACGGGTTGGCATCACTCGTACTGAAAAATGCGTTGCCGGCTTCGACCGCGGCGGCCGTGTAGAACCGGTAGAGAAACGATCCCGGCTTGGCCGACAGCCGCCGCAGCAGAGCCGTCTGACCGTAATAAAAGTGACGCCCGATCAACTGGTCCGGGGCCAGCGCGGCAAGCTGCAGCGGGCCGCCCAGAAAGAACGGTGTGTAGAGCGCATTGCCGGACCCGGAAATGCCTCCCGCCGCGGCGGCGCTCAGGACATATCGCGGGCTCAATGCCCGGGCCCAGCGGAGCTGCGTGTCGGCCACCAGAAACTGTTTGCCCGCGGCCGGCGCGGTGAGGATCCACTGTCCGTTGAACTCAAAACGCAACCCGCGGTTGGCCACCAGCGCCGAATCCTGGCCTTCGTAGACATACCTGGCGCGAATTCTAGAAACGCCTCCTCCGAACGCCGGAAGGTTCGGCAGCCCGATTGTGGTCGAAAACCGCAGATGGGAATAGACGTATCCCAGGCGGAATTCGGAGAAACGGCCGGCCGCGTACCCGATATCCAAACCGCCGCCACCATCGCGCGTGTTGACCCGGGCTATCCGGCCCTGCCCCTCAAAGACGTCCAATTTGCTCTCTACCAGGAACGCCTGTGGAGCGACGAAAAACTTGCTGGAACGCAGCCGGTAGAAGTACTCCGTGGACAGAAAGTCGCGCCGGCCCAGACCGAAGTCGGAACGCCATTCCGAGCCGGAAGCGCCCACGTCAAGGAAAGTGAGCCGGCCGGCAACGCCGAGCCGCAGATCCTGCGACGTGCCGCCCTCAATTTCAATTCCGGTGTTGAGGAACGGCGGACCGTACAGCTTTTCGCGGGCGTGAACCAGGACGCCGGTCTGGCCGTCGCGCTGGGTTAGCGAGTAGTCGACGGCGTCATAGCGGCCGAGGCCGGTGAGCCGCGTCAACTCGTCGTCTAAACGACTCCGGTCGATGGGCGGACCCAGGATGGGCTTAAGCCGGCGCTCGAAGTTGGCCTGGAGCCTGGGGGAGAGGTCCTTGGCCGTAACGAAGGAAGCAGTGAACTCGGAGGGACGGCGGCGGGCGTGCCTGCGGGTGAGCCACTGCTCCCATTCGGACGGCGGCAGCGCGTAGGTCAGCAACATGCGCGATTTCTTCTCGGCGGACTGGTAGCCGCGGGCGATCAATTCGTCGCCGCGCCGGAAATCAGTTGAGGCGAAACCGTCGATGTCGGGAATCAGGACGATATCGGCGGCGGCGATGGAGCGCAGCTCGTTCGCGGCGATGGTCACGTCGATCGAGCGGCTGGCCACGTCGATCAACGAATAGGCGCCGGGTTTTCTGGCCAGTTGGCCGTGAAGCGCCACCGCGATGACGATGTCTGCCTTCGCGTCCCGCACGATGTCCACGGGCAGGTTGTCGAGCACGCCGCCATCCACCAGCACCTGGCTGCCCCGGTGCACCGGGGCAAATACGCCGGGGATCGACATGGTCGCACGCAGGGCCTCGAACAGGTCGCCGCGGTCGAAGACGACACGCTTCGAGTCAACCAGATCGACCGCCAGCGTTCGAAAAGCGGTCGGCAACTCGTCAAAGGAAGAAAGGTCCGGGTAGGGCGCGGCGATGCGGGACAGCACCAGACCTACGCCATGGCCGGGCGAGAGCGCGGACGGCAGGCTCAAGCCCTTTTTCAAACCGAATTCCAGGATATTCGGAAATTCCCGCCGGTCTTCCTTGCGGCGGAAACTGAGCTGGCGGAAAGGCGGCGCGCCGGAAAGGGCCGCATCCCAGTCGATGGCACGGACGAATTCTTTCATCTCCTCCGGATCGGCGCCGGAGCAGAACAGCCCTCCCACCAGGCCGCCCATGCTGGCTCCGGCAACGGAGTCGATGGGGATGCGATGTTCGAAGAGCCATTGCAGAACGCCGATGTGAGCGAGGCCGAGCGAGCTGCCGCCGGCCAGGGCGAGGCCGATGCGGGGCCTTTCCGTGGGGGGCTGCTGGGCGGACAGAAGGGCGGGTAGCAGAGAGGCAAGCAGCATCCGCCGGAGTGGGAACTTTGTTACGGCTCGCTCTGGCCACGGCATTGTCGGTCCCTCTGGGCGCTTCTTTGATCACTTATCCGGGATCACCTATCCGGCAGTGCGGCAGGGCATTTCCTGCCAGTGTACCCACTTCGGCGGTCGATTATCGGGGCTGCGGGCGCGGTGCGCGGGAGACAACCGTGCGCGGGCTCGGCGGGCTTCTCACACGTCCGACAAGTCCGCCAGGTTGCCGTTGCTGTCGCCCAGGGAATCCACAGGCACTCCCATGCGGTCCAGCATCGCGACAAAGAGATTCGCCATCGGCGTCTCTTTGGGATAGCGGACAAGCCGTCCCGGGCGCAGTCTGCCACAGCCGCGGCCTGCCAGAGCCAGCGGCAGGTCGGCGTGGTCATGGGCGTTGCCGTCGCTGAGGGCGCTGCCGTAGGTCACCATCACGTGGTCCAGCAGCGTGCCGTCGCCGTCGGGTGTGGATTTCAACTTGCCCAACAGATAGGCGAATTGCCGGATGTGGAAGCAGTTGATCTCGGTCACCTTCGAGATCTTGTCCCGGTCGCCCTGGTGGTGGGTCAGGCCGTGATGCGCCTCGGGAATGCCGATCTCGGGATAGGCGCGCGGGCTCTGCTCCAGCGCCAGCAGCAGCGTTACCACTCGCGTGGAGTCGGTCTGGAAAGCCAGCGTCGTCAGGTCCATCATGATGCGCGCGTGCTCGGCGAAGTCGGTGGGGATGCTGGCGTCGGGGGGCGCCACGGCGGGCGCGGGCACGGGCGCCTTGTCTCGTCCGGCGTTCTGAATCCGCTCGGCGTTCTGGATACGTTGCTCGACGTCCCGGATCGAGGAGAGATACTCTTCCAGCTTGCGCTTGTCCGCCCCGGCCAGCGACGCCGACAGGCGCTGCGTGTCGCCCATTACCACGTCGAGAATGCTCGCGCGGTAAGGGTCGGGCTCGCGCGTGCCGAACAGGCGGTCGAAGACCGCACGGGGCCGGATCTCGGCCGGATTGGGCGACGACGGTGTCCTCCAGGAGATGCTGTTGCTGTAGGCGCAGCTATACCCATTGTCGCAACTGCCGCCTTGCACGCCTTCCTCGCAGCCCAGCTCTAGCGAGGCGAAGCGCGTTCGTCCCTGCAGCTTCGCCGCGGCGATCTGATCCACTGAGACGCCCGCCCGCAGGTCGCGGCCGTTGGTTTTCTTGGGGTGCACGCAGGTCAGGTAATTGGCTCCGGCGCGGCCATGGTCGCCCGGGCCGTCGCCGAGGGCGCGCCCGCCGTTCTGCGTCAGGCCGCCGATCAGCATGATATCCCCGCGGAAGGGCGCGAGCGCGGACGTGATGCGCGGCAGTTCGGCCGGCAGCGGCGTCACACCAGGGGAGCCCGCCGGCGTCCACTGGTCCATCATGATGCCGTTCGGCACATAGAGAAAAGCCATGCGGCAGGGTGCAGCGGTCTTCGCCGCGGCGGCGCGGCTCAACGCGGGCGTCATGGCGTCCAGCAGCGGCAGCGCCACCAATCCCCGGAGCAGCGTCCGCCGGTCGAGCGGTTTACCTGGAAGCACGGTTTCCTCCTTCTTGCCTGCGCCCCTGGAACGGGTTGCTTTCGACGATCTCCGTCACTAAAGTCGAAAAGCGGTAGCCGTCCGCCGCCAGCCGTGCGGTGATGCGGTCCAGCTCCGGCCGGTCCTGGCGTTCCAGGCCCCTTCCCAAAGCATACGTCAACATCTTCTCGGTCAGGTTGCGGGCGAACAGCGCGGACTTGGCCCGCAACTCGCGCTTCAGTTCGCGCGGACCGGCGGCGTCGATGGGGAACCGGCCGTCGCGGTCGCGCCAGGCGCCGGAGGCGTCATAGTTCTCCAGACGGAAGCCGATGGGGTCCATCATGTCGTGGCAGACGGCGCATTCCGACTTGGCGCGATGCTGCTCCAGGCGCTCCCGCTGGGACGCGGTGGCGCCGAGGTTCGCTTCCACCAGCGGAGGCACATCGGCCGGAGGCGGTGGCGGCGGCGTACCCAGCAGATTCTCCAGCACCCACTTGCCGCGGAGCACCGGCGAGGTCCGGGTGGCGTAAGACGAGAGCGCCAGCACCGACGCCTGCGTGACCACGCCGCCGCGCCGGTCGCCGTCGAGTTCGATACGCTCAAAGCCTTCGCCACGGACGCCGGGGATACCGTAGAAACGCGCCAGCGGGCCGTTGACGAAGGTGAAGCGCCCGTCAATGAAGTCGAGCACGCCGCGGTCCTCGCGGAGAATGGCGCGGGCGAAGAGCGTGGTCTCCTGGCGCATGGCTTCGATCAGCTCGTCGTCGACAATCGTGAAATGGGCGGGATCGGGCTTGCGGCGGTCGAGGAGCCGCAGCCCGAGCCACTGCCCGGCGAAATTTTCGATCAGCGCGTCCGATTTCGGGCTGGCCAGCATGCGCCGGACTTCGGCGGCGAGGACGGCCGGTTCGCGCAGACGCCCTTCGTCGGCCGCGCGCCGCAGCAGGTCGTCCGGCATGCTGCTCCACAGGAAGTAAGAAAGGCGCGAGGCAAGGGCATGCTGGTCAATTGTATGGTCGCCGCCGTCGTTCTCCACACGGAAGAGGAAATGCGGCGACATCAGGACCGCCTGGACGACGACGCGTATGCTCTCGTCGAAGGAATCGCCCCGGCGCCGGACCTGCTCGGCCAGATTTACCAGCGTTTCGATTTCGGACTTCGAGACCGGCCGCCGGTACGCCCGCGCGGCCAGCGTCCCGATGATTTGCCGAGCGCACTCCCGTGTCCGCTCCGCGCAGACGAAGATGCGCCGGCGGCTCTCGGGCGGCGCGGGCTCCGGGCGAAACGGGCCTACGATGTCGACGTAGTCGATGAACAGCTTGCGCCGTCCGTCCAGATTGACGTTGTCGCGCGGGTTCTCCATCCCGGCGAATTCCGGAAAAGACGCCCGGAAAGAATGCTCGCCGGCTTTGACTTTGACGTGCCCCACGGATTCTCCGTGCGCGTACTGATAGTCGATGTTGCCTTCAACCACCTCGGTAAGGATAGGCGCGCCGTCGAACTGAAGCACCATCGTCACCGGCAGGTAGGCCTTGCGATTCTCTTCGTGCAGCTCAGCCTTTTCGGCTTCGGTCAGCGTGCGCTTGAGGAACAGCTCCCGCATTCGGTGGGTGGCGGTGTCGCGCGGACGGACATTGGCGAACCGCATGCGCAGCCCAT
>JACXTT010014170.1_pt1 | contig 10456 bp, 6 predicted proteins | sample 9270951 | NCBI WGS metagenome assembly JACXTT01 (sample SAMN15532306, study PRJNA645909) | rock metagenome | isolation source: weathered quartz diorite | place: Puerto Rico | collected 2017-06-21
CGGTTCCGATTGCTGAAGCGCCAGCACCGAAGGCCGACGCTTGGATGTTAACGAGTAAGTCTCCCGCGCATCTGGCTGAAACTTCCCAACAAATCTCCGAATCCACCTCTTCGTTGGCGGAGACTTCACAGGCTCCACCAAAGCCTCTGAGGATGGAGAATCCGATCGTCGGCATGAAAACCGAGGTTCCACTGCGCGAAGCGCCGCCCGTTTGGCGTCCCGCCACGACACCAGATTTACAGTTTATCGTGCCGGGTGATGGACCACAGTTTGACAAGCAGCAGCGAAGGAAGCCACCGCGAGTATTCATTAGTTTTGCCGTGGTCGGCGCAATCGCGGGTCTCGCATTTCTCGCAGCTCACAGGAAGACCGCGACGTATTCTCCGAAGCCGCCTGTCGCTTCATCGAAAATTGTTCAGGCAAGCAACGCGGCCGCACCGGCTCAGCCCGCCGGCGGCACTCTTGCTGCGCCTCCGATTGTCGTTCCCCCGCAACCCGTCGTTCCGCCACAAGCTGCAGTTCCACCGCAGCCCATCGTTCCCCCGCAACCCGTCGTTCCCCCGCAACCAGCGGCGGCTGCTGTTGAGCGTGAACCTGCGCCTAAGGCAGTCGCCGCTGCTCCCCCTGCGCCGCCCGTGGTTGTGAAGCCGAACGTTGCGCCCGCCGCACCGACTGAAACGGGAACTCTTGCCGTAGGTTCTCCGACGACGGTTGATATTTATGTGAACGACCAATTGGTAGGCTCGGCCCCGACGACGCTCGTGTTGCCTGCAGGAAATCAAACTGTTGAATACCGCCACGGAGACATGCGTAAGACCGTGAACCATGCTATCAAAGCCAATGAAACAGCAACGGCGATGATCACGTTCGAGGTCGTTGTTCAGATCAATGCACGTCCGTGGGCGCAGGTCTTTATCGACGGCTCCAGGCGGCAACCACTGGGGCAGACACCGCTAAGCGATGTACGGGTGCCGATCGGAAGCAACTTAATTTTCCAGAACCCAAATTTCCCGGAGAAGAGCTACCGGATCACTGGGAGAGAAACCCAGGTCCGAGTGAACTTCCCGTAGAGGTTGGTAATGCGTCGATACATGATTAGTGCTTTACTCACTCTCTCGTTTGCAGGCATCGCCATGGCAATGCCTGGAGACGAAGTTAGCGATGCGCTTAGCCGCGCCGAGTCGCTTTACTTTGAGGCGAAGTTCAAAGACGCCATTCAGGTCTTGCAACGCGCCGATGACATACTGAAGCCTCGGAACGACCGGATGCCGGACAAAATTACGGTCAAATTGCAGCTTGCGCTCGCCCACGTCGGTCTCAACGAGACTGCGCTGGCGAAGACGCGCCTGCGCGAGCTGTTCGCGATCGATGCGGACTATAAACTTGATCCGCAGCAGTTTCCTCCCAAGGTGCTCGCGCTAGCGGACGAAGCCCGAACGGAACAGAACGAAGCCCGCTGCCAATCCGTACGTGCCGATGCGCGGAAATTGTTGGAGGGCGGAAATGCAATGGCGCTCTACAATCTGACACAGCCGATGAAGCCCAAGTGCACGGGTTTGGATGCGATGGATCCAGAGCTGTCGAACATGTTTTACAAGGTCGGTGTCGATCAATACAAAATCGGGCAGTATTCCGATGCTCTCGAGAAATTTCAATTGGCTTTGAAGCTCGTTCCCAAGCACGAATTGGCAGCGCAATACCTTGAGTTAACGCAGAGCAAATTGCAGGTGAACTCGGATCGGCTGTTGTTGGAATGGCGCAAGAGCCTCGATGCGCGCGAATTCAAACAGACGGCTGCCCGTTATCAGCAGATGAAAGCTTCAAAGGACGCCATGCCACCACAAATACTCGATCAAATGCGAGTTGACTACAGGAATGCGCTTTCCGCCGTTGTCGATTTGTGGAATCGCTCCTGCGCGACCGGCGATGCGGCGACCTTGGAAGCTATTCCGCAGCAGCTTCCGGATCAGCTACCTGATCCTTCGCTCGGCGATGATCTGCTGTCGCAGATAAAGCCCTGCACGAAGAAAGGGTGTATGTCGGTGACTACGCAGCTGGCGTTGGCTCGTTTGAAGGTGCAGGTCAATCCCGTCATTCCACCGGCATTTCAAGACCTGGTCCGCCGCGCCCCAATCAACGTTCACATCAAAGCGCGAATCGATGAAAAGGGCGATGTCACCGTCACGGATGCTCAGGGTTCGGCGCCCGGAATAAATGATGTCGTTCGGAACGCGGTCGAACATTGGAAGTTCGCTCCGATCATGGATCAGAACGGACCCCGTTGTGCCGACACGGACATCCCGGTAGTTATCAAGCCGTGATGTGACGGGAGTAGCCCCAACGGGAATCTACGACGGGCTGTAGTTCATTTTTAAAATTTCCCAACAATCCTCCCATCATTCAAGGATGGACATTGTTGGACGAGAAGAGGGGCCAATCGCGATGGCCCCTTTTCATTTTTCCTCTAGTTCTTGAGGCCGCTAGTCACACTGTCGCTTCCGCGTTCCTTGCTGCAACCTTCTCGCTTGGTCAATCGTCTCGGAAGACTGACATATGCTGAGGCAATTCAGACGCTCATTGCAGCCGTACAGATGAATTAGTTCGTCTTGAGAGAGGGGAGCGTTCTCCGCACGAAATCTCCAGAGGGCATTTAAGGAAATATGAGAACTGCGTTCTTGGCTTCCTGCCATAAGGCGGGCTGTACGCTAGCAGACGCAGCGGGCACTTCTAAATACGAAAAATTACTGTGGGTACCTGGAAAAAGTCCTTACCGCGGGTTAGTCGAAAAAAAAGCCCCCGCGAGTTGCCCCGCGGGGGAAGTGGGATGGTGGAGGAAACTCTCTAAAGAAAGAGTTTTGGCAACTATAGTACTAGTACTAATTTTGTCAAATAAAATCCAGCATCGACGGCTGGATGCTGAACAGGTTTGGACGGCGATGGATTCGGTGGAAGTAGCCCCAACGGGAATCGAACCCGTGTTTTGGCCTTGAGAGGGCCACGTCCTAGCCGCTAGACGATGGGGCCGCGACCCACTTAAGTTAACACAAAAGCGAACTTGCGCTAAAGGCCGCGGCCGTAATTACAGCCGGGGTTTCTCTTTTTTACCCACTCCGCTTTCAGCATCGAATACACGACCAGGTCGACGTAGTGGTCGTAGAGCCATTCGGCCTCCCGCAAAACGCCTTCCTGTACGAAGCCCAGCCGTTCGGCGACCGCGCGGCTCTTGATATTCCCGACGGCGCAATGCAGCATGACGCGGTTGCAGTCCTGGTTGCTGAACGCGTAATCCGTAAGCCGCGCTGTAGACCGCGTCACAATACCTTGCCCCTGACGAGCGGCATCCAGCCAGTACCCGATTTCGGTTCGCCGATTCAACGAATCCACATAATGCTGGCCGATAACGCCGGCGAGAGTGCCGTCGCAGACAATTCCGAATGTGTATCCGTTTTCATCATCCGCCTGTTGCAAAGATCGGCCGATGAATCGCGCAGTATCGTGGACTCCGGTGCTACTGTCCAGCCAGGGCAACCACTCTCTCAAGTAGAGCCGGTTGCGGTCGATCAATTCCGTCAGTTCATCTGTGTCGTCTTCGGAAATCTGACGCAAGATGACGAAGTCATCGACGCGCAATTTCAATTCGGGCATCCGCGCAGTATACGGGGATAGAAGGACGGGATGGAAGTTCGGAACCTCGAGGATCGGATCCGGCGCAAACAAGAAACTCGCAACACCCGCGGCGTGTCGATTATGCTTGATGCAAATCAATGAAACGCTCGGAGGTGAGTTGTGGGTGAAGAGCGGATGCACGAAGTGGAAATCATCGCGCCGTCCATGGAGGCCCTTAAAGAAGTCCTGAATCTTTCCGGCCCGCTGGACGAGGGGGTCCAAGCAGCGTTATCGGACGGCGCGACTCTCACAGTGTCCGAAGTGTCAAAGTCGAGTGGCTTCGATGCAACAACGGTAATTCTGACGGGGATGATAAGCATTGCGACCAGCACATCGAGCGCGCTTCTGATCGAATACTTGAAGTCAAGGCTATTCAGCAAGCCCGACAAGCCTGCACCGAAAGGCATCACCATTCTCATTGACGGAAAGAAGATCGAAATATCCGGAGGAGTCTAACCTTGAGTAGTCCTGCAGGCGGTGTTTTCGTCTACCATCCACTGAATTCGCAGACGCCGTTGTTTTCTTTATACGATGGCGTTGTTCATCACTTGACTCGGCCATCTGCGAACAAATTGTCGGAAGATGACCGCATGCGCCTGCAGAATCGCTACCGGCAGCATATGCGCGATGTGTTCGCAAGGCGCGGTCTCGATGAGAAGACGTGTTTCGATCCGGATTTTAAAGAGGATAATCGCGCCCTGGTTCAGCGATTCCGCGCTTTCTGGCCGGCGTTCGTCGGCAAAACGACACTCACCGAAAAGGCCGAGGGTGTCGCCGTATTCTTCCCGTCGATTGACTGCTTCGACAATCGCTGTGTTGAGATCAAAGGTCATAACGAGGCAATCTTCATCACGTCGCGAACTCTGGACACAATCGAGCTGTTTGCAAACACGTTGAGCATGGCTGTCTTTTTGAACGGACTCGAATTGCGTGTGCTGCTCGGACTCGAAGATCCACCCCCGCCTCATCTACTGCTGGCATGGATGACCATGGCTGCACGTTCGACACCCGATGTCTTGATGCTGGATGCACTGACCGGACCCAAATCGCGCGCAATGAGCGCTCGCGCCTTGCATGACGAGCTCTACGCCAGAGAATACAGGTGGCTGCCAGAAGCGGGCCGCCGCGGCTGGGCGCATTATCGCCTGTCATCAGCCATCACGTGGTTGATGCTCGTCGCGCTTCATCAATTGATACGTGGCGCGCATTCCGAAAGCGAACGCTTCATAGGAGTGACCGCCCCTTTACCTCCGAGCACATCGATGTTGTCGCTGGATAGCCAATATTTTTCCACCCTCATACTGGCCTTCATCGTATTGCATGAGGTTGCACATATAGCGCTTGGGCATAACAAGGCATCAGGCCCGCCGGTGGATCCGGTAATTCAGAAGATTGTCGATGGGGCAATGGCCCATGCAGCCGAGACCGGAGCGGAAGCGCACGATTTACTCGGATCGTTTGTGGGGCATGAAACGGGCGCCGACGGATTTGCGTTGGATGTCATTGAAGAGGATTATCGGGATCCAATGCTGGAGACAGCGACCCTCTGGTGCGCAGCGTTGTCTGGAACGAATGACGATTGCGGTGATTGGCTCGATAACTTTGGGAAGGATCCGCGCGGCAAATATCCGGCATTTTCAATGCGGGTCTGGTTCTTGAACGGAAGGTTCAGCAGCGGCAGGCGTCAAGGACCGATCGCACAGGCTATCACTCGACAGGCCGAAGCCCTGGCTAAAGCGATTCGACAGGCGGAAGAGTCGTCCGATATCAGTGCCGACGTGTTTCGCAAGCTCTGGGATATCGCGATGAAAGAAACGGGAGTTGCAAGCGGAGTTCTGTCGCGAATCCTGACTCAATTCGGAAAACATTGAACGATTACAGCGCCAGCTCCACAGGAAGAATCGAAGGCTGAAGCAGTTCAACCGATTGAGCTGTCAACGGGCTGATTCGAGCGCCGGGTAATATGATTCCCGCAAGGTTCAACGGATCGGCTGCTGCAATTTTCAATACGCTGTCCGAAGGATTCCGGCGGATCGAGCGCAGAAGATCTACAGCTTCAGGCCTTGCAAACTGCTCTCCGACAAAACCGGATACAAACCGCCCTCCGCGGATTTCGCCTCGCGCTTCCATGCGGCGCAGCGCCATCAAAAGGTCTCGCCACGCGGGCGCGAGATTTTCCCGGGCAAGAAGGTCGCGGAAGACCACGCCCCAACGAAGCAGAAGCTGTCGAGCAAAGGCATCGGCCCGTTCGTCTGCCGATGGTGCAGTATGCGGAATATCTAGCAACGCCCAGCGGCCGGCCGCGTGCCGCGGCATTTTCAGACGTGAGCTGCCCTCGCCGCGCCGGCGCTTTGGATCGATCAGGGCGCGCAGGTTTTCGAAACCGTCTGCTGTGACGAGTCCGGCAGTTGCCAGTTCCCACAATCCGTCCTCAACCTGACTCGTGAGTTGCCCGCTCGCCTTGACCAATTCCGGTAAAAACGATGCGCCGCGGCGTCGCAACAATTCGGCTATATCTTGCGCCGATTGGGAAAGGCCGTTTTTTTGAGGTGCAGAATCCAGAAGCCAGGACGCATCTTCACGCAAGAATATGGCGACGGGCGCAACCCGTGTCGGCCGGATCCGGCGATTTCGACCTGTAGCATCATCGGACAATAGCGACGGATGCGGCGATAGGCGTCCCCACATCACTTCACCGGAAAGGCACAGACGATCGAGTGGGTCCGGCGTATATCGTGCAACACGGCGCCGCAGTACTTCAGACTCCCAGGCAGCCGCAGAGATTTCATATCCTTGGAGCTGCTTGACGATTTGAAGCACGCCATCGGCATTGTGAAGTTGCGTGCCGGGCGCGACATGCTGCCAGGTAAATAGAAACCGCACGAAGTCCGCAGATGTGACCGGCTCAATCTCTTTACGGAGCCGGCCTAAGGTCAGACGATGAATGCGCGCAAGCAGCCGGCGGTTGCACCATTCAACATTACTCTCGGGAGCTTTCGATGCAGGTGTGAAACGCCCACGAAGAACTTGCCCGCCGGCTTCCAATTTCGCCATCATCGTTGCCACCACCTCATGAGGCAATGCCAGCCGCGCAGCAAGACTGCTGGTTGTGGTCGGACCCGTGGACTCCATCCATCCGCGCACGGCTGCGAAATGACCTTCCTCCGTTTCTGCTATACCTGTGCGTTCAGCGGCTATCCAGAATTCACGGCCATCACGTTTGACGGCTTTCGCACGCCGCAGTCTGACGAGATCGTCAAAAAACGTGGACCACTCCTCCGCCCGAGGCAGCGCGACCAGAGTGAGGAGCGCATCGTGCAGTTCATCCGCGTCGCGCACAACGGGCCATGACTCCTTGAACACTTCTTCGATTGCGCGAGGATCCAATGCCCCGATTTCACCGGCATCCAGTCCCAGTGTTCTGCGCATTTGCACGGCACGCGCTCTTCGCTCTTCCAGAGGCGCGTCATCCAGGTACGCATAAGGATTCGCATTCAGGATTTCATGTGAAAGCGGCGAGGGCTCGGCCGTATCCACAGCCACAGTTTGAATGTCGCCGCTTGTTATCGCGTCGAGAACATCCTTGAGCCCATCGATATCCATCGCCTCGTGCAAGCAGTCCCGAATCGTTTCCTTGACGAGCGGGTGGTCCGGTATTCGGATCGGACCCTGAATGTTATCGCCGCACGCTGCCTGATCCGGGAAAACTGCCGCAAGCAGATCGTCGGATCGCATACGCTGGATCGGCGGCGGGACCTTGCGCCCGCGCGAAAACCGAAGAACGGCTAATGCGCGAGAAGCGTTCCAGCGCCATCGCGCGGTGAACATCGGCGAATCCAGCATCGCCTGCGTCAGAACACCTTCAACGCTCGAGCTGTTCAAGAATTCAAAGACCAGCGCGAGCGGAAAGCTATGCTGCTCTCCCAGAGAAATGACAATGCCGTTATCGGTGGCAGCCGCCTGCAGCTCGAAATTGAACGTCCGGCAAAAACGTTTGCGTAGAGACAAACCCCAGGCGCGATTGATCCGAGCGCCAAAGGGAGCGTGCAATACCAACTGCATACCGCCGCCTTCATCGAAAAATCGTTCGGCTACGATCGTCTGCTGGCTCGGCAGAGCGCCGAGCGCCGCTGCGCCGGCACGGATATACAACGCGGCTTGCTCCGCCCCCCGGCGATCGAGGGCGCATTCGCCGATGAGCCAATCGACAGGTTGATCTTGTTTGACGATTTCCGCTCGTATATTTGCCACCTCCAGTGACAACTCGAATGTTCGGCCTGGGGCTTCTCCGCGCCAGAACGGAATCGATGGGGCTGCGCCGCGAGCATCCTCGACCCGGACGCGCCCGGATTCGACCCGGCGAATACGCCAGGAAGTTGTTCCGAGCAAGAACACGTCGCCGGCAAGGCTCTCGACTGCGAAATCTTCATCCAGCGTTCCAACAATCGTTTCATCGGGCTCGGCAACGACAAAGTAGTTCGCGTTCTCGGGAATTGCGCCACCCGAAGTAATTGCTGCGAGACGCGCTCCGCGCCTGCCTCGAACAACGTTGTTGATTTGGTCGCGGTGAAGAAACGCGCCGCTTCGCCCGCGTTGCGTCGAAATTCCTTCGGAGAGCATTACGATGACCGCGTCGAAATCCTCTCGCGGAAGTTCGCGGTAAGGGTAGGCAGAGCGAACCAGCTCGAACAAACTGTCCTCGTTCCATGGCTCACATGCTGCGGCGGACACGATCTGCTGCGCGAGAACATCCAGCGGCCAGGGCGGAATCTCCAGCGCATCTAGCGACCCGGAGCGAATCGCGCGAACCAGCGCGGCGCACTCGACGAGTTCATCACGAGTTGTCGCAAAAATGCGTCCCTTAGGAATACTCGTTGGATCCACTCGATGGCCGGAGCGGCCAATGCGCTGCAATGCGACTGCGATAGATCGAGGCGAGCCGATTTGGCAAACCAGTTCGACGGAACCGATATCAATTCCCAGTTCGAGCGAAGCCGTAGCAACCACCGCCCTCAACTCGCCGCTCTTCAACTTCTGCTCGGCTTCGAGACGCAACCGCCGCGAAAGACTTCCGTGATGCGCCAGTACGGCGCTTTCACCCAGGCGTTCCGCCAAATGGTGCGCGACACGTTCGGCCAGGCGCCGCGTGTTGACAAAGACCAATGTCGTGCGATGGGCGAGAATCAGTTCGGAAATGCGATCGTAGATCTCGGCCCACATTTCATTACTGGCGACCGGTCCCAATTCATCTTTGGGCACTTCCACAGCCAGATCCAATTTACGGCGATGGCCTCTGTCGATGACTTGAACGGGCCTGCGTTCCATATCGGAAGCGACGAATTTCGCGACTTCTTCAATCGGACGGACCGTCGCCGACAACCCGATGCGCTGCGGAGTTCGGCGGCCTGCTTTCATCACGAGATCGTCGAGGCGGGCGGCTGAGAGTGCGAGGTGAGCTCCGCGTTTATCATCAACGAGCGCGTGAATCTCATCGATAATGAAGGTCTTCGCGGTCTTCAATAACTGCCGGCTGCGCTCGGCCGTGAGCAGAATGAATAAGGACTCGGGTGTCGTCACCAGGACGTGGGGTGGCCGCTTGATCATCTGCTGCCGCTCCGCCATTGGCGTGTCCCCAGTTCGCACGGCAACCCGGATCGGCGCCATCAACAAACCTTTTTCACCCGCAAGCTTTGCGATTTCGTGTAGCGGCCGTTCCAGATTCTTCTGGATGTCGTTGCTTAGCGCCTTAAGCGGCGAGACGTAAACGACCTCGGTTTCGTCGATCAGCGAACCATCCAGCGCCGCACGGACAAGCCGATCGAGGCACGCAAGAAAAGCAGCCAGCGTCTTTCCGGAGCCTGTCGGAGCGGAGATGAGGACATCGTGGCCTGCAGTGATCTCCTTCCACGCGAGATCTTGAGTTTCGGTTGGGCGCACGAATGACCGCTCAAACCATTCCTGAATAATGGGGTGAAATTGCATGCTTAAGATGAATTGTCTCTCCCTCTGGGAGAGGGTTTATGCAACCGCTGCCGCCGCGACGGCGCCCGCTTCTTTTAGACCTTCGATGTTCCAACACAGGTCCATGAGCTTTCTTTGCCGATCCGGGGAAAGAACAGCACTCGCGAGGCCGGTGAATTTCGTCTCCAGATCATTGTCGCTCATCGGATGCTCGAGACTCCCGACGGCGTGTTCGACGAATTTCTCAAAGCGTTCACCGTTTTTAGCGGTCAGAGTAATCCGGACCTGATCCTCGTGCAGCGTCGAATCGACGGTCGTACTCACGCGATCGCGCAGGGAGGTGATAACCCGATCTCGCGCAGCGCGGTCGCTGAACTGATCCGTACCGCCTGCACCTTCGACCAGGGCGGCGCTCGCGGCGTGGTAGATGCTGAATTTGCTTTCGAGGCCCGTTTGCGGTGCCTTTTTACTCGTGAGCTGCATGACCAGAGGATGCACCCTCAGCTCCACTCGCTCGATAACCTCTGCCTTCAGCTTGTGTTCATTTCGAAGCTGAATACAACCGTCGATCGTCGGATGCATCACGACACCGCAAGCGAACGGCTTGTACGTGTTGTTGGAAATCTCAAAATCCTGTCCGAGCCTGTTCGTGATGTAGTCGTAGTTGTGCGCGGCGCTGACGACATTCACCCAACCGTATTTGGCTTCCAGACTTTGCTCGGAGCTCGTGAAGTTCTTGGAGGCGAGCAAGGCGGCAGTAAGGCCGTTTTGACCTGCACGGCCTGGATGGAAACTCTTGGTCATGGAGCCGAACATCTCCTGCAGGCCG
>JACXTT010014171.1_pt1 | contig 10455 bp, 6 predicted proteins | sample 9270951 | NCBI WGS metagenome assembly JACXTT01 (sample SAMN15532306, study PRJNA645909) | rock metagenome | isolation source: weathered quartz diorite | place: Puerto Rico | collected 2017-06-21
CGCGTCGCCACCCCGAAGCTCGCGGTCACCGGCTCGGCGAGCTCCGGCACCTTCGGGTGCGCGGAGGCCTCCAGCGCCTTGCGCATGCGCTCGGCGGCCTCGGCGGCGGCCTCGGCGCCGGCCTCCGGCATGAGCACGGCGAACTCCTCGCCGCCGATGCGCGCGCACAGGTCGGCCTTGCGCGCGTTCTGCAGCAGCACGCGCGCCAGGTCCTTCAAGATCTCGTCGCCGGCGGGGTGGCCGAAGCGGTCGTTGATGCTCTTGAAGCGGTCGGTGTCGACCAGCACCAGGCTGAGCGGGCGGCCGCTGCGCCCGGCGACCTCGAGCGCGCGGCGGGCGTGCTCGTCGAAGTAGCGGCGGTTGTGGAGGCCGGTGAGCGCGTCGGTGGTGGCGAGCGCGGCGAGGCGGCGGTTGGCGTTCTCGAGCTCCTCGGTGCGCTCGGCGATGATGTGCTCGAGGTCGTCGGTGTAGAGCTTGAGCGCCTTGGCCATGTCGTTGAACGATCCGCCGAGCGCGGCGATCTCGTCCTCGCCCGAGGCGTCGGCGCGCACGTCCATGCTGCCCTTGCCGAGCGCGTGAGCCGCGTGGGCCAGGCGCTCGAGCCGCAGCGCGACGAGCCGGCGGTGCACGAAATACAGCGAAATCCCCAGCAGCGCGATGGTCGCGCCGACGAGCAGCGCGGCTCGGCCCTCCTCGCGGCGGATCGAGCGATCGAGCGGCGCGGTGTCGAAGCTCGCGCGCACCACCCCGAGGCGGTGGGTCACGAGCAGCGGGACGACCACGTGGAGCGCGCCCTCGGCGAACGTCCCGGTCGCCTCCGTCTCGCCGCGGTCGTCGGCCGGCTCGTTGAAGCGGGTCGGGTCGAGCGAGGCGATGACGCGGCCGTCGCCGCCGATCACCTCGAGCTCGCGCACGTCGCGGAAGCGATCGGGGAAGTTGGCGATGTTGTCGAGGACGTCCTGCACCTCGTGATGGCGGTGCTCGGCGACCGCCGGCGCGACGGTGAGCGCCAACAGGGCCACCGCCTCCTGGCTCTTGTCCTTGAACTCGGCGCGGCGCTCGCGCCGCTGCTCATCGACCGCGATCGCCGTCGCGGTCGCGCCGATGATCGCCACCGCGACCGAGATGGCCAGCGCGACCTTCGACGAGATCAGCATGCCCGCCCATACTACGTCATCGCCCGCGGGAAGGGGCCGGCCCGGCTCGATTCAGCTGCGCTCGCGCAGATCGCGGAGCGCGCGCTCGAGCTCCGCTTGACGCACCACCCCCTGGTTGAAGGCGCTGATGTTGCCCTTGCGATCGATGAGCACGACGGTGGGCAGGTTGGTGGCGTTGTAGAGCTCGCTCGCCGTGCCTTCGGGATCGGCGAGGATGGGGTAGGACAGGCCCTTGACCTTGGCGTAGCCGGCGGCGATGGCGGGCGGCTCGCCGACGTTGATGCCGAGCACCACCACGTCGGCGTCGTATTTGCGCGCGATGCGGTCGAGGATCGGCGCCTGCTGGCCGCACGGTCCGCACCAGCTGGCCCAGAAGTCGAGGATGACCACCTTGTCGTGCAGCTGCGACAGGCGCACGCGCGCGGTCGGGTCGCTGGCGTTGGCCACCACCGGCAGCTCGAAGTCGGGCGCCGGCTTGTCGAGGAAGCGGGAGTGGGGAGAAAGCCGCGGCATGATGACGAGCCCGAACAACGCCGACAGCGCGATGAGCGCGGCGATGAACGGGTAGAGCGTCTTGCCGGAATAGAACTCGGGCTCGGCCATCTCTCGGTTCTGGTAGCACGTCGCCGCGGCCCCCCGGGCACTTTTCTGGCGATCGTCACCCGGGCGCGCCATGCTTCGGCCATGAGCTGCAAGGAAGAGGCGCTCCGCTGGGTCCACCGTTACGCCGCCGGCGGCGCGGCGCTCGCGGCGATCCCCATCCCGCTGTCGCACACCGCTTCGCTGGCCGCGCTCGAGACCTACCTGATGAAGGTGATCGGCGACATCTACGGCGATCCGCCGAGCGGCACCGCGGCGGCCGCGGCCGGCGGCAGCTTCGCCATCGGCGGCCAGGCGCTCAAGCAGCTGGCGATGACGGCGAGCTGCTACGTGCCGGTGCTCGGCATCCCGATCCGAATGGGCATCGCGGCGATCACCATCGAGGGCCTCGGCCGCGCGATCATCGCCCACTACGAGCGCAAGCACCCCGACAAGGTCTGGGCCATCGCCGCCTAACCGGTCGACGCCGTCATTCCCGCACAAGCGCCGGGCGCCGGCCCCACCGTGCGCAAGGTGCCGTCATTCCCGCGGCGGCGTCAGGCCCGCGGTGCGATGGCCTACTTGGCGATCTTGCAGTCCTTGACCTCGCCGACGTACCAGTTGTCGCCGGCGCCCCAGGCGTCGCCCTGCTTCCACTGCACCTTCGCGGCCTTCACCCGACCCTCGACCACGAACTTGCAGTTGACGCTGAAGCGCGGGCTCGGCCGCTCGAAGTTCTCGGCGTCGAGCTTCTCCTTCAGATCGGGCTGCATGAAGAAGCCCGAGGCGAGGAAGTTGAGGTGGTCGGTCGTCGAGAAAGGCTGCAGCAGCTTGTCGTCGTCACGCGAGGTCTTGGCCGCGTCGTTGCGCTTGTTCGTCGCGAGGAACGCGCAGTGGCGCCCCTTGACGTCGCCGTCCATCGCGCAGGCGAGATCCTTGTAGTCGGTGGTGACCACGGTGATCTCCACGTTGGCGACGTCGCCCGCCTTCCAGCGCGGCGCGTTCGCCGGCCCGCCGCCGCCGGGGTTCTGCAGCACCCCGAACGCGCCCAGCAGCGCGACCACCAGCACGCCGAAGATGATCACGTTCCGCATCGAGAAGCCCGACCGCTTCGGTTGGGCCTTCTTGGCCCCGCCGGTCGGCTTGGCGACGGTGACCTTGCCCGCAGGAGCGGCGGCCGCCCCCTTGGCGCCGGGCTTGGCCGCGGCCTTCGCGTCGGCCTTCGTCGCTTCCGCGCCGCCCGCGCCCTTGGACGATCCACCCGTCTTCGCGGCCGTGGCTCCCGCCTTGGTCGTGTCCCCGGCCTTCGCCGCTCCCGCCGCCGCCGAGCCGGCACCCGCCTTCGCCGCCGCGCCGGGTTTCGCGCTCACATCGTCATCGTCATCGCCGTCATCATCGTCGTCGTCATCGCCGTCATCGTCGTCATCGTCGTCATCGCCGTCGCCATCTTCATTGCCGTCATCATCGCCGTCGTCGTCGCCGTCGCCGTCATCATCGCCGTCGTCATCATCGCCGTCGTCGTCATCGCCGTCGTCGTCATCGCCGTCGTCGTCGTCGCCGTCATCGCCGTCATCGCCGTCGTCGTCATCGCCGTCGTCGTCGCCGTCATCGTCCGGGTCCTTCCCCGCGTCGTAGTGCTCGCCGGCCCCCGAGTCGCGGCCGGCCTTCGCCGCGTCCGACTCGCCGTCGTCCTCGCGCTCGTCGCCGTCGGTCTCGTCTTTCGCCTTCGCGGCGGCTTTTTTCCCGCCCTTCGACGCGTCGTCCCGCTCGGACTCCGGGTCGCTGGTCTTCTTTTCGGCCTTCGTTGCGGACTCGTTCGCCATGGCGGCCGGGAATGTAGCCAAGCACGGCAAAGTGCGCCAGCCCTTGCCGTTTTCGCCCCCGCCGAGGGTCTTCCGCCACCCCCTTCGGCGAAGTCGCCGCGCCCCATGCCTGTCGGGAGTCCATGATTGGCGGCGAAAATTCCCGCACCCTTGACCGCGTGCGGGTGCGCGGATTTCGCGCCTTTGCAGACCTTTGACGCACGAAACGCCCTAAGACCTCGTATCAAAACCTCCCGTCGCCGGCATCCACGCCGCATCCGCGCGGGCTGCGTGTGCGCGGCCTTCGGCCTTTCGCGACCTGACGAGCGCCTGCTCCGCAGGCGCAGGCTCGCACGGTTTGGGCGCTGCGGTGCCTGCTCGCGTAAATCGTTACGCTGCGCGGGCTCCTCGCGCCCGCCTTGCCCGCGCGGCGCGTCGTGGCGCCGGCTCGGTCCGGTTTTGATACGAGGTCTAACGTTCGGTGGGGTGAATCATAGATTCACCACGCTGCGGTTTCGGTGGTAAGCCGTCGGCCCATGATCCGCGATCGGGTGGTCCCGCGTTCCCGCATCCTCGGCACCGGCAGCTACGTGCCGGAGCGCGTGTTGACCAACCGCGAGCTCGCTGAACGCGTGTCGACCTCCGACGGGTGGATCCGCGAACATACCGGCATCGGCGCCCGCAGGGTGCTCGGCCCGGGCGAGACCACCAGCGACATGGCGGGCGCCGCGGCCCGCCGGGCGGTCGAAGCGGCCGGCCTCACGGTCGCCGACCTCGACTTGATCATCCTCGCGACCAGCACCGGCGACTCGCCCTTGCCGGCGACCGCCGCGCAGCTGCAGCAGAAGCTCGGCGCCGATCTCATCCCGTCGTTCGATCTCGGGGCCTCTTCCGCGGGTTTCCTCTACGCCCTGACCGTCGCCGACCAGTTCATCGCCGCCGGCACGTTCAAGACGGTCCTGGTGGTCGGCGCCGACGCCCCCTCGCGCTTCCTCGATCCGCGCGATCGCACCGCACCCGCCCTCTTCGGCGACGGCGCCGGCGCGGTGGTGGTGGGCGAAGCCTCCGGCGACGCGGGCATCCTCTCCTCCCGCCTGCACACCGACGGGACGCTCGCGGATCTCATGCAGGTCCCCGGAGGCGGGTCGGCCGAGCCGCTCGACGAGGCCGCGCTCGCCCGCGGCCGCCAGTACCTCACCATCGACGGACCGCGCCTGCGCGACGTCACCGTCAAGCACCTCACCGCCTACTCGATGCAGGCCCTCAAGGCCGCGCGGCTCACCAGCGCCGAGCTCGACTGGGTCGTGGCCCAGCAGGGCAACCTGCGCATCATCGAGACCATCTCGCAGCGGCTCGGCTTTCCGCTGTCCCGCTTCGTGCTCGAGACCGAGGACGTGGCCAACACCATGGCGGCGTCGATTCCGATCGCCCTCGACCGGGCCGTGCGCGGCGGCACCATCGCCCAAGGTCAGACGGTGCTCATGTGCGCGCTCGGCGCCGGCATCTGCTGGGGTGCCATGATCGTCCGCATGTGACGGGTTCACGCTCGACTCCCTCCGCCTGCCAGGCAGCTCTGCACTTCGTCGATCAGGCGCTCGGTCGACTCGATCCCGCTGTCGAAGCGATCCCCCGGAAGGGCGCGGCGCGTCAGCCGCATGTCGGGGGTGAGCCGCCACTGGCCGCGCGTCGTGCGGATCATCGCCGCGAGCTTGGCGGCGTCGAGCGGGGTGTCGTCCCGCAGGTGCAAGGTGGTCCCGGCCGCCGACGCCTCGCACGCCAACACCCGCAGTCGCCGCAGGTCCGTCTTGAGAGCCATGAGCTGCACCAGCCGCCGCGTCGGCAACGGCGCGCGCCCGAAGCGATCCTCCATTTCCTCGGCGAGCCCGTGCACCTCCTCGCGATCGGCGGCGCCGGCCAGGCGCTTGTACAGCGACAGCCGAACGCCCACGTCGGGCACGTAGTCGTCGGCGAGCAGGGCCTCCACGTCGAACGACAGCTCCGGGTCGATGTCGGGAGCGGTGGTCTCGCCGGCGAGCTCGCGCACGGCCTCGTCGAGCATGCTGCAGAACATCTCGAGCCCCACCGACTCGATCGCGCCGCTCTGCTCGGCGCCGAGCAGGTCGCCGGCGCCGCGCAAGTCGAGGTCGAGCGAGGCCACCTGGAAGCCGGAGCCGAGCTCGCTGTAGCGCTGCAGCGCCTCCACCCGCGTGCGCGCGTCGTCGCCTAGATCGTCGGGAACCACCAGGTAGCAATAGCCGCGCTCCTTCGACCGGCCGACGCGCCCGCGCAGCTGGTAGAGCTGCGTCATGCCGAACAGATCCGCCCGGTCGACGACGATCGTGTTGCAGCGCGGGATGTCGAGGCCGTTCTCGATGATCGCCGTGGAGCAGAGGATGTCGTACTCCCCTGCCACGAAGTCGATCATCGTGCGCTCGAGCGCCGTCTCCGACATCTGGCCGTGCGCGACGGCCACCCGCGCCTTCGGCGCGAGCTCGGCGACCGCCTCGGCGCGCTCGCCGAGGCCGGCGATGCGGTTGTAGACGAAGAACACCTGGCCGCCGCGCTCGAGCTCCCGGCCGATGGCCTCGCGGATCACCGCCGCGTCCCAGCGGCTGGCGATGGTCCGCACCGCCCGCCGGTCCGCCGGTGGCGTGGTGATGATCGACAGGTCGCGGATCCCCGCCACCGCCATCTGCAGCGTGCGTGGGATCGGCGTCGCGGTCAGGGTGAGCACGTCGACGTCGCTTCGCAGCGCCTTGATCCGCTCCTTCGCCGCCACCCCGAAGCGCTGCTCCTCGTCGACCACGAGCAGCCCGAGGCGCTTGAAATGCACGTCCTTCGAGAGGATCCGGTGCGTGCCGATCACCACGTCGACGGTGCCGTTTCGCAGACCGAGCACCACCTCGCGCTGCCTCTTGCTCGACTGGAATCGACTCAGCGCCGCCACGCGGATCGGGTAGCCGGCCATCCGCGCGGTGAAGGTCATGCTGTGCTGCTGCGCCAGCACCGTCGTCGGGCAAAGCACCGCCACTTGCCGCCCCGACATGGCGACGCGGAACGCCGCGCGCAGAGCGACCTCGGTCTTGCCGAAGCCGACGTCGCCGCACACCAGCCGATCCATCGGTCGCGGCGCCTCGAGATCGGCGCCGACGTCGACGATCGCCCGCGCCTGGTCGTCGGTCTCGTCGTAGGGGAAGGCCGCTTCGAACGCGCGGTACTCGTCGTCGACGGCCGGGGTGGCCGTCCCGACGGCTTCGCGCCGCTCGGCGTAGAGCCGCAACAGCTCGTCGGCCATCTGGCGCACGCGGCCCTTGGCGCGTGCCTTGGTGCGGGCGAACGACTGGCCGCCGAGCTTGTCGAGCTTCGGCGTGGCGTCCGAGCCGCGGTACCGCTGCACCAAGTTGAGGCGGTAGGCAGGGAGGTAGAGCTTGTCCCCGCCGGCGTACTCGACGACCAGGAGATCGACCTTCTGCCCGCCGACCTCGCGGACGATCAACCCCCCGTAGCGGCCGATGCCGTGCTCGACGTGCACCACGTGGTCGCCGAGCGCGAGGCTGCGCAAGTCCTCGAGCAGCTGCCGCGCCTTGCGCTCGGAGGTCTTGCTGCGCTTGGCGCGGTGGGCGCGGGTACCGAACACCTCCTCCTCGGTGAGGAGCACCAGCCCCTCGCCGGGGGCGATGACGCCGCGCCGCAGCGGCCCCACGGCGACGGCGATCTCCGGCTCGCCGCCGGCAGCCGGCGCGAGCGCGCCATCTCGCTGTTCGGCCGACTCCACCAGGCGAACGGGCAGCCCGCGGTGGCGCAACATCGTCGCCATCCGTTCCGCCTGGAGCGAGGTGCGCGCCGCGATGATGACGCGGAGGCCGGCCCCCCGCCACTCGTCGATCCGCGCGACCAGCGGATCGAGTCCGGCTCCGTGCCCTTCGCGTTGGCGCGCGTGCGCGAGCGAGCGCCCGAGCTCCGACTGGTCGCTCGCAGCCAAGCTGGCGGTGTCGTCGCGCACGCGGGCGAGCTCGCCCAACACTCCGCCGCCGCCGGTGAGCGGCGCTGCGTTGACGCCGATGACCGCTCGCTCGGCGAGCCAGCCGTCGAGCTCGGCTTCGCCGGCGAAGAGCTCGCCCACCGCGAAGTGCGGCTCGTTTCGCTTTCCTTGCTCGTCGCTCGCCGCTCCGTCGAGCGCCGCAGCGCACGCTCGCGCCACCGCGGCAGGCTCCTCGACCACGACCAAGGCCTCGCTCGGAAGCTGCCGGAAGAGCGGTTCGAGCGGCGAGAACGCCGGCAAGAACCCGTCGGCACCAAAAAAAGACCGCCCGCCCGCGACGTCGTCGATGAGCTGCCGCGCCTTGGTCGAGGGCCAATCCACCGCGTCGCAGCGCTCGCGGAGGCACAGGCGCGCGCGCGCCGTGGACTCGGGGTCGATCAGCGTCTCGCGCGCCGGCGTCAGCCACACCTCGTCGAGGCGCTGGCGCGTGCGCTGATCGCCCGGGTCGAACCTCTTGATCGAATCGACCACGTCGCCGTCGAGCTCGATGCGTACCGGCGCGGCGAGCGCCGGGCCCCAGGCGTCGATCAACGCGCCGCGCACCGACACCGTTCCCGGGTCTTCGCACAGCGGAACCCGCAAGTAGCCGGCCGCGGTGAGCCGCGCGATCAGCGCTTCGCGATCGATCTCGTCTCCCACCCGCAGGCGCTCGCTGTGGTCGCGCACCCGCCGCGCCGGCACGACCTTGCGGACGATCGCGCCGGAGCTCGCCACGATGACCGGAGCGGCTCCCGGCTGCGTCAAGGCGAACAGCGCCGCCAGCCGCCGTGTCGCCGCCAGCCGATCGGGCGCAACGTCCGCATACGGACTCGTCTCGGGCGCGTCGAACACCAGCGGCTCCTCGTCGCCGAGGGCGAAGCGCAGATCGTCGGCGAGCGCGTCGACCTGTCCGCCGTCGGCCGCGAGCACGACGATCGGACCGGCGACCGCGCGCCGCAACGCGCGAACCAGGAGCGCGGTCATCGATCCCGCCGAGCCGTCGAGCACCCAACGCGAGCGCGGCCCCGCCGCCGCGACCGAGCGTGCGAGCGCGGCCGTCGTCGAGACGGGCCGATCCGACGGCAGACCGACCTCACCCGGCTCCACGGTCGTCCTCAATTGATCTCGCGGTCGCCGGGCAGGGGCGCGGGTGACACCGCCCCGAAGATCCGATCCCATTGCTCGCGATACGCCTTCGTCGCCACCTGGGCCGGCCCCGCGCTGGTGGCGCGCCGCGGCGTGGTGTCGTGGATCACCTCCACGTCGAAGAGGCGCGCGTGCTCCTTCCGCTGCTCGAGGCGCAGGAGCTCGCCGGCGAGCGGCTGACCGTCCTTGATCGGGCGGATGCGACCGACCTCCAGCTGCTCGGCGCGCTGGCGGATCACCCCGTAGTCGCCCGTCTCGCCCTCGCCACAGACGAACAGCACGTCGCGCGGCGGTGAGGCCGGCTCCGGGGGGTTCGGCGGCGGGCGGTCGCGATCGGACATGTCGACCTATTGTGAACCACTTCGACGAAAAGTCAGCCTTGCGCGCGTCGCCGAACCATGGCGCGCGCTGAGCACAAACTTGGCCTGATCGGCGGCAACGGCGTACCGACGGCGTTGATCCCCCGCCGAATGCGTTCGGGGGACCGCCGGGAGGAATGACATGAGTCGGGCAACGACGGCTGTGGACCCCAAGCAGCGCGGCATGGCGCAGGGGGATCGTCGCGACGCTGCGGCGCCGCGCGTGCAATACGAGGCGCTGGTCGAGGTGGGGGCCGGGTCCACCGGCGGCTTCGAGGCGGAGTCGATCGACGTCTCGCCCGACGGCATCCGCCTTCGCACCGCCTACCTGCCGGAGGCCGGTGAGCGGTTGGTGTGCCGTTTCGACGGTTTCGGCGGCGAGATCGTCGCGGAAGGCGAAGTGATCTGGCGACGCGAGCAAGGGCGCGGGGGAGAGTTCGGCGTGCGTTTCGTCGGCCTCGACGAGCGCGGCGCGAAGCTGCTCGAGGCCATGTGCCAACCCGAGGACCCCGCCGAGCCGGCGGCCGAGCCCTCGGAGCCGAACGCGTTCGTCGGCTCGCGCGTGAAGCTTCACATCCAAGGCCTCGGCTCGCCGATGCGCGCGCGGGTGAAGGACACCGCCCGGGGCGAGGTCCTCGTCGGATCGAGCCTCGAGTTCTTGAAGGTCGGACGCGACGTGGAGCTCGAGGACGTCGAGCAGGGCAAGCGGCGGCTGGCGTTGATCGAGCACGTCGGCGTCGAGATCGACCCGGACAACAGCGTGCCTCAGCTCGTCGTCGCCCTGCGCTACGACGGCGCCGCCAAGGACGAGCTGCCGGAGCCGGTCGAGGAGCACTCCACCGCGCCGTATCGCAACAAGATGAAGCAGGCGATGGTCGAGACCAAGCCGGCGAAGGAGACCACGCCCGAGCCGACGGTGATCGACAACGACGACGAGTCGCCCGACCGGGCGGCCATGGCGCCGGGAGACGACGAGCCGATGGCCGCGGATGCCGCCGAGCCGGCGAGCGCGGCGGCCGACGGCGAGCCGTCCGGCGACGCCGCGGACGCGGAAGAAGACGGCGCCAAGGGCAAGCTCGGCGAAGCGGGCCGCAGCATCGGCGCGTTCGCCCGCAAGCTCGCGCCGAAGCTCGCGACCGCCGGGACCAGCGCCAAGAGCGCGTTCGGCAACATGCTCGACGCGGTCCGGCGCAAGCGCGAGGAGCGCAAGCTCGAGCGCAGCGCCAAGGCGCCGAAACGCACCACCGCTCCGCCGCCGTCCGGTGCGCTGCGCAGCGACGGAAGGCGCTTGTTCCGCGAGCAGAACGACGAACCGGCGGATGCCGAAGGAGCCGAGATGGAAATCCCCAAGCGTGACTACAAGAAGAAGGCGGTGATCGGTTCGGTGATCG
>JACXTT010014172.1_pt1 | contig 10453 bp, 12 predicted proteins | sample 9270951 | NCBI WGS metagenome assembly JACXTT01 (sample SAMN15532306, study PRJNA645909) | rock metagenome | isolation source: weathered quartz diorite | place: Puerto Rico | collected 2017-06-21
CCCTCCACAGCCTGGTGTACCGCGCGGCGTGATACCTGGCTGGTCGAACTGGGTGCCGGCAAGCAGGGTGTGGCGTTTGGATTTACGCGCATGTGGAGCATCCACCCCGGGCAGATTCGGCCGATACTGCGCGCCTTTGCGCCGTCAGAAGCCGATGTCGCATTGGCCGCGCGCATTGTGCAAGAGGCCCAGGCCCAAGAGTGGGCACCGATATCCGTGGATGGAAAACTCCACGACAGAGCCAGTTATCGCTATTTTTGGCAGGTGCTGGAACGCGCCCACCAGACCGGTTGTGCGCTGCCGCAGGCCGTGCACGCCTATTTTTCGGCTGACGCCCATTAAAAACGAGAGTGAGACAGACCATGAAGAAATCCATTTCCAGCCTGATGTTGTTTGCTGCTGTGGTGCTGCCGGCTGTTGCCGCCACACCATCTGAATCGAGCAAGTCGACCGCAAAGGCCAGCCACGCGACAGCCAAGAAAGCAGCTCCAGCGCCTGCTGAGGCCGCGGCGCCTGCGCCGGTCGTGTTGTCGCCCGAACAATTGGCCATTGCCGATAAGGTGCAGGTCGGCAAGTTCCCCTGCGAATTGGGCGCAACCGTCACGCTGGCGGCCGACGCCCAGTCGCCCGGCCGCTTTCTGCTGGAAACCGGTCACAGGCACTTTGTGTTGACACCAGCTGTCAGTGCCACGGGGGCCGTGCGCCTTGAAGACGCCGTCAGCGGCGCGCTGTGGCTGCAACTGGGCAACAAGTCCATGTTGATGGACCAGAAGGAAGGCAAACGCCTGGCCGACGACTGCATGAGCCCCGAGCAGCAGAAAGTGGCGCAAGCCATGGCGCAAAACCCAGCTCCCGGTTTGCTGGATACGCCTATGGACGCGTCGGCACCCGTCGCCGCTGCCGCCGCGAGCACCCCGCTGGAGGTAGCCAAAAAGCCGGCAAAAGCCAAGGCCAAACCCAAGGCCACCTAAGAATGTGTTGTGCGGCCGGTTAGCCGGCCTTGCCAAAGTTTGTTGATTGAGAAGGAGTGAATACCATGTTGAAATCCTACCGTGACCATGTGGCCGAGCGGGCCGCGCTGGGCATTCCACCACTGCCGTTGTCGGCCAAGCAGACTGCTGAAGTCATTGAGTTGCTGAAGGCACCTCCTGCGGGCGAAGAGTCCTTTCTGGTGGATCTGATCACCCACCGCGTGCCTGCCGGCGTGGACGACGCGGCCAAGGTCAAGGCCAGCTACCTGGCAGCCGTGGCCCATGGCACCGAAACCTGTGCCCTGATTTCGCGCGCACGCGCCACCGAGTTGCTGGGCACCATGCTGGGCGGCTACAACATCAGCCCCTTGGTTGATCTGTTGGACGACGCAGCCGTGGCCAGCCAGGCGGCGGATGCCTTGAAGAAGACCCTGTTGATGTTTGACCAGTTCCATGACGTCAAGGAAAAGGCCGATAAGGGTAATGTGCACGCCAAGGCCGTGCTGCAAAGCTGGGCTGATGCTGAATGGTTCACCAGCCGCCCCGAAGTGCCGAAGGGCATCATGCTGACGGTGTTCAAGGTGGCCGGTGAAATCAACACCGATGACCTGTCGCCGGCCCCCGATGCTTTCAGCCGCCCGGACATTCCCTTGCACGCCCTGGCCATGCACAAGAACGCCCGGCCCGGTTTGACCCCCGAAGAAGACGGCAAGCGCGGCCCGGTCAAGTTCATTGAAAGCCTGAAGGCCAAGGGCAACCTGGTCGCCTATGTGGGCGATGTGGTGGGCACGGGTTCGTCGCGCAAATCGGCCACCAACTCTGTGTTGTGGTTCAACGGCGAGGATATTCCCTTTGTTCCCAACAAGCGCTTTGGCGGCGTCTGCCTGGGCTCCAAGATCGCCCCCATCTTCTACAACACCATGGAAGACTCCGGTGCTCTGCCCATCGAGCTGGACGTGTCGCAAATGAACATGGGCGACGTGCTGGAGCTGCGCCCCTATGACGGCAAGGCGTTGAAGGATGGCAAGGTCATAGCCGAGTTCAAGGTCAAGAGCGAGGTTCTGTTTGACGAGGTGCGCGCCGGTGCCCGTATTCCGCTGATCATCGGCAGTGGCCTGACCGCCAAGGCGCGTGAGGCCCTGGGTCTGCCTGTCAGCACGCTGTTCCGCCTGCCGCAAAACCCGGCCGACACCAAAAAGGGCTTCACGCTGGCGCAGAAGATGGTGGGCCGCGCCTGCGGCCTGCCAGTCGTTGGCGGCAACCAGCAGGGCGTTCGCCCCGGCACCTACTGCGAACCCAAGATGACCAGTGTGGGCTCCCAGGATACGACCGGCCCCATGACGCGTGACGAGCTGAAAGACCTGGCCTGCCTGGGCTTCAGTGCGGATCTGGTCATGCAGTCCTTCTGCCACACGGCGGCTTACCCCAAGCCCGTGGACGTCAAGATGCACCACGAGCTGCCCGAGTTCATCAGCACCCGTGGCGGCGTGCCGCTGCGTCCGGGTGACGGCATCATCCACAGCTGGCTCAACCGTATGCTGCTGCCTGATACCGTAGGCACCGGCGGCGACAGCCACACCCGCTTCCCCATCGGCATCAGCTTCCCCGCAGGCTCCGGCCTGGTGGCCTTTGGTGCTGCTACCGGCGTCATGCCGCTGGACATGCCCGAGTCTGTGCTGGTGCGCTTCAAGGGCACCATGCAGCCCGGCGTCACGCTGCGTGACCTGGTCAATGCCATTCCGCTGTACGCCATCAAGGCTGGCCTGCTGACCGTGGCCAAGCAGGGCAAGAAAAACATCTTCTCGGGCCGCATCCTGGAAATCGAAGGCCTGCCGGATCTGAAGGTGGAGCAAGCCTTTGAGTTGAGCGATGCTTCGGCCGAGCGCAGCGCCGGTGGTTGCACCGTGCACCTGAACAAAGAGCCCATCATCGAATACATCAACAGCAACATCACGATGTTGAAGTGGATGATAGCCACGGGTTACTCTGACGTGCGCACCATCAACCGCCGTATCAAGGCCATGGAAGCCTGGTTGGCCGACCCTCAGTTGCTGAAGGCCGATGCGGACGCCGAATACGCCGCCGTCATCGAGATCGACCTGGCTGACATTCATGAGCCCATCGTGGCCTGCCCCAATGATCCGGATGACGTGAAGACGCTGTCCGACGTGGCCGGCGCCGCGATCGATGAGGTGTTCATCGGTTCCTGCATGACCAACATCGGCCACTTCCGTGCCGCCAGCAAGCTGTTGGAAAACAAGCGCGACATTCCCGTCAAGCTGTGGATGGCGCCGCCCACCAAGATGGACGCCAAGCAATTGACAGAAGAGGGCCACTATGGCGTTCTGGGCACTGCCGGTGCGCGCATGGAAATGCCGGGCTGCAGCCTGTGCATGGGCAACCAGGCGCAGGTCAAGGAAGGTGCCACGGTGTTCTCCACGTCGACCCGTAACTTCCCGAACCGCCTGGGCAAGAACAGCAATGTGTACCTGGGTTCTGCCGAACTGGCTGCGATCTGCTCCAAACTGGGGCGTATCCCGACCAAGGCGGAGTACATGGCTGACATGGGTGTGTTGACGGCCGCCAGCGGCAAGATCTACCAGTACCTGAACTTCGACCAGGTCAAGGACTACACCGACATTGCCAATACCGTCAAGGACGGCGTGGCGGCATAACTTCTGGCGGGATGCCGAGCGCTGGGCTACACCGTCGCTGACGACAGCGGGTGGGGCCCACGTTCTCCGGCTGTCTCGCGGCCGAACATGGCTGGTGCCCGGAGGTCGCGCCGTTAACACCGCAGTTGGCGCGCCGCTTCTGAGGCAACCGCGAATACTGCCTGCGCCCGTGGACCCCACCCGCCACCTCCCAAGTGGCACAGTGTGTCACGGGGGTATTGCGGTACCCGAAGGCGCAAGTGCCACGGCAACGATGGCGCGTGGGGGAAACGTGCCCCGCCACAGATAATGTCAGGTATGAATCTGTCCAGCTACCTGCCGTTCTCCGCCCAAACCGTGTTGCTGCTGATTGCCAGCAACGTCTTCATGACCTTTGCCTGGTACGGCCACCTGAAGAACATGGCCACCGCGCCGTGGTACTACGCTGCCATCGCCAGTTGGGGCATTGCGCTGTTTGAATACCTGTTGCAGGTGCCGGGCAACCGCATTGGCTTCCAGCAGGCGGGTTTCAGCGTGGCCCAGCTCAAAATTGTTCAGGAGGTCATTACCCTGAGCGTTTTTGTGCCGTTTGCCATGGTTTTCATGGGCCAGCCGTTCAAGCTGGACTTCGTCTGGGCCGGCCTGTGCATGGTGGGGGCGGTTTATTTCGTTTTCCGGGGCGGTTAAACTTCGCCGTCTTGAAAATGTCATGATGTCCTGATATTGGGATCCTGGAGCTACCATGCTGTTTGGAAAACTGCTGCCGCGCGAAGGCAATTTTTTTGAAATGTTCAACCAGCACGCCGACCGCATCGTCGAGGCGGCGCACGCGTTTTCCAAGTTGGTGGCCAATTACGGCGACCTGGATCTGCGTGCCAAGTACAACCAGGAGGTTGACGACGCTGAGCGGGCGGCCGACCGGGTCACCCATGATTGCAACAAGGCCATCCACATCACCTTCATCACGCCGATCGACCGTGAGCAGATTCACTCGCTGATCAACACCATGGATGACGTGGCCGACCTGATACAGGACTCGGCCGAAACCATGGCTCTGTACGACGTGCGCCACATGACGGAGGAAATCGTTCGGCTGACCGATTTGAGTGTGAAGTGCTGCGAGCGGCTGCGCGACGTGGTCAAGCTGCTGGAGCATATTGCCGAGCCCTCCAGCGCCGAGGCGGCGCTGAAGACCTGCGAAGAGATTGACCGTCTGGAGTCCGATGCCGACCGCGTGATGCGCACGGCCATGAGCAAGCTGTTCCGCGAAGAGCCGGACGTGCGTGAGCTCATCAAACTCAAGGCCATCTACGAGTTGTTGGAGACCATCACCGACAAATGCGAAGACGTGGCCAACGTTATTGAGGGCATCGTCCTCGAGAACTCCTGATCCGGTTGTTGGTTAGACAAGCATGGAAACTGTACCAACAACCCTGTGGGTGGTCGTGATGCTGGTGGTGCTGGCATTGCTGTTCGACTTCATGAATGGCTTTCATGATGCCGCCAACTCCATTGCCACCGTTGTGTCCACCGGTGTGCTCAAGCCAGGACAGGCCATATTGTTTGCGGCCTTTTTCAATGTGGTGGCCATTCTGATCTTTCAGCTCAGCGTGGCGGCTACGGTTGGCAAGGGCATTGTGCAACCGGGTGTCGTCGATGTACACGTGGTTTTTGGCGCGCTGGTGGGGGCCATTACCTGGAATGTAATTACCTGGTACTACGGCATACCCAGCAGCTCCTCACATGCCCTGATCGGTGGCATTGTGGGGGCTGTGATAGCCAAATCCGGCGCCTCGACCCTGGTGGCCGCTGGCATTGTCAAAACGGTGGTCTTTATTTTTGTGTCACCGCTCCTGGGCTTTGTTCTGGGTTCCCTGATGATGGTGATCGTGGCCTGGATTTGCCGGCGCACCCGTCCATCCAAGGTGGACAAGTGGTTCAGACGCCTGCAATTACTGTCGGCGGGTGCCTATAGCCTGGGACATGGTGGCAATGACGCACAGAAGACCATTGGCATCATCTGGATGCTGTTGATTGCGACGGGCTATTCGGCCGCCGGCGCCACGGCCCCGCCTTCGTGGGTGATCCTGTGCTGCTACACCGCCATTGGTGCTGGCACCATGTTCGGTGGCTGGCGTATCGTCAAGACCATGGGGCAGCGCATTACCAAGCTGAAGCCTGTTGGCGGGTTTTGCGCTGAAACCGGTGGTGCTTTGACCCTATTCATGGCTACAGCCCTGGGTATTCCCGTTTCAACCACGCACACCATCACGGGTGCCATCGTGGGCGTGGGGTCAACCCAGCGCGCCAGCGCCGTCCGCTGGGGTGTGGCTGGCACCATTGTGTGGGCATGGATTTTTACGATTCCGGCCAGCGCCTTTGTCGCTGCCGTTGCCTATTGGGTCAGTTTGCAGATTTTTTAGGTTCAGCCGGTTGGGACAGCCGCTGGGCCTGTTCCACCTGGTATTCAAAGTAGCGCTGCATGCTGTAGGCCAGGCTGGCCATTAAAACGGTGGTGCCAACAAACAGTGCACATACCAGCGCGCCTATGGTCAGCCAGTTGGACTGGCCTGGACTGGCATCGGCGGGAGCCCCGGGGTTGAAGCGTGCATTCCACTTGTCACAGGCCATCAGCCCATAAACCAGCGCATTCAAGGCGCAACCCGCCATTGTGAAACCCAGCATTGGAATCAGGACCCAACTCAGAGGGTCCTCCAGGCCGATGCTGCGGGCGCGGTAGACGCCATACAGACCGATGAGGGAAGGAATAGGCAATAGCCATGCCAATCGGTCGGACGCGCCAAACAGGTACAGCCGGTGCAAGCCCAGCGGCCCGCCAACAAAGGTCAGCCAGGCTGCCAGGGTTTTGTTTTTCATGCCTTGGATTGTGCCGCAGGCTCGCTGCTACCCACGCCGATGACGCGGTCCATCAGCACCACGTCCAGCCAGCGGTCAAATTTCCAGCCGCAGTTGGCCAGCACGCCCACGGGCTGAAATCCGCAGGATCTGTGCACGCCAACCGAGCCAAGGTTGCCTGAGTCACCTATGACGGCAATCAGCTTGCGTACGCCGACCCGATCGGCATGTGCCATCAATTCCACCAGCAACAGTCGGCCCAGGCCCTTGCCTTGTGCGCGTGCGGCCAAATAGATGGAATCTTCCGCCGAATAGCGGTACGCGGGTCGGGGCTTGAACCAGGTGCAATAGGCATAGCCCAGCACACCCCCAGTGTCCTCTACCACCAGGTAGGGCAGCCCCTTGGACAGGACGTCGGCACGGCGGGCTGCCATATCGGCCTCGCTGGGCGGTTCAGTCTCAAAGGTACCGGTGCCGTGCAGCACATGGTGGGCATAGATGGCGGTGATGGCGGGAACGTCGGCGTCGGTGCTGGGGCGAATCTTTATCATTGACAAGTAACAGGTTATAATAGAGAGCTATTCAAAGTGTCACTGGCCGGGTGGCCAGTTGCGTGTCTCAACTTTGGATCGAAATTCAAAGGCCGGAATTAATTATTTCCGCCACCCAAAGGATAAATCATGGTCGTCATTCGACTCGCCCGTGGCGGTGCAAAAGCACGCCCTTTTTTCAATATCGTTGTGGCTGACAAGCGCACACGCCGCGATGGCCGCTTCATCGAACGCATCGGTTTCTACAACCCGATTGCCACCGCCAGTGAAGAAAGCATCCGCATTGCCCAGGACCGCTTGACGTACTGGAAGGGCGTTGGCGCCCAAGCGTCTCCCACCGTGGAACGCCTGATCCAGCAAGCTGCCAAGAAGGCTGCTTAATTTTTAAGAATGCCGCTAAGCCGGGGCCCGGCCCTGGCCGCGTAGCGGCTCCCCACGCGCATGCTACCTGGACTCGAAGCTGCTGAACTGCCAGCGGACGCCATTGAAGTCGGACGGATTGCGGACGCCTGAGGTATCAAGGGTTGGTTCAAGGTCCTGCCCTATAGCGCCAGCCCCGAGGCGCTGTTCTCTTCCAAGCGTTGGTTCTTGCTGCCCACAGAGCGTGGCGCGCAGACCTTCACCGGTGTTGCCCGCCTGGCGATCAAGGAAGCCAAAGAACATTCAGACTCCGTCGTGGCCTCGGCACACGATGTCAACGACCGCTCGGCCGCTGAGGCCCTGCGCGGCGCGCGTATTTTCATCTCCCGCTCCAGCTTTCCAACGGCTGCGGATGACGAGTACTACTGGGTCGACCTGATTGGCCTGGACGTGGTCAACCGCGAAGACCAGACCTTGGGTACGGTGCGCGAGCTGCTGTCTACGGGCCCGCAAACCGTACTGGTGCTGGAATACCAGGATGGCGGCAAAACTGGCGAACGCATGATTCCTTTCGTGTCAGCCTATGTGGACGACGTCGACCTGAAGGCGCGCCGCATCCGTGTGGACTGGCAGACCGACTACTAAGCGGTATGCGTTTCGACGTCGTCACGCTGTTTCCTGAACTGTTCACCCCGTTTCAGACGGTAGGCATCACCCGGCGTGCGTTTGAGGCCGGCCAGATGGACGTGCATTGCACCAACCCACGCGACTTTGCGCCGGGCAATTACCGACGCGTGGACGATCGGCCGTTTGGCGGTGGCCCCGGCATGGTGATGATGGCGCCACCGCTAGAGGCGGCACTGACCCATATTCGCACCCAGCGTAGCGATTCGGCGCCAGTGCTGCTGTTCTCGCCCATCGGCCAGCGGCTGGATCACGCCATGGTGCAGCGCTGGGCTGCCAGCAGCGGCGCCATTTTGCTGTGCGGCCGCTACGAAGGTATCGACCAACGTTTCATCGACAGCCACGTGGACGAGCAGATCAGCATCGGCGACTTTGTCTTGTCCGGTGGCGAGATTCCCGCGATTGCCTTGCTGGATGCCATCGCCCGCCTACAGCCCGGCGTGCTGTCCGATGCCGATAGCCACCACTTGGACAGTTTCAACCCGGCGCTGGATGGCCTGCTGGACTGCCCCCACTACACGCGGCCCGAGCAATGGAATGGTGTGGGGGTGCCCGATGTTCTGTTGTCAGGCCACCATGTGCAGATCGAGCGTTGGCGGCGCGACCAGCGTCTGCTGATCACCGCCGAGCATAGGCCCGATCTGTTGCAGGCGGCCCGCCAGGCCGGGCGCCTGAGCGCCGAGGACGAGCGGGTACTGGCGCGCGGCCGGTAGACTTGCTATAATAGCCGGCTAACCGATCCTCTGCACGGCCAAAGCCGGCTTACTTTTCCAAAAAAGTTACTTTGCCGGGTTCGCACCATTTGGTGCAGGCGCATGCAAGATCTATAAGGACCATCATGAATCTGATTCAAACCCTTGAGCAAGAAGAAATTGCTCGTCTCGGCCGCAACATTCCTGAATTTGCGCCTGGCGACACCGTCGTGGTGAGCGTCAACGTGGTTGAAGGCAGCCGCAAGCGTGTGCAGGCCTACGAAGGCGTCGTCATTGCCAAGCGCAATCGCGGCCTCAACAGTGGCTTCATCGTGCGCAAGATCTCCAGCGGTGAAGGCGTGGAGCGTAGCTTCCAAACCTACAGCCCGCTGATCGCTGGCATCGAAGTCAAACGCCGTGGTGACGTGCGCCGTGCCAAGCTGTACTACCTGCGCGACCGCAGCGGCAAGTCGGCACGTATCAAGGAAAAACTGCCAGCCAAGAAGACAACGGCTTAATATTGGCTGTTGTTGGCAAGGAAACCGCCCGGCGCAAGCTTGTGGCGGTTTTTTTATGACCAACGTTCCCTCCTTTGACCCGCGCCAGGTGCCGGTTGTCGGCATTGATGGCCATCTCCCCAAGGTGGCTGCTGCTGCCTTGCAACCGCAGGCCATTGCGCACCGCTTTTCCGTTCAACATGTGTGGACGCCCGAGTTGCATGCGGAACCACGCTTCTCCAGCCGCTCACCCGTGCACGCGTCGGTGCTGGTCCCACTGGTGCTGCGCGACCAGGGCCTTACCGTGCTGCTGACCGAGCGCACGGCCCATCTGTCCAGCCACTCGGGCCAGATTGCTTTCCCGGGCGGCAAGGCCGATGCCGAAGACGCCGATGCAACCGACACTGCGCTGCGCGAGGCTGAGGAAGAGATTGGCCTGCACCGTCACCTGGTACAGGTGCTGGGTAGCTTGCCGGTCTACACCACGGGTAGTGCCTTCATCGTGACGCCGGTGGTGGCCCTGGTGCAACCGGCCCATACACTGGCCCCGAATCCCGATGAAGTGGCTGACGTGTTCGAAGTTCCGTTGGGTTTCTTGATGGACCCGGCCAACCACCGCCGCCATGCGGTGGAGTGGGCCGGTGCACGCCGCGAATGGTTCTCCATGCCCTATACCGATGCCCATGGTGAGCGCTTCATCTGGGGTGCCACGGCCGGCATGTTGCGCAATCTCTACCGTTTCTTGTTGGACTGATCTCTTCAGCTGCACGATGCGCGCTTCTGGTCACATGCAGGCAGGTAGGCTCGCTATGATTGGCCCATGAGTTTTCTCTCCATATTATTTGCGCTGCTGATAGAACAGGCACGGCCCTTGGGGCAGGGCAATCCCGTTCACATGGGGGTTCGCAGTTGGGTGCGCTGGCTGGTGCGTAACCTAGACACGGGCAAGTCGCACCACAGTTGGCTGGCCTGGTGGATTGCCGTGGTGCTACCTGCCGCCCTGGTATTCGCCGTGCACTGGTTGTTGGTGTGGACCCTGGGTTGGATTGCAGCTGCCGTTTGGAGCATCGGCATTTTGTACATCACGCTGGGCTTTCGCCAGTTCAGCCACCATTTCACCGCCATACGTGATGCCCTGATGGCTGGGGAAGAAGACGTCGCACGCAAGGAACTGGCCATGTGGATGCA
>JACXTT010014173.1_pt1 | contig 10452 bp, 7 predicted proteins | sample 9270951 | NCBI WGS metagenome assembly JACXTT01 (sample SAMN15532306, study PRJNA645909) | rock metagenome | isolation source: weathered quartz diorite | place: Puerto Rico | collected 2017-06-21
CGAGATCCGCGGCGCCGACCTGGTCTACCACCGCCATGCTCACGTGGGAGTGGCGGTGCAGACCGAGCGCGGCCTGGTAGTCCCGGTGGTGCATCGCGCCGAGACGCGCAGCTTCGCCGACCTGGAGCGCGAGATCGCGCGGCTCGCCCAGGCGGCGCGCGACAACAAGCTCTCGCTCGACGAGCTCTCGGGCGGAACGTTCACGGTCTCCAACGGGGGCGTGTTCGGGAGCCTGATGTCGACGCCGATCCTCAACCCGCCCCAGAGCGGAATTCTCGGCATGCACAAGATCGAGAAGCGCCCGGTGGTCGTGGACGACCAGGTGGTGATCCGCCCCATGATGTACCTCGCGCTGTCCTACGATCACCGCATCGTCGACGGCGAACAGGCGGTGACCTTCCTGGTGAGCGTGAAGCAGCGCCTGGAGGATCCCGAGCGCATGCTGCTCGACGTGTGATGGGCGACCCGACGTTCGACCTGGTGGTGATCGGCTCGGGGCCGGGCGGCTACACCGCCGCCATCCGCGCCGCGCAGCTCGGCATGCACGTGGCCTGCGTCGAGAAGTACCCGACGCTGGGCGGCACGTGCCTCAACGTCGGCTGCATTCCGAGCAAGGCGCTGCTCGACTCGAGCGAGCACTTCACGTTCGTCCAGCACGGGCTGGCCGCGCACGGAATCCGTTCGGCGCAGGTCGAGCTCGACTTGCCCACCATGATGCGGCGCAAGGACCAGGTGGTGAAGGAGCTGACCAGCGGCGTCGCCTTCCTGTTCAGGAAGAACAAGATCGAGTCCGTGGCCGGGACCGCGCGCATCGCGGCGCTGGGACGGATCGACGTCACGGGCGGCCAAGGCGCACGGACGCTCGCGACGCGGCGCATCCTGATCGCCACCGGCAGCAAGCCGGCCGCCCTCCCTGGGATCGCCTACGACGATCGACGCATCGTGCACTCGACCCATGCGCTGACGTTGCCCGAGGTGCCGCGGCGCTTGATCGTGGTGGGCGCGGGCGCGATCGGGCTCGAGCTCGGCTCGGTATGGCTGCGGCTGGGCGCGCAGGTCGACGTGCTGGAATACATGGATCGCGTCGTGCCTGGCATGGACAAGAAGAGCGGCTTGCTGCTGCAGCGGGCGCTCGAGAAGCAAGGCATGAAGTTCCATCTGCGGACTTCGGCCAGCGCCGCGCGCGTCGAGGGCGATCAGGTCGCGGTCTCGGTGAGCGAGCGCGAAGGCGGAGCGAGCCGCGAGGAGACCTGCGACGTGCTGCTGGTCGCGGTGGGGCGGCGGCCTTACACGCAGGGCCTGGGCGCGGCCGAGGTCGGCGTCCAGCTCGACGAGCGCGGGCGCGTCGTGGTGGACGAGCACTATCGCACCGCGGTCGACGGCATCTCCGCGATCGGCGACGTCATCGCGGGACCGATGCTGGCGCACAAGGCCGAGGAAGAAGGCATCGCCGCGGTCGAGCGCATGGCCGGACTGCCGGGCCACGTCGAATACCGCTGCGTTCCGAACGTGGTCTACACCTGGCCCGAGCTGGCCTCCGTCGGAATGAGCGAAGAAGAGGCCGCCGAGGCGGGCCTCGACACCGCAGTCGGCACGTTCCCGTTTCTGGCCAACGCCCGCGCGAAGACCATGGGGGAGCGCGAAGGCCAGGCGAAGATCATCGCCGACGCCAAGACCGACCGCATCCTCGGCGCGCACATTCTCGGCCCGCGCGCCAGCGATCTGATCGCCGAGGTGGCGACCGCGATGGAGCTCGGCGCCAGCGCCGAGGACGTCGCGCGCTCGGTCCACGCCCATCCCACCTTGCCCGAGGCGGTGAAGGAAGCCGCGCTGGCCGTCGCCAAACGGTCGATCAACATCTGATGGCGCTCACCTTCGGGCCGTGGCGAGTGCACCTGCTCGAGACCGGCTACCTGTGGCTCGACGGCGGGTCGATGTTCGGGTCGGTGCCGAAGCCGCTCTGGTCCAAGCTGCAGCCCCCGGACGAGCGCAACCGCATCCGCCTGGCGATGCGTTGCCTGCTGCTCGAAGGTGACGAAGGGCGGATCCTGGTCGACGTCGGCGTGGGTCACAAATTCTCGCCCAAGCTGGCCGACATCTATCGCCTCGAGCACGAGGAGCACACGCTCGAGAAGTCGCTGGCCGCGCTCGGTCTGACCCCGGCCGACGTGAGCGACGTGGTGCTGACGCATCTCCATTTCGATCACGCCGGCGGCGCCACGCGGGGAGACGGCGACCGGCTGGTGCCGGCGTTTCCCAAGGCGCGCTATCACGTGCAACGCCGCAATCTCGAGAATGCGCGCCATCCCAACCCGCGCGAGCGCGCCTCGTACATGGCCGAGAACTTCGAGCCCCTGGCCGAGCACGGCGCGCTGGACGCGTGGGAGGGTCCGCGTGAATCGTGGCCCGGCATCGACCTCATCACGGCCGAGGGCCACACGCGCGGCCAGCAGCTGGTGCGCGTCTCCGGGCCCCAGGGCGCGCTGTACTTCGTGGCAGATCTGATTCCGACCGCGAGCCACGTCCGCACTCCGTTCGTGATGGGCTACGACGTCGCGGCCATCGAGACGATGCAGGAGAAGCAGGCGCTGCTGGAGCGCGCGGTCGGCGAGGGCGCCTGGATCGTGCTCGAGCACGATCCGACGGTGGCCATGGGGCGCCCGACGCGTGACGGCGACGACTTCGGCTGGGCCGAGACGATCGCCGCCGAGACGGCGGGGGCGAAGGCCTGAGGGTAACCTTGTCGTCGACCACGATATGTGGTCATATGACCACATATGAAGCTCACGACGATATCGAGCCCCTTTGGGAGCGCGACCCGTACCCGTGCTCTGGTCGCGCTTCAACTCCTGGGTGACAGCTACCCGCGCGAGCTGGCGCGCTTGCTCGACACTCGCCTGTCCGCGGTCCAACGAGCCCTCCAAGGACTGGAGCGAGATCAGCTGGTCGCGGGGCGAGCCTTGGGCCGAACGCGGGTCTACCGCCTGAATCCGCGCTACCACGCGCGCCGAGAGCTCGAACTGTATCTCTCGAGATTGGCCGAAGCGGATCCCCCTCTCGATCGTAGGACCGCCAGCCTGCGGCGGCGGCCTCGTCACGCGGGCAAGCCTCTGTGAGGCTCGATGAGCGGTCGACCCTGCCGCGGGTCGCGCGCGTCGTGGGCCGAGCGCTGACGCGCCACGGCGTGAACGCGGTCCTCACGGGCGGAGCCTGCGCGAGCCTGCATACGCGCGGGAGCTATTCGTCGGCGGATCTCGACTACGTGCTGGCGAACGATCCTGGATTGGAGACGCTCGACGAAGCGATGCGCTCCGTCGGATTTGCCCGAGAGGGTGATCGTTACCGGCATCCGAGAACGCCCTTCTACGTCGAATTCCCCAAGGGCCCGTTGGCCATCGGGGAAGACACGCGGATTCGCCCTCGGCGCTATCGGTCGGCCCACGGAGATCTGCTGGCGCTCTCGCCCACGGACAGCTGCCGAGATCGCCTGGCCGCTTTCTACCACTGGCGTGACCGCCAGAGCCTGAAAGCCGCGGTCGCGATCGCTCGCCGAAATCGCGTGAGTTTTCGGGTCATTTCGCGCTGGAGTCGCGACGAAGGCATGGCTGAGCGGTACCAAGAGTTTCTCCAAGAGTTGCGGCGACGGGGTGTCGGCCGCTCAAAGGGAGACGCCTGATGCTCCACTCGCTGCTCCAGGTCTGGTTCCGCCTCTCGCTGGAATGGGGCTACGCCGGCATCTTCGTTCTGATGGCGATCGAGTCGACGGTGTTCCCGCTGCCGAGCGAGGTGGTGGTGCCGCCGGCCGCCTACTGGGCGGAGCAGGGCCGCTTGCACTTCTGGGGCGTGGTGATGGCCGCGACCCTGGGCTCGTGGGCGGGCGCCGCGCTGTCGTACTGGGTGGCGCGCGCCGCGGGGCGGCCGCTGATCCTGCGCTTCGGAGGCTACGTCTTCGTGTCCGAGAAGAAGTGGCTGCTGGCCGAGCAGTGGATCAATCACTACTCGACCGCCGGCATCTTCTTCGCACGCCTGCTGCCGGTGGTGCGCCACCTGGTGTCGCTGCCGGCCGGCGCGGCGCGCATGCCGTTCGCCCGCTTCAGCCTGACGACGCTCCTGGGCTCCTTCACCTGGTGCACGGTGCTGGCCTGGTTCGGAGCGCGCGTGCTCGCGGGCGAGCCGCGCCTGCTCCAGGATCCCGACGCGCTCATGCACGTGATGAAGGAGAAGCTGATTTGGCTGGTCGCGGCGGCAGTGGTGCTGCTGGCGGGCTACGTCGCCGTGGACCTGATCGGGCGGCGGCTCAAGCGCGGGGCCGCAGAAAGGGCCGGGACGCCGTGACGCGTCGGCGCCCCGCGTCGTGACCGCGCCAGGCGCGCGGCCGAGCTACTTGGGCCGCGCCGGCTGCGCGGCGGCTCCCGGAATCGTCTCCGCCTCGAGGCGCGACTCCTTGGCCCGCGCCGGCGCCCAGCGCGCCAGCAGCGAGTAGACCACCGGCACCATCACCAACGTCAGCAGCATCGAGAACAGGAGCCCGCCGACCACGGCCAGCCCGAGCGGCTTGCGCGAATCGGCGCCGGCGCCCAAACCGAGCGCGATCGGCAGCACGCCCAGGATGGTGGTCATGGTGGTCATCAGGATCGGGCGCAGTCGGATGCGCGAGGCGCGCACCACCGCGTCGATCAGGTCCTCGCCGCGGGCGCGGCGCTGATTCGAGTACTCGACGATCAGGATCGCGTTCTTGGTCACCAGGCCGATCAGCATGATCAGGCCGATCTGCGAATAGATGTTGAGCGAGGCCCGGAACACGAACAACGTGAGCAGCGCCCCGAACACCGCGAGCGGGACCGAGAACAGGATCGAGAGCGGGTGGACGAAGCTCTCGAACTGCGCCGACAGCACCAGGAAGATGAAGACCAGCGCGATCACGAACAACCAGTAGAGGCCGCCGCTCGACTCCTCGAACTCGCGCGACTCGCCGGCCAGATCGGTGCGCATGCTGGGCGGGAGGGTGCGCCGGGCGATGGCGCGCAGGTCCTCGATCGCCTTGCCGACGGTGACGCCGGGCGGCAGGTTGGCGCTGATCGTGGCCGAGCGCACGCGGTCGAAATGGTTGAGCTCCTTGGCCGCCACCTTCTCCTGGACCTTGACCACGCTCGCCATCTGCACCAGGCCCTCGTGGCCGCGCATGTAGAGCGCGTCGATCGCGTCGGGCGACGCGCGATCCTGCGGCTTCACCTGCAGCATGACCTCGTACTGCTTGTTGCCGCGCTTGAAGCGCGTGACCTCGCGACCGCCGAGCAGGGTCTGCAGGGTGGTCCCGATGTCGGTCACCGAGACGCCGAGCGCGGAGGCGCGGTCGCGATCGATCTCGATCTCGAGCTGCGGTGTGTTGAGCTTGAGGTCGGTGTTCATGTTGAGCAGGTAGCCGAGCTTCTGCGCCTCGCCCAGGAACGGGCCCATCGCGCGCTGCAGGTCCTCGTAGGTATCGGCCTGCAACACGAACTGCACCGGGCTCCCGAATCCTCCGCCCAGGCTCGGCAGGTTGATCGGAATCGCCAGCACCCCGGGGATGCCGAGCAGCTGCGGGAACAGCATGCCGACGATCTGCTGCTGGGTGAGCTGGCGCTGGCCGTAGGGCTTGAGCCTCACGAACATGAAGCCGTCGGTGACCCGGCCCGGCCCGCCGAACCCCAAGCCGACCGCGGAGAAGAACGCGTCGACCCCGGGCGTGTGCTGGTAGATGGCCTCGACCTGGCGCATGTAGCGGTCGGTGTAGTCGAGCGTCGAGCCCTCGGGCGCCAGGATGACGTTGAACACCATGCCGCGATCCTCGGTCGGCACCAGCTCCTTGGGCAGCACGAAGAACAGGGCGCCGATCGACAGCAGGATCACGCCGGCGGCGATCATCACGCCACGGCGGTGGGCCAGGGCGGCGCGCAGCAGCCGCTCGTAGCCCACGTGGAGCGCATGGAAGAAGTGGTTGAAGGCGGCGCGCCAGGCCGGCACGCGCTCCTCCGCCTCGGGGTCGGCCGCGGCCACCACCGGCGCCTCGAGCTCGTCCTCCTCGTGCATGCCCGCGCCGGCCGCGCGCTTGAGCAGCAGCGAGCACAGCATCGGCGTCAACGACAGCGCGACGAAGCCCGAGATCAACACCGACACCGCGACCGCGATGCCGAACTCGTTGAACAAGCGGCCGACGCGCCCGGTGAGGAAGGCCACCGGCACGAACACCGCCACCAGCGCGATCGTGGTCGCGAGAATCGCGAAGCCGATCTCCTGCGCCCCGTCGAGGGTGGCGCGGACGCGCGACTTCCCCATCTCCATGTGACGGTAGATGTTCTCGAGCATGATGATGGCGTCGTCGACCACCAGCCCGATCGCCAGCACCATCGCCAGCAGCGTGAGGATGTTGATGGTGAAGCCGAGGAAGTAGACCACGGTGAACGTGCCGATCAACGAGACCGGGATCGCCACCACCGGGATCAGCGTGGCGCGCAGGCTGCCCAGGAACACGAAGATCACCAGCACCACCAGCAGGAAGGCGACGCCGAGCGAGACCAGCACTTCCTGGATCGAATCCTGGATGAAGATCGAAGAGTCGTAGGCCACGGCGAGGTCCATGCCGGGCGGGAGCAGCTGGCGCAACGCCGGCAGCGCGTCGTGGATCTTGCGCGCGACGTCGACCGTGCTCGCCTTCTGCTGCTTGACGATGCCGAGCCCGATCGAGGGCACGCCGTTGAAGCGCGCCACGGTGCGGTCGTCCTCGGCGCCGACCTTGACGTCGGCCACGTCGCCGAGTCGGACCGGCTTGTCGCCTTGCTGGGCCACGATGATGGCGGCGAATTCCTCCGGCGTGGCGAGATCGCCGCGGGTGCGCACCGCGAACTCGCGGCCGTGGCCCTCCACGCGTCCCGACGGGATCTCGGCGTTCCCGCTGCGCACCGCCTGCTCGACGTCGGCCACGGTCAGCCCGTAGGCGGCCAGGCGCTGAGGATCGAGCCACACCCGCATCGCATACTTGCGCTCCGCCCCCACGAACACCGCGCCGACCCCGTCGAGGCGCTGGATCTTCTCGGTGAGGATGTTGTTGGCGGCCTCGCTGAGCTCGAGCAGGCTGAAGCGCTGGCCGTTGAGCGAGAGCCAGATGATGGGCTGAGCATTGACGTCCTGCTTGGCCACCACCGGATCGTCGACGGTCGAAGGCAGCGAGCTGCGTACGCGCGACACGCGGTCGCGCACGTCGTTGGCGGCCTCGTCGACGTTGCGGTTGAGCTGGAATTCGACCGTGATGACCGAGCCCTGCTCGCGCGACGAGGAGGTGATCAGCTTGACCCCTTCGATGGTGGCGAGCTGCTCCTCGAGCACGTCGGTGATCTCGGTCTCCACCGTCTGCGGGCTGGCGCCGCGGTAGAAGGTGGTGACGCTGACCACCGGCGACTCGACGTCCGGATACTCGCGCACCGGGAGCCGCAACAGCGAGATCACGCCGAACAGCAGGATGGCGAGGCTCAGCACCGCGGCGAAGACCGGACGCTGAACCGAGACTTCGCTGAGCTTCATCGACGGCCTCGCGTGGCGGGCGCCTTGCCGGGCGGCGCGCTCGCGCCTCCAGGTCCCATGGGGTTCGGCGCCCCCGGCCCGCCGGCGGCGACCGGCATGACGTGCGCGCCTTCGAACAACTTTTGGTAGCCGGCCCGCACCACGCGATCCCCAGCTTTCACGCCGGACACGATCTCGGCCCGCGAGGAGTCGCGGCTGCCGAGCGTCACCGGCTGCCGGGTCACGGTGCTGTCGGGCTTGACCACGTAGACGAAGTTCTGATCGCCCTCCCCGAATACCGCCTCGTCGGGCACGATCAGGGCATTGGGGCGCTCACCCAGCGCGGCCGTGACGTCGGCCGACATGCCGGGACGCAGCTTGTGGGCGCGGTTGGGAATGCGCGCCACGAGCTGGACGGTGCGCGTCACCGGATCGATGAGCGGGTCGACGACGCTGATCGTCCCCAGGAAGCGATCGCCGGGATAAGCGGTGGTCGAGATCTCGACCTCGGCGCCGCGGCGCAGCTGGGGGAGGTAGCGCTCGGGCGAGGCGAACGTGATCTTCATCTCGTCGATCGCCGCCACTTCGGTGATCTGCTGACCGACCGTCAGGTAGGCGCCCGGCGACACCATGCGACGCCCAACCACCCCCGCGAACGGCGACAGGATGCGCGTCTTGGCGAGCCGCGTGCGCGCCAGCTCGTGGTTGGCCTCGGCGACCTTGAGCGCGGAGCCCGCATCGTCCAGCTCCTGCTGCGAGGCGGCGTGCTGCTCGAACAGCTGCTGGACGCGGTCGTGATTGGTCTTGGCCTGGTCGCGCAAGGCCTCGGTGCGGTTGGCTTCGGCCTTGAGATCGCTGTCCTCGAGACGCGCGATCAGCGCGCCGGCGCCGACGGGCTGACCCTCCGCGAACGGCAGCTCGCGCGCCACCGCGCTGATCTCGGTGACCACCTTCACGTTCTCGCGCGCCTCGATCGTGCCGACCGCGTGCAGCCGGTCGGTGATGGACTGCGTGGCCACGGACGCGATCTCGACCGGCGTCGGCGGCATCTGGAAGCCACCGCCATGCGGCGCGCACGAGGCGGCGAGCACGCCCAGGCTCGGGAGGACGAAGCGACGGACGCGATTCGAGCGGCGGCGAACCAGACTCATGGAGTCCTCGGAGCAAGTTGGGTGAGACGTCTCAACTCGGTGCGCGAGCGCGCGACGCGCACCAGCGCCTGGGATTCACGCAGCTCGGCCTGGGCGACTTGGGCTTCCAGATCGACCAGATCGTAAGCCGTGGCGCGCCCGGCCTGGTACTCGAGGCGGCCGATGCGCGCCTGCTCGTGGGTCGCGGCGACCAGCTCATGCATCGCGTCGAGCGTGGCCTGCGCGGTCTCGGCTTCGCGGTAGGCGGCGCGCACGTCGGTTTCGACCGCGAGGCGCCGCGCGCGCAGCGACTCGCGGGCGCGATCGTAGTCGCCCTGGCGCCGCTCGCGCTCGCCGCGATCCGCACGCCACGGGATCGGCATGCGCAGCCGCAGCCCGAAATTCCAATCCGGAAAGTCGTTGCCCCACACCTGGTCCCAGGCCGTGCCGAAGCCGGTGTCGGACATGGTCCCGACCGTATCGGAGCCGAAGACGATCTGCTGGCCGGTGCCGGCCAGCCCCGATCCACCGTAGCCCCCGAAGGCCTCCAGCGACGGCCACGCATTCCACGCCGCCTTGCGCAGCCGCGCCAGCGCGGCCGCGCTGTCCTGTTGCGACGCGCGCAGCTCGGTGTTGACGGAGAAGGCGCGGCTCATCACCGCTCCGATCGGCTCGAGCTCCGGCAGCGGCGGGGGCTCGTCCAAGGCGTGGAGTCGCGCGCGCGAGCCGGGAGCGATCCCGATCGCCTGCGCCAGCCGATCCGACGCGGTCTGACGTGCCAGCAGCGCGTCGAGCAGCAGGCCTTGCTGATCGGCGAGAAACGTACGGGCCGCCGCGACCGCGCCCGGGCCCACGACGCCGGCGCGCCCCCGCAGCACCTGGTCACGCAGGAACAGCGCAGCGCGCTGGTGCTGGACGCGGCGCGCCGCGAGGTCGCGCTCGACGGCGTAGAGCTCCCAGTAGGCGTTCTCGACGTCGCTGCTCACCTGGAGCACCGCGCCCTCGTAGCGGCGCTGCGCGGCCTCGAGCTCGCGGTCCAGGGCGCGCAGCTCGCCGCGCGTCGCCGCCATCCCGAACCCTTTGAGCAGGGGCTGGACGAAATCGACGCGCGCTCCGGCCTGGCGCTCGCGCGGCAGCGTCGTGAAGGGCGCGTTGGTCTCGGTCTTGTTCTGCGACAGCGAGACCTTCAGCGAGGTGCCGATCGGCGACAGCCACGACACGCCGGTCGAGAGCAGACGTTGCCGGAGCTCCGAGCCCGCGAACGGAGAACTGATCGGCGTGTCGGTGCTGACGTGCTGATCGGCCGCGGTCAAGACCGGGTCGAACGTGCCCGCCTCGGTTTGACGCGAGCCGTGGGCGCTGCGCAGCGCGGCGCGCGCCGCACGGGAAGTCGGGCTATTGGCGACCGCCAGCCGCTGGGCCTCGTCCAGGGTCATGCCCAGCGCCGTTCCTTCGATCTCTCCGGCCATCAACGACGTGTCGGGCTCGGCCGCCGGAGCGGCCCCAGCCTGGGACCACGCGGCGCGGGCCGAAGCGAGAGCCACGCCGAGCAGCAAGAAACGTAAAGCGATTCGGTCGGCACGGAGGGGCATGCGTGCGGAGTCTCGGGTTCGGGACGTGGGAGGTTCGTGCGCGTGCGGCCGGCGAGGAGCCGGTCGGAGTCGGGCGGATAAGATAAGCCGAAGCGGGGTCGCCTTTCACGAGGTTTTCCACCGGGCCGCCGGGCGCGGCGCGGGGCCGGCCGGACGCGGCCCCGGGTCTAGCCGCGCGCCGCGACCAGCAGCCG
>JACXTT010014174.1_pt1 | contig 10452 bp, 9 predicted proteins | sample 9270951 | NCBI WGS metagenome assembly JACXTT01 (sample SAMN15532306, study PRJNA645909) | rock metagenome | isolation source: weathered quartz diorite | place: Puerto Rico | collected 2017-06-21
CGACGATGGTCCAGCCCTCGCCGTCCTCCAGGAGCCACAGATTGATGTGATTGAGCTGGAACGGCAGCGGCATGCGCAGCCAGTAGATCCCGGGCGCGACCGCGCGGACGTCGGCGGGCGCGGGCGGTTCCGTCCACGGATGGTCGAGCGTCATGCGCTGCAGTGTACCTTGCGTCCGCGGGCTGAACCTGATCTTCTATGCCTCATGAGTCTGCCGCGTCTCGCTGGAATCGTCGCCGCGCTCGCGATGCTCAGCTCTGCTCCCCTCGCGCGCGCGCAATGGCTCCTGTCGACCAACGACAACAAGGTCGCGCTCGTCAACGGGGTGGCGACCGTCGTGAAGAGCCCGCCGCCGGACACCCTGACGGTGATCGACATCGGGAGCTGGCCGCCGAAGGTGGTGGCCGAGCTCGACGTGCCGGGCAGCGTGGTCGGGCCGCCCTTCAGCGTGGCCCTGGCGCCCGACGAGTCGATCGCCCTCGTGACCGCCAACGAGAAGCTCGACCCGGCCGATCCGACCAAGCGCATCGCCAACAACACGATGGCGGTGGTCGATCTCAAAGCGACGCCGCCGCGGATCATCGCCACGCTCGAGACCGGGAAGAACCCGGCCGGCGTCTCGATCAACCGCGCCGGCTCGCTCGCCCTCGTGGCCAACCGGGGCGAGGGGTCCGTCTCGGTCTACACGATCCAGGGCAAGACCGTCACACCCGCCGGCAAGGTCACGATCGCCGACGACAAGTCCGGCACGAGCCACGTGGCGATCTCGCCCGACGGCAAGCGGGCGCTCGTGACCCGCGACGGCGACGATCGCATCTCCGTGCTCTCGATCGACGGCGCCAAGGTGGAATACACCAAGCGCGACATCTCGGCGGGTCTCCGGCCCTACGGCGTCGACATCGCGTCCAGCGGCGCGTTCGCGGCCGTCGCCAACATCGGCCGCGGCGGCGGCGACGCCGACACCGTGAGCATCATCGACCTGAAGGCGCAGCCGCCGCGCGTCACCAGCACGATCACCGTCGGTCAGACGCCCGAGGGCATCAAGATCTCGCCCGACGGCTCGCTGGTCGCCGCGGTCGTCATGAACGGCAGCAACAAGCCGAAGGACTCGCCCTTCTACAACGACGCCGGCAAGCTCGTACTCCTGCGCGTGAGCGGCAACGACCTCGCGCGCGTGGGCGAGGCGGCGATCGGGCACTGGTCTCAGGGCGCCGCGTTCTCCCCCGACGGCAAGCGCATCTTCGTCGGCAACATGGTCGAGAAGGACATCCAGGTGCTGAGCCTGGACGGGACCACGCTCAAGGACACCGGCGTGCGCATCGCGGTCAAGGGCGGGCCGGCGGCGATCCGCATCGCCGACCGGTAGACGTCAGGGGCGCTCTTCGCACCCCGCGGTGGGGAAGAGGAACCACCGCTTGCCGTCGAGCATGTGGCCGCAGTGCTCGCGCCACCACGCGGCGGCCGTCGGGTCCTTGGCCTGGAGCAGGTTGACGGCGTCCCGCGCGTTCACGGCGTAGCCGGTCTGCACGCCGTAGCGGCCGAGGAAGAGCGCGGCGATCCGCTGCCACAAGCCGCGCGGCGCCGAGACCACGCCGGAGGTCATCGCGAGCCGACGGCCGCTGCGCTCCGGTGCCAGCGGGAGCTCGAGTCCGACCCACGCCAGCCGCACGGAGAGCGGCGCCTCACCCGGCGGGCACGAGATGATGCGGACTCGAGTCGCGAGCGCCATACGTGTACGATAGCCCGGCGCCCGCGGGCGGCCGCGCATTTTCGGCGGCCGGATCGGGCGCGCGGCTAGCGGGTACGACGGCGCAGGGCCTTGCCGACCGACTCCCTGGATTCGAGCACCTGGAACCCCGCGAGCTTGCCGTCGAAGAAGAGCAGGGCCGCCCAGTACCAGCGCGCGGGGTCGCGCTCGAGCTGGGCCTCGTACTCCAGCGCGATGAACTTCCGGCCGCGGGCGACTCCGTCGACGCGGTTTCCCGGCTCGCCGTAGACGGCCAGCACGGCCTCGAGCGAGTCGCCCAGGGCGATCCGCTTGCCGGTCGTGATCGGCTTGGTGATCCTGAGGTTCGCGTCGCGGCAGGCCTTGTCGATCTGCTCCGGCACTTCCGCCACGTTCACGCCGTCGACGACGCCGCTGACGCCGAGCCGGAACTGCACGCCGAGCTGCCGGCTCTCGTCCCAGTAGCAGAACTGCTCCGTGGCGCTGGCCGCGGGCGCCTTGAACCCGCGGCCGTAGAGCTGGACGATCTCGTCGGATCGATCGAGGCCGATGCGGATCCCGGCGATCTCGTCCTCGACGAATCGGGGCCGCGCGGGGCTCTGCGCGCCGGACGCGCCGGCGACGCCGACGGCCCAGGTCGCGGCCAGCACCGCCCAGAGCCACACCGGGCGAATCCTCACCTCACGCGAGCTACCCGCGCGGCTTCACCCAGGTCTCGGACCACGCCAGGCACGCGCTCGAGGCCTGCCGGTCGCCGCGCGTCTCGGCCCAGGGCTGGCCGGTGGCGAAGCGGCCGTTCCACTCGACCTGCGCCGAGCGCGCCGGAAAGAACGTGCTGAACACGCCGATCGGGCGGTTGTTGAAGCCGGGCGGCGCGTTGAGCACGAAGGGCTCGAGGCAGTCGTACCACGTCAGGCGAATGCGGTCCGCGCCCGAGGTGACGGTCTCGATCGCGGTCGAGCGCGGGTCGCCCGAGCGCCCGAACTCCGCGGCGATCACCGGCACGTTCGTGTCGGCGAACCCGGGGAACAGCAAGGTCTCGATCGTGCGCTGGAGCCAGCGCGTCACCGCGGCATTGTCGCTGAAGATCCACGTCTTGCCCGAGCTGAGCTCGCTCTGGGCGAAGAGCACGTGACCGGCGCCCGCGGGGCACCAGAGCACCCGCCAGTGGCTGAAGCGGTCCGACTGGGTCTTGCCGCCGTCGTGGCTCAGGCGGATGAACGAGTTCTCGCCGGTCATCAGGACCGCGTTGGGATCGACGGGTGGTGTCATGGTCTCGTCCTCAGAGGGCGGCCACCTCGACGCGCGCGTCGTTGTAGCAGGCGCCCTCGGAAATGTCAGCGTGGTCGGCCGGGCACAGGGCGGAGACGGTCTGGCCGTTGTCGGTCGTCGCCATCCATGCGCCCTTGAGCGAGCAGACCACGCCGCGCGGGATGATGTCGGTGACCCGGAGCGGCAGCCGGACCTCGCCGAGGTCGTTCCACACGCGCACCCGCATGCCGTCGCGCAGGTCGCGCGCACGCGCGTCGTCCGGATGCATCTCCAGCGGCGGCGGGCCGTCGCCCACGTGCAGGCCGCCGAAGGTCGACGTGATGCGCTGGTCCGATGCCGGAGAGATCAACGTGAGCGGATAGGACGACGCCACCGGCCGCCAGCTCGGCAGGCGCGCGCCGTACTTGCCCTCGAGATAGGGCGACGCGAGCTCCACCTTGCCCGACGCCGTCTTCGGGAACACGTTCTTGAACAGGATCGCGTCCTCGCCGCCGCCGCCGACGGTCATCGGCGTCGCGCGATCGAGCGGGATCGCGCTCGGCCGCTTGCCGCCCATGCGGGCATCGGCCCCATCGAGCGCGTCGTCCATCAGCTGGGCGTCGCTCGCGCGAAACGCGGGGTCGTCGAACCCGAAGCGCGCCGCAAGCCGGCGGAAGATCTCGGTGTTGGGCAGGGCCTCGCCCTGCGGCGGGATCACGCGATCGGCGCGCTGCAGCCAGTGCGTGCCGTACGCGGCGAAGAGGTCGGCGTGCTCGAAGTGGCTGCACGCCGGCAGGACCACGTCGGCGTAGGCGAGGCTGTCGGTCATCACCACGTCCGAGCCGACCACGAAGAGATCCTCGCGCCCGAGGCCGCGCCGCAGCACGTTCTGCTCGGGGTGCACCACGAGCGGATTGTGGTTGTAGACGAACAGCGCCTTGATCGGCGGCGACAGCTTCGCGTCGTTGAGATGGCGGCCGACGTCGATGATGTTGATCAGGCGCGTGCCGGAGGGCACGAAGTCGGGGCGCGCCAGCTTCGCCGGCGTCTTCGGGAACGCGAACCCGGCGCCGTTGATGAGCCCGCCACCCGGGACGCCGAACTTGCCGGCGAGCGCGGGCAGCGCGAACACCGCCCGGATGCCGCTGCCGCCGTTCCGGTTTCGCTCGAGCCCGTTGCCGACGGTGATCACCGCGGGCGAGATCGTCCGGTACCACTCGGCGAACTGCTGCACGAGCGCTCCGTCGACGCCGCAGATCCGCGCCGCGTCCGCCAGGGTGTAGCGGCGCGCGAGCGCCATGTAGTCCTCGAAGCCGGCCACGTGACGCTCGATGAACTCGCGGTCGAGGCCGCCCCGCCGCTCGAGGTCCGCCGCCATCGCCCAGGCCAGTACGACGTCCGTCCCTGGGCGCAGCGAGATGTGCAGATCGGCCTGCTCGGCGATCTTCGTGCGCCGCGTGTCGACGATGACCAGCTTGGCGCCGTTGCGGCGGGCGCGGTTGATGATCGGCACGACGTGCAAGTTCGACCACGTGACGTTGCTGCCCCACGCCACGATCAGCTTGGCGTGCTCGGCCTGCTCGGGCCGCACGCCCGGCGTCGGGCCGAAGGTGCCGACCCAGGCCTCGGTGCGGATGCCGCCGCAGAGCGGGCGGCGATCGAGCAGGCTGGCGCCGAGACGATGGAAGAACCGGAGATCCATCGAGCCGCCGGCGAGCATCCCGTGCGGACCGGCGTAGTTCAGCGGCAGGATCGCCTGCGGGCCGTGAGCGGCGATCACCGCCGTGAACCGCTCGTGGACGACGTCGAGCGCCTGCGCCCACGAGATGCGCTCGAAGCGTCCCTCGCCCTTGGCGCCCGTCCGGCGCAGCGGCGTCGTGAGACGCCCCTGGCCGTGGACGAAGCCCGGATACGCCTCGGGCACCTTTGCGCAGAGGACGCCGGCCGTGTAGGGGTTCGCGCGCGAGCCCTTGATCGAGACGATCTTCTCGTCCTCGACGGTGACGGTCAGGCTGCAGGTGTCGGGGCAATCGAGCGGGCAGACACTCGGATGCTCGGTTCTCATGCGCTTCCTCCCGGCGGGGCCCAGCTTACCGGCGCCCACAACTCAATAGTAGGCGTGCCTCGGACGGCGGGGCCCCAGCCCCGCGACGGCCTGCGGCGCGCACTACTGGTGTACACGGGGGTCGCCGCCGTGGAAAGAGCCATTGGTCGGAGCGCCCACAGAGCCAATCACCGCGACGGCGCCGGAGGCAAGGTCGCCATATAGTGCGCGAGGTTCTCGATGTCCGCCTCGCTGAGCGGCTGGGCCGCGGTCGTCATCGTGCCGTCGAGGTCTCCTGCCGTCTGGGCCTTGAATCCCCGCAGGAGCTTTATTAGATACGCGAGGTCCTGGCCGGCCAGGCGCGGGATCTGCTCGTGGCCGACGAGGCCGGGGCGGTGGCACGAGACGCAGTGGTGTTGCTGGGCCAGCTCGCGCCCGGCGGCGGCCTTCGTGGGATCGGTCTGGGCCGGCCGTGGCGTCGGGCGCTGCACGGCGTAGAACGCGGCGAGGTCGGCCATGTCCGCGTCGGTGAGGCTCGCGGCGAACGGCGTCATCTGCGGATCCTTGCGGCGCCCGTCGCGGAACTTGATGAGCTGCCAGTGCGTGAAGTAGACGGGCTGGCCGGCCAGCGACGGCGTGCCGGGAATCGACGCGTTGCCGTCGGCGCCGTGGCAGGCCTTGCACGGCTCGGATTTCTGGCGGCCCGCTTCGAGGTCGGCGGCCCGCGCGGGCGCCGCGGCCGCCACCGCCAGGAGCGCAGCGGCGACCGAGGCGCCGGCGAGCGTCAGCGCTGGTCTCAGCGCTGGTAGGTGACGCGATAGATCGCGCCCGCGTAGTCGTCGGAGATGAGCAGCGATCCATCCGCCATCTGTCGCGTGTACACCGGGCGACCCCAGATCTCCTCGCCCTGCAGCCAGCCCTCGGCGAACGGCTCGTACTTGGCGACGCCGCCCTTGGAGTCGAGGGTGACCATCATCACCCGGAAGCCGGACTTCTTGGTGCGGTTCCACGAGCCGCGCTGGACCAGGAGCGCGCGATTCTTGAAGTCGGCGGGGAACATCGACCCCGTGTAGAACTCGACGCCGTTGCCGGCCACGTGCGGTCCGGTCTTGAGCAATGGCTTGACGTAGTCGTTGCAGCTCTTCCCCTTGCCGAACTCGGGGTCGAGGATGTCGCCCTGGTGGCAGTAGGGGAAGCCGAAGTGCTGCCCCTTCTTCGTCACGACGTCGAACCGATCGCTCGGCAGGTCGTCGCCGAGCCAGTCCCGCGCGTGCGTGGTGAAGTAGAGCCGCTTCGTCACCGGGTGCCAGTCGAAGCCCACACTGTTGCGCACGCCGTGGGCGACGTACTCGAAGCCGGTGCCGTCGGGATTCACGCGCGAGAGGTTGGCGTGGGTGTCGGGCGGCATGCAGATGTTGCATGGCGCGCCGATGTTGAAGTAGAGCTTGCCGTCCGGGCCGAACGCCAGGTGCTTCCAGCCGTGCGGCAGATCCTTCGGCAGGGTGTCGTAGACCGTCTCCATCGCCGGCGGGTTGTCGAGCTTGTCCTCGACGCCGACCATCTTGCTGATCCGCGAGACCTCGGCGATGTAAAGCGTGCCGTTCTTGAACGCGACGCCGTTGGGCAGGTTGAGCCCCTTGGCGATCACCTTCACCTCGCGCGAGTCGCCCCGATCGAGAACGGCGTAGACGTTGCCGGCAACGCGGCTCGAGACGAACAGCGTTCCCTTCTCGCCCCAGACCATCTCGCGCGCGTTGTTGATGCCGTGCGCCCAGAGGGAGACCTTGAATCCGGCCGGCACCTTGATCCTGTCGACGGGAATCTCGCCGGGCGCCTTCGGCGCCGGCGGCTGCGCGATGGGCGCCAAAGTCGAGTCGGCCATCGACGACGGCTGGCCCTGCTTCCAGGGCGGCGGGGCCGCGGGCTGCTGAGCCTCCCCGAACGGCCCGAACGCCAGCACGAGGGTCACGGCGACCACGAGCAACGTCAGGGTGATGCGCAGCATGACGGCCTCCCTTTGATCGATGAACGGTCGGAGCGGGTTCGCGTCGCGGCCGGACGATACGTCCCGGGCCGTGGCTTGTCAAGGCTGCGCCGCGTGTGTAGCATGCTCGCCCGACGATGCCGACGACGCTCTCGACGGCTGTGCCCGAAGCCCGGTGACGCGGCCGCTCGCGGCGCTCCTCGTCGCACTCGCCTGGGCACTCGGCGCGACGGCGCCGGCCGCCGCGCAGACGCCCGACGAGCCCACCCGGCTCGAGCCGGTCGTGGTCACGGTCACGCGCATGGAGCAGAAGGCCGGCGACGCGCCGGCGAGCGTGACGGTCCTCACGCGCGACGACATCGACCACTCGGCCAGCCAAACCGTCGACGACCTTCTCCGGCAGGTGCCGGGCTTCAGCCTCTTCCGGCGCGCGTCCAGCCTCGTCACGCACCCCACCACGCAGGGGCTCTCGCTGCGCGGCATCGGCCCGAGCGGGACCAGCCGGGCGCTCGTGCTGGTCGACGGCGTGCCGGCCAACGATCCGTTCGGCGGCTGGGTCTACTGGGGCCGCGTGCCCATGCTCGGCATCGACCAGATCGAGGTGGTCCGGGGCGGCGGCTCGAGCGTCTGGGGCAACTACGCGCTCGGCGGCGTCGTGCAGATCATCAACCGCCGGCCGACCGAGCGCGCGCTCTACTTCGACGGCAGCTACGGCCTCAACGACACGATGAACTTCGATCTCCTGCTGCACGACGTCGAGGGGCCGTTCCGCATCTCGCTCGAGGGCAACTACTTCAGCACCGGCGGCTACGACGTCGTCAAGGCGTCGCGCCGGGGCTCGATCGACGTCGAGGCCGACTCGAACCATCAGACCTTCAACGGACGGGTCGAGCTCGTGGCGGCCCCCGAGGCCTCGCTCTTCGTCTCCGGCTCGTACTTCTACGAGGCGCGCAACAACGGCACGCCGCTGCAGATCAATCACACCGGTACCGGTGGGGGCGCGATCGGCGGCCGGCTCGGCACGCTCGAGCAGGGCGAGTGGCGGCTGGTGGCCTTCGCCGACACGCAGGAATTCCGCAGCACGTTCTCCACCCAGGCGCTCGACCGCAACTCCGAGACGCTCGCGCTCGACCAGCGCGTGCCCACCACCTCGGCGGGCGGCAGCCTGCAGTGGAGCCGGCGCTTGGGCACGAACATCGTCTCCGCCGGGGGCGACGCCCGCTGGGTGAAGGGCGAGACCGACGAGCGCGTCTACAACGCCGGCGCCTTCGTGCGCACCCGCGACGCGGGCGGTCAGCAGTTCATCGGCGGCGTCTTCCTGCAGGACGTCTACACGCCGATGCCGGCGCTGGAGCTCGTCGGCGGCTTCCGCGGCGACTACTGGTCCAGCTACGACGGCACCCGGCACGACACGCCCCCCGCGGCGGGCGTGCCGGCCGAGCAGACGTTCAACGACATCGAGCGCTTCATCCCCAGCGGGCGCATCGCCGCGCTCTACCACGCCACGCCGACGACCGACCTGCGCGCCTCCGCGTACCAGGGCTTCCGCGTGCCCACGCTCAACGAGCAATACCGGGTCTTCCGCGTCCGCAGCGACGTGACCGTCGCCAACGAATCGCTCAAGCCCGAAGAGCTCGTGGGCGGCGAGCTCGGCGTGCAGCAGCGCTGGGGGCCGTTCGAGGGCCGGATCACCGCCTACTGGAACGACGTGCACGATCTGGTCGCGAACGTGACGCTCACCTCGCGCCTCCCGGACTGCCCGGCGGGCACGACGTGCCGGCAGCGCCAGAACCTCGACCTCGCGCGCATCCGGGGCTTCGAGACCGAGCTCGAGCTGCGCCCTCACCGCGACTGGCGGTTCCTGGTGAGCTACCTCTTCGCGGACGCGCGCGTGGTGAACGCGGCGCAGCAGCAGGCACTCGAGGGCAAGCGGCTGGCCCAGGTGCCGGAGAACACCGTTACCGCGATCGTGCGCTTCTCGCGGCCGTCGTGGTTCGACGCGACCCTGACGGGGCGCTACGTCGGACAGCAGTACGAGGACGACCTGAACACGCTGCCGCTGGGCGGCTACTTCGTGCTGGACGCCATGATCTCGCGCGCGATCACCAAGAACGTCGAGCTCTACGCGGCCGCCGAGAACATCCTCGACCGCGTGTACTCGACCGGGCGGACCACCGACGGGGTCATCTCGATCGGCGAGCCGTTCCAGTTCCGCGGCGGCGTGCGGCTGCGCTTCTGACGGCGTCCGCGGCCGGGACGCTCGGCGTCGACGGCCGGGAGATCGGGGGCCGCGGTCAGGAGAGGAGGTCGAGTCCGAGCAGTGCTCCGAGCTCGCGCAGCGCCCGATCCGGCTCCTCGACCTTGATCGTCGCCATCCCGAGCTCCCGCGCCGGCTTGAGGTTACGGCCGATGTCGTCGAGAAACGCGACGCGGGCGGGCGGCAGGCCGAGCTTCTCGCAGACCAGCGCGTAGATGCGGGGGTCGGGCTTGCGCAGGCCCACCACCGCCGACTCGACGAAGACGTCGAAGTACGGATCGAGCCGCGCGCGCGCCGTGCCCTCGCCGCGCGGCCCGCGCCCCGATGACTCGGTCACCCAGTTGTTCGTGAGGGCGGCGACCTGGCGGCCGCTCGCGCGGATCCTCCGGATCGCCTCCAGCATGCGCGGGCGCGGGACGCTCGCCTCGGCGATCCGCGCTATCAGGTGTCGCGCGTCCACGGAGAGACCCTGCGCGCGGCAGTCGGCCTCGAAGGGCGCGTAGAAGGTCTCGATCGTCAGCTCGCCGCGCTCGAGGCGCGCCCAGGCGCCCCGCTCGCCCGTTTCGACGACCACGCGGTTGATCGCGTTGGCCGCGAGACCGAGCGTCCGCTCGTAGCCGGCGATGACGTGCAGCGGCGAGTCCTGCACGACGCCGCCGATGTCGAAGACCACCGCTCGGATCTCGCTCATGATCGGGCCCCTTGGAACATAGCAAATTCGCGGCTACCCTAGCCCGCCGGGGGGACGCGCTGCAGGCTGTCGCGGGGCCGGAGCCCCGCCGGCCGAGGCGCGCATACAAAAATCCATGGACACTGCGCGCCCGTTCGCCGGCATCGAGGTCGTCGAGTTCGGTCAGTTCATCGCCGTCCCCTTCTGCGCGCAGCTCCTCTCCGAGGGCGGCGCTCACGTCGTCAAGATCGAGTCGGTCGAGGGCGACCCGGTGCGCCAGCTGGCGCCGCTGGCACCCGGCGAGACGCGGCACTTTCTCTCGCGCAACCGCGGCAAGCACTCGCTGCCTCTCGATCTGCGGCACCGGGCGGCCGCGCCGGTCGTCGAGCGCCTGCTGGCCCGGGCCGACGTCGTGCTGACCAACTTCCGCCCCGGCCTGGCCGCCGAGCTCGGTCTGGACTGGCCGAGCCTCGCGCCGCGCTTCCCGCGCCTGGTCGTCGGCAACGTCAGCGCGTTCGGC
>JACXTT010014175.1_pt1 | contig 10451 bp, 8 predicted proteins | sample 9270951 | NCBI WGS metagenome assembly JACXTT01 (sample SAMN15532306, study PRJNA645909) | rock metagenome | isolation source: weathered quartz diorite | place: Puerto Rico | collected 2017-06-21
CTCAGTCAAGCCGGATTTCGAACCTCAAGCGCAGCGACCGGCACAGCCGCGCTCCACGCAGTTAAGGACAATCCACCGGATCTGATCATTCTGGATATCATGCTACCGGATCTTGACGGACTCGAAGTATGCCGTACGCTCAGGCAGCAAGAAAAGTCCCGCCGCATCCCCATCATCATGTTGACTGCCCGCACCGAAGAAGTGGACCGCGTCGTCGGATTTGAGATCGGCGCCGATGACTATGTGATGAAACCATTCAGCCCGCGCGAACTTGTGCTGCGTGTGAAATCGATTTTCCGGCGTATGGGCGATGAGCCCAACGATGTGCTCCGAGTCGGAAAAATTCAACTTATTCCTCAGCGCCGCCAGCTTCTTGTGGACAGCCGGCCGGTCGCTTTGACTGCGAAAGAATTCGATCTTCTTGAGGAGCTCATGCGGGCAGGTGGAAACGTCCTCACTCGTGAGACGTTGATGAACAAAGTGTGGGGTTATCATACCGAAGCGACTTCCCGTACACTGGATACTCATGTCCGGCGCGTGCGCGAAAAATTAGGTAACGAAGCGATTCATCTCGAAACGGTTCATAAGGTCGGATATCGCATGGCTGGGACAACGGGAAATGGCAATTGAGCCTACAATAAGTCATGCCTTTGCGCCTCCAGTCCCGCCTGATCCTATGGAATCTTCTTCTCATCGTTTTGATCTCGTTCGCCTCCACATTTTTTCTTAGTTCATCTCAGATCGCTTTCATGATCGTCGTCGCCGCAGCCCTCACGGCGATTTTGAGTTACAGCGTCCATGTTCTGATCCTCGGGCCTTTGCGACAAATATCTATTGTGTCCAGAAAACTTGCGGCAGGAAATCTTAACGAACGTCTGCCTATTACGGGCGATGAAGAGATTGCCGCCCTCGGAACGTCATTGAACACGATGGCTCAAGTCCTTGGAGCCCGAATGCAGGCACTATCGGACGGCAAACAGCAGCTCGAACTGATTCTTGAAGCCATGGGACAGGGAGTTATGGTGCTGGATCACGACGGACGGATTACGTTTAGCAACACTTCGCTCCTGAAGGTCCTTGGCACCGACCGCGATCTGGTGGGCAAGACACCTCTCGAAGTATTGCGGCGACCAGAACTGGAGAGTGCGGTCAAAGCCATACTCAGCGGCCAGCCGATTCAAACGTTGGAGATCAGCGTGGGGAACAGAGTTCTGCAAGCGAACGTTGCACCCGTCACGAGCGCCGCGGGGACCGTCAACTCAGCCGTGGCGGTTTTTCACGATTTGACGGAAATCCGAAGGACGGAGCGCATGCGCCGGGACTTTGTCGCGAATGTATCGCATGAATTCAAGACTCCCCTTACATCGATTCGCGGTTTTACGGAAACCTTGCTCTCTGGAGCCAAGGATGATCCCAAAATTGCCGCTGACTTTCTGGGCACGATCGAGCGAAACGCGCGGCATCTGGAAGCCCTCGTCAGCGATTTGTTGATGCTTGCCAGGCTGGAAGCCGAAGTTCCGGTGAAAAAGGAACATTTCGATCTCATGTCTGTCGTCAAAGAGGAGGTTGCCTCACGAAAGAATGCGCTGACCGAGCGGAACATTCAAATCAGCATGGATTGTCCCGACGTGAAGATCCAGGCGGATCGTGCGCGACTGGCGACGGCGCTGTCCAATCTCATCGACAATGCCATCCTCTATAACAAACCGGGAGGCCAGATCCGAATTTCGGGGGAAACGCAAAACGGTACTTTGAAACTCTCGGTGACAGATACCGGTAACGGGATTCCAAACGACGAACTCTATCGCATTTTTGAGCGATTCTATCGGGTGGATAAATCGCGGACGCGCGAATCCGGAGGAACAGGCCTGGGATTATCTATCGTGAGGCACGCTATCGAAAGCCAGGGCGGCACCATAAACGTCACGAGCCGGATCGGCTCGGGCTCCACATTCACGATTCAATTGCCGGTGCTATAGGCGCGGTCTGTGACCGCGCGCTTATCCTAGAATCAACGAAACACGCGCGGTCATAGACCGCGCCTACAGTCTCCCTTCCGCCCTACCGCAACGCTCGCAGTTGTTTCGGCGTGAGCAGCCAATTCAGTGTTGCGCATTGTCCGAAGCTGAGCTTTTCGGCGGTCAACTTACACAGCCCGCCTTTTTTCAGTTCAATGGAACCGGTTGTGGCGCCACTCATCAAAAGCAAAACCAGCCGGCTGAGATCGGGCTCATGTCCGACGAGAAGGACACGTTGAGGTTTTCGTTCGTTGATTTGTTCGATGAGCGACAGAGGATTGCCTTCGGGTTCCAGATGCTCGGTGAATGTCACTTCTGCATCCAGTTCCGCGGCGACAATTTCAGCGGTCTTACCGGCGCGGACGTAGGGGCTGGAGAGAATCACGTCAAATTGAAGATCCATTGCCAAAATTGCCTGAGCAATTTGATGGAGTTTTTCTTCACCTTCCTTCGTTAGAGGACGGTCGCTGTCCTTCTTATATCCCGGCGTTCCTCTTTCAACAGCGATACCGTGACGGAGAAGATAAATTTCCATTAGGCGTCTTTTCTACCTGAGAGCGCGATCTTTCTCATGGAACTAACTGCCTGCTCAATCCTGCGCAGGTCTTTCCGCCGGCCCTTCTCGGGCTTCAGATTGATTGCATCAAGCGTTTCTTTCATGCGCGAAAACCTCAGACTCGCGGAGCGCGACGTTTTGTTGCCGGAGGTCGCGTTCTGACCCTCATTGAGGAAATCAATCAGCTGAACGATGTCGCGTTGCAGGTTGGCTAAGTATAGCCGGCTTATCTCCCTTGCTTCCGTCCGCAAGTGTTGTAACTGAGCGAGCAATTCTTTCCGTACCCTTTGGGTCATGACTCCCCTCTTCGACTTGACCTGACTTGCCATTCAAGATCACCTCGATCTTCGCGCGCAGTTCGTGTTGAATGGCGCGCGGTGAGCGATTTCCATTTATCGTTTCAAAACCGTAGTGCTGTTGCATGGTTTTGAATTCTTTTTGAATCTGACGCTGGTATTCGATGAAACTGGCATACATATCGGACGAGCGATGCATGTCCATACCGGATTCCCAATAATCCAGCACCGCATGCTTTCGAAGATTTCTCTCCACAAGAATCTTGGGGCTCACGGCCAAATAGAAGACTGCGTCCGGAACAAGTGCGATGCTGTATACATCGCGAATCCAAGCCGGCTCGACTCCCCGTACAATCGCGCGCGACATCAAGGTGTAGATGTAGCGGTCGGCGAGAACGATAAAGCCGGACCGGAGCGCAGGGATGATGCGGTTTTCAAGCTGATCCGCAAAATCCGTCGCGTAGAACAAGCTTAACGTTCTGGTTCCGAGAATGTTCCCCCGCATCGCCCGCTCGAGTTCCTCGCTGACAAGCATGGATCTTTTCAAACCAACATTCACCGTCGGGTAGCCGCGCCGCTCGAGCCAGTTGCGGAGTAAATCGATTTGAGTCGAACGGCCCGACCCATCGGCTCCTTCGACGGCAATGAGTTGTCCTCTCAATTCATCGAGAGCGACCCGCGGGATTCCCTTTCCATAAAATCGTTTAGGTTTAAACATATTAGGAAACGTGACGTGGATAAACCGGTCCATGCCATCGGTACAGTGGCAGATCGATTTTCGTTTCAAGTATCTCCCGCACTCTCACTTGCTGAACGTCGGGAGGTTCGGAAGCATCAATTCGGATGAAATCGTATTCGTGCACCATGCGCCTATATTCGTTGTAGATCTTGCCCTGAAATATCCGAAAACTTTTGTACGGATCGGTGGAATAGCCCATATCCATACCGGCTTCGTGGTACTTCACACGCGTGCGGCCGTCGAGAATGCGCGAGAGCGCTGTCTTCAGCGGAACGTCAAAATAAAAAGTGATGTCCGGCTTGATTGCAAAACTGTAAAGTTTGCGGATCCAGGTTCGGTCGCAGCCGCGCACGGCATCGCGCGCAAAGGCCGTAAAGATATACCGGTCGGCGAGGACGATATATCCTGCGTTCAACAGCGGAAGAATCTGCCTTTCGTAACGGTCCGCGAAGTCGGTGCTATGAATAAGAGAGAACGTCGTCGGTGTCAGCAGTTGGCGCTTCTTTCCTTTTCGCGTTGCTTTGCGAACGATTGCTGAAGAGTTCCATTCGGTGAAAAAGACCTTATACCCATCTAACTCGAGCCATCGCTTCAGCAGATAAACCTGTGTGGATTTCCCGGAGCCATCCAGGCCTTCGACGGCGACAAGCTTTCCGGGGATATTTTCCTTATTTTGCTGTTCACTCATCAGCTTGCAAGGTCCTCCACAATGACGTTTGCGTCGAACACGCTCTCGAACATATCGCGCTTGTTCAAAAGCGCCCACTTTTCCAGCAGCATGTCTCCCTTCCCTTTAAGGCGAAACATAAAGCGAGGCCGCTTGTACTCCACTTCGACGCTTTCCACGGTCGACGCGTGCTCGTGGTCCAGAGCATCAGCTAGTCGCAGAATCGCGGCTAGCTTCGAAATGATTAGCCTCTGTTTTGGAGAAAGGTCCTGGTACGGTAGATGCTGCATTTTGGGTGCGGACTTCCGGTGATACCGAGCGACGTTGGCAACCACATCCATCTGGAGCGGCGTTAATCCGACCAGAGGATTGGACTGAATCAGATAAAAGCTGTGTTTGTGGTGATTGTACACGTTGACGTAATGTCCGATATCGTGAAGTAGCGCGGCGATCTCTAAAATGAGACGCGCTTCCGTATCCAGCTCATGAAAGGCCTTTGTTTTATCGAAGATTTGCAGGGCCAACCTGGCGACAGTGTTCGCGTGTTTCTCGTCAAAAAAAAACTTCTTGCCCAACCGCCGCGCCGATTCGACGACCTGCTCTCGGTGAAAATGCCTTTCTTGATCTCGAAGTTGAGAAAGCATTTCCAAAAGAACCCCATCCTTTAGACCAATCCCCGGAATGATCACTTCATCGACGCCGGCTTGTTGCACGATTTTTTGAAGAATAATCGCAGCGGGGACGATGACATCGGCGCGGTCCGGACGAAGCCGCAAACTCTGAATGCGCTCTTCAAAACTTGTGCCGCGAAGCTTTTTGACAAGGCTTTTGAGTTCCTCTGCAGTGACTTTTTGGTTGCTGTTCTTGTCGAATAACTCTTTCCGCAGGTCGCCAAGTGATTCGATACTCCCGCCGGTGCCGATGCAAATATCGATCTTCTGATCGCCAATTTCCCGCTCGAGCCGCCTCTGAGTTGCATCCACGTATTCAGCTACCAGCTGGTTGAATCGTTCTTCCCCTGCTCTTTCATCGAGGATCTTAAGAAGACGCACGCTCCCCATTGCGTAGCTTTCGGTACAAAGAACAGCAGTATCGTCCGCGAGCACCACTTCAACACTTCCGCCACCGATATCCACGAGTAGCGCTACCTTGTTCTTGAGATTGAGGGCTGCTTTTGCGGCCAAATGGATAAGACGGGCTTCTTCCTCGCCGCCAATGATCGAAATCTCGATACCATTTGCTTTGTTCACCGCCTTCAGAACGAGGTCACGATTTGTAGCTTCTCGGAGGGCGCTTGTCGCTACTGCTTTCACCTGGCTGACGGCATGCTCTTCCAATTTTTTCTTAAATTCCCCGAATGTCTCGAGCATGCGGTCAATCGTGTGCGTTGAAATAACGCCTTTGGTAAAAACATCTTGCCCCAGACGGACAGGAGCACGCTCGTTATAAAGGGTCCGATATTCATTGTTGCTGTCGACGCTGGCTATCGACAGACGAATCGCGTTGCTTCCGACGTCAATGGCGGCGAGAGTTGGCATGAAGGCGCCAGAGTTTACCTCTGGAAGAAGAGGTTGTCATCAGGCTAATTATTAAAGAATTATTACAAATATCTTAAAACAAAGACGGGAAAGAGCGCCGCATCAAGCAGTAAGAATGAGACAGCCCTCGCCATAAGAGGCTTCGGCCTTGGTCACATCGATACGGAGCGGAAATTGGATAGCGCGAAAGAGTTTCTTCATTCCCGTGCTGCTAGGCGCGTGAACAAGCATAGCATGCGGGGTAATTAAGATGTGGAGTTCCTGGAGGCTGATCTTGCCGAGGTACACTGTCACGACAATCTGGCCCTTCTTTTCTTCTACACGAACATTGGGCTTAGAGAGCAACTCACGTTCAGCGGTCAGCCAGTCCTCCAAATCGAGCGTACTATTTCCGCCCCGCTGCTGGAAGATTTCATAGGCGCGTCGAGTAATCTCGTCATACATCTGCTCGATCTCATCCGAAATCGTTTCCGCAATACAGAGCGGGACTGGCGTGACTTCCTGAGAATTCATCGCGCTCTCCTGAAGACAAATTTAGTTGTTTACCATACATCTGCGGCTGTTACACGGGGTTCAAGGGTTCGTGAATTTTTTGTGAAAGCTGTGCAAATCGGCTAGGGACGCGAGCAGTCAAATGGTGAGACTGACGATAATTCTGCGCGAGGGAACGAGAATTTCCATGGCCACCTTGTTGCCAACCACATCGCGAAGCGTGAATTCCCCAGTATTGTCCGATGTGATCGTCCGCGTGGCCTGGTCACCGGCGAGCAGTGTCACCACAGCCTTTGGAATCGTCATCGCGCCGGCGGCGACCCGGCCCAGAATCGTCTTTGTTCCGGAACCGGATATTTGCAACAGAATGTCGATGTCACGCGCGAGAAGCCTCACTTGACGCACTGCGCTGGAAGGTCGTGAGCCCGCGCCCTTCGGCGACACAGCACTGTCGAAGATGATTTGTGCAACGGTTGCCGGTGGTGTCTGCAATTGGAAATCAAAAAAAGCGGCAACAGTGCCGTCTGCGAGGCGAACGGCGTATTGATTTAAGACCGATGCAGGATCGGCTTCGCCTTGAACCACGACGCCCACAACGAACGCGTAGAACCGCGCAATATCGCCCACCAATTGCACACGATCGCCGATCTTGAACCGCGGCATGACACCCCGCAACAACGATCTATCACAGCGTGACACCGTTCAGCAGAATAAATCGGAGGCGATCCGTGTTAGGTTTTGCGAACACCGCCGGGTGGCATCACGCTACCACATTTGCGCTAACAAAATTGCATTCTTGCACAACCTCTCCAAAGTTAACTACCGTACAGAAGTCGATTTTTGGAGTCCAACAGAAAAGTGTCTTCCGTACGCAAACCTCGCTTTCAGATAGGTGATCGTGTGAGAGTCGTATGGCCGCCGGAAAGGGAAACGTCTCTTCCCGTGTCGGGAACTGTGATGGAGATACTTGGTTCCGTTCCTCAGCCCGTGTATCGATACAAGGTGGAGTTCGCGGACGCCACAATTGAAACGTTCTTTGCTTTCGAGTTGGAGATCGAAACGCTTTAACTCCCGCGCTCAGTCTGGCGGTTGCTTCTTAAAAAATACTTCCTAAATACTGATAAATCAACGCTCTAAAGCCAAGTGGTAGCGAAGTACCGCAATCCGAAGCAATTTTCCCCGTTTACTCGTAACAGTACGGGAGAAAAGCCTCGTCTTTTTCGGAACTAATAATAGAGTATGCGGCGACATGCCGCCATCTCTCGATTGTGCATAGACTTGCAGCCCATCCCGATTTGGAAGGTGGGGTGCACTCTCCGGCGCGCTTTCGTATGCGAGAGGAGTGTCTCTTTTTGCGGATCACAAACCCGTTCCCAACGTTAGGCAGGGAGAACTAATTGTCATGAGAGCTAAGCCGGACAGAGCAACGGAGATTGCGGCAGAAACCATCGATGCGCGGCTCCTGTTAAAAATTTTATCGGATTTCAAAAAAGGTGATTTTTCAACCCGGCTGCCATCCGAGCAGACCGGACTCACCGGAAAAATCTACGACGCCCTCAATGAGGTGATCGAAATCAACGAGCGAATGGCGAAGGAGTTCGACCGGGTCGCAACCGTCGTGGGTAAAGAAGGACGAATCCGGCAGCGCGCATCGCTGCCGATGGCTACCGGATCGTGGTCCGCGTGTATCGATTCGGTAAACACACTGATTGCCGACCTCGTCCAGCCGACAACTGAAGTCGCTCGCGTCATCGGCGCTGTGGCGAAAGGGGACCTCTCGCAAACCATGGCTCTTGAAATCGAAGGACGTCCGCTCACGGGCGAATTCCTGCGAACGGCGAAAATCGTCAACACGATGGTGGATCAGCTCTCCACTTTCGCTTCGGAAGTGACCCGCGTCGCGCGCGAAGTCGGTACCGAAGGAAAACTCGGCGGCCAGGCTCAAGTGAAGGGCGTAGCAGGGACCTGGAAAGACCTAACGGACAACGTCAACTTCATGGCCAACAATCTCACCAACCAGGTCCGTAACATCGCTGAAGTAACGACGGCCGTGGCTCGCGGTGACCTCTCGAAGAAGATTACCGTGGACGTAAAAGGAGAAATTCTCGAGCTCAAGAACACCATCAACACCATGGTGGATCAGCTCTCCACTTTCGCCTCCGAAGTGACGCGCGTCGCGCGCGAAGTCGGTACCGAAGGAAAGCTCGGCGGCCAGGCGATTGTGCGCGGTGTGGCTGGTACCTGGAAAGACCTGACCGACAACGTCAACTCCATGGCTTCGAACCTTACGAGCCAAGTCCGTAACATTGCTGCCGTGACAACCGCCGTTGCCAATGGCGATCTTTCGAAGAAGATTACGGTAGACGTGAAAGGAGAAATTCTCGAACTCAAGAACACCATCAATACTATGGTGGATCAGCTCTCCTCGTTCGCTTCCGAAGTCACCCGCGTCGCACGCGAGGTCGGCACCGAAGGAAAACTTGGTGGCCAGGCTCAAGTGAAGGGTGTGGCTGGTACCTGGAAGGACCTCACCGACAACGTCAATTTCATGGCCTCGAATCTCACCAATCAGGTTCGCAACATTGCGGACGTGACAACGGCCGTGGCGAATGGGGATCTTTCAAAGAAGATTACGGTGGATGTGAAGGGAGAAATTCTCGAACTCAAAAACACCATCAACACCATGGTGGACCAGCTCTCCTCGTTCGCTTCCGAAGTCACCCGCGTGGCCCGCGAAGTCGGTACTGAAGGGAAATTGGGCGGCCAGGCTCAAGTGAAGGGCGTCGGCGGCACCTGGAAGGACCTTACCGATAATGTAAATTTCATGGCGTCGAACCTCACGAACCAGGTCCGTAACATCGCTGAAGTGACGACGGCCATCGCCAGCGGCGACCTGTCGAAGAAGATCACGGTCGATGTGAAGGGAGAAATTCTTGAACTCAAGAACACCATCAACACCATGGTGGACCAGCTCTCCTCGTTCGCTTCCGAAGTCACCCGCGTCGCGCGCGAGGTCGGCACCGAAGGAAAACTTGGCGGCCAGGCTCAAGTGAAAGGTGTCGCCGGTACCTGGAAGGACCTTACCGACAACGTCAATTTCATGGCCAACAACCTCACCAACCAGGTCCGCAACATTGCCGAGGTGACGACAGCCGTCGCTCGGGGCGACTTGACAAAGAAGATCACAGTGGACGTGAAGGGAGAAATTCTCGAACTGAAGAACACCATCAACACGATGGTGGATCAACTTTCCTCTTTCGCGTCCGAAGTCACGCGCGTCGCGCGCGAAGTCGGTACCGAAGGAAAGCTCGGCGGCCAGGCCGATGTGCGTGGCGTCGCCGGTACCTGGAAGGACCTTACCGACAACGTCAACTTCATGGCCAACAACCTCACCACTCAGGTCCGCAATATCGCCGAGGTGACGACGGCCGTTGCCAACGGCGATCTGTCAAAGAAGATCACAGTGGACGTCCGGGGCGAGGTGCTCGAGCTGAAGAACACTATCAACACCATGGTCGACCAGCTCTCCTCGTTCGCCTCGGAAGTCACCCGCGTGGCGCGTGAAGTCGGTACGGAAGGAAAGCTCGGCGGCCAGGCCGATGTGCGTGGCGTCGCCGGTACCTGGAAAGACCTGACCGATAACGTCAACTCCATGGCTTCGAACCTCACGAGCCAGGTCCGTAACATCGCCGAAGTCACCACGGCGGTGGCCCGCGGGGATCTTTCAAAGAAGATCACGGTGGATGTCCGTGGGGAAATCCTCGAGTTGAAGAACACCATCAATACCATGGTCGATCAGCTCTCGTCGTTCGCTTCGGAAGTTACTCGCGTGGCCCGCGAAGTCGGTACCGAAGGAAAGCTCGGCGGCCAGGCCGAAGTGAGGGGTGTTGGCGGAACGTGGAAGGATTTGACGGATAACGTCAACTTCATGGCGAACAACCTGACGAACCAGGTCCGTAACATCGCCGAAGTGACCACCGCCATTGCGCGCGGCGATCTGACAAAGAAGATCACGGTGGATGTCCGCGGTGAAGTCCTCGAACTGAAGAACACCATCAAGACCAGAATCGCCCAGGTTTCGTAAATCGCGTAGGAATTGACGCGCGTGGAACGCGAAGTCGGAAACGATGGAAAACACTGCGTCC
>JACXTT010014176.1_pt1 | contig 10451 bp, 5 predicted proteins | sample 9270951 | NCBI WGS metagenome assembly JACXTT01 (sample SAMN15532306, study PRJNA645909) | rock metagenome | isolation source: weathered quartz diorite | place: Puerto Rico | collected 2017-06-21
CCATCATCCCGAGGAACGCCGCCCGGACTTTTTCGACCGGATCAACAGCTATTACGTCCGCGGTCTGGACTGGGTATTGCTGCACCGCAGCCTGACGCTGATTTCCGTCGTGTTCACCGCGCTGCTGACGCTGTTCATCATCATGATCATGCCCAAGGGTTTTTTCCCCGAGCAGGACACCGGGCTGATCCAGGGCATTTCCCAGGGTGCGCCCACGGTGTCGTTCCAGCAGATGGAACGGCAACAGCAGAAGCTTGCCGAGCGTATCCTCAAGGACCCGGCGGTGGCGAGCCTGTCGTCCTTCGTCGGTATCGACCAGACCAACCCGACCATCAACCAGGGCAACCTGCTGATCAACCTCAAGGCGCACGGCCAGCGCGACAGCGCGGCGGCGGTGATTCGCCGGCTGTCGGACGCCAATGCCGATGATTCCGGGGTGCGCCTGTACCTGCACAGCGTGCAGGACCTGACCCTGGACGCGACGGTATCGACCACCAGCTACCGCCTCGGCTTGCAGGCCACTGACCCGCAGGTCCTGGAGCAGTGGACCACCAGGCTGTTGGCGGCCATCGGCAAGGACCCGCTGTTCAGCGACGTGCAAAGCCAGGCGATGCAGTTCGGCAATCAGATTCGCATCAACATCGACCGCGCCACCGCTTCGCGCCTGGGCGTGACGCCCCAGGCCATCGACAACGTGCTGTACGACGCCTTTGGCCAGCGCCAGGTGTCGACCCTCTACACCCAGCTCAACCAGTATCACGTGGTGATGGCCACCGACCGGCCGCCGCGCAACATCGCCGACCTGCTGACCGGGCTCTATGTCACCACCAGCAGCGGTGCCGTGGCGCCCCTGGCGAGCATGGCCACCCAGCAGGTGATCCGCACGCCCATCACCATCAACCGGCTGGGCCAGTTCCCCTACGCGGACATCTCCTTCAACCTGACTCCCGGCCAGACCCTGGGGGCGGCGGTGACGCGCCTGAACCGGATTGAAAAAGACCTCGGCCTGCCGCTGACGGTACAGGCCAACCTGGAAGGCGCCGCCGCGACCTTCCAGTCGTCGCTGTCGAACCAGGTGTTCCTGGTGGTGGCGGCGATTGTCGTGGTCTACCTGATGCTGGGCATTCTCTACGAGAGCTTCGTGCACCCGGTGACCATCCTTTCGACCTTGCTCTCGGCGGCACTGGGCGCCTTGCTGGCGTTGCTGGTCAGCGGGACCCAGTTCGACATCATCGGCCTGATCGGCATCGTGCTGCTGATCGGTATCGTCATGAAGAACGGCATCATGATGGTGGACTTTGCCCTGGAGTTGCAGCGCAAGGACGGGCTGGACCCGGTGGCGGCCATTCGCAAGGCGGCGGAGCTGAGGTTCCGGCCGATCCTGATGACCTCCATGGCCTCGCTGTTCGGCGCGGTGCCGCTGGCCCTGGGCACCGGCATCGGTTCGGAGCTGCGCCACCCGCTGGGCATCGCGATCATCGGCGGGCTGTTGCTCAGCCAGTTGCTGACGCTGTTTTCCACGCCGGTGATCTTCCTGGCGATGAATCAACTGGAACGGCGTTTCAGCCAGCCTCACGCCGAGACCGAGGGCTGAGCGCATGAACATCAGCGCGCCGTTTATCCAGCGCCCGATCGCTACCACCTTGCTGGCGGTCGGCCTGGCGCTGTCCGGCTGGCTGGCGTTCCTGCTGTTGCCGGTGGCGCCGTTGCCACAAGTGGATTTCCCGACCATCAGCGTGCGCGCCTCGCTGCCGGGCGCCGCTCCGGAAACCGTCGCCACCTCGGTGGCCACGCCGCTGGAACGGCATTTCGGGCAGATCGCCGGGGTGACCCAGATGACCTCGTCGAGCAACCTGGGTTCGACCCGCATCAACCTGCAATTCGACCTGAACCGCAACATCGACGGCGCGGCCCGCGACGTCCAGGCGGCCATCAACGCCGCCCGCAGCAGCCTACCCAGCGATTTGTCGGGTAATCCGACCTACCGCAAGGTCAACCCGGCCGACTCGCCGATCATGATCATCAGCCTGACGTCCGACAGTGCCACGCCGGGCCAGATGTACGACGTGGCCTCGACCTTGCTGGAACAGAAACTGCTGCAAACCAGTGGTGTCGGCGACGTCACCGTCGGCGGTGGCGCGTTGCCGGCGGTGCGCATCGAGCTCAACCCGGACCGGCTCAACCATTACGCTGTCAGCCTGGAGCAAGTGCGTGCGGCGATTGCCACGTCGAACGCCAACCTGCCCAAGGGGGCGCTGTCGATTGGCGATCGCGCCTACGGTATCGGCGCCAACGACATGCTGTACAGACCCGAGGATTACGCGCCGCTGGTGGTCCGGCAACGCAACGGTGACGTGGTGCATATCGCCGACCTGGGTTATGTGCGCGAGGATGTCGAGGACCTGCGCAACTTCGGGCTGTCCAATGGCCGGCCGGCGGTGCTGCTGGTGGTGTTCAAGCAGCCGGGGGCCAACGTCATCGCGACGGTGGACGCGGTCAAGGCCTCGTTGCCGTTCCTGCAAAGCTCGATCCCGGCCTCGATCCGGCTCAATATCCTGCTGGACCGCACCACCACCATCCGCGCGTCATTGCACGATGTGGAAGTCAGCCTGCTGGCGTCGATCCTGCTGGTGACCCTGGTGACCTTCGGTTTCTTTCGCGATTGGCGCAGCACCCTGGTGCCGGCGATTGTCGTGCCGCTGTCGTTGCTCGGCACCTTTGGCACCATGTATTTCCTGGGCTACAGCCTGAATAACCTGTCGCTGATGGCGCTGACCATTTCCACCGGGTTCGTGGTGGACGATGCGATCGTGGTCGTGGAAAACATCATGCGCTATCTGGAGCGCGGCGAAACCCGGCTGCAAGCGGCATTGGCCGGGGCCCGGGAGGTCGGCTTCACGGTATTGAGCATCAGCGTGTCGCTGATCGCGGTGTTCATTCCCTTGCTGATGATGGGCGGTATCGTCGGACGTCTGTTCCGCGAGTTTTCCATCACACTGTCGGTGGCGATCCTGATCTCGATGTTGATCTCCCTGACCGTGACGCCGATGTTGTCCAGCATCCTGTTGCGTCCGAGCCAGGCGACGGACTCGGAGCGCGAGTACCCGGACTCGGGTTTCCATCGGTTCTATGACCGGACCCTGGGCTGGGTCATCGAGCATTCGGCCTTGATGGGGCTTTTGACCCTGTTGGTCATCCTCCTCGCCGGCGTGCTCTATGTGCTGGTGCCCAAGGGTTTCTTTCCCCAGGAAGACACCGGGCGGCTGCAGGGCAGCATCATCGCGCCGCAAAGTATTTCCTATGCGGCGATGCAGTCGGCGTTCAGCCAGATCAACCAGACGGTGTCGAAGAACCCCGATGTACAGACCTTCGGTGGTTTTATCGGCGGCGGTGGTGGTGGCGGCGCGATCAACAGCGGGCAGTTGTTCATTGCGCTCAAGCCGATCGGTGAACGCAAGGACAGCGCCGACCAGGTGATCGCCCAGGTGCGCAAGTCCCTGGGCGAACTGCCGGGTACCCGACTGTACCTGCAATCGGCGCAGGACATCACCGTCGGCGGCAGGCAGAGTGGGGCGCAATACCAGTACACCCTGACCGCCGACGACCAGGCCACCCTGGATAAATGGGTGCCCAAGGTCGAGGCCGCACTGCGCACCCTGCCGCAACTGGCCGATATCAACACTGACCAGCAGGACAACAGCCTGCTGGCGAATATCAGCATCAACCGTGATACCGCCGCCCGCCTGGGGATCAATATCGGCAATATCGACCAGACCCTTTACGACGCCTTCGGCCAGCGCCAGGTCTCGACCATCTACAAGTCGGCCAACCAGTATCATGTGGTGATGGAAGTGGCGCCGCCGTACTGGACCGATCCGTCGGCCCTCAAGTCGATCTATGTGCCGACCGGGCCGACGATCTCCAGCCAGGCGACGGGCGCCTCGGCGCTGCCGGCGACCAACCCGACGCTGGTGCCGCTGTCGGCGCTGTCGAATACCGGCATCCAGCGCACGGCGATTTCCATCGCCCACCAGGGCACCTTTCCGGCAGTGACGGCCTCGTTCAACCTGGCGCCCGGCACGTCCATCGGCCAGGCCACGGTGCTGGTGGACAACGCCGTGGCCCAGTTGCGCATGCCGGCCAGCGTGGTCGGGCAGTTCGCCGGCACGGCCCAGGTATTCCAGTCGTCGGTGGCCGACGAGCCACTGCTGATCGTCGCGGCGCTGCTGTCGGTGTATATCGTGCTGGGCATGCTCTACGAGAACCTGATGCACCCGCTGACCATTCTCTCGACCTTGCCGTCGGCCGGTGTCGGCGCACTGATCGCCTTGCTGCTGACCGGCACCGAACTGTCGATCATCGCCCTGGTGGGGGTGATCCTGCTGATCGGGATCGTGAAGAAGAATGCGATCATGATGATCGATTTCGCCATTACCGAGCGGGTCCAGCACGGGCGCAGTGCCCGGGAGGCCATTCACCGGGCGTGCCTGATCCGTTTCCGGCCGATCATGATGACCACCCTGGCGGCCATCCTCGGCGCCTTGCCGCTGGTTCTGGGCAGTGGCTACGGCTCGGAGTTGCGCCGCCCGCTGGGGATTTCCATTATCGGCGGGTTGCTGCTCAGCCAGTTGCTGACGCTGTACACCACGCCGGTTATCTATCTGTGGCTGGACGGCGCTTCCGAGCGGCTGCGCCGGCGCGGCAAGGAGTCTTGAACATGATGATGGGTCAACGCGCCCCGTGGTTGCTCCTGCTGCTCAGCCTGGGCATGAGCGGCTGCATGGTTGGGCCGGATTACCAGAAACCGAAGATCGAACTGCCGCAGACCTTCAAGGAAGGCGCGCAATGGCAGCGCGCGGTCGCCAATCCCCAGGGCGCGCTGGACAGCCAATGGTGGCTGGATTACCACGATCCGATCCTCAACGACCTGATGACCCGCGCGGCCAAGGCCAACCAGTCGATTGTCGCGGCCGAAGCGGCTTACCGGCTGGCGCAGGCGCAGGTCGCTTCCAGCCGGGCCGGGCTCTGGCCGACGATTCCCGCCGGTTTGTCCGGCTCGCGTGGGGTGGGCGGCAGCAGCTCCACCAGCAGTTCCAGCAGCAGCTCCACCAGCAGTGCGTCGGGCTCCTCCAGCAAGGCGGTCGAACAAAGTGTCAGCGCCACCCTCAGTGCCAGTTGGGAACCGGACCTGTGGGGCCTGGTACGCCGTGGCATCGAATCGAGCCAGGCTTCGGCCCAGGCCTCCGACGCGTTGTTGGCCGGGGTGCGGTTGTCGATTGGCGGCAGTGTTGCCAGCAACTACTTCGGCATTCGCCAACTGGATATCGATATTCGCTTGCTGGAGCAACAACAGCGCATCAATCGGCAACTGCTGGACATGATCCAGGCCGAATACACCCAGGGCACCGCTTCCAACGACCAATTGCTGGTGGCCCAGGACCAACTGAGCAGCGTGGTCGCCGCGTTGCAGACCTCGCAGCGCTCGCGCGAACAATTCGAGCATGCCCTGGCGGTGCTGGTGGGCGTGGCACCGGTGCAATTCAATCTGGCGCCGGTCGACAGCTTTGCCTTCAACGTCCCGGCCACCCCCTTGAGCCTGCCGTCGGGACTCCTGCAAAGGCGCCCGGACGTGGTCGCCGCCGAGCGTGCGGTGGCAGCGGCCAACGGGAAAATCGGGGTCGCCGAGGCGGCGTTCTATCCCACTCTCGACCTGACGGCCCAGGTCGGTTACCGGAGCAGTGCCCTGGGCGGCCTGTTCTCGTTGCCGAACCGGATCTGGAGCGTCGGCCCGGCGCTGGCCGAGACCCTGTTCGACGGCGGCGCGCGCAAGGCTGCGGTCAGCGCCGCCGAAGCCAGCTATGACGAGCAGGTCGCCAACTACCGCGGCACGCTGCTCGGCGCCTTGCAGAACGTGGAAGACAACCTCTCGGCACTCAATCACCTGCAGGCCCAGGCCCAGGCCTTCCAGCAGATCTACCAGCGCAATCAGCAACTGTTCGGCAGCCAGCAGGCCCAGCAAAAAGCCGGGACGGTCAGCCTGCAAGGCGTGTTGACCCAGCAACTGATCCTGTTGCAGACCGAGCAGAGCCTGCGCGATACCCAGGGCCAGTTGAGCCAGGGCAGTGTCGCCTTGATCCAGAGCCTCGGCGGCGGTTGGCGGGAGGGCGGGGACAGCGCGGCGCAGCCAGCGTCGGCCGAGTGAGGTAATATCGCTCCCGCGCAAGACGTCCACCCGTGCCTGACAAAGGAATGTATGCCCGCCACTGTCTTCTCCCGCCGATGGTTTCCGCTCTGGGCACTGCTTCTGCTTGCCGGTTGCAAGCCTGACCCGTCAGTAGTCCTCGATCAGCAACTGTATATCTGGCAACGCCAATGGCGACCGGCCCATGAGCAGGCCCTGGCCCGGAGTCGGGCCGACTTCTCGACCTTGCGGGTGCTGGCCCTTCAGGCCCAGCCCAAGGCCGGGTGGAGCAGGGCGCGGGTCGATCTGGCGCAGCTCAAGGCCGACGGTCGGCCGGTGATCGCGGTGATCCGTCTCGATGGCCAGCTTGCGGCCCTGGATCTGGATAAAACACGTGCGCAGGTCGCGCAACTGCTGGCCGATTGGCAAGCTGGCGGCGTGACCCCAACCGGGCTGGAAATCGACCACGACAGCGGCAGCGCGCGCCTGCCGGGCTATACCGATTTCCTGGTCAAGCTGCGCAGCCTAGTGCCGCCCTCGTTGAAACTGAGCATCACCGCTTTGCCCGCCTGGCTCGACAGCCCGCAACTGCCGGCCTTGTTGCAGGCGGTCGACAGCAGCGTGTTGCAGGTCCATGCGGTGAGCAACCCGAAGCTCGGGCTGTTCAATCCCGGGCAAGCCAGGGATTGGGCCGAGCGTTGGGGCCGGGTCAGCGACAAGCCGTTTTACCTGGCGCTGCCGGCCTACGGCGTCGCCTTGTTGCCGGACGCCGAGGACGGCGTGCCGGTGGTGGAAAGCGAAGTCGCATTGAACCAGGGGGGCGAGCGCAGCGAGCTGTTGGCCGATCCGCAGCAACTGGCGACGCTGGCCCGACAGTTGCGGGCCAAGCCGCCGGCGCACCTGGCCGGGCTGATCTGGTTCCGCCTGCCATTGCCCGGCGACCGCCGGGCCTGGAGCCTGACGACCTTGCAGGCGGTGGCCCGGGGCGAGGCCCTTTCCAGTCAATGGCAGGTTGCACTGTCAGCCCGCGAGGGTCTCTACGACATACGCCTGGACAACCTCGGCAACCTCGACCAGCCGCTCCCCGCACGGGTGGAATTGAATGCCGAGCAGTGTGACGGCGTCGACGGGCTCAATGGCTATACCTTGCAGCAAACAGCGAAGCAGCTCATTTTTACCCGCCAGTCCAGCGCGCGCATTGCCGCTGGCGGCCAACGTGCGCTCGGTTGGGCGCGCTGTACACGGATCGATCAAGGAGCGTGGAATGTCTACCCGTAACTGGCCTCGGCACTTGCTGTGCCTGTCCCTCAGCTTGCCGCTCGGATCGGCGCTGGCCTGCGGTCCGGACTTTCCTTTGCGCCTGCTGGATGATCGTGCCCAGTCGCTGGCCGAGTTGCCGGAAAGCAACTTCCAGTTCGAGGTCAATCGCCTCGGCGAAGCCATTGCCGGCCTGAAACCGGCGACCGAGGCCACCCTGACGCCATACGGGGACACTGACGACAACGGCAAACCCTATCGCCAGCAGCGCGACAAGGTGGAGGCCAGTGAGCTGCCGGAAAACCTCCGGGCCGAGGTGACGCGCCTGCGTGGCCTGCAGGACCCGCAACAGGTTGAAACCCAGGGAGCTGGCCTGCCGGCCGAGCTGCGTTTGTACATCGCCGGTGCGGTGGCTTTCCAGATCGGTGACGCACAGCGGGCGGTGGACTATTTCCGCCAGGTCCTGGCCTTGCCGGTCGAGCAGCGCAAGCTGCGCAGTACCTGGGCCGCGTACTCGCTTGGGCGGGCCCTGGTGGCCCTCAGTGTCCAGGCCGTTGCGGGCGCCGACAGCGCAGAGAGCGGCGGCGTCGCACCGGTGGTCAGCGACACCCAATTGCTGGCCCAGGCGCGGCTCGCGTTCCAGCAGACGCGGGCCTTGAGCGCTGGGGACTTCAGCGACCCGCTGGAACTGGGGATTGCCAGCCTCGGCGAGGAAGCCCGTCTGGCCCGGCTCGACAACGATTGGAACAGCGCCATCGCCCTGTACGCCAGTCAGAGTCGGCTGGGCTCGAACAGCGGCTACAGTTCGCTCAGGCAGGTCGCCGACGAGTTGGCGAAGTTGCCGAGTGAACAGTTGAGCTCCTTGCTCAAGGAGGAAAACGTCCAGGCGCTGTTGACCGCTGATCTGTTGAGCCGGGTCAACTGGATATCCGATGAGGAGCCCGAGCATCAGCAGCGCTTGTCCAAGCTGTTGTTGGCCAGTGTCCGCGGTAGCCTGTACAACGCCGATCGTCTGGCAGCGCTGAGTTACCAGAAGGCTGACTACGCGGCGGCCAAGGCCTTCGTCGAGCATGCCGGCGATGGCGGCCTGGCCTGGTGGGTGCGGGCCAAACTGGCGCTGCGCGACGGCAACAAGGTCCAGGCCGCGGCCGCTTATGCCAAGGCGGCCCAGGCGTTTCCCAAGGACGAAGTCTGGGGCCAGCGGCGTGCCAAGGACTGGAGTTTCGAGACAGTCCAGCCCAACTGCCGGGCCCAGGGTGAAAGCGCGATCCTGGCGCTGGACCGTGGTGACTACCTGCAAGCGTTCGACCAACTTTACCGCACCCAAGGCATCTACTGGCTGGATGCCGCGACCGTGGCCGAGCGCGTGCTGACCCTCGACGAGCTGAAAACCTATGTCGATGCCCATGTGCCTGCGCCAACGCCGAAGCCCGAGGACAAGGACAAGCCTGAGGACAGCTACGTTCGGCGCCCGGAACTACGCGAACTGCTGGGCCGTCGCCTGCTACGCGAGGGGCGCTACGATGAGGCGCCGAAGTACTTCGACAGCCCCGAATTGCAGGCCATCGCGCGGGACTATGGCCGCGACCGCCAGCAGGCCGTATCGCGCTGGACCGCCACCGGACGTGCCGAGTCGCTGTTTGCCGCCGCGACCCTGGCGCGCAAGTCGGGCATGGAGATCCTCGGCTACGAGATGGCGCCGGATTACCGCTCCCTGGACGGTTACTACAGCCTGGAGACGCCCCCGTTGCAACCGGCAGCGTTTCTGGAAACCGCGGAAATCCAGCGACGACAGGCCACTGTGGCCAAGCCCGACCGGCGTTATCACTATCGTTGGGTGGCGGTGGACCTGGCCAACCAGGCCGCTGATCAGTTGCCCCGCAGCAGCCAGGCTTTCGCCGCCGTGTTGTGTCAGGCCGCGAGCTGGGTCGCCGGGAGTGACGAGGAAGTCCAGCTTTACCAGCGTTATGTCGAGCAGGGGCCCTACGTGAGCTGGGCGGCGAATTTCGGCAAGCAATGCCAGGCGCCGAACTTCGACCAGGCCAACAGGCGTTACCTGACCCAGCCGCTGAACAGCCTGCGCTCGGCATTGCGGCCTTACAAGGTGGCACTGATCGTCGCTGCCCTGGCGGTATTCGGCGGCTTGGCGGTGTGGGTTCGTCGTCGCAAAGCGAAGCTGTGAGGCAAGGTGGGCCAGGGCGTGCTATTGCTTAGAGATACATCGCCTTGAACCTTTCATGAAGTGACGGCTCTGGAGCTTCATGCCCTGCCCACAGAACCAAGAGGTGACGATATGCCGGTCAAGCACGATTTGCTCGCGGACCTGAAGTTGAACAAAGAGCAGCTGGCGCAGCACAGGAGCAAGGATCCCAGGCTCAACCAACTGCTTGATCAGTACGATAACGTCGACAAGGAGGTGCTGGCGGCCGAGTCGGCCCTGACGGCGGATGGTCCATTGAGGACATTGAAGGAGCGGCGGCTGAAAGTGAAGAAGCAGATTGTCGATCGTCTCAATGACCTTTGATCCAACGCCTTCCCCCCCCTGTAGGAGCTGGCTTGCCGGCGATGAGGCCCTTGAGCCTTGCAGCGTTCATCCAAACGCCATCGTCGACTAGCCGGCTCCTGCGGTCTCCGCGACGTGGCGGCAATTTCCCAAAGGAGTATTAATGCATACCGTTGCTCGTCATGCCCTTATCGCCGGCCTGCTACTCGGCAACCTTGCCGCAGCGGCCGCCTGGGCCGCCCCGGCACCGCCGATCAAACCCAAGGTCATGCTGATCAGCATGTTCGCGCCCGAAGCCCAGGCCTGGATCGAGCACCTGGCCCTCAAGCGCGAAATCCCGGTGCCGGGGCTCAGTGCCGAGTACCCGAACATTCGCTGCAATGACCAGGACACCTGCCTGCTGGTGACCGGCATGGGCCAGGCCAACGCCGCGGCATCGACCCTGGCCCTGGCGTTGTCGCCGCAGTTCGACCTGCGCCAGTCGTATTTCCTGATTGCCGGCATTGCCGG
>JACXTT010014177.1_pt1 | contig 10451 bp, 10 predicted proteins | sample 9270951 | NCBI WGS metagenome assembly JACXTT01 (sample SAMN15532306, study PRJNA645909) | rock metagenome | isolation source: weathered quartz diorite | place: Puerto Rico | collected 2017-06-21
TTTCGCTTGCGGCAGGCAGTTCGGCGATGGAGGGCTTGCTCGAGTCGTTGCGGTGCACACCGCGGAGACGCACGCGCCACCGCTGTGCGGAAACCGCCGCTGCGAACTGCTCCATGTAGACCCGCTCGTCGTCCGAACTCGCGCCGCCGGTGGTGACCAGCCACGCGCCGGGCCGCAGCCAGCGCGTGAGCAACAGCGCCTCGGCCAGATTTTTCCGGCGCAGCAGTCGTGTGGGCATCAGCCAGACGGGCGCATCGGCGCCGATGCGTTGATGCAACCAGGCGCGGGCCGCGCGCACGCGCGTCGGTGCCGGTGGCGGTGCGCGCTCGACGAGGTTTGGCAGCCATGCGGCGCGCTCGTCGAAGTGACGGTGCAGGATGTGCGCGTCCGCCCGGTTGATGGACAGGTGGACGGTGCCTGGCTGGTCGGAAAAAATGGCGTCAGCCGTCGCCTTCAGAGTGCGGAAACCAGCGCGGCGCATTTCCGGCCAGCGCTGCCAGCGGTTGTCGAACCACCAGTCGTGATGATGCGCGAGGAGCCGGATGCCGCGCCCGGCGCACGCGCGGACGAGTTCACGGGTGAACGGCAGATTCCGCGCGAGTCCGAGGTTGTGCGCCCAGACGAGGCAGTTGCGGGCGTCGCACCCGGCCAGAAGCCGGGCAAGGGCGGCGCGCAGGCGGCGGGTGAGGTGGGTAGTGCCCCCAGTTCGGCCGGAGAAATACCCCAATGCCGGCTCGACGAAAAAGTCCACAGACATGGGTTTCATTCGCGCTTCAAACAATCTCCGCCAGTGCGCGTCCGCCGGCTCGCCCACGGCCAGCGTCACGGTTGCGATGTCGCCGCGGAACGCACGGAGCAGATACGGCGTGGCCAGTTCGATGATGCGCCGCACCCCTCCGGGCCGCAGGTGATGGTGGACAATGACGAGTTTCACGCCGGCTCAATGTCCTCCGCCCGGCGCGGCGGTGCGAACTTCTTCCGCTGGGGTGGAAACCCCATTACCGGCGTGGGCGGGCTGGCTTAATTGGGAGTGTGGCTGATTTCTTCCAGACCGGCGCCATCGCCACACTGCACCGTCTGGGTCATCCGAACTTGGGGCGGATGGAACAGGAGCTGGAAAATTTTTCCGTGGAGACACCAATGGCCCTGGTCCTGCCGTGCCATGTCAAGGAACTCGGCACCACTGCGTTGCACGGCATCGTTCGCGAGCTTAAAAAGGTCACCTACATCAACCAGATCGTCGTGGGCGTGGACGCCGCCAACGCCCGCCAATGGCACAAGGCCCGCCGGTTCTTCCGGCAGCTGCCGCAACGTCCCACGTTGCTCTGGAACGACGGCCCCCGCATGAGGGCCTTGGTCGGCAAGCTGAACGAAGCGGGGCTGGACGGCGGCCCCAACGGCAAGGGGCGCAACGTGTGGATTTGCTTCGGCTATGTGCTGGCGAGCGAACAAGCCCGCATGGTGGTGGTGCATGATTGCGACATCCTCACCTACAGCCGCGAGTTGCTGGCGCGGCTGTGTTACCCGGTGGCTCATCCGGCGCTCGGTTTCGATTTTTGCAAGGGCTACTACGCCCGCGTGAGCGACAAGCTCAACGGCCGTGCGATGCGCCTGCTGGTCACGCCGCTCATCCGCGCGTTGAAGAGCATCCTTGGGCCGCATCCGTTCCTGGTCTATCTGGACTCCTTCCGCTATCCGCTGGCCGGCGAATTCTCGCTCGACGTGGACCTCGTGCGGCGCGTGCGCATCCCGTATGACTGGGCGTTGGAAGTCGGGTTGCTGGCCGAGGTCTTCCGCAACTCCGCGCCCCGGGCGATCTGCCAGTCCGAGTTGTGCGACAACTACGACCACAAACACCAGGAACTCTCCGCGTGCGACCCGGAGAAGGGACTGAACAAAATGGCGGTGGACATCAGCAAGTCCGTCTTCCAGCGCATGGCCGCCGAGGGCATCAAGATAGACACCGGCCTGCTCGACACGCTCCTGAGCAGCTATCTGCGCCAGGCCGAGGACTCCCTTCGTTTCTATGCTGCCGACGCCACCATCAACGGCCTGCAATACCCGCGCCACGACGAGGAGAGCGCGGTGGCCACGTTCGTCCACAGCATCCGTGCCGCCGCCAAGGCATTTCAGGACGACCCGCTTTCCACCCCGCTCATCTCGAACTGGAACCGCGTCCAGTCCGCCCGGCCCACGTCTTTGGACGAAAGGCAGGAAGCTGTCCGGCTGGGCAACGAGTAGCACGGCGGCGGCGCCCTGCTATCGGTTGGGAACAAGGCGGTTGACGATCTCCGCCGGACTGAGCGCGGATTCTTCGCGGGTCTTCAAGTGCTTGAGCTTCGCGAGGACGCTGCCGTCGGCTTGCTTCTCCAAGCGGACGGTGTGAGTGGCGTTGAGTTCGAGGGCGCGCTTGAACTGCTTGTCGCCTTTCGCGGGCGTGAGGCTGAACTCGGTGGCGAGACCGGCCTCGCGGAGTTGCTGGATGAGGCGCAGAGAATCGGCACGCAGCGTCTCGTCCTCAATGAGCACATAGGCGGCGATGCCGGCGGTGAACTGCGGGAGCAGGCCACGCGACTTGAGCAATTCGAAGAGCACCACGTCGCCCATGCCGAAGCCGAGCGCGGGCAAATCCACTTTGCCGCCGCTGACCTGCTTGATGAGATGGTCGTAGCGACCGCCGCCGCAGATGGCGCGGAACTCGCCCTTGATGTCGAAGGCCTCGAAGACCGGGCCGGTGTAGTAGGCGAGGCCGCGGATGACGCCGTAGTCCACGCGCACGAAGTCGCGCAGGCCGCGCGCGGCGAGCTGGTCGAGGATGAACTGCAACTCGGCGTTTGGCTGGCCGCCGGTGATGAAGGCTTGGACTTCCTCCAGCTTGAAGCCGAGTGGCGCGAGCTTCTCGGCGCTCTCTCCGGGACGTGTGCGGTCGAGCTTGTCCACGATTTGGAAGAAGTCGTAAGCCTTGCTCGCGTCGGGGCAGCGGCTGGCGAAAAACTCGGACCACGCGTTGCGGCTGCTCAGGCGCACGACGAAGTCCGCGCTCGTCAATCCAAGGCCGCGCAGCGAGTCAATGAGCAACGCGATCAGCTCGGCGTCGGCGGCGCGGTCGTTTTCGCCGACGATGTCGCAGTTGAGCTGGAAGTGTTCGCGCTTGCGGCCCTTCTGTTGCTTCTCGTAGCGGAAAAGCTGCGGGATGGAGAACCACTTGAATGGTTTCTTGTAGGCGCGTTCCTGCGCGGCGGTCATGCGCGCGAGGGTGGGCGTCATCTCCGGGCGCAGTGCGACGGCGCGCTCGCCCTTGTCCGCGAAGTTGAAGAGCTGGCCGACGATTTCCTCGCCCGACTTGTTGGTGTAAAGCTCGAGCGGCTCCAGCGGCGGGCCGTCGTATTCGCGGAAGCCATAGCGGCGGGCGACCGCGCGCCACGTGTCGAAGATGTGGTTGCGGGCGTCCATGCTCCACAACTCGTCCTTCGTCGGCGGCAGCGGTTCGGGATAGAAGTCCCGGAAGCCAGGCAGTCGTTCCATAGGGCCGGGGACTATGCGGAGCGGAAGAGAGGCGATAAAGGAGAAAATCTGACAGAAGGAACCGGCGAACCGGCTCATGAACGGGTGGTTTGTGGGGCGCCGGTTGACAGAGGCTGCCCACTACCCGTCAGTTTCATATCTTGCCAGAGACAGGGCACAAACTATAGTTGCCGCGCATGAAAACAACTAACGTCAGCCAATATGTTGCACTTCGTGAGGCCTTGGTGAAAGAAAAGGCCGCGCTTGAAGTGCGTCTCGTCGCCATCAACCACGCCTTGGAAGGCAAAGGAGGCGGACCAGCAGTCGTCAAGACGGGCAAAGTCGGACGCCCGCCGGGTCGCCGCCGGGGCAAGCGCGCGAAGAATGAGTTTTCGATGAAAGAAGCCGTGGTAAGGGCGCTCGCGGGCAAGCCCCTCAACCGTCAGGAGCTGCTTCAGGCGGTGCAGAAGCTGGGATATAAGTTCACCGCCAAGGATCCGTTGAACTCATTGAGCACGCTGCTTTACACCGACAAGTCATTCAAGAACACGGACGGCAAGTTCAGCGTCGGCAAGTAACCCCGGACTTCAGCCTTGACGCCCGATGATTCGCCAAGAGTCATCGGGCGGTTTTTTCCGGCAGTCGTCGGAATGGACAACCTCAACAAGCAATGCTCGCGAAGCGTGTCATCCCTTGCCTCGACGTTCACGACGGTCGCGTGACGCGCGGCGTGCAGTTCGGGCGCGCGGAGGCGGGCGGCCTGCGGAACGTCGGCGACCCGGTCGAGCTGGCCGTGCGCTACAACGACCAGGGCGCGGACGAGATGGTGTTTTTCGACATCACGGCCAGCGCGCATGGCCGGGCAAGCATGGTGGATGTGATCCAACGCGCGGCGGACCAGTGCTTCATGCCGCTGACCGTTGGCGGCGGCATCCGCGTGCTGGACGACATGCAGACCATGCTCCGCGCCGGTGCGGACAAGGTGAGCATCAATTCCTCGGCCCCGGGGACCCCTTACCCCATCCGCCAAGGCCCGGAAAAGTTCGGCAGCCAGTGCATCGTCGTCTCGATTGACTGCAAGCAGGTCGCGCCCGACCGCTGGGAAGTTTTCGCCAAGGGCGGGCGGCAGGCGACCGGCCTGGAAACCGTCGAGTGGGCGAAGCGCGCGGTGTCGCTCGGCGCGGGGGAAATCGTGCTCAACTCGATTGACGCGGACGGCACGAAGGCCGGCTTCGACCTCGTCATCACCCGGCGCGTGAGCGAGTCGGTTGGCGTGCCAGTTGTCGCGAGCGGAGGCGCGGGCAGCTTGGAGCACATGGCGGATGTGCTGCTCGAAGGCCGGGCCGATGCGGTGCTGGCCGCGAGCATTTTTCACTTTGGCATCCACACCGTTGGCGACGTGAAGCGCCACCTTGCCGGGAAGGGAATTCCCGTGCGCACCACCTGACTCGTATGTCGCCGTTCGCTGAGTCCCGGTTCTCGCCCATCATCCTGCTGGTCGTGTCGAACGTCTTCATGACCTTCGCGTGGTATGGGCATCTGAAATTCAAGAGCGCCCCGCTCTGGGTCGTCGTGCTGGCGAGCTGGGGCATCGCCTTCTTCGAGTATTGCCTGATGGTGCCGGCGAACCGCTGGGGCCACGGCACCTACTCGGCAACGCAGCTCAAAATCATGCAGGAGGTCATCACCGTCCTCGTCTTCTGCGCGTTCGCAATGTTCTATCTCGGCGAGCGGCTGAAGTGGAACCACTTCGCCGCCTTCGCTTGTGTCATCGCGGCGGTTTTCTTCGCCCGCCTCGAAGCCAGCGGTGCACCCGATGCCGGCGCCAAACCCGCAACTTCAAACCCGAACCCCCCCACGCCATGAGCTTCTACGACCAACTCAAGTTCACCGCCGATGGTCTCATCCCGGCCATCATTCAGGAGCAGTCCACCGGGCGCGTGCTGATGATGGCGTGGATGAACCGCGCCTCGTTGGAGAAGACCGTTGAATCCGGCAAGACGCACTTCTGGAGCCGGTCGCGGCAGAAGTTCTGGATGAAGGGCGAGTCCAGCGGCCACGTGCAGGTGGTGAAGGACATCGCCTTCGACTGCGATGGCGACGCATTGCTCATCCAGGTCGAGCAGACCGGCGTGGCGTGCCACGAGGGCTTCAGGAGCTGCTTCTTCCGCAGCATCGAGGGCCAAGGCGAGCAGTGGAAGGAAACGGAGCCGAGACTGGAAACGCCGGAGCAGATTTACGGGAAGAAATAGCCGTGCTGCGTGTTGCGTGCTCCGTGACTGCAACGGACGCGCCCGAACCGACTCACGCAACACGGAACACGCAGCACGATTCATGGAAGACTTCGCACCCTTCGCCAGCCGTGATTACTTCATCACGCTCGGCCTGCTGCTCTTCGCGCGCGGGATGGATTTCCTGAGCACGTGGTTCGCCACGCCGACGCTGGCGCTGGAGGCGAACCCGCTGGCGAAGCGGCTCGGCTGGAAATGGGGCATCGTCTTCAACCTCCTGCTGTGCCTCGCGGCGGCGCACTGGCCGCTGGCGGGGCTGATTGTGGTCACGACCAGCCTGCTCGTGGCGGCGCGGAACTTCAAATCCGCCTGGCTCATGCGCGCGCTCGGTGAAACGGACTATTCGATGCTGGTGGCGGACGCGATGGCGCGCTCGAGCCGGCGCTCCTACTTCATCAGCCTGCTGGGTGAAACGCTGCTGTTCGGCCTCGTGGGCGGGGCGGTGGTGATGTCGAGTGAATGGCCCTCCGTCCCGCTGGCCGTGGGCATGGGGATGGTTGCGTATGCGGTGGCGGTGGCGTTTTACTCGCTGCTGGCGGTGTGGCGGATGTGGCGGCGCTGACCGCAGGACACTCTGCTGGGCAAACTTTGCGCAGGGATTTTCGCGGTCCTCCTTTGCAAGTCTTCCCGCCTTGGCCTACGCTCCGGCCCATAACACATGAAGAGCTTGCTGGTCTGGCTGGTTGTGCTCGGCACTTTGGGCGGCGGTGGTTACTACGCCTATGACAAGTGGCCGGACAAGGTCGCGTTCTGGAGGAACGCTGAGAAAGCGGACGCCGCCAAGAAATCCGCCCGCCCCACCACCGCCGTCGTCACGCCACGCAACATCAGCTTCGCCATCAGCGCTGCCGGCGAAATCACTCCTGCGGAGCAAGTCTCGGTGCGGCCCGAGGTCGGCGGGCGGATTGACAAGCTGCCGGTGGACATCGGCGACAAGGTGAAGAAGAACGACATCCTTTTCACGCTCGACGACCAGGATCTTCAGACCGAGAAGGCGCAGCGGCAGATCGAAATCGAGGGTGCCAAGCTCCAGGTCACCGGCGCGCGGCTGGCGGTGGAGAAGCTGGAAATCAATTTCAAGCGCACCAAGGAGCTTTACGAGGGGAAGCTTCTGGCGCAGGAAATCTTCGACAACACGAAAAATGAGCTGGAGGTGTCGAAGAACTCCTACGACATTTCAAAAAATAATCTCGATCGCGCTGTGAAGGCGCTCCAGATAGTCGAAGACAAGCTGGCGAAGACCAAGATCACCGCGCCGTTCGACTGCACGATCCTCACACGGCCCGTGTCCGTCGGCCAGGCTGTCTCCGGGTCCGGCGGCGTCAACAGCGGCACGGAGGTGCTGACCATCGCCGATCTCAGCGAACTTATCATCAACGCCCACATCAACCAGGCCGACGTGACCCGCCTGACGGCCAACCAGAAGGTGCAAATCGAGGTCGAAGCCGTTCCTGGCCTGAGACTTTTCGGTCGCGTGGACCGCATTGCGCCACAAGCAACCATCAAGAACGGCATCAAGGGCTTTTCCACGCGCATGATCGTGAAAAACGACGAGAAGTCGGGCGTGCGGCCCGGCATGACCGCGAACCTCACGATTCCGCTGCAAGCCGCCGACAACGTGCTGGCCGTGCCGCTCGCCGCCGTCTTCACCGATCAGGGCGACCGTTTTGTCTATGTGAAGCAGGACGAAAAGTTTGCCCGCGTGCCAATCCTGATCGGCGTGACTGACTACGATTACGCGGAGGTGACGAAAGGCCTGGAGGGAGGGGAAACAGTTTCGCTCGTCACGCCGGCCGAGGAACTCGGCAAAGTGCAGCAAGCCTTCGGAGCCGCGGCCAAAGGCGGCAAAGGGGGAGGCAAGGGCGGCAAAGGAGGCGAAGGGAAAGGCGGTTCCAAAGGCGGCAGCGGCAAAGGCGGCTCCGACGGCTCCGGTGGAGGTGGTTCAGGCGGCGGTCCGCGCACTTCCGGGGGCGGCGAACGCCGTGGCCCGCCGGGCCAGTAACCCAGCATCACGCCTCCAAAATGGCCCTCATCGAACTACGCGGCGTCAGCAAGATTTACCACCTCGGTGGCGAGGAAATCCGCGCGCTCGACAACGTGGACCTCGACATTCAGGGCGGCGAGTTCATCTCCATCATCGGCCCTTCCGGCAGCGGCAAGTCCACGCTCATGCACATCCTCGGCTGCCTTGACTCGCCGTCCAAGGGCAGCATCAAGCTCGACGGCACGGAGATTGCCAGCGCCTCCGCGCGCGAGCTGGCGCGCATTCGCAACCAGAAAATCGGGTTCGTCTTCCAGTTCTTCAATCTGCTGCCCAAGTTGAACGTTCTCCAGAATGTCGAGCTGCCGATGGTCTATGCCGGCTGCAGCGCCCGCGAGCGACGGGAGCGCGCGATGGACGCGCTCAAGCTTGTGGAGATGGACAACCGCGCCAAGCACCGCCCGCTGCAGCTCTCCGGCGGCCAGCAGCAGCGCGCCGCCATCGCCCGCGCGCTGGTCAACAGCCCGAAGATCGTCTTCGCCGACGAGCCGACCGGCAATCTCGACTCGCACACCGGCGAGACGATTCTGAACCTCTTCCACGAGTTGAGCAAAAAAGGCCGCACCATCGCACTCGTCACGCACGACCCGGAAATCGCCGCCGTCACCCCGCGCAAGATTGAGATTCGCGACGGCAAGATCGCGAAGAATGTGGACGCGAAGTTGTCCGGCCAGCTCGACGGGCCTAAGTTCGCCGTCGGCAACCAGCAGAACTAGCCGCCATGAACTTGTTCAACGCCATCGCCGTCGGCCTGAAGGAAATCTGGGCGAACAAATTCCGCTCCCTGCTCACGATGCTCGGCATCATCCTCGGCGTGTCCAGCCTCGTGGCCATGTCCGCGCTGGTGAAGGGCATGGAGAACGGCATGAAGGCCGCGCTCATCGCCATCGGCGGCCTGGAGAAGGTGCGCGTGGAGGAGCAGGACATCCCCGTCTGGCAGCAGCACATGGCCGACCAGGCGGTGGGCACGACGATGAGCGATGTCCACGCGCTCCTGCACAGCGCGCCGCTGATCACGATGGTCGTGCCGGAGATGCGCACGCGCAACATCACCATGACGCGCGGCGGCAAGAGCATCAGCCCGTGGAACTTCATCGGCACCTGGCCCAACGCAGTGGACCTGAACCAGCACGTCGTCGCGCACGGCCGGATGTTCAACGAGATTGACGACGAGAACGCGCGCAACGTGTGCGTCGTCGGCACGGCCATCCGCAACGCGCTCTTTGGTTCCCCGGAGCAGATCGGGCGCGAGATCATCCCCATCGGCGAGTTCATCAACATCAACAACCAGCGGTTCAAGATCATCGGGATGTTCGAGAATTATGAGAGCGAGCAGGACAAAAAGCTGCGCGAGCTGCAAAAGGACAAGCCGCCGGAGCCGAAGGGCGGCCCGGAGCGCAGCAAGGGATTTGGCAGCAAGGGCAGCAAGGGCAGCAGCATGAGCGGCGGCTTCGTCTATGACATGAAGAACAACACCGTCTATATCCCGCTGAATACGATGTGGCTGCGGTTCCGGGCGGCCAGCGGCACTTCGGGCAGCGGCACGGGCGGCTTCAGCAGCCGGAGCAGCGGCGCCGGTTCAAGCACGGCCTCCGGCAACACTTCTGAATTCGTCCCTGACCCGCGCCTCTCCACCATCTCCATCAAGGTCTCGAACATTGACCAGATGGACGAGGCGCTTCAGCAGGCCAAGAACGTTCTCATGCACTCGCACAAGGGCATCGAGGACTTCTCGTTCCGCACGCAGGAAAACTGGTCCGAGGACATCGGGACGGCCATCAAAAATTACCGCATGAGCGGCGGCATTATCTCCGCCATCAGCCTGCTCGTCGGCGGCATCGGCATCATGAACATCATGCTGGCGAGCATCACCGAGCGCGTGCGCGAGATCGGCATCCGCAAGGCCATTGGCGCGACGTTCTTCGACGTGTTCACGCAAATCCTCGTCGAGAGCGTCGTCATTGCCATCATCGGCGGCGTTGCGGGCCTGTTCACCTCCAACATCTTGGTGCAAATCCTCATCCAGCTCTCACCCACGGGGAACACGCCGGTCATCACGATGGAAAGCATGATGCTGGCGTTCGGTTTCAGCGTGGCCGTGGGGATCCTCGCGGGCCTCTTCCCGGCCTTCAAGGCGGCCAAGCTCAATCCCATCCAGGCGCTGCGCTACGAATAGCGCGGCTGACCGGCCGCCAGCTTTGACTGCGCAAGCCACTCGCCGACACCGCTGCGGAGCGCCTCCCGCTCGCCCGCATTCAACCCCTGCGGATCGAAACGCAGCCGGTAGTGCAGCACAAGCAGCCGGCGCAACGGCGCGAACGGCAGGCTGGCCAGCGGTTCGATGCGGGCCAGCCAGTCGGAGAACGCCTCGCCAGGCCGCCGGCCCAGGCCGAGTTCATCCAGCCGGGCTTCAACCAGGTAGAACTCCGAGTCGCAGCCAAGCCGGTAAAGTGGAAGCGCGTCGGATGCCTCCGCACCATCGCGCCGCCGGCGCCGTTGCCGCGCCAGCACGCGCCACGCAAGCAGCGCGATGAGTCCGACCAGCGCCATGAGCAGGTAGCCCTGCCACGCGTCCGCGCCGCCATACCAGCGCCACTTCGAGAACGCAAACCACG
>JACXTT010014178.1_pt1 | contig 10451 bp, 8 predicted proteins | sample 9270951 | NCBI WGS metagenome assembly JACXTT01 (sample SAMN15532306, study PRJNA645909) | rock metagenome | isolation source: weathered quartz diorite | place: Puerto Rico | collected 2017-06-21
TGCACCTGGTCGTCGGCAATCAGCGTAGGTGCATGGCCTATGCCGGCAAATTCCACCAGACGCGCCTTGGGGCCGCGCTCGGTCATCTGGCGCGCCGTGTCCACCGACAGCAGATCGGAAACCGCACCGCGCAGCAGCAGGGTTTCGGCGCGGATGCTGTCATACACCTGCCAGACCATGGCCTCGGCACCGGCGGCCATTTCCTGTGTCATGGCGCGTACCGGCCAGGAAATCGCGGGTGCGTAGTGCCGTACCACACCACCCTGCGGTGGGGGCTTGACCATGTGGCGCGACAGTTCCAGCCATTGCGCCGGTGTGTGCGGACCAAAGCTGGTGGAGACGGACCACATGGCATCGGCCGCCTGCTGCAACGATTCAAACTGCATGGATCTGCCCAGGTAGCTGGCAATGCGGACGATGGAATCCCATTGCACCGTGGGCCCCACATCGTTCAAGACCAGCTTGCGCACCTGCAAACCCACCGAAGCGGCATGCGCGCTGACCGCCATGCCGATCAGCCCCCCCATGCTGGTACCCACCCAGTCCAGGGATTTCGGTTTGAGGTGGGCCAACAGGGCCAGCATGTCGCCCGCATAGGTGGGTACCTGGTAGCCCATGGGGTCGGCCAGCCATTCGCTCTGGCCGCGCCCCACCACATCGGGGCACACCACGCGCAGATTGCCGCCGGCACGGGCCACCAGCGCCTGGGCGAGAACATCAAAGTCGCGCCCCTGGCGCGAGAGGCCATGCACACAAATGATGGTGTGTGTCGCGTCGGCAGCACCCCACTCCCAGTACGCCATGCGGTGGCCAGGGCCGGCATCAGGGCAGGAGAGGTAATTCAGCTTAGGGTCAGCCATGGTGCGAATGCCTGTTTGATAATGGCTCTATCCTAATCAGTTGGGGACAGAGCTAAAGATCTGTCCCACAAATTTTTCGATTGCATCCCCCTCTCCATTTTTAGAAAGAAGCACCATGTTGAAAGGTAAAACCGCACTCGTCACCGGCTCCACCAGCGGCATCGGTCTGGGTATCGCCAAGGCACTGGCAGCGCAGGGTGCCAACATCGTGCTCAATGGCTTTGGCGACGTGGAGGGCCCCAAGGCCGAAGTGGCTGCCTTGGGCGTGCAGGTGGCCTACCACGGTGCCGACATGAGCAAGCCGGCCGAGATTGAAGACATGGTGCAATTCGCCACCCAAACCTTCGGCAGCCTGGACATTCTGGTGAACAACGCGGGCATCCAGCACGTGGCGCGCATCGAGAATTTCCCGGTGGAAAAGTGGGACGCTATCATGGCCATCAACCTGAGCAGCGCCTTCCACGCCACACGTCTGGCGCTGCCCGGCATGCGGGCCAAAAACTGGGGCCGCATCATCAACGTGGCCAGTGTGCACGGCCTGGTGGGCTCGGCGGAAAAGTCCGCCTATGTGGCGGCCAAGCATGGCGTAGTGGGCCTGACCAAGGTGACTGCGCTGGAAAACGCCACCACCGGTGTGACCTGCAACGCTATCTGCCCCGGCTGGGTACTCACCCCCCTGGTGCAAAAGCAGGTGGACGCCAAGGCTATAGCACAAGGCATCAGCAACGCCGACGCCACCAAGCAGCTGCTGGGTGAAAAAGAACCGTCGCTGCAGTTCACCACACCCGAAGAGCTGGGGGCTCTGGCCGTGTTTTTCTGTTCGCCGGCCGGCAACAACGTGCGCGGCGTCGCCTGGAACATGGACGGCGCCTGGGCCGCGCAGTAAGAAATTGGTCTCAAGCCCGCGTGGAATATACGCAGGCAGCTATTGTTTTTGTAGTACCTGCAGCGCCTGAACCCCATGCGCACTGTCGTCTACCAGTCCTACCGCACCACCAACGTCGCGCCGTGGATTGCGCGTTGCATGGCAACGGTGCAGGCCTGGGCACAGGCGAACGGGTTTGACTACCGATTCATAGATGACCGGCTGTTTGCCTATGCGCCCGACTGGTTTCGGGAAAAGGCACAGCACCATGTCTGCCCGGTTTCCGATCTGGCGCGGCTACTGGTCGCCAAGGAGCTGCTGGCCCAGGGCTATGCACGCACGGTGTGGGTCGATGCCGACATGCTGGTATTTGCACCACAGCACTTGCGGCTGGATGCGATTCGCGAGTTTGCCTTTTGCAAGGAAATCTGGTTTTACCGCGATGCCGATGGGCAGGCCCAATACCGCGAAGGGGTGAACAACGCCATCACCATCTTCACACAGCACAACCGCCACCTCGATTTCTTCATCGACGCCTGCCTGCGCATCGCAGACACTCGGCCGCAACTGGGCAAGCTGGACGTTGGCACGCTGTTTCTGTCGCAACTGGGTCAGATACTTCCATTTCAGGTGCTGACGAATGTGGGCCTGTTCAGCCCCGACCTCATGGCAGATATGCTGCGCGGAGCGGACGACAGCCTGCGCAGTTATGCCGCCCGGCTGAATGCACCACTGGCCTGTGCCAATCTATGTACCTCTTTGCAGGGCAGCAGTGTCAATGGCATCGTCTGTGACGACGCCCTGTTTGACGCCGTGGTGGACCGTTGCCTGCAGACGCAAGGCGATGTGATCAACCAGTGGGTACAGGCCTGACTGCCCCAGCTTACTGCTGGTTTTTCTTGGCAACCTCGTTGCCGATATAGCCGCCACCAACAGCACCGGCGATGGTGGCCAGGGTCTTGCCGTCGCCACTGCCGATCTGGTTGCCCAGCACACCGCCAATCAGGGCGCCCACACCAATACCCACCGGGCTGTTTTTAGGCTCTGGCTTGGGTGCAGGTGCTGGCTGTGGTTGCACGGCAATCGGCGCGTCATTTTTGGCGACCTGGGTGCTGGCCTGTGCAGGATGTGCCGTTACAGCGTGCTGTGGTTGCTTGACTTTGACGGCTTCATCCGTTTTGCCTACAGCGCTCAGCGCAGTCTTGCCGGCATCGCGCGAGGCATCGTTGGTCAGTCCGTGCGAATTCGGCAACACACCGGTAATGGCCGCAATGCCCAGCAGGCTGACCAGTGTGACCGATACGGCGGCAATCGCTACCAGGGGATGGATGCGGCGGCTGATGTGGGCTATGTTCATGAAAATCTCCTTCAAATGGACTCGTCAATACGAGTGTTACCCAGTTAACGCGCTCGGGGCCAAAGAAGGCGTATCGCAAGTGTTGCGTCTGTAAGTGGACGTAACAACGCGCGGAGGCACATGCTGCCCTGCGCGCGCCGCTTGCGCCTAAGTGGACTGTTTGAAGGCCATCACGGCCTGGTTGCGCAGGGTGCGCAGCAATGCCAGCTCTTTCTCATCCAATTCCAGTGCGCCGCGCACTGCCTTGTCGGCATAGATCAGACCAAACGGCGCCCCCTTGATCTGCAGCGGCAGCAGCAAAAAGGTGGGCGCATTGATGGTCACGCGGTACCAGTCAGGCAGGCGTTGCACGATACGCGCTTCGGACGCATCGCTGATCATGGTGTCAGCCCCCTTGAGGCACACCACCCCGAACAGGTCGGGCGTGGCGGCCTTCAGATGGCTCTTGAAGACCTTGACACAACGTTCCACGCCCTGCCCCAGGCCAAACCGCCCAGTGATCATCTCGGTCTTGGAGTCGCGCATGCAAAAAATGATGCGGTCAAACTCCATGGCGCGGTACATGGTTTCCAGAATCATGCGCAGCACATCGCTGAGTTTGAAGTCTTCCACCATGGCATTGGTAATGTCCTGGATGCCAGCGGCCAGCGTCTCTGCGGTCTGGCGGGAACGTTGCATGGCAGCCTCATCCCGCTCATCGGGAGTGACCGTGGCCTGCAATTCCAGTCCACCAAATGGCGATGTACCTTCTGCCGCAGAGGGGCGTGCCGATTCCGCCGGCGCGTCGGCTCCCTTAAGCAGCCTGGCCGCAGCCGAGCCTGGCGCCACGCGGATTTCCATTGCCGCAGCCAGGTCCACCAGTTTCTGGCGCGCCTTGTTGGTGGCCAACAGCACGTCCTTGGCACTGACGCCCATGGCCGGCAGGTATTTCCGCGTGACCTGCGCCAGCCGCGCTTCGCGCTCCTGTGAATCGGAGAGCAACAGCACGTCAGCCACCTCGTTCGAAGCCAGCGCCACCCAGCGGATGCGCTCTGCGTCATCCATGGGCACACGCATCGGCGGATCGCCGGCGGGCTTGCGCATGCAGCGCTGGATGTCGTCGGGCAAATTCCAGGCCTTGGCAACGCCTATGCCAAGCGCCTCGTAGCTCAGGCCCAGCACGCTGATCGCGGCCGACGTTTCCGACAGCGGTTGGCGCGGGTTTTGCATCAGGTTGCGCACACGCAATGCTTCTTCCGGGAAATAAAACAGCACCAACAAGCGCCCCAGGTTCTGGAACATGGCGCCAATGAAGGCCTCTTCACTCTCGCGCTCCTGCTTGCACAGCTCGCCACCAATGCTGCCGGCCAGCAGCGAGCGCAGAAATTCTTCCTTGAGTTGCGCCGCATGGGCCTTGTCCTGCATGTGCTCCAGCAGCACCAGGCTCAGGGCCATGTTGCGGATGCCGTTGAAGCCGACCAGCGTGACCGCCCGCGACACCGTGCTGATGGTGCCGCTGCGCCCGAAGTGGGCGCTGTTGACCAGGCGCAGCAGTTTATTGGTCAGTGCCACGTCCTTGAGAATCTCGTTGGTGATACTGCCCACGCTTTCGGTCTCGGAGGACGCCATGTTCTGGATGCGCAGTACCGAATCCGACATGGCCGGGAAATCGCTCTTGTGGCTCATGCGGCGCAGCAAAAACTCCAGTGTGCTGCTTTGGCCCGGAGCATTGCCCGGCACCCCGGCAGAAGCGCCAGGCGACTGGCTGGACCATTGCTCCAACTCGGACTGAAACAGGCGCGCGCTGGCATGGCGCTGGCGGGCATCGTGCAACAACGCGCGGTTGACGATGGAACACAAACGGTCGTCCACCCCTGCCCCCAGATCGTCGGGCAACACCAGTTGCTCGTGCAGCACGCGGTAAATGGCACGGTAGGGGTCGGTTTCCTCGATTAGGCGCCGCCCCATCAGCAATTCCGCCAGCACCACGCCGGCAGAAAAGATATCCATGGAAGCTGCAGGTTCGGCCCCCTGGGCCGCTTCGGGCGAAAGATAGCCTGCGGTACCGGCGGCCGGCTCGTTGCTGCCGACTTCGCGGATGCGTGCGGCAATGCCGAAGTCCATCACACGGGCACGGCCACTGGTATCAATCAGCACATTGGAGGGTTTGAGGTCGCGGTGCACCACGCCAGCGGCATGGGCGGTAGCCACTGCATCCAGCACGTCCCGCATCCAGGTAACCGCTTCCTGGGCGGGCAACGCGCCGCGCTCGCGCATGATTTGCTCCAGGGTCTTGCCGGCCACGTACTCAAACACCAGATATGGCTGACGCTCGTGGATGTCGGCTTCAAACACCGGGATGATGTTGGGGTGGTTGACACGGCCCACGCTGCGCGCTTCCTGCAGCCACTGGGCCACGGCCTTGTCGTCCGAGCCTTGGCCAGGACGCATGACTTTGATGGCTACCTCACGCTCCATACGGGGGTCAAACGCCAGCCAGACCGTGGACTGCGCCCCCTGCCCCAAAATATTGCGCAGCACGAAGCGCCCGAGGTGATCCGACGGGCGCAATGCATGCACCCCCGTGGTGAGGTGACTATTGGAAAACGGTGTGGTTTCGGACATTCTCTAGGCGCGTCAATCGCGCACTTTTTCCAGCATATGGGCCAGAGTATGACACCGTCTGCATCACAATCAATGACCCGAAAAGACAACCAACAGGAGGCGCCCTTTGCATTCCCACCGTCCCCCTTCTGCACTGGACTGGCATGGTCTGGGGCGTCGGCGCTTCTTGCGTACGTTCGCCCTCTGGAGCGGTGCCGCCGCCACGTTGCCACTGGTGGCCTGCACCGATGCAACACAGGCCACGGGTCGGCTGCTGGTGCTGTCCACCGCCCAGGCCACCACCCTGGCCGCACTCGCCCAGGCCGTGGTACCCAGCCAGCCGGGTTTTCCCACCGCCGCCCAGGCACAGGTGGTGCAGCGCATGGACGAAGAACTCTGGTTGTCGGACGTGTCCATCCAGGACGACATGCGTGCGGCCCTGAGCGTGATGGAGTGGCTACCGCTGGCCTATGGCTACTTCAGCCGCTTCTCCAAACTCAGCCTGGCGCAGCAGCAGGCACTGATAAACACCACCATGGCCAGCCGCATCAACATCGTGCGCGCCATCGCCACCAACCTCAAGCTGGTCGCGCATTTCATGTACTTCGGTCACCCCAGTACCTGGGCGGCCATCGGCTATGACGGCCCGTTCCAGAAACTTCCGCCGATCCAGAGCGAACAACGCAAGGCCTACGCCCTGCGCGTAGCGAAAGGTGCGCAATGAAAGGTCGCATTTACCAAGGCAAAGACCTCACGCAAGCCACGCAAACTATCCAGGCCGATGTTTGCATCATTGGCTCGGGCTGCGGCGGTGCCACGGTGGCCAAGCAACTGGCCGCAGCGGGCAAGGATGTGGTGATTCTGGAGCGTGGCGGCTACTACACCGAGGCCGACTTCGACCAGGACGAGCTCAACATGAACGGCAAGCTCTCCAACAACCGCAGCCTCAAGTCCTCCAGTGATGGCGGCACCTTGCTGCTGTCGGGCAACAACGTTGGCGGCGCCTCGGTGCATTACTGGGCCGACACCTACCGCACGCCGGACGACCGGCTGGCCCACTGGGCCAACCGCTACGGCCTCACCGGCCACGGGCTGGCCGAACTGGGCCCAGCATGGAACGAGCTCGACGCCGTGCTCAACGTGCACCGCGCCGACGAAGACCACCACAACCGGATGAACCAGTTGCTGCGCGAGGGCGCCAAGAAACTGGGCTGGGCCGGCAACGCCGTGCCGCAGGCGCGCAAGGGCTGCGTCAAGTCCGGCCACTGCATGCAGGGCTGCCTGTATGCGGCCAAGCAAAGCCAGTTGGTCACGCACATTCCGCAGGCCGTGGCGCTGGGTGCACGCCTGTATGCCGATGTGCGCGCCGGCAGGATGGAGATGCAGCAAGGCAAGGTTAGCAGCCTGCAATGCGACGTGATGGACCGTGCCACCAACCGCCCCTCGGGCCGGCAACTCACGGTGCAAGCCCAACAGTTTGTCGTGGCCGCAGGCGGCTACTACAGCGCGCCGTTTTTGATCGCCAACGGCTTGCAATCGCAGTTGCCCGCGCTGGGCCAGCACTTCGGCATGAACCCAACCGCCTGGGCCTTTGGCCTGTACGACGAAGACATCGTGCTGTGGCGCAATATTCCCGCCGCTTTCGGTGTGGAAGAGTTTCGCCTGGCACGCTTTGACGCGGCCAAAAAATACCAGGAGGGCGGCTACCTATTGATGGCCAACCAGGTACAACCCGGTAGCTTGGCCGGCACCATGCCGCTGGTGGGCGACGAGATCGGCGAGTGGATGGGCCAGGCTCGCAAGATCGGCAGCACCATCATCTGGTTGGACGATTACGAGGAGGAACTGGGCACCATAGCTGTCGGCAGCGACGGTTCGCCCAAGGTGGACTACCCCTACGGCCCGGTAACCCAGGCCATGCTGCGCGACGCCCTGAAGAAACAGGTGGTCATGCTGTTCGCCACCGGCGCGCGCAAGGTGCTGATTGGCAGTGCCCGGCGCATCCTGCTGGACAAGCCGGGGGATCTCTCCGCCATCGACCAGATTCCCATTTCTGCCGGTGGATTGTTCATGGCCGCACCCCACCCCTTTGGCGGCTGCCGCATGGGGACCGACCCCAAGACTTCAGTGGTGGGCATGGACCACCGGGTGCACGGTTTTTCCAACCTGTTTGTGGCCGACCCCTCGGTCTTCCCCACCGGGCCATCGGTAGACCCCAGCTTCACCATCATGGCGTTCAGCTATGTGGCTGCGCGCCACATCCTGGCAGCGGGCTAACCCGGAAGCCACCCCAGCACCGTACCGACTCCCTGAAGTTCGGGACGGCTGTAATTGCGCAACACGTACTCGGAAAACTGCAACGCGCGCAGCGGATGGCTGAACAGATAGCCCTGGAAGATATGACAATCGTTTTCGACCAGAAAGGCGCGTTGGCCCTCGGTTTCCACGCCCTCCGCAATCACCGCAAACCCCATGCTCTTGCCCAAGGCAATGACGGTGCGCGCAATGGCCGCGTCGTTGGGGTCGGTCAGCACGTCACGCACAAAGGACTGGTCGATTTTCAGCTGGTCCAGCGGCAGGCGCTTGAGGTAGTTCAGTGAGGAGAAACCGGTGCCGAAGTCGTCCAGCGAAAACCCCACACCCAAATTCTTGAGCGCCTCCATTTTTTGCACGATGTCGTCAATGTCATGCACCAGCAGGCTCTCCGTCAGCTCCAGCTTGAGGCGGTGGGGTCGCACTCCCAGACGCTCCAGCACAGACTGCACCTGACTCACGAAATGCGGCTGCTGAAATTGCTGCGCGCTCACGTTGACCGAAATCGTCAGCTCCTGCATGCCAGGCTTGCGGCTCCAGGCAAGCAGCTCACGGCAGGCGATCTCCAGCGCCCGCAAGCCCAGGGAATTGATCAGGCCAGTCTGCTCGGCCAGGCCGATGAACTCGCCCGGAGCGACCACACCGCGTTGCGGATGGGCCCAGCGCAGCAGCGCCTCGGCCCCCACGACCCGCCCGTCACTGGCGACCTGCGGCTGGTACATCAGAAAAAATTCGCCGCGCGCAATGCCGCGGCGCAGCTCCAGCTCCTGCGCCGAGATGCTGGCAATGTCGCTGAGCATGATGTGCAGCATGGCGTACACCGCACCTATTGCCGCCGTGATGTTGAACCAGGTGCCCCCCACACGCACGCTGTCGGGCAATGCGTAGCCTTCCACCAGGGCTGCAGTGGTGCTCCCCAGTGCAATATAGGTCGCAAAGCACACCGCGGCCACCACATGGCGCAGATGGCCTTTCTCGTCGCGCAAAAACAGCAGCGCCGTGACGGCCAGCAGCAGCAGGTAGTGGTGGGCGGACCGGGGTGCCCCCGGGCTGGGGATGTCGAATACCAACGAAATGCCGCAGACCACCCAGAAGACACAACCCAGCAGCAGGTAGAAAGCCAGCCGCGTGCGCTTGCGCCGCATGAGCGCCAACACCACCGCGCCGACGGCAATCATCAAGGCATCCAGCACCACGAGGACCCATTCCTCCCGGTAGGCAAAGTACAGGCTCCACACCAGACCGATGCTGATCAACAGGCCCGAACCCAGCCACAGCATGAGCCGGACGCGGCGCAGATGTAGGTCGGCCGTCGGAGCGGCGGCAGGGCTGTGGGAATCGGTCATGGCGGGCTATGCGGTGTTAACCCCGTGTCGGCCCAGGACCGCACAAGCACACCGCCCAGGGCTTTGGCCCGAGGCACCCCCAATGCAGCACAACAACCATAGGCCGTTCCTCCCGAATGCTTGTTTCGAGAGATTATGACTGCCGAACGCCTATTTGAGTTGAACCGAGCCCGATACCGTGACCATGACCGACGATTTGCCGGCTTCCAGCGGCACCGGGGCGTCGGCCGCCATGGACTTCATCTCCATGGCCATCAGGCGCGGGCGCGGCACAAAGCCCTGGTCATTGCTGCTGACCGCGATTTCACGCAGGGTATAGCCCGCAAAGCCAAAACCGTGCGCAATGTCGGCGGCTTTCGCCTTGAAGCGCTCAATGGCCTGGCTTTGGGCCTCGCCCTCCACCTTGGAGCGCAACTCGCGGCTCAGGCCGAAGCTGGCATTGGCAATGGTCAGCGTCTGGACCTTGGCGGCGGCAGCGCCGATGCGGGCAAAGTCACGCCCCTCAAGCACCAGCTCGGTGGTGCCGGCCCAGCCACTGATCTTGCCGTCGCGGCCGTAGCGCGGCTGCAGGCTGAACTGGCCCGTGCGCAGCTCCATGGCACCCGCCTGCACAGCAGGCTTGGCTTGCGCCAGGGCGGATTCCAGCGCCTGCTTCAGTTGCCCCTGCACAACGGCGGGATCGGCACCCTCTTTGGTGCTGGACAGCGTCATCGTCAGCCAGTCTTGTTGCACCTCCACCGTGCCGTTGGCCGACAGTTGCGCCACATTGTGTGGTTCTGCCGGAATTTGTTGAGCAAAAAGGCTTGTAGCGCCAATAAATACTGCACAAGCAGCTACTATTTTTATAGCAATTTTCACGAAATTTTTCCTATCGATAAATGGAGATACCAGGTGCCACTCAGGGCCGGACCGGGTCGCGCCGCAGCAGGCGCAGTTGCTGGCGCAACTCCTGGCGTTCCTGCGGGCTCAGTTGCCGCCCCTGGCCAACGCCCTCCTCCGGCTTGGGTGCCGCGCCGTTCTGGCGCTGCAGGGCCGCGCGCAGGGCGGCGCGGCGCCCCTGCTGCCCGTCCTGCCCTGTCGGTTCGGGCCCCCCCCCCCGGGCCCGAAGCGCCGCAGCCCGCCCCAGC
>JACXTT010014179.1_pt1 | contig 10450 bp, 10 predicted proteins | sample 9270951 | NCBI WGS metagenome assembly JACXTT01 (sample SAMN15532306, study PRJNA645909) | rock metagenome | isolation source: weathered quartz diorite | place: Puerto Rico | collected 2017-06-21
AGGGGAAAATCGATGGAGATGTCTCGAAGTTCCAGTTAAGCACACTTGTGCCCGGTGCCGACGGAAATATGTACGTATTGCGACCCCTGACTAAGCCTGTGGTTCTGGTGATATCGCCGGGCGTAGTGATTGCGCATACGTGGATAGTGGATTCGCCGGGCGAAGGCTACTGGGCGCAGGAGATCAAGGTTGCGTCCAGTAACGTGGTCGTAATTTTCGTAAAGCAGCGGGCCCCGGGTCCACAAACGAGCGTAGATGAGGTTTATAGAGTTCTGGATTCTACGACGGGTGAGCCACGTTTCGACTACGTGCCCGATCAGATGTCAAAGTTGCGTGGTGGGTTCACGTGCTATCGGCCCCCGCCGACTTTTCGTTGTTGTCCAGTGGGGAAACAGAAGGCAAACTGACGCTTCAGTGGGCGAGTCCAAAGTAACGTTTGTCCTGGCGGCCACGCTCCGACAGCTCACCTTGGGCATTGGCCTGCAGTCGCCAGGCGATGCGCCGAACGCTTCATGGAATCGCTGACCAAACGCTCTGATGATTTGGGCGACTAAGCAAACGCCACCACGCTGCTTTCGCTGCCATTTTCGTTGGGTCTTGCGGAGCATTTACGTCTGTAAGTGTTTGAAAAGTTTGGCCTCCCCAGAGGCGCTCAAACTCGATGCAGAACGGTTAACAACCCTGCTTCGATGCAATGTTTCAGCGTCTGACCCTCCATTCCGCCGTTGAGCGCGGAGCCCCGGCACTAATCGGAGGCTTGTGCCATGAACGCAGTTCGCCCACAAAAGGCTGGGTCCCCAGCGGCCTTCGTGTTGCTCGTGTAGATCACCTGCCACTGGAGGTTGCCCTTCGTGACCACGATCGTGGACGCGTTTTTATTGAACATGTGAACCGTCCCATTGACACGGCCTTCCTCGGCTTTCTTGTCTGCTGCGCGGGTGGGACTGACAACTACGCAGATGAACACAGCCAAACAGAGCACTGTGTGTGCCAGAATTCGATGTCTCATAGTCTTCTCCTTTAGATTGAACGTTGGAAATTCACTGCATACCTACTGGAGTCCCGTACCGCAGGCCTGCCGGGTCCTAGAAAAGTCATAGAGCACCGCGCCCTCGCCCTTCGCGGCAACTTCATGATCAAAGAAGCTCACGATCTTTGCGGCGCGGGCAACCAGGCCATTAATTTCACCGTTTGTAAGCCAAGGCGTCAGCTTCTTCCGCAACACTTTCGCGTCAAGATTGCGGAGCTTGGCCAGCAATGTGCGGTCGCACTGTACCAGGTTCTTGCGAACGCGGAGATCCTTATACAAACGAAACGCACGGGTAAAATCGATGATCCACAGCTGCCAATCTTTGGTGACGAGCAGATTGGAAAGGTTGGGGTCGGTGTCGTAGATGAGCTCATGCCAGACCCGGACCGCATACATCTGCTGGTTCCAAGCATTAACGTCCGGCACATCCAGCTTCCGGTGTCTGCGGTCGAGTTCCACCATGGCATCATCGACCCACCAGGAAAGTGAAGCCGGCTGACCTGCCACTGGGCGTTCCACATATGGCGGCACCATATTGAGTTCCAGAATCTTGGCTAACTCGTAGCCGGCCACGTTATATTTCCAGGAATCGCGAAAGTTAAGCTCGACGGTCGTCGCGGTTCTGAACTCGGTCTTGGAAATATCGATGGTTTGGATCGCGGCATCGTGTTGTAAGCCCTTGTACTCCAAAGTGGCCCGTCTCGGAAGCGTGACGCCCTTGGGAATACTTTTCTGCACGCCTATTTTCCCGAATTTCAGGAATTCTTCCATCTCCCCGCAAGTGAGGTTTTGAGTCCCGTCCGTGGCGGCCCAGTTGACCAGGGGGCAAGCCAACGCGATTGCCGCGGCGGCGAGCGCGCCGATGCCCGACGCCTGAGGGGTTTTCGAAATCCGGCGGTCCATGTTTGTCTCCCTTCTACGACTAGTTTCCGAGAACGGAGCGCAAAAACCGTCACCGAAAGTGAAATTTCTTGAGGTTCCTGATCCTTACCGCGGCGTATCCATGACCCACGCGTTACCCTCTATTGTCGTTTCCCCCCAGGCGAGGTAACGGCCGTTTGGAGACGGAGCCGGATTCTCAACGTATTTAGTTCCTCTGTACAGCAACCGTGCTTTGCCGTCCAGCGAGACATGCAACAGCGGCCCGCCCTTGGTCATCCAACCGGTGATGAAGAGCGACTTCCCGTCGGCTGCCCAAGCCACCGAGTGCAACTCCCCGCCATCGCGCACTACTATTTCACGCGAGACCTGGCCCGCGAGCGGAACAAGGCGGATGCGACCCTCTCCCGTGCCCAGGGCGATCGAGCGGCCGTCGGGCGAGAGATCCCAGAAATCGAGGCTCGATGCCGCGACCCGGGTGAGCTCACCCCTTCTCCCTTCGACCGGATCGAAGGCGGTGAAGACAACTTTGTCCTGCACTTCTTCGGTCAAGACGCACGGCGCCTGGGGAACAGAGGGGCACCGAAGATTGGGGTTGCCTTCCGCGGAGAGGCTAACGAGGGGCTCGATCCGCGCAGGGCCAGAATATCCAGCCACGCGAGTTACCGTTTGAGGCGGACCCCCGGCAATGCCGGTCCGCATGAGTCTGCCTTGGCCGGCAGGGATGGGGCCCCGGACCCTGGGCCAGGCCAAATACAGAATCCACCGGCCATCGGGGCTTAATCTCGCGCTCCGTTTCTCTTCCTGACCCATCGCCAGCGCCTGAACCTCACCGGTATCGGTTCCCTGGCGGAAAATATCAAGCGCGCCGTGCCGCTCGGAGTTAAAGAGAACGGCCCGGCTGTCGCGGGTCCAGCCTGTCGGCCAGTTGATCCACTGTTCATAAGAAAAACGCTTGGGCCGGGCTAACCGGGTTCCGTTGTCTTCGAGTTGTCCCACATAAGTATTGTTCTGGCTGCGGAGCCGAACGAAGAAGAAACGCCTGCCGTCGGCGGTGATGCCCAAAGATTCAAGAAGAAAGCCCTCCCAGTTGGTCAACCGGCGGGGCGTTCCACGGGTCCGGACCGTCCGCGGGTCCACTTGGACCTCCCAGAGGTTGGAGGATTTCTCGTTCGGAGGGTCTTCCAGCCGCGAGTAGATGATCCGCCCATCGCGCGCCCAGCAGAAGTCCTCGGCTTTCGGGTCGGAAAAAATCACGCTGGTGCGGCCGGTTTCCAGATCGTAGCTTTCAATGGCGGTACCGGACTCATCGCCAGTTCTGTTGCTGGTGGCAAAAGCGATCCGGCGGCCCGTCGGGTGACCAGGCCAGCCGGTTACCGTTGCTGCGTACCGGCGGCACGCGAAAGAGCATATGCGCGCCTTCGCCAGTGGCCTTCACCATCCAGATCTCCGGCGCAGAAACGCGGAAATAGACGATGTTTGATTCGTCCGGCGAAAGAACCGCCCCGGCGGCATCGGCCCCCAGCATCCGCCACGCGCCGGTCACGGCCGAGAGGATCCAAATGCCGGACGTGTCCTTCGGTCCAGCCGGACCGCTCACCAACAACTTGGTTCCATCCTGGAACCAGGCCAGGTCCGTTCACCGGTAGCAAAAGTCTTCCGACTGCGGCGGGATGAGTCGAGTTTCACCGGAGTCAATGCGGCGCAAATGGATGCCAGCGAAGTCCTCGTAAGCCACGGATTGCCCATCCGGTGAAACAGAAGCTATCATCACAGGGTCTTCGGGTGGATTGGCAGTGACTTGGCGCGGCGTCAGTTGCGGCACCGGCGATTCCCCACCGAACCAGCCAAGCTTCGTTCCGGCCACCATGACGACGAGCGCAGTCAATAACGCGACTGAGGCAGTGGCCAGCCAACGTCCGCGCGGGGGCGCGCGCAGGCGTTCCAGGTCTGCGCGCATTTCCGCGGCACTCGAGTACCGGGCGGATCTGTCCTTCTGAAGAGTTTTCAAAATGATGCGTTCAAGCTCCGCGGGGACAGCCGGATTCAGGTTTCGCGGCGGCGCGGGCTGTCGAGTGAGGATCGCTTCGAGCACGAGCGCCGCGGTATCGGCCTGGAAGGGCAAGACTCCCGTCGCCATCTGGTACATCGTCACGCCGAGAGAGAACAGATCGGTGCGGGCATCCACAGTTTCGCCACTCACCTGCTCGGGAGACATATAGGCCAGTGTGCCGGTGACACTGCCTGGGAGCGTGATCGATAGCTCGGTGGTAGCGACGGTCACGTTAGTTGCATTTTCCCGAGCTTTCGCCGGCTCGGAAACTTGCTTGGCCAGTCCAAAGTCCAGAATCTTGGCTTGCCCGCTTGCCGTGATGAAGATGTTTGCCGGCTTGATGTCGCGATGGATGATTCCTTTGGCATGGGCGACCTGAAGGGCGTCGCAGATTTGCACCGCGATGTCCAGCAGTTGGGGAACCAGCAGAGGCTTGTCGGTGATGCGGTCGCGGAGCGACTGCCCTTCCAGGAATTCCATCACCAGGAAGGGCCGTCCCTGATGGTCGCCCAGATCGTGAATGGTGCAGATACGAGGGTGATTCAACGCCGAGGCGGCACGGGCTTCGCGCTGAAACCGGCTGAGCGCCGCCGGATCCGAGGCGAAGGCTCGCGGAAGAAACTTAACGGCGACGGTGCGGTCCAGACGAGTGTCACGGGCTTTGTAGACCTCACCCATTCCGCCGGCCCGCACGAATTCCAAGACTGTGTATGGCCCGATCTGTTCGCCGGCAGGTACGGCCGCTTCGGGCCCCGGTCCCAACGCTTCCGTTGAGCGCCCCTCCAGAAAGCTCGCGGCGATGCGCTCATTGGCGAGCAGCGACTCGACCTCGAGAAGCAGCGCGGCGTCGCCGCCGCACGCGCATTCCAGATAGGCCCGCCGTTCTTCGGCCCTCAGCTCAGAGGCGGCATGGTACAGGTTCTCGATTTCACGCCATCGTTCTTTCAAGATGCGTTTCTCTCCTTGGCTGAGAATCGTCGTTTGGCAGTTTATACCGCACCGTCACCGAGAGCAATGGGGAGAAGAGTACGTTACGTTGACCGCCGGCCACCGCACTCCCTGTCTCTATTGCCCGCGGGTTATTTTTAGACGGCACTAATGAGCAGCCCCTCTCTTTTCGATGAGTATCTTCTTCCAATTTCCGGTGGTCCTGGAGGCGGGAGTGTTTGACTTCGGAGCCTGAGCGGAATCCGGGCCTGTTTTGCCGCCGGTAAGAGAAATTCGTCTTGGTGCAGGCCGGGAATTAGACACCACAACGAGATCTCCGCGCGCCTCGCCCTCGCCTTTTGACGTATACGTGATGCTAATGCTGCAGCTTTCGTAAGGAGCGAGGACAGCAGTACAAGTGTTGGTTTGGGCGAACTCGGGTGGTTCGGCGTGGATATTGTGCACGACGAGTAGTTGACTGCCGACGTTCCGCACAGTAACCACTTGGGCTGCGCTCGTGGTCCCGGGGGCTTGTGGACCGAAGTTGACACTCAAGCGCGAAAGCCCCAGCCCCGGAGCATCCGCGGGACAAATCTTCGCCATAAGGGCATCCGAGTTTCCGCCGCCGTACTCGGGCTGCACGGGATTGGCTACCAGGAGGTCGGTCGACGAGGTGCTTCCTTGCACGTAGACATTGCGATGCTGGTCGAAGGCAATGCCGCTCGAGAAATCATCGGAGCTGCCGCCAAGGTAAGTGGAGTAAATCAGCGCGTTGCCGGCGGCGTTGAGCGCGGTGACGAAGATGTCATAACCGCCGGCGTTTGTGGGCTGGAAAGCATTCAAGGTCGGGAAGTCGGACGACGAGGTGAATCCTCCCACGTAGGCGTTCCCGTCCTCATCGACGGCCATTCCAAAGCCAAGGTCGTCGCCTGCTCCCCCAAGATAGGTCGAATAGACCAGGGCTGTGCCGTCCGGATTCACCTTGGCCACGAAAGCGTCGTTACATGCGAACGTGTTAGGCGGCGCGCCGCAAGTTCCGCCTTTGTAACCGGGTTGAAGTGCGCCAGGCGTCACGGGAAAATCGCCAGATGTGGTGGGGCCCGTCAGGTACGCATTTCCCGCGGAATCGATTGCCGTGCCCAGGACCTGATCATCGCCGCTGCCGCCAAGGTAACTGGAGTAGACCAGGGCCGTGCCGGCCGCATTCAGTTTGGTTATGAAACCGTCTAAGCCGCCCCTGGGCGTCGTTTGGAAGGCAAACGGGTTACTGGGAAGTCGGTTGAAAAAGTGAAACCGTTGACGTACACATTGCCCCCGGAATCGACGGCAATTTGCGAGCCGCAGACATCGAAGTCGCTGCCGCCGAGGTAGGTGGAATACACCAGCCCTGTGCCCTGAGGGTTCAACTTAGTCACGTAGGTATCCGGCTTACCGTTGGCACACGACGCACAGGCAGTCTGAAATGCGCCTTTGGTAACGGGGAAGTCAGTCGAAAAGGTGGTTCCCTCGATGTACATATTGTCGAAGCGGTCGAGGGCAATCATAGGGAAGAGGTCCCAGTCACTGCCGCCGATGTAAGTGGAATAGATCAGCGAGGAGCCATCACGACTGAGTTTGGCGGCAAAGTTGTCGGCCGCCGGCGTAGCATTAGCACAGGAGGCGCAAACCGGTTGAAAGGCGCCCGGCGTGATGGGGAAGTCGGTCGAAAGTGTTTCGCCGGCTACGAATGCATGGCCGGCTGAATCCACTGCAATCCCTTCGCCGGAATCATCGGCGGTTCCGCCCAGATAGGTCGAATAGACCAGGGCGTCGCCCGTGGCGTTGAGCTTGGTAACGAAAGCGTCTCCGAATGGGAAAAAGCTACCGTTATCACTAGCGCCGGCGAACGTTGTTTGGAAAGCACCCTCGGTTACCGGGAAGTCAGTCGAATTTGTGGTGCCGATCAGGTAGGCATTGCCCTCGGGATCAACGGCAATCCCTTGGGCGTTGATGGGGTCGGCGAAATCATCGCCGCTGCCGCCGAGGTAAGTGGAATAAGTGAGGACGGGATCGATGACCAGGGGCTTGGAGGCATCGTAGGCAGCTACTTCGAAGCCGGCCCGGGAGCCGCCTAAGAGGACGAAGCGGCCATCGATGAATCGCTTGCCGCCGTCGCGTCCGGCGAGCGCTTGGTAGACCACTGGCTTGTGGAAGCGGACCTCGCCCGCGCCCATGTCCAGCAGCAGGTCACCTTGGCGATCAATCTTTTCTCCCTTTGCTCCGGAGATGTCGAGCTTGATGGCTCTCGGGTCAGCTCCCCGGGCCACGACGAAATCATATTCCAGACGTCCCTGGTTGCCGTAGTAGACCAGATCCACGCCGGGATAGACATCCTGATATTTCATCTTGGCGTAGTTCGGCACGTTGGTACGCCATTTTGCGGGATCGGGGCCGATCAAGTAGTTGCTCTTGCCTGGTAGTTCGTCGAGCGCGACGAGGCGCGGCGCAGGATTCGCGCCCAGCAACCTCATGCGGAGGGAATCCTGAGCTTCCGGTAGCGCGGAGTTGCTGCTGACTTCTGCCGGGGCCGGGCTGGGGAATTTCGGAGAAAGGTCAGGCAAGATGGCCCGGGGCGCCCGGCGAGTCCGGGCGACGCCAGGTTTCAGCGTGTCTGAAACTTTCGGTTTGGAAAGGCCCAGAACCGCCTCTGTGGCTGTCAGATACAGGGTATAGCCGCCGCGACGGGAAAGGAACTTTACACGGGCGTCGGTTTGGCCGCGATTTGGTTCGAAGCTCAACGGCAGTCTGCCATACCTTGCGAGCAGACGCGTTTGCGATTCGCTCTGGGCTTTGTACTGAGCAGCCCCGGCGGAACCGGCTTTGCTGCCGGAAGCGACGGGCACATAGGTTGTCGAGACGACCAGCCTGAATGAGACCAGGATCATGGTGGCGAGACTAACCGCGCGCAATTTGGAATGCATGCAATTTTCTCCTTCCGTCAAGGGCGGCGGAGGGTTCGTCTCTCGCCGGCCTTATTCAACTCATTACCGAGAACTGCCGGCCAAAACTGTCACCGGGCGCGAAATTTTGTCGTGGTAGAATCGACACCGTCATGGCCGAGTATGCGCAGGACAAGATCAGCGGTCTTCTTGCGGCCTGGAGCAAAGGCGATGAGGAGGCTATAAACAGCCTCGTGCCTTTGGTTTACCCGGAACTCCGGCAGATCGCCCGGCAGCACCTCGGGCGCCGCCGGCCGGACCAAACGCTCGAGTCCGCTGCGGTGGCAAATGAAGCGTATCTCAGATTGATTCGCATGACCGGTCTCCAGTGCGAACACCGAGCCCACTTTTTCGCTCTGTGCGCGCAAATTATGCGGCGCATTCTGGTGGACTACGCGCGCAAGCAGCGATATGCCAAACGGGGCGGAGCGGCCGTGCGGGTGCCGTTGGACGAGGCACTGATCGGCGCACGCGCGCGCGGCGTGGATGTGCTGGCGCTTGACGACGCGCTGGCGTCGCTCTCCGCCATCGACCCACGGAAAGGGAGGGTGGTGGAGTTGCGATATTTCGGCGGCCTCGGCGTCGAAGAAACCGCCGAGGTGTTGCAGATCTCGCAAGAGACGGTGTTGCGCGACTGGAAAATGGCCAAGTCCTGGCTCTTCCGCGAGCTGACCAGAACGCGAGCTTCCGCCGGCGAATAGGGGAACGATGGCGACACGCGAGGAGCACCCCGAGTCACGGCTTGCCGCCGCAATGGACACTTTTTCAGTTGGTAACGGGGCACTAGGTCTTTGACCGCTTGAAGGATTTCTTTTTGTAGCCAAACCTGTGGCGCGCGGCTCTGCGACTGAACTTCCAGTTGATCTTGATTCGGTCGCGATTCATGCGACTGTTCCAGGCGCGGCTCTCACGCCGGAGCGCCTTGAGATCGGGGATTCTTCGTGTCCCTAAGCATTGCCGCGAGAAAAGGCCGATTTCGATCTCCGCCTGATTCAACCAACTTCCGTGGGTGGGTGTGTAGTGAACGGTGAAGTGTCCCAAATCTGGCCTGTTTAGCCAACCGAACTTGGTATGAATAAGCGTCGTTATCCATAACGCAGCGGAAGAAAGAGCGAGGCGGGGCCGTTACTGGCAGGCCGACCACCGAGACGACAATGCCACTCTCAGGTCCAACGATGCCAACACCGACAACGCTCGCAAATCAATCGAACTCTGCACTCCGCCGAATCGTTATCTAATAGTATCTACGCAAAAACTGCTTGTTGGCTTCGGCCTGTGCTTTCTTCTTCCGGTGTTTGCCGTGTGCGAGCAAGTGATTGGCACCTGCGAGCGACCATTCGAAGTGAAATTCCAGCCGGGGGGGCGACCTACGCATGCGCATCCGCGCGGGCGACATCGAGGTGATTGGTGTCGACGCTCCGATGCTGCGTGTCTCGTGCGAGTTTAATAAACGACCCGAACGGGCGCGAGAAATTACCATCACTTTCAAACCTGACGGGAAGTCAGGCCAGCTTCACATCCGCGGTGGTCCGACCAGCGACGGCCATTTCCGCATCGAGATTCCGCGAACCTCCAGCCTTTTTGTCCGCTCTCCCGCCGGTGACTTGAGTGTGTCCGGCGTGGCCGGGGACAAGGATGTGGAAATCCACGCCGGAGACCTGACGATCGAGGTCGGCAATGCGACGGATTATAAGCACGCCGACGCATCGGTGTATGCCGGTGACCTCACCGCCACCGCATTCGGCGTCATCAAAGACGGCCTCTTCCGCAGCTTCGACAAAGACAACGCGGGAGGAAAATACCGATTGCATGCGCATGTCGGGGCTGGGGATCTTGTGCTGAAGTAGAGTCAACGGTCGGTTGACGCCCTCTGGTTTCTACTACGTCATGACGGATCGCGTCGACGACGCTCGATCACGTCGCCGAGTTGCGTGCTTTCGGTCTCCACCTGGACCGCGTTCGCCGTGACACTCACCTCTTGTTGCACGCTGCCAACCTGGAGCGTCACGTCGATGCGTAACTGGTCGTTCACCTTCAAGTCGATGTCGCTGGCGGTGTACTGCTGGAAACCGGCCGCGGTGGCGGTGAGCTTGTACGTTCCGGCGGGCAGCGCCAGGAAGCGATACGACCCGTCAGTTGTCGAGGTGGTCTGCTGGCTGAGATTCGTTGACACATTGGTCACGACTACCGTCGCCCCGGTTACCACGGCCTGGGAGCGATCCTTTACCACACCCAAAATCGACCCCGTGACATCCGCGAAAGCTACGTTCGACCAAACAAATACGGCTACGGCCAGTAGGGCAATACACGTTAAGCGATCACAACGGTGTTGCATGGAGAACTCCTGTCCGGAATGTCCATTTTGGCTCCCGGCTCCTGGGTTAGTATACTCCCGGCCGCCACTTTCCGGCTGGCTATTCCTTGGTGGGTTGCCCGAGTGTTGCGCACGAATCATGCGGTTGTGCTACCTATTACTTCTCTGGCAGGGCAGATGCTTTCGCCAGCAGTTTCCTGGTTTCCGCGATCTCCTTTTTCAATTCAGGGTCGTCTGCCGAGTACTCTAGATAGCGCAGCAACAGCAAA
>JACXTT010014180.1_pt1 | contig 10450 bp, 15 predicted proteins | sample 9270951 | NCBI WGS metagenome assembly JACXTT01 (sample SAMN15532306, study PRJNA645909) | rock metagenome | isolation source: weathered quartz diorite | place: Puerto Rico | collected 2017-06-21
GCCATGCTGGCGAGGAACGGGAAGTAGTCGTGCGGCTTGGTTTTGGGAGGGAGGTGGAATTTCTCGCCGAGCTGAAATTCCTCGAAATATTTCGTTGTGGCTGACACGGTTCGTCCTGTCCCCCCACTTTGTGTCTGACTTGTTCCCTCTCCCGCCGCGCGAGAGAGGGCTAGGGTGAGGGCTTATTTCTTCTCGTCCAGCACAGCGATAGCGTCGATCTCGATCAGCGCGTCCGGCCGCAGCAGTTCTTTGACCACGATGCCAGTGGCTGCGGGAAACCCATTGTGGAAGTATTCTCGTCGCACCTCCGCCGTGCCGCGGTAACCCTCGGTCGTGATAATGTAGTCCACGGTCTTCACGATATCATCGAAGCTACTGCCTGCCGCTGCGAGGATCGCTTTGATCTTTTCGAAGATCTGCCGGGTCTGGGCCACGATGTCGCCCTTGCCGACGATGTTTCCCGTGTCATCAGTTGCGGTGAGCCCGGAGATGAAGAGCAGGTTGCCCTTCCGCACCGCCGGCGAAAAGGTATAGCGCGAACCGTACGACCAGCCGGGATCGATGACTTCCAGCTTGGGCATGGCACTCCTCCTATCTTCCCGCGACCGCTTGCAAGGCTGGGCGACTCAACTGCAGGTGGCTGGCGAGCTCGGCGAACGCCACTTCGGCCCGCCGGCGAAAGTCCTCAGGTGTTTCCCCAGCTTTAAGGTGCGGAATCACCACAATGGGAATGTCGGGCATCGCCATCGCCTTGGCCTGGTCTTTAGCCGCAACCAAGAAGGTGTCAAAAGCCACGGCAACCGCCGGCACGCCGCGTTTCCACAGCTTCGCGGAGTCGAGCATACAGCCCGACGTGCACGACCCTCAAGCACACAGCCCAACCACGGCTGCATGAGAAGCCGCAGCAACCTCGTCGATCAGTTTGTCCGGGGAAGGTCGGGTGAACACCGGCTTGCGCCACACACGCACGTCGCTCACTCCATGTTCCGCTGCCAATAACTCTTGCAGGCGCGCGAAAAACATGCCGGCGATCCTGTCGCCGAAGCCGTTGTTCAGTAACCCGATTGTCCGTTCACGAGTGCTGCTGTCGAGTTTCTTTTCAGCGAAGCGGCGCCGTTCGCCGACTGGACTCAAGACACGCATAAAGCCTCCTTTACAAGGAATGAGTAACGAGGACTGAGTTATCGAGTCATTGGATCATTGAGTCATTGGATCATTGAGTCATTGGATCATTAGACCTGTTCTCTCTCAGTCCTCAGCACTCATAGCTCGTTACTTTTCTGTTTAATCTCCTTTGTCACGGCGAGCCCGCCGAGCCCGCCCCAACCTGGACAGACTGCGGCAAAATAGGTGTCACCGCCGGCCACGACCAGCTGGATGTCCTCAGGCCGGGCCGTAATCGGCACCGGAAAATTTTCATCCGCAGCCTCAACCCATTTAGGCCAGAATTGACCGGCGATCCCCAGCGCATCCACCGCTTTAATTTGGCCCACTGATGTGCGCGCCTGCTGCCACAGGTGCATTTTGATGTCCTGCTTGGACCAGCCTTCCTGGTGGAATTGCCGCGCTTGCCAGGGATTGAGCACGACGAGGGTCTCGCCCATCGCGTGCACGTTGTTGCTCCCCAGGCTGATGAGCGAGCTGACCAGCGTAGCCAGCATTTGCTTCGCTGTCCCGTAGCACAGCACCGAATGGGGCGCCTCGCAGCTGAAGACGGTCACCGCGCTCTTTTCCCGAGCGATGCTACGCTCGACGTGCAGCGGCTCCCAGGGATTGGCGTCTTCCTTCTCGGCGATGCAGAAGCTCCACTTGCCCGGGTGGGCCTGGGTCGATTTGTCTACCTCGCCGGGAATGTTGCCGCCGAGGTTCCACAAGATCAGGCGAATCGCCCGGCCGACCGTGCCATTCGGGCGAAAGCCGCTGCCAAAGACTCCATCGGCGGCATTGAATTTCAGCTCCGTGGCGAGCGGGCCGTTGACGATTACTAACGGCACGCAACAGTGGGTGGTGGTTTGGACTCCGTTGAGATTGTGCTCGGGTTCGAGCATCGCCTCGACGGCGGCGAGAATAATAGGAAAGTATTCCGGCCGGCAGCCAGCCATCACGCTATTGATTGCCAGCTTCTCGATAGTGGCGATCCCCTGAGCTGGCGGGATCTCGCCGAGTTCTTCGTCCGGCTGCCGCCCGGAGGCACGCACCATCGCTTCGACGAGTTCCTCAGTCGGCGGTACAACGGCCAAGCCGTCGGTCCAGCCGCGCGCGAAAAACAACTCGACTGCGGCGTGGTAATCAGGAACATCGATCGCTTCGGCGTGAAAATGCATGAGAGTCCTCCCGCATGTCTCCTGATCTCTACACATGCTCGCGTGGGCGAGTCAAGAGTTTGAAAAGGGGCTATTAGCTATAAGCTGTTAGCTATTAGCTTTGAGGAGGAGTTGTTTCAATCCTTCAGCCTTCTCTTGTCTGGCTAACAGCTAAAAGCTAGTCGCTAAGAGCCACTTCTTGCATCTGCTCTGGCTCCTAAGGTACGACGCTGGTAGAAGTCCACCCTAAAGGAGAGGAGGAAGAGATTATGAAATTTGGCGTGCAATTAGCCGGTGGAGCCGCGGTCTGTGGTCGGGATGCACTGCGACAGGTCGGTGCTGTGGCGGAAGAACTGGGATATGACTCCATTCTCATCGGTGATCATATCGTTATCCCTAAACGCATCACCGCTCCCTGGCCCTACGATGAATATGTTGGTGGGAAAACTCCTTACGGAGTCTATACCGAGATGGAGTGGCTAGACCCGTTCGACTCTATGGCGTTTTTAGCAGGGGTGACAGAGAAGCTCCGTCTGGGCATCAGCGTCCTTATCGTTCCCTACCGTCATCCTTTCGATGTGGCTCGTCGGGTGGCTACCGTTGACGTGCTCTCTGGTGGGCGGTTTGTATTGGGCGTGGGCGTTGGTTGGTTAGAGGACGAGTTCCGTCTTTTGGGGATTCCTTTCAAAGAGCGGGCACAACGCACCCGAGAGTACATTGCCATGATGAAGGCGCTGTGGACGCAGGAGAAGCCGCGTTTTGCCGGCAAGTTTGTCGAGTTAGCTGAAGACGTCAACGTGTTACCTCGACCTGTGCAGAAGCCGCATCCGCCGATTTGGGTCGGGGGAGAATCGCAACCTGCGCTCAAACGGGTGGCCGAGTTTGGCGATGGGTGGCACATTGGGCTGATCCTACCGGAGCGGATCGGTGCAAAGCTCGACCAGTTAAAACGATTGATGGAACAAGCTGGGCGCGCTTTCTCCCAGCTAGAACTGACGGCTCTGGCTGCCTCCGGCCGGACCTCACCCGCAGAGATTCGTGCTTATCGCAACGCGGGCGTTCACGTGTTGTATATGCTGCCTTTGAGTCGTGACGCGAAGACGCTGCTTGGTGAGCTGCGGAATTTTGCGCGGCAAATGAAAGAAGCTATATGAGAAGTAGTCCTGAGCCCTGAGTCCTGATAGCACATTGCGTTTGGATGAAGTACAAGGATGCGATAAGAGCCGGTTGAGGAGGAAGAGCGATGCGTCCCTACTTGGTGGAAATTCGCTCGTTTGACGACGTGAAACGGCTGTGGTCCAGTGTCCGTTCGGTGCCGGGGCGCACCGAAGGACGCGAGCACTATCACGAAGAACGGTATTACCTTGGGCTTTATCTGCTTGCCCTCGGTACATATGAATTACTCGCCTACCCGTTTCAGATTGCACAGGCGAAACAGCAGCATGAGTCGCCGGATTTCATGCTTAAGTGGTCATCCGGCCAAGCGACCGGCTTCGAAGTAACAAGGGCGACGGAAGAATCCTTTCAAGAAAATGTCATGACCGCCGCCGAAAGGATGTACAGCCGCAGGAAGGCTGGAGCCGCTGTATCCGGAGAAACTACGGAGCCGATGAGCGTATTGCTGTCTGAAGATGGCTGGATTGGCGACAAAGCTGAGGTGGAGTGGTGTTCATTCGTTCAGAAAGCCATCGAAAAGAAGCTCGAGAAACTACCTAGCTTCAAGCCAGCCTCTCGCCACGACCTTGTCATCTACGATGACACGCCGCTTCCTGCTGTGAACCGCCGCAAAGTCGTCGCAGCTTTAAACCCCTGGGTAGACAGCCTAAAAGCGAACAGGCCCGAGCTCGGTACAATCTCTATCATAATTTCCCTCGATGTAGTATTCGATGTGGGCAGCAGCGTTCGCATTCTTCCTTATGTCAAGTGGGCTGCTACCGAACTCGGAGCCCCTGACGAGTCGAGCGATCTTTCAGAGCGCATCGAATATGCCGGTTGGCACGCGGTAAAGCGGGCTCTACGAAAGCCCGTCAGAACTCAAGGGCCTGTCTATTTCATGGATAGCCACGGTAGGCTTGTGAAGCAGATGGCTGACGGCCGGCGCTTCAAGGTGCGAGTCAAGGAAGACGGCGAGGAAGAGGAAGTGGAAGTGGTAAGCAAAAGACCCCCGCGCGCATGAGCCTGACACCATGGCTTTGGCTGCTGGCAGGGCCGAACGGGGCTGGCAAGAGCACCTTCGCCTCCGACCTTTCAGCAAATATCGAGGAAGTTATAGGGCCGGACGCTATTGCGAATGAACTCCTACCGACTGCCCCCGAGAAGGCGGCCCTGGAGGCAGGCCGACAGGCCATCCGTCGCATGCGGCAATTGCTACGAGAGCGCCAGAGCTTTGCCGTGGAGACAACTCTGTCTGGGCGCCTTCACTCGCAAGTCGCGAAGCAAGCGAGATCCGAGGGCTGGAATGTAGGCCTAATCTATATCGGTTTGGGTAGTCCAGATTTAGCGATAGAGCGGGTTCGACAGCGAAAACTTGCGGGTGGGCATAGTGTACCCCCGGCCGACATACGGAGGCGCTATGAGCGAAGTCTCAAGAACTTCGCCTCGGTTTTCAAGCTTGCTGATTTCGTCCTTGTGCTGGACAACTCATCCCTACGGCGAGCGATGAAGCGAGTTCTTGAAGCACGTCAAGGGAAGGTGGTCTTCCGGCAACGCAGGCTGCCAAACTGGCTCCGACCGGTCGTTAACCAAGTAGGTTGGGAGGGATCAAAGAAACCGTAATAAAGACAGTGTAGAGTGGGCAGTGTCTACCCTACGTTTTCTGCCCATCCTACTCAGGACTTGACCCAGCACTCAGAACTCAGCACCCAAGACTTGAAATTCACTGGCTAGATGTTCGCGCTCTGGTCACGCCGATCATGCTATCGCGCGTCACCAGACTGGCCAATTCCTCTTCGCTCATACCTTCTGTACCGGCTGGACGCGCAGGGATGACCAAGTAGCGCATATCCGCGGTACTGTCGTAGACCCTCACCTCAACATCCCGCGCCAGTTCTAAGCCAAACTCTTTCAGTACGCCGCGTGGATCGACAACCATCTGTGAGCGATAGTGCAGGCTCTTGTACCAATCCGGTGGTAAGCCGAGGATGGGACGCGGGTAGCAAGAACACAACGTGCACACCACCACGTTGTGCACGCGGTCGGTATTCTCGATTGCCACAAGGGTGCTGAGCGCGCCGGTGTCAATGCCGAGTTCGGCAACCGCAGCCTTGGCATCGGCGAGCAAACGAGCCTTAAACGCCGGATCTATCCAGGCTCGCGCTACTACCTTGGCGCCCAGAGCAGGGGTACGAGAATCCATGTCCTCGACCGCCCGCCGTACCTCGTCAGCCGTCACAATCCCTTTTTCGACGAGGAGGGACTGAATAGCGTACACGCGTTTCTCGTAATAGGTGAGTTCGTTCTTCTCGGTGATCGCGGCGTGCGCGTCGTGTGTGTGATCGTGTTCGTGCTCGTGCATGATGGTCTCCAATGGGGTGCGAAAAATCCGCAATCCGTAATCCACAATCGTCAGTTAATGTCAGGCTGGCTCTAGCCAATGCTCGTAAATGTCAATGAGCAACGTGTCTTGTAGTGACGCAGTGTACTGCTCCCAGACCTGAGTCTGGTCGAAGCGCACAAGATAGAGAAACTGCTTGGGCAGACCATCACCACCGTAGGCGAGCGACTCCGGATTGTGGAACGCTCCATGTACAGCCGCGACCGACCCAGTCTTGCCCTGAATGTAATGGGGAGTGCGGAAGTGCCCTGGCGGGGAACCGACCCGAACCCGGACCTTGTCTCCTGGCTTGAATTTGGCCGCCATGATGACCTCTCATTTGCTAGAACCCGTCCCTAAACCTCCCGAGGTCCCGCCGACTGGATTCCCGCTTTCGCGGGAATGACGACAAAACCAAGCGATTCCTTGTCATACCCGCGCAGACGGACATCCAGGGGTGGGGTTTTGGGATGACTTGTAGGTAAAACAGAATGGGTAACTCGGCAGTCATTCTCTCCGGTTTCACTTTCTACGTTTTCGGCTCTTGTGATCCACAATCAGTATCAGTTCTGATGCGTGTTGATCTCCTCCGCCTTCCGATCGATCTCCGCGCGCGTCAATATCCCCTTCTCAATCAAGAGGGTCTCAATCGCTGTGATCCAGCGTTCGTAATAAGTCAGCTTCTCCTAGGCGTCCGGCGCGAGGCTCTCGATGGCGCGGCGGAGTCCGTCGCCCCGTATGACGCGCTTCTCAGCGTTTGACAGGAGCATCAGGATCGCATCGGTTCGTTTCTCCCACATCGAAAGGTCATGTTCAGTCTTGTTGATCGGCCCGGCTCCGGGCCAACCGCCTCGATCGTGTACACGCGGCATGAGACGTTCCTCCTTCTTACCTCGCACCGGCTGTTCTATACAAAGGCTTCATCCAAACGCTGGATCTGCGCCTGCGACAGACGCCAGCCAGAAGCCCGGCAGTTCTCTTCGGTTCGGGTCACGCTATCAGATTTAGGAATGGCAATGACATGAGGTCGCGAGGTGCACCAGTTGAGCGCGACTTGGGCCAGAGTCTTTTGCCCCTCGATCGCGACCTGCTCTAGCACCCGCATCCCTCGACTGCGCCGGAAACGTGAGGTGGCCGTGAGACGGCCATCGTCCAGCGGTGTGTAGGCAATGATAGTCACATTGTGTTGTTGACAATAGGGAAGCAGGCCCTGTTCGATCTCTCGGCTGTTCAGATTGTACAAGACCTGGTTAGAAACTATCGGATACTTGCTCATGGCGGCCTGGGCCTCACGCAGCTCACTAACAGAGAAGTTGCTGACGCCGATGTATTTGACCAAACGCCGATCCGCCAGCGTTTCCATGGCGCGCATAGTCTCCTTGATCGGGACGCGCGGGTTCGGCCAGTGGACTTGGTACAGATCAATAAAATTCGTCTGCAACTGACGCAGACTCGCTTCCGCCGCGCGTAGCACCTCGTCGTAGCGCAGGTGACCCCCCGATACCTTGGTGGCAATGAACACCCGGTCGCGGATGTTTTTTACTGCCTGACCGACGACATCCTCAGTGCGGTACATCTCCGCCGTATCGATGAGAAACGCCCCCAGTTCGATCCCCCGGCGCAGCGGTTCTACCCCACCGCGATATTTCCACACGCCCAGCCCGATCTCCGGTACCATAACCTCGGTGTTGCCCAGTCGTTTCAGTTCCATGTCAGGGTACTCCTTCTGCTGAGGTAATCCTTTTTCCTGTGCTTCTTATTCTCCTTTTTCTCCTGTCGCTAGTCAGGGGCAAGTCTTGCCCGGAGGAGCCTGGTTGAAGTATCATCACAGACCTGAGGAATCTAGCGAGAAGAACAACAACAAAAGGAGGATCTGACTATGGCACAGTTTCGTCTCATTTCGGCAGACTCGCATATGTGCGAGCCGCCTAACCTGTGGGTGGACCGGATCGATAAGCAATATCGCGATCGCGCGCCACGCACGGTCAAAGGTCTCAACGATAAGGAGGGAGAATTCTTCGTCTGCGAGAATATTTCGCCTATCCCGATCGCTGGCGCTTTCGGTGCTGGCATCAAGGCGGAGGATCTTCCCGGTCACAACAAGAAAGGCTTCGAGGCCGCTCCGGCCAGTGTATGGGACCCAGCGGCTCGCCTGCAAGAGCAGGATGCCGATGGTGTCTCGGCGGAGGTGCTCTATACAACCTTTGGCATGATGCTCTATGGACTGAATGACGCAGGGCTGCGGGCAGCGTGCTTCCGAGCGTACAACGATTTCGTCGCTGAGTACACGAGCTATAACCCGCAACGGCTGGTTGGTGTAGGACTGATCACCCTGGAAGACATCCCGGCAGGCGTAGCCGAACTGAAACGGTGCGCAGACAAAGGGCTACGGGGCGCGATGATTTGGGCCGCCCCACCGGATGAAAAGCCATATGGTCATCGCGACTACGATCCCTTCTGGGTGGCGGCCCAGGATCTGCAAATGCCGCTCTCTCTGCACATCCTGACCGGGCGCGGCGGAACTGGCTTCGATCTCAGCCGCATTCTCACCTCATACATGTCGCTACCGGCTGAGATTCAGCGGACGCTGACGATGATGATCTTTGGCGGCGTCTTTGAACGCTTCCCCAAGCTGCAAATCGTCTCCGCTGAGAATGACGTTTCCTGGATTCCGCACTTCATGTACCGGCTCGATCATGCCTATGATCGCTTCCGGCATTTCGAAGGGGTGAATCTGTCAATGCTACCGAGCGAGTACGTCAAGCGCAACGTGGTCGCCACCTTCCAGTTCGAGAAAGCGACGGCGGATTTCACGCGCCAGCTCTTTGGCGCCGAGCGCTTGATGTGGTCGTCAGACTATCCTCACACCGATTCCACCTGGCCCAAATCGCGGGAGTTCATCGCCGACGCCTTCAAGGGCATGCCTGAGGCGGACATTCAGAAGATTGTCGGGGAGAATGTTGCTCGCATCTACCGCATCAGCGCGAACTAATCCGACCCCCGCCTTTTATCAGCTCTTAGTGAGTAGGGTAGCAGCACTCACCCTACTCCACTGCTTTGTTGCCGCTATAGCCCTAACCCCACGCCGTGTAGATAGCCGCAAACCAAGGCGCAACATAAACGAATATGAATACCACATAAATTATCAAACCAAATCCAAATTAAAATAACGCCCTGGATTTGTTCAGTTGGTGGAGTGTGCGGAAAGACTCGAAAAGGGCGGTGTAGAATAGTATCAAAATTGCAGTAGTAGCAAAAAACGATAAAACGACGACAAACCAGTCCCACGTGGCCAAATGCTGAGACAGTTTAAACATTTCCTCAGCGGCAATAAACGGATTGGAAAATTTCTTGATGAAGGGAATCATGATGAATTGAAGAGGAATCAAAAAGAGGTCAACCAATTGAGAACGTCGTCGACCGTTTGCTTGGACGCTTCGTCGGGATGGGCAAGCAGTGCTTCATGCTGACGCGTACCAATAATCGGTAGAAGGTGCGCGTCAGCTCAAGATTCTACACCCTCTGCGCTCGTTCCACGATCGGTTCGAGGCCTTTCACCGCCTCGACGCCGCTACCTGAGGCTGCGGCCGAGGCTAGTACGATGAGCCGGCTCACTCCTGCCTCCTGATAGCGTTTCATCGTGTCGATCGTCGGTCCTTCTCCTTGCGACATCATCAAGGTGGAAAACTCTAAGCCTTCCGGATCGCGGCCAGCTTCTTTCGCCAAGCGTTTGATCTCAGGAATCGTCTCTTTGAACTTCTCGGGTGGGAGGTTTGCCGGAAACCAGCCGTCAGCAAAGCGTGCGACCCGTTTCAGCGCGTATTTTGGATCATGAGCACCGAGGAAAATGGGGGGAAAGGGTTTCTGGGCAGGCTTCGGACCGATCTTTACTGGTGGGAATTTAATGAATTCCCCTTCGTAACTCACCTCTTCTTTACTCCACAACTCCCGCAGCGCTTCTACTGACTCGCGCAGGTGCGACCAGCGACGGTCAAATTTGACCCCGAAGAGTCGTGCCTCCTCAGCAAACCATCCTGCTCCCACACCGAAGATCAATCGACCTTTGGAATAGAGATCGAGCGTCGCGGTTGTCTTAGCGATGGTAATCACATCATGCTGCGGCAGCAGACAGATCGCTGTTCCCAGCCGAATCGTTTTTGTGGTTTGTGCTGCTGCGGTGAGAGCCACAAAGGGATCAACGAGATCCGCATAAAACGGCGGCACTTTCCCATCAGCCGAACGCGGATAATAGGTGGTGTAATGAGTGGGGATAGCAATGTGCTCGGCTACCCACAAGGACTCAAAACCGAGATTCTCCGCCTCTCGAGCGATGTCTCCAGGATTGCCGCTCTTTTCGGTCAGAAACACTGATACGCCAATCTTCATACGCGATACCCTCCTTCGTGTCTTGCAGGCTGGAAGCCTGCGCTACTTACAGGACCTACGCCACCTTCGAGAGCGCCTGCGACGCGGCCATGACCGCCCGCACGATCTTGTCATACCCCGTGCAACGACACAGGTTGCCAGAGAGCGCCAGCCGGATCTCTTGCTCAGTAGGGTTAGGGTTCCGTTCCAGCAATGCCTTAGCCGACATGAGGAAACCCGGGGTGCAGAA
>JACXTT010014181.1_pt1 | contig 10450 bp, 5 predicted proteins | sample 9270951 | NCBI WGS metagenome assembly JACXTT01 (sample SAMN15532306, study PRJNA645909) | rock metagenome | isolation source: weathered quartz diorite | place: Puerto Rico | collected 2017-06-21
CAGCGGAAACGTGATCGGGGGCGCGGCCAGGATTTCCTCGATGGTGTAGGCCTCGCGGTATTGCGACAGCGGGTTATGGACGGAATGCCGATGGTTCTTGGCAGAGACGGCGGCAAAATGGCGTTGCGTCGAGCCGTATTCCCGCATGTGCATCCTGCCCATGGCCGCGTAGATGTCCATGAACACGCTGTAGGGCTTGGACGACGTCGAGCCATCCGGCACTTCCACACCTTCGCCCATCGCAAGCAGCCGGGCGGTGCCGGCTTCCTTATCGTGAACATCCCACGCGCCATCGAACACGCTCAGCGTGCGCGCCTTATCGGCCGAGAACATCTTCTCCGCGCCCACCGCCAGCACGATATCCGCGGCGCCCGCCTTGACGTACTGGACGGCCAGGTGCAGCGCCGAGCTGGCGCTGGCGCACGCGTTTTCGACGTTGATCACCGGAATGCCCTGGACGCCCATGCTGCGCAGCGCGATCTGGCCGCGGATCATGTCCTGGCCCTCCATATGCCCCTGCGTGCAGTTGGCAAAGAAGGCGCCCTGCAACGCACGGGTCTCGCAGCCCGCATCTTTCAGGGCCGACGTCACGGCATCGCGCGTCAGGTCCTTGATGCTCTTGTCAAACTGCTTGCCAAATGGCGTCATGCCGACGCCGGCGATGTATACCGTCTCGCTCATTGTCTTTCCCCGATGCGATGGCACAGTGCGGCCATGCCGCCCGGCGCCATCGCGTCATTGCCGCATCAAAGCTGCGTCACGTTCCACGCCAGGTAGCCCTGCTCCGCCTGGGCACTGATCAGTTCCCGCGCGCCGAAGGCCGCAGCCGGCGAGGCAAAGCCAGTGGCCTTCAACTTGCCGGCCAGCAGGCGCCGGGCAGCCTCGGCGTTGAAGACGCCGGTCTGCGCATACGGTGAATTGCCGCGCAGCACGACCGACACCGATGCCGTGTTGCCCCGTCCATGGCACGACAGCACGCAGCGATTGACGTCCGGATCCTCGCGCGGGGGCTCCACCGTGGTCATGCCCTTGCCCCAGTCATTGGTGATCTTCTCCCGCTCCTCATGCGGAAGCTGCCTGCATTCGGCTTCGAACTTCCGCAGCATGCCGAACACGGCCTGGAACGCATCCTGGTTCCTGAAGGACACCAGCGTGCGCGCATTGCGCACGCGCTCGTCGCCCTCGTACCACACCGGCTCGCCACCACCGCTCCATGGCAAGGCCATGATGGCGACGTGCTCGCCGGGCACATTGACGGTATAGGCCGTGGCATAAGGCCACTCGGCCAGCGTGCGGTCCTGGATCCGGTACTGCGGATTGGTGCACATGCGCAGGAATGACATGGTCGATGCCACGCTGACCTGCGAATCGGCCAGATACACAGTTTCCACCGTGTCGATGCCCGGTGTTTCCAACGCCAGCTCGGTTGCCAGCACGCCTTCTGCCCACATATAGGAGTTCGCGGGGCACAGCAGCAGGTCGCGCCGGCGGAACTTCTCGCCGAACTCGCGTTTCAGCAGCAGCATCCAGTCCTGCTCGCCGGTCGTGTCGAGATAGTGCGCACCGGCTTCCAGCGCCGCCTGGACCACCGGCAGCCCTAATTGCATGAAAGGCCCCACCACATTGATGATGACCTTGCGCCCGGTGAACAGTGACAGCAGGTCCGCGTGCTCGTGCCGTACCCCTACGCAACGATAGTCGTGCCCTTCCAGTTCCGGGACCAGCGCCATCTGTGCCTCCAGGCGCGCCTGGTCGCGCCCGGCGGCAATGAAGGGAATGCCGGCGGTGGCCAGTTTCCATGCAATCAGCTTGCCGGTGTAGCCGCTTGCACCGTAGACGACGACTTCATATTGATCGGTACTCATCTTTTGTCTCCTGAGAATCATGGCGGGCATGACTTGCCCTGGTAGTTTTTTGGCTTAAACCTGTCCTTCCTGGAAGACATTGTCGCGCCGGGCCTGGAAGGCTTCCTGCAGGAACCGGTCCTGTGGCTTCTCCGAGGCCGTCTTGGGTATTTCGGCGATGACCTGGAGGTAGGACGGGACCATGCCGGCACTCAGCCGCTTCCGGCAGTTGGCGAACAGGGCCTGCGGGTCAAGCGCTCTGCCGCCAGCCGGCACAATGGCGGCGACCACGTCTTTCTCGCCGGGCGCGCCGGATGCCGCCGGCACGCCGTAGACGTAGACGTCGGCCACGTCTTCGCACTCGGCGATGACCTTCTCGATCTCGCCGGGCTGGATGAAATCCCCGTTGTGCCGGATGCCCCCGCCGATGCGGTAGTCGAAGTAGAGCCAACCCCGCTCGTCACGGTGCCCGATATCGCCCATGCGCAGCCAGCCGTCGCGGGCCTTCGTGGCGGACGCGTCCGGGTTGTGCAGGTAGATCACGTCCGCCGGCGTGCCGTTGGCAAGCTGGAAGATCAGTTCCCCTGGCTGGTTTGCCGGGACATCACGGTCCTGCTCGTCGACGACCCGGACATTGAGGAAAGGTGGCGGCTTGCCGATGCTGCCAACCGGCCCATCGCCCAGGTTGACGGAAAGCCCGCCCTCCACCGCACCGTAGAACTCGACGATGCGCACATCGAATCGCCTCGCGAACGCTTCCCAGATGGCTGCCGGCATGCCCGCGCTGATGACGAAACGCACCGGGTTGTCCGCATCGTTGGGCTTGGGCGGCTCGCTGTAGACGGCAGTGGTCATGCCGCCAAGCAGCGTGAAGGTGGTGCAGCCGTACCTGCGGGCGATGTCCCACAGGCGCGATTTGGTGAAGCGCCGACTAAAAACCGCCCGCATGCCTAGCTTAAGCGCGGCGGCCAGCGTCACGATCTGGGCATTGCCGTGCGTCAGCGAGAGGCCGGTATAGGGCCGGTCATCACGAACGTAGCCGAACAGCGGCGCCCACCCCGCAGCGGCACCGTAGCGCGCGTGCCGCATGACCACGCCCTTGGGATCGCCGGTGGTGCCCGAGGTGTACATGATCTGCATCGGTGCCAGCGGGTCCACGCTGCGGACCGTCTGCGGAGTGACCACCGCACTCAGGATATCCGCCATTCGCGGATATTCACCCTGCAGCGGCAGTACCTTCGACGAATCGGACTCCAGCAGCCATATCCATTGCAGATCCGGCACGTCCTGGCGGACCGCCATCAGCGTCTGCAGCGCATAGTCGGCACAGATGACACCCCTGCAGCCCGAATGGCGCAACATGTAAGCAAGCTTGTCGCCACGGGTGCGGGGATCGATCGGCACGAAAACCGTACCGCTGATCGATGCGCCGACCATGGCATCGACGAATTCGGGGTGGTTCTGCATCAGCAGCGCAAACCTGTCGCCTGGCGCCATGCCTGCCTGTTCGAGGGCGGCCGCGATGCGGCAGCCATTCTCCCAGAGCTGGCGGTAGGTCCGAACCTCGGCCGGGCCGCCCTCGTCATCGAAAGTCAGCACGTCGCGGTCCGGCTCCGATTCCACACGGTTGGCAATCAGGTTGGCCAGGATCAGTTCATCGCGCGTGGCCGCAGTGCCGGCTGCCACGCCAGCCTCGGTCGTTCCCATCACACACGCTCCCCGTCGACCAGGTAGGCCCCACCCTTGATAGCCAGGACCTCGTTGCAGCCATCCTCGATCAGCGATGCCCGCGCGTCGCGCAGGATCTTCTCGATCGGGTACTCGCGCGTCAGGCCATTGCCGCCGAAGATCTGCAGCGCGTCGCTGGCCACTTCGAACGCATGCTGCGTCGAGGTGACCTTGGCCATCATCCCGGCGTGCAGCGCGGGCGGATCGTTGGTCAGGTTGTAGTGCACGACGCGCTGGGCCAGAGCCCGGGAGCATTCCACCTTGCGTGCCAGATGGAACAGGCGCTGGGCTACCGACGGGTGACGGATGATGGGCACACCACCCTGCTTGCGCTCATGGGCGTAGTCGAGCGCCAACTCATACGCGGAACGGGCCGTGCCGGTGAACACGGTGGCCATGATCGAATTGGCGAAGGTGTGGATGGCGTAGACCGCAGTCAGGTAGTTGTCGGGGCCGGCGAGCAGGTATTCCTTCGACAGGCGCACGTTGTCGAAGTAGATCTCGCCCTGGTTGAGCGCGCGCTGGCCCATCTTGTCCAGCGGCTTGCCGCGCGAGACACCGGGTGCGTCCATGGGTACATAGACCACGCAGCCGCGCTGCGGATCGGGACCATTGCCGGAATCGGCGGCGCAGTAGAGGATGCAGACCTCGGCGATGGTGCCGTTGGAGACCCACGCGGACTTCTGCCCGTTGATCACGACCGAATCGCCGTCCAGCGTCGCCACGCAGTTGGGCCGCCCGTAGCTGCCTTGGGGATGGAAGATCATGCGGTTCGCATCCAGCGAGTCCGAGCCGTGGTCCGGCTCGGTGATGCCCCAGCAGCCAAGCATCGTGTCCGGGAAGCGCTCCATCAGAAAGCGATTGCCGAATGCGGCCGCCATGAAAGCGGGCAGCAGCCCGGCGCCGACGGAGATGGCCAGGCCCGCGTCGCCCCAGCCCAGCTCCTCGAACAATACACAAAGGACCTGGGCGCGCTCGGCCGGCTCGAGTTCGAAGATGGATTCGATGGTGAAGCCCAGGTCGAGGTACTGCTTGCGCGCCTTCCAGAACGGCGAGTCAGGCGCGATCACGGCATCCGGCGTCATCTTGTCGAGCCGGATGCCGACCGGCCGAAGCACTTCAACGGCCAACCGGTGCACCGTCTCCTGGACCATGGCCGCCGTCTCGGACAGCGCCGGCTGCGCGCCAAGGGGACCAAGTTTAGGTTTCGGGGAAGCCGGCATTGCTGCCGCTTCGTCATTAGGGGTGGGCGTGGCATTCATGGCGTGTCTCCTTGTGTTCAGGTGTCCGGTCGGTACGCCTGGCGGTGCGTCCGATCTCTGTGCCTGAAGCTTAGGGTGCCGTGACTTTTGCCTGCATCACGCTGAACCGTGAATCGGTGGCCGGCGCGGTGTCACGGAAATCCGTGATTGCCGGTGCGGTGCCAGATGTGCCACTGGCGGCTGACGCCGGGACGCGGTACGCTGGTGCCGCGTGATCGCCCGACCCACGTGCCGCCAACGTCGAACCGTGCCCATGTCCCCTGGCAACGATCCTTATTCCGGCCCTCCGCTAAATCCGCTCAAGCTGGCGCCCCCCGGTGAGATCGGGCCAGGCGTCGAGCGAAGTGCCATTGCTGCCACCTGGGCAGGCAGCCACGCTGCCGTGACGCTGGTCTGTGCCCCCGCCGGCTTTGGCAAGACCACCACGATGCGACAGCTCCTGCTTGCCGCGCGACAGCATGGCGTGCCGGCTACATGGCTGAACCTCGACAGCGCCGACAATGACCTGGGCCGGATTGCGCCTTATCTCTGGGCAGCCCTGCACACGGCCCTGCCTTCGCTAGGAGACGCGCCATCAACCGGCCCGTGGATTGATGCCTCCCGAGGCCTGCCGGGAGGATCCGCCCGGCAATTGCTCGACGTGCTGTCCCGGGTAGAGATGCCCTTTGTGCTGTTCGTGGATGAGTTCGAGCTGATCAGCGACAGCAGCGTGCTGTCGCTTTTCAGCGAACTGGTCTTCAGCCTTGGCCCGGGCCAGCGCTTGGTGCTCGGCTCACGCCACAAACCTTGCCTGCCGCTCGGGCGCCTGCGTGTGCAACAGCGGCTGCTGGAAATCGACGCATCGATGTTGCGCTTCAGCGCCGGCGAAATCCGTGACTACGTCACAGGCTGTCGCGGCATCGGCATGGCGGATGCCGACCTCGGGGAACTCCAGGTCCGCACCGAAGGCTGGCCCGCGGCACTGCAGCTCGCGGCCTCAGCCCTCGCCGGTCACGCTGACTCGCGGTCCTGGTTGCAGCAGCTTTCCGGCGCATCCGGCAATCTTGCGGAGTACCTGGCCGAAGACGTGCTGTCGAGGCTGTCCGAGCCCCATCGCCGCTTCATGCTGCGCTCGTCCATCTTCGAGGCGTTCTGCCCCCAGCTCTGCGATGCGGCGTTCGGGAGCGCAGACAGCGCGGACTGGATCGCGCGGAGCGTCAGTGACAACCTCTTCCTGTTGCCAATTGAAGCGGAAGGCGAGTGGTATCGATACCATCCGCTCTTCAGGCAGTTCCTTCGCACGCAACTCTCGCGCACCGCCGCGCACGATATGGCGGAACTGCATGTGCGCGCGGCGCACTGGCTGGCATCGACGGCGCGTTACGCCCAGGCCATCGCCCATGCTTCTGCCGCCGGCGATACCGCCCTGACCGCAGACCTCCTCGAACGATGCGGCATGGATTATGTACGTGGCGGGCAAATGAGCCTGGTGGTGCAATGGGTTGAGACGCTGCCGGACGCGGAACTCGAACAGCGCCCAGCCGTGCTGGCAGCGGCCGCGTACGCCATGGTTTTCTTGCACCGCTATGCTGCCGCCGAACGCCTGCTGAGTGCGCTGGAGAAACATCCCGGAGGCAGCCACGAAGAAGATGTCACAGTCTTGCGTGTCATGTTGTCGGCCTGGCTGGACCGGATGGACGATGCGGTCCTGGCGGCGCGCACGGCGCTGGCCGGCGGGGAGCCCGCGTCGCCCTTTGTCAGCGGCCTGCTCCATAACGCGATAGCGTACGGCGATATGTTGCAGGGCCGGTTTGTCCCGGCGCGGCATGCCCTGCTGCAGGCAAAGCGCGAGCTCGAATCCGTCAACGCGATCTACGGACTGACCTACAGCGCATGCATCGAAGGCATGACCGACATGCTGCAGGGCAACGTGCGCGACGGCCTTGCCCGCTTCAGCGCCATGCTGAACCGCATCGTTGCCGCCGGGCAACGCTACACGAGCTCGGGCCCGGTCGCGTGCACACTGCTGGCCGAGGCGCTCTACGAAGTCGGTGACAGCGCGGCAGCCGATGCCCTGCTAAGCGACTACCTGCCCCTGATCCGCGACACCTGCCTGCCGGACCACCTGATCGTGGCCCATCGAGTTGCTTCGCGCATCGCGTGGCTGGGCGGCGATTCCGGCAAGGCCCTTGACCAGCTCAACACGCTCCAGGAACTTGGCGACGCACGCGGCATCGCCAGCCTGGGCATGGCTGCCGCCATTGACAGGAGCCGGTTCGCCTTGCTGGCTGGGGATATCTCCAGTGCGCGGCATGCATTGATTCTGGCCACATCATTGGCACCGCCTTCCGGCACCCTGATGCGCTACTCGGACGACCTCGACGATCTCGAGATCGCGGGCATTCGTATTGCGCTGGTTGCCACAGACGAGGAGGCTGATGTGGGGCGCATCGAAACAGCCCTGCACCGTGCCGAGAAGAGCGGCCGTGCGCGCCGTGCCTTGCGCCTTGCCTGGTTGCTGGCACAGGCGCACCACGCCGCGGGCCGGTCAGCGCAGGCGCTGATCTGGCTTGAGCGTGTCCTGGCGCAGGGGCAGGCGTGGGAGGCACACCGGATCCTCACCGATGAGCCGTGGCATCTCGAGCCGCTGCTGGCATCGCTGGCGTCGCGGCCGCATGTCTTCGATACCCGGTATCTGGAGCGACTGGTGCAGGCCGTGCGGGTCTCACCGAAGCGCGGTGCATCCGTGCGAGGCGAACAGCAAGACCTTCTCAGTCCTCGCGAACTCCAGATCATCCGGCGTGTCGCCGACGGACACTCCAACAAGGCCTTGGCACGCTTGCTGTTTGTTTCTGAAAATACCATCGAGACCCACCTGCGGCGCATCAATGGCAAGCTGGGCACGGGCAATCGCGTGCAAGCCGTGGCACGCGCGAGGGAACTTGGCCTTTTGTGAGGTCTTCGGCCAGGGAGCCCGCGCCGCTCGTCATCCTGGCGACGGGTGAGGCAAGGCTACCGTGCCATCGCAGCCACGGCTGCCTTGCCCGCCGCTTTCCATGACGGCAAGCCGGGCCTGGCTATCTCTTGCGCCGCCTTGGCACGCCACTCGCCGGCCGCGAAACTTGCCGCGCTGCAACGAGCCGGTCCCCTGCGCGCGGCGCTCCCGCTATCGATCTCAGGCCTGAAGCCCTCATGGCAAACGCCATGCCCGCCGCTCGCGCGGATTGCTATGCTAGGAATCGCCCACACCGAATCCTGATGTGCAACCGCCAGAGAGGAGCCCGTGCCCAGCCAACCTTCCAGCCCCCCGGCGCGCAAGCCAACAGCACCGCATTCAACACCCGGCTGGCTGCACTGGCTGCCGGGCCTGCAGATGCTGCGCACGTACGAGCCCGGCTGGCTGCCGCGCGACCTGGCCGCGGGGCTCGTGCTCACGACCATGCTGGTGCCGGTGGGCATCGCCTACGCCGAGGCATCGGGCGTGCCCGGCATCTACGGCTTGTACGCCACCATCATCCCCCTGCTCGCCTATGCCCTGTTCGGCCCGAGCCGCATCCTGGTGCTGGGACCCGACTCCGCGCTGGCGGCGCCGATCCTGGCCGTGGTGGTACAGCTTTCCGCCGGCGACCCGGCGCGCGCCATCACTATCGCCAGCATGATGGCGGTGGTGTCGGGGCTGTTCTGCATCCTGGCCGGCCTGCTGCGCCTGGGCTTCATCACCGAACTGCTGTCCAAGCCGATCCGCTACGGCTATATGAATGGCATTGCCTTCACCGTCCTGGTCAGCCAGCTCCCCAAGCTGTTCGGCATTTCCGTCGAGGACGCAGGGCCCTTGCGCGAGCTGTGGAGCCTGGCCAGTGCGATCGGCGTCGGCAAGTCCAACTGGTACAGCCTGGCAGTCGGAGGCGGCGCGCTGGTCTTGATTCTGCTGCTCAAGCGCTTCGAGCGCGTGCCGGGCATCCTCATCGCCGTAGTGCTGGCGACACTGAGCGTCGCCTGGCTCGGGCTGGAGCAGCACGGTGTCAAAGTGCTCGGCAAGATGCCGCAGGGCTTGCCCGCCCTCAGCCTGCCCTGGCTGAGCGGCGTGGATATCGCCACGGTCGTGCTGGGCGGCTGCGCCGTCGCGCTGGTGGCATTCGCCGATACGAGCGTACTGTCGCGGACCTACGCCGCGCGCACGAAGCGCCCGGTCGATCCCAACCAGGAAATGGTCGGCCTGGGTGCAGCCAACCTCGCGGCCGGATTGTTCCAGGGTTTCCCGATCAGCAGCAGTTCGTCACGCACACCGGTAGCGGAAGCGGCCGGGTCCAGGACGCAGCTCACCGGCGTGATTGGTGCCCTGGCAGTCGCCGCACTGCTGCTGTTCGCGCCGAACCTGATGCGTTACCTGCCCAACAGCGCGCTGGCCGCGGTCGTCATCTCCTCGGCGCTTGGGCTGTTCGAGTTCGCGGACCTGAAGCGGATCTATCGGATCCAGCAATGGGAATTCTGGCTGTCGATCGCGTGCTTTGCCGGCGTTGCCGTGTTCGGCGCCATTCCGGGCATCTGCCTGGCCGTGGTCATCGCCATCATCGAGTTCCTGTGGGACGGCTGGCGCCCGCACTACGCGGTGCTGGGCCGCGCCGACGGCGTGCGCGGGTACCACGACGTCGAGCGCTATCCGAACGCGCGCCGCGTGCCGGGCCTGGTGCTGTTCCGCTGGGATGCGCCGCTGTTCTTCGCGAATGCCGAACTGTTCCAGGAATGCGTGCTGCAGGCCGTCGATGCATCGCCCACGACGGTGCGGCGTGTGGTGGTGGCGGCCGAGCCGGTGACCAGCGTCGACGTGACCTCGGCGGACATGCTGCGCGAACTCGACAAAGCCCTGGATGAGCGCGGGATCGAGCTGCATTTCGCTGAGATGAAGGACCCCGTCAAGGACAAGCTCAAGCGTTTCGAGTTGTTCGACAAGCTCGGCCATGACGCCTTCCATCCGACGGTGGGTGCGGCCGTCGACGATTACGTGGCCGACCACGGCGTGGACTGGACGGCGTGAAAGCGCGCCGTCAAAAAGAAAACGCCGGCCTGCTCGATGGCAGGCCGGCGCTTGGCTAGCTCAGCGCGTCGGCGCGACGATCAACCGGCCTGCTTCACGCAATCCACGAAATAGGCCTTCTGGCCGTTCACCTCTTCCTCCACCAGCCCGTGCACGTCGGTCTCGAAGCCCGGGAACAGCTTGTTGAACTCGCGCGCGAACTTCAGGTACTGGACGATGATGCGATTGAAGCGCTCGCCCGGGATCAGCAGCGGAATGCCCGGCGGGTACGGCGTCAGCAGGATGGCGGTGACGCGGCCTTCAAGCTCATCCACCGGCACGCGCTCGATCTCGCGGTGCGCCATCATGGCCCAGGCGTCCGACGGCTTCATCGCCGGCTCCATGTCCGACAGGTACATCTCGGTGGTCACGCGCGCCACGTCATTGGCCTTGTAGACGCTGTGCACGGCGTCGCACAGGTCACGCAGGCCCATGCGCTCGTACTGCGGGTGCTTGCCGACGAACTCGGGCAGCACGCGCCACAGCGGCTGGTTCTGGTCGTAGTCGTCCTTGAACTGCTGCAGCTCGGTCACCAGCGAGTTCCAGCGGCCCTTGGTGATGCC
>JACXTT010014182.1_pt1 | contig 10450 bp, 10 predicted proteins | sample 9270951 | NCBI WGS metagenome assembly JACXTT01 (sample SAMN15532306, study PRJNA645909) | rock metagenome | isolation source: weathered quartz diorite | place: Puerto Rico | collected 2017-06-21
GCTTTCGCCTTCGAGCGCCAGCACGAAGCCCGCGGGCTCCTCGGCGATGGCGAGGTCGGCGGCGACTCGCTCGACGGCGGCCGCGAGGCCCGCGACGTCCGAGCTCGCACGGTTCTCTGGGGCGTTCATGGCTGAGGTCGTTCTGCGAGCGGATCATAGCACCGAGTCACGCGCGGCCGAATCCGGGGGGCGCCGGGCTCTCGAAGCTCGCGCGGCCACCCTGGGGGTGAGTGAACGCGAGCCGGGTCGCGTGGAGCGCGAGCCGTCGCAACGGGTCCGTGCGGCTGCCGTACCGGAGGTCGCCCGCGATCGGATGACCCGCCGCGGCGAGCTGGGCCCGGATCTGGGCGCGCCGGCCGGTCACGAGCCTGAGCTCAAGCAAGGTCGCGGCACGCCGGCGCTCCAGAACGCGATAGCGCGTGATCGCCTCGCGTCCAGCCCCTCGCTCGGCGATCCTCACGCGCAGCGCGCCGTCCTCCACGAGGCGCGAGCTCAGCGAGCCCTCGTCCTGGCGCACGACGCCTTCGGCGAGGGCGACGTAGACACGCTCGGCCGAGCGCGCGGCGAACTGAGCTTGCAGGTGCTGCTTCGCCGCCGCCGACTTGGCGAACACGATCAGACCCGAGGTCTCGCGGTCGAGCCGGTGCACGATGAAGAGCCGCGCCGCCGGGCGGGTGCCGCGCCGCGCGACCCAGTCTTGCAGGAGCCGATAGGCGGTGCGCTCCCGCTCCGTCTCGGTGGCGATGGTCAGGAGCCCCGAAGGCTTGTCGACGACGAGGATGTCGTCGTCCTCGTGCACGAGGCGCAGTGGCGCGGGACAGGCGGCGGGCGCCGGCGAGGAGAGCTCCACCCGATCCCCGGCGCCGATCTCGACGTCGCCCCGCCGCACGACCGCGCCGTTGACGCGAACTCGCGAGCCGGCGAGCCATTGCTTGAGGCTGCGCCGTGAGGCGTCTGGATAGAGCGCCTGAAGACGCTCGATGAGTCGCGGCACCGTCACCGAACGCTCTCCCGAGCCTGACGAGGAGGGGCACCCGCCCTCCTCGAGGTTGCCAATCCGTCCGGCCGGGATCGTTCAGGACCCCAATGGAATCCTGGGCTTATTGCTGGCCCAAAGGATGCACTTGCCGCTGCCAGCGGAGGTGCTCCCATGATGACCTGCCGATGCGGAGGCGCACTAGCCCTGGACACGTCGCACGTCTCCGAGGCGCGTCGGTTCGCGTGCCTGGCCACGACGCGCCTGCTCTGGAAGTGCCGCCTTTGCGGCCATTCGCTCTGGCTCGACCAGTCGACTACCCCCGACGAGCTGAGCGCCCCGGTCGAAGCTGGGGCCAGGCCCGTCGCATAAGTCGCGGTACGGCTTTGGGCGGCGCCAAGCATCTGAGAATTCTACTGCTTCGCCCGGTCCTCAATCCCCTTAGGACGGCGAGGCCGCACGAGGGATAATCGTAGGGAGATGCGCGACACTCTGACAACGGGCCGCATTCTCGTGGTCGACGACGAGCCGGATCTCGTCACGATCCTGACGAAATACTTCTCCGAAGCGGGCTACGCGGTCGACGCCGCGGCCCACGGCGGTGACGCGCTCATCGCCGTCTCGCAGTACCGTCCGGACGTCGTGGTCCTGGACGTCATGATGGAAGGCCTCAACGGCGTGCAGGTGCTCGAGCGCATTCGCGCCCTCGATCCAGCGATCCGCGTCATCATGATCTCGGGAAGCACGGACGCCACGCTCCGGCCCAAGGCCATGGAGATGGGAGCCTTCGCCTACGTGGCCAAGCCGGTCGGCCTCGGTCAGCTCCATCAGACCGTTGCCGCGGCGCTCGGACGGCCAGATCCCCTCGCTCCGCCCCGCTCGTAGTCGTCAGACCGTCATCGGTGTGACAGCGCCGCGGCTCTCCCGGTAGACGCCCGACCTCGGGCACGTCGAGTGCACCGCTCGCAAAGCGGTGTAGACGCTCGAGCCTGATAGACTCGGGGTGAAATTGACCGCGCAATTCCGCCACTGGAGACGAGTGGTTCTGGGCGTGGTGATCGCCTCCACGGTCTGCGCCCCGTTCGTCTACTCCGCCATCGAACTCGGCCGATTCGAGCGCGCCGACGCGCGTCGCGCGACGTTCATCTACTCCGCCGGGCAATCGCTCGCTCCCGGCGTGCACGTCCAGCGCGTCGGGCTCTCGGCCACTCTCGCCCGGCTCGGCTACGCTGAGACGCGCTCGACCCCGGCATCACCCGGGCTCTTCCGGCGCTCTCCCGGGAGCTGGGACATCTATCTGCACGGCGCCAAGGACACGGGCTCCGGCGACGCGCTCGTCCGGCTGCAGGTCGTCGACGATCGCATCACGAAGGTGACGCGAGCGGGCCAGGACGTCGCCGTCACGCTCGAGCCGGAGGTGCTGGCGAGCGCGACGGACCGGCCGGGCGAGGACCACAAGCCGGTCCGCCTCGACGAGACCCCGAAGGTGTTGATCGACGCCGTGCTGGCGGCCGAGGACCATCGCTTCTTCGAGCACGGGGGCCTCGACGTGCGCGCGCTGCTCCGCGCCGCGTGGGCCAACCTCCGGGCCGGCCGGGTCAAGGAAGGCGGCAGCACGATCACGCAGCAGCTCGTCAAGGTCAGGCTCCTCAGCCCCCAGCGCACGTTCTTCCGCAAGCTGCGCGAGGCATGGCTGGCGGCGCTGGTCGAGTCGCGCTATTCGAAGGAGCGGATCCTCGAGGCCTACCTGAACGAGATCTATCTGGGCCAGCGCGGGCCGATCGCGATCCGGGGCGTCGGCGCGGCGTCGCGCGCGTACTTCGGCAAGGAAGTCCATCAGCTGACGACCCCCGAGGCGGCCCTGCTCGCCGCGATCATCCGCGGCCCGAACATCTACTCGCCGGCCGTCGACCCCGACCGCGCGCGAGAGCATCGCAACGTCGTGCTGGCCCAGATGCGCGACCTCAAGATGATCACGCTGGACGAGTTCGAGCGCGCCCGGCGCACGCCCGTGCACGTGCGCCCGCTGGTGAGCCCAGGGCAGTCGGCGCCGTACTTCGTCGACTACGTGCGCCAGGAGCTCGAGCAGCGCTTCGATCCGGGCGTCTCGCGCGTGCGCGGCGTTCGCATCGCGACCACGCTCGACCTCTCGCTGCAGCGATTCGCCGAGGCGGCCGCCGTCCGCGGTCTCGATCGGCTCGAGTCGAGCCTGCCGCCGAGCTATCGCCGGGAATCGAGCCGTCGGCTTCAAGTCGCCATGCTCGTGGTCGAGCCGGCCACGGGCGAGATCCGAGCGCTCGTCGGCGGCCGGGACTATCTCGCCAGCCAGTTCAATCGCGCCGTATCCGCTCGCCGCCAGCCCGGATCCTCGTTCAAGCCGATCGTCTATCTCGCCGCGCTCCGCGCCGGGGACGGCGCGCCGTTTTTCACGGCCGCCTCTCGCGTCGAGGACCTGCCGCTCACCGTGGAGTCCAACGGGCAGCCGTGGAGCCCCCGGAACTCCGACGACCGGTACGAGGGCATCGTGACCGTGCGGCAGGCGCTCGAGCAGTCGCTCAACTCGGCGACCGTCCGCATCGCCCAGACCGTGGGGCTGCCGAACGTGATCGCGATGGCGCGGGCGCTCGGCCTCCAGGGGCAGCTGGAGCCGGTGCCCGCGATGGCGCTGGGCGCGTTCGAGGTCACGCCGCTCGAATTGGCTCGGGCCTACCTTCCCCTCGCCAACGGCGGGATCAGGCCGGCCGCGGTCTCCACGATCCGCACGGTCCAGTTCGGCGACGACGAGATCACGCCGGCGGGCGCGGAGGAATCGGTGCGCGTCGTCTCGGCCGCCGAGGCCTGGCTGGTGACCTCGCTGCTCAAGGGCGTCGTCGCGTCGGGCACGGGCAGCGCAGTGCGCGCGAGCGGGCTTCCCGACGTCGTCGCGGGCAAGACCGGCACGACCAACGAAGGCCGCGACGCGTGGTTCGTCGGCTACACGCCGCGGCTCCTGGCTCTGGTCTGGGTCGGCTTCGACAGCGGCGAGCCGCACGGAATGTCCGGGGCCAAGGCGGCGCTCCCGATCTGGCTCGACTTCATGAAGCAGGCGAACGACGCCTACCCGCAGCCGGATTTCGAGGTGCCCGCCGGCATCTCCTTCGCGGACATCGACGCCACGAACGGCAAGCGAGCGGCCCACGCGTGCCCCGTGATCGTGCGCGAGGCGTTCCTCACCGGGACCGAGCCGCCGCTGTGCGACGAGCACCGCGGCGTCATCGATCACGTCGTCAACGGCTGGAACCGTCTGACGGATTGGTTCCGGCGGCCGGCCCGCGAGCCTCGCGAGAGCGCCCCTCAAGGCGATCGCTGACCTGTCGCGTTCCTGACGGCGCACTGTACGTTCATGTAAATCTTACAAGGTATTTCTTGCCGGCTCCCGCGTGGATCTTGCCTGGTTGGTAGGCACGCTCGCGGTCGAATCGCCGCAGACTCAATGAGTTAGCACGACGCGGCGAATCCCTGGCACGGCCGATGCTCTTCCGGGCGGCACCAGTGAGGACTCCGGTCCATCGGGAGGGCACCGTGCGACGCACGCTGACTGGGCTCGTAGCGATTCTGACGATGGCCACCGCCGTCGCGGTCTCACCCGCTTCGGCTCGCGTCGTCCGCATGCAGACCGTCGTGACCCTGACCGAGCGTACCGATCCGGCCGTCAAGCAGGCGCTCAGAGAAGCGCTCGATACGTCGGTGCGCGGCGCGGTCGCGATGGGCTTCTCGCGCATTCGGGTGGACGCGATCCAGGTTCTCCAGGACACGGTGGTTCTGGCGACGGTCGCCACAGACGGGGATGACGATGACGAGGCTCCTGACAACGCGAGGGACCAATGAACCCGACGAAGACCATGATGTGCGCGCGCTGTCACGCGCTGCGGTGGGTGGAAGACTGGACGGAGGATCGGCACGAGATGATGTCGATCGTGCTCGGGCCGTGCGGACATCGGGTCGAGCTCCCGGCGCGGCTCGAGTGGTCGATCCCGTCGTGGCCCGAGCCGCGGATGCGGCTGGTGCACGCCAGGCCGGCGCGCGCCGGCATCGCGACGTCATGAGCAAGAGCCCGTTGGGGTACACTGACGCCTCGAACGCCGCCCCGCCGGGTGGGTCGCGACCCGACTCGAGCGCCTCGACCGCGCCGTCCGACGCGACCGGAGCTGCCGTTGCGACGGAGCGCTTTGGCCAAGCGGAACGGATGAAGGATCATCGAATCCTGGTCGTCGACGACGAGCCCGCCTCGCGCAAGGGGCTGCAGGAGCTCCTGTCGGTGTGGGGCTACGACGTCTCCTCGGCCGCCGACGGTCAGGAAGCGCTCGAGCGCGCCGCGGTGCGCGCACCCGATCTCGTAATCGCCGACTTGGTCATGCCCGGCATCGACGGGCTCGAGCTGCTCACGAGGCTCAAGCGCGACTTCCCGACGACGGCCGTGCTGTTTCTCACCGGCCAGGGCAGCATCGAGACCGCCGTGCAGGCGATCAAGGACGGGGCGTACGACTACCTCACCAAGCCCGTCGACCCGACGCGCCTGCAGCTCTTGCTCGACCGGGCGCTCGAGCGCTCCGAGACCGCGCGCGAAGTCCAGCTGCTTCGGCGCCAGCTCCGCCAGCGCGGCGCGTTCGGCCGCCTCCTGGGCAGCTCGCGCGGCATGATGGAAGTCATGCGCCAGGTAGAGGTCTCGGCGCCCACCGATGCGACCCTCTTCATCGCCGGCGAGAGCGGCACCGGCAAGGAGCTGGTGGCCCGCACGGTCCACGAGCTCTCGCCGCGCCGCCGCGGGCCGTTCGTGGCGGTCAACTGCGCGGCGATCCCGGAAACCCTGCTCGAGAGCGAGATCTTCGGACACGAGCGCGGCTCGTTCACCGGCGCCGTCGAGCGGCGCCAGGGCTGCTTCGAGCTCGCCGATGGCGGGACGCTGTTCCTGGACGAGGTCGCGGAGATGCAGCCGGGCACCCAGGCGAAGTTCCTCCGGGTGCTCCAGGAAGGCCAGTTCCGCCGGCTCGGCGCCAAGGCCGAGATCCGCGTCGACGTTCGCGTCGTCGCCGCGACCAACAAGGAGCCCGCGAAGGCGCTCGCCGACGGCACCTTGCGCGAAGACCTCTACTATCGGCTCAACGTGTTCGCCATCGCGCTGCCTCCGCTGCGCGACCGCCTGGAAGACCTCCCCGACCTCGCCCAGGCGTTCGTCGAGGAGTTCAACGAGCGCCACGGCCGCGGCGTCCGCGGGATCGACGAGGGAGCGCTCGACGTCTTCCGCCGGCATCGCTGGCCGGGCAACGTGCGGGAGCTTCGCAACGTGATCGAGCGGGCGGTGATCGTGTGCTCGGGCGACCTGGTCCGGGGCGAGCATCTGCCGCCGCTCGGTCCCCCGACCGAGCCGGTGACGACGGCGAGCGAGGCCGACCTGGTGCTGCCGGTCGGCACCACCGTCGAGGACGCCGAGCGCGAGCTGATCCTTCGAACCCTCAAGCAGACCGGCGGCAACAAGACCCGCGCCGCCGACATTCTCGGTATCAGCCTCAAGACGCTCCACAACAAGCTCCACAAGTACAACGCCTGAGGCGCATGCGGCTGACGCTCCGCGCGCGGCAGGCCCTGGCGCTCGCCTTTGTGGTCCTGCTGGTCGTGGTGGCGTCGACGGTGGCGCATCTCGCGAACGTCGCACGGGTGGCGCTGGGCGCCGCGACGGACGAGGGCGAGCTCATGGCGCGCCAGCTCTATCACCAGAGCTCGCGCGTCGTCGCGGCGTCGCCCGCGCCCTCACCCGCCCTCCTGGGAGAGGACCCGGGTATCCGCGCGCTGCTCGAGGGCATGATCGGCTACTCGCGCACCGTCGTCTACGCGGCCGTCGTCGATCCGGCCGACCGGATCATCGCCCACAGCAACCCCAAGCTCGAGGGCGAGATCCTGCCCCCGCGGGAGAGCCTCGAGCGCCTGAAGGCGCGCTCGACGCTCGCGATCGTCGCCTCGCTCTTCGGCCAGCCCGAGGTGTACGAGGCGCAGGTGCCGATGCGCCAGGGCGAGCGGCCCTTCGGCACGGTGCGGGTGGGCGTCTCGACCAGCCTCCTCAAGCAGGAGCTGGCGCGCGCCGCGCTCTATAGCATGGCGGTCGCGCTGGCCGCGCTCGGCGTCGCCGTCGCGGTCGGGCTCGTGGTCGGCCATCTCATGCTGCAATCGCTGCGCAAGATCGCCCACGGGATGGACCGGCTGGCGCGCGGGGAGTACGGCGCCACCGTCGAGCTCACGCGCGACGACGAGCTCGGAGAGCTGGCGGCGCGGGTGAACCAGCTGGGCGAGCGTGTCCACGCCGAGCAGTCGCACTGGCAGAGCGACCGGGCGCGGATGGAGGGCATCCTCGACAGCCTCGAGGACGCCGTGGTCGTGCTGAACGCGCAGCGCGAGGTCGTGTTCTGCAACCAGGCCGCGGAGGGGCTGCTCGAGGCCGGCCTCGCCGGCGCCCTGCCGGCGGACCACCCGCTGGCGCCGGTGGTCACCGAGCTCTTCGACGCCGCCGTCGAGCGCCGAAACGCCGCGGTGAAGGTACGCGGCGCCGACGGACAATCACGCGAGCTGGCGGTGTCGAGCTATCGCATCCCCGACGGCGAGCGCGCGGGCGGTGGCGTGCTGGCGCTGCGGAACCTCGAGCCGGTGCGCGCGGTGCAGTCGCTCGTGACGTATTCGCAGAAGCTCGCGGCGCTCGGCCGACTGACGTCGGGCGTGGCCCACGAGGTCAAGAATCCGCTCAACGCGATGCGCATCCATCTCGAGCTCCTGAAAGCGCGCCTGGGCGGGAGCCAGGCCGCGGTCCGCGAGAACATGGACGTGATCGCCCAGGAGATCGTGCGGCTCGATCGCGTCGTGCAGGGGTTCCTGAAGTTCGTGCGGCCCGAGGAGATCCGGCTGGCGCCGGTCGAGGTATCCGCGCTGCTCGAGGAGGTGGCGCGGCTGATGGCGCCCGAGGCCGGCCGCGCCGGCGCGCGCATCGTCCAGGACGTGGTGCCCGACCTGCCGCCCGTCGCGGGCGACGCGGAGCTGCTCCAGCAGGCGCTCACCAATCTCGTGACCAACGCGATCCAGGCGATGCCCAGCGGCGGGACCGTCACCCTCGGCGCTCGTGTCGGCCCCGACGGGGCCGTGGAGATCCGCGTGGCCGACGAGGGCGTGGGCATCGCGGCGCAGGATCTGGAGAAGATCTTTCGGCTGTACTACACGACGAAGTCGCAAGGCTCGGGCATCGGGCTCTCGATGGTCTATCGTATCGTGCAGATGCACGATGGCCGGATCGACGTCGAGTCCGAAGTCGACCGCGGCACGGTGATGGTCGTGACGCTCGGGGTGGCGCCGAAAGGCGTGCCGATGTGAAGGGGCGGTTCCCCCGTTCGGCCGCGCTGGTGCTGCTCGTCGCCGGCTGCGCGACCGAGACCCTCGTCACGAGTCCGCCCGCCGCGCCCACGACGACGGCGAGCCCCGCGCCGCCGCCGGTGCTCACGACGCCGAGGTCCCCGGTGGCCTCGCCCTCGGGAGGGCTGCGCCCCGACGTGCCGGCTGCCGAGGAGCAGCGGCTGCTCGAGAGCGCGCGCCAGAACATCGTCGACGTGACCCGGGCGGTGGGCGAGCTCGAGGGGCGTCCCCTGAAGCCGCCGCAGCAGGAATCCCTGCGCACCGCCAAGAACTTCCTCGACCAGGCGCGCAGCGCGCTCGACCAGCGCGACTATCAGCGCGCGGCGAATCTCGCCAGCAAGGCGCGCGCGCTGACCGACGACCTCGCCGGCGCGACCAAGTAAAAAGTAAACCGTACGCGGTAGTTTCTTCACGCCAGGCCGATGTCGCCGCCGCCCGTCTCGGCGCGCGCGCCGCGCTTTCCGCTACTTGTGAGCCGGGCGGGCCGGCTCTCGATCCGGGCACGCTCGTTGCTCCTGGCGTTGAGCCGGGAGCACGACATGTCGCTGAGTGTGCTCGTGGTCGAGAGAGAGCGTCACGCCCGCGAGGGGCTGCGGGCGATCCTGTCCTCCGACGGTCACGACGTGAAGGTGGCCGAGGACATGTGGGCCGGCTTCGCCTCGATCTTCTCGCGGCCGTACGATCTGCTCCTGCTGGACGACAACGTCCAGGCTGACCGGCACGTCACCCTGAACGTGCTGGACCTGCTTCGCTTCGCGCGGCGCTACGAGCCCGACACCTCTGCCATCGTCATCACGAGCTTCGACGAGAGCATCGACGGCTACCGGATCGAAGAAGGCGTGGTGGCCGTGCTCCGCAAGCCGGTCGAGCTGACCCAGCTCCGGGACGAGCTCGAAGCGCGGTCGCACTAGCATCCGCCCGGCGCGCGCCGCCCTCCGCTTGACTCGCGACTCCCCGCCCGGTTAGGCTCGCGCGCGAGTTTTCCACGCTGCGGAGGAGATAGACGATGCTCTCGCGAAAGACCCGGGCTCTCCTGGGCGCGCTGGCCGGCGCCGCCGTCGTCGCGTACGCGCTGGGCGCTTTCGCGGCGCCCTCGGGCCCGCCGATCAGGATCGGCGGCACCCTGGCCCTCACCGGCCCGCTGGCGGCGACCGCGCTCCTGCACAAGATCACCGGCGAGATCTACGTCGAGGAGTTGAACCGCGCCAACGGCTTGCTGGGCCGGCCCGTCGAGTGGATCCTGCTCGACGATCAATCCAAGCCCGAGGTCACGCGCAGCCTCTACGAGAAGCTCATCACGGTCGACAAGGTCGATCTGCTGATGGGGCCCTACGCGACCGGCGGGATCATCGCCGCGATGGGGGTGGCGCAGCGCTACCAGAAGCTCCTCATCCACCACAGCTTCGGCATGCCTTACCTCGCGAAGTACGATATGCAGTTCCCGGCCGCGCCCTTCGGCCCCGAGCCCAATCACACCGTGCCCGGCATCGTCTTCGACGCGCTGGCCGCGACCGCCAACCCGCCCAAGACGATCGCGATCGTCACCAGCAAGTTCCCGTCGGCCCAGTTCCAGTCGGCGGGCGCGCGCGACGTGGCGCCGCAGCGCGGGCTCAAGGTGGTGCTCTATCTCGAGTACGAGTTCGGCACGCGCGACTTCGGCCCGATCGCGGCGCGCATCAAGGACGCCAACCCGGACCTCCTGTGGGTCGGCGCGCTCGGTCTCGACGGCAACCTCGTCCTGGAAGAGCTCAAGCGCCTGGATTACACGCCGCGGCGGCACTACCACCTGTTCCCGGCGCCGGGGCCGATGGCGACGTCGCCGGACGCGAAGCTGGCGCTCTCGAACACGTTCTTCGAGGAGCACCCGCCGTTCACCAACAACCCGGCCGCCGTGAAGTTCGCCGCGCTCTACCACGAGCGAGCGGCCAAGGCCGGGGTGCCCTACACCAACGTCGACACGCAGGCGGCCGGCTCGTACGCGGCCTGGCAGATGCTGGAAGCGGCGGTGACCGCGACCAAGAGCCTCGACGACAAGGTGCTGGCGCA
>JACXTT010014183.1_pt1 | contig 10449 bp, 10 predicted proteins | sample 9270951 | NCBI WGS metagenome assembly JACXTT01 (sample SAMN15532306, study PRJNA645909) | rock metagenome | isolation source: weathered quartz diorite | place: Puerto Rico | collected 2017-06-21
GGGCTCGCCACCAGGCGCCGCCACGCCGCCGCGGCCGGGCTGCGCCCGGGCCCCGACGCCGGAATCGTCCGGCGATCCACCGCCACGTCGAGCGTCGTCATCACTCGTACTTGATGCGCGGGTCGACCGCGGCGTAGAGCACGTCGGTCACGAGGTTCACGCCCACCACGATGACCGCGATGAAGAGGCTCACGCCCTGCACGATCGCGTAGTCGCGCGACTCGATCGACTCGTAGACCCAGAGGCCGATGCCGGGCCAGGAGAAGATCGTCTCGGTGAGGATCGCGCCGGCGAGCAGACGGCCCACCTGGAGCCCGACGACCGTGAGCACCGGCAGGAGCGCGTTGCGAAGCGCGTGTCTCAGGACGACGGCCCGGCGCGAGAGCCCCTTCGCTTCCGCCGTGCGGATGTACTCGCGCGAGAGCACCTCGAGCATGGAGGCGCGCGTCATCCGGGCGATGACCGCCAGCGGGATCGTCGCGAGCGCCAGCGCCGGCAGGATCAGGTGCCGGACTGCGTCGGCGAGGGTGGCCCAGTCGCGCTGGAGCACGGCGTCCAGGATGACGAAGTTCGTCCACGGCACGAACGAGGTCCCGCTCGCCAGCCGGAAGCCGGTTGGAAGAATGCGCAGCTGCACGCCGAAGAACCACGCCAGCACCAGGCCGAGCCAGAAGATCGGCATCGACACGCCGGTGAGCGCGCCCAGACGCGCGAGGCTGTCGAGCGGCGAGTTGCGCCAGACCGCGGAGGCGACGCCGATCGGGATGCCGAGCGCGATCGCCACCGCGATCGCCGCCATCGCCAGCTCGACCGTCGCGGGAAAGCGCCGCAGGAGATCGCCCGCGACCGGATCGCCGCGCACGATCGACACGCCGAGATCGCCCCGCACCGCGTTGCCGATGTAGAGGGCGTACTGCTGCCAGATCGGGCGGTCGAGCCCCAGGCGCGCGCGGACCTCGGCGACTTTTTCCGGCGTCGCCCGCTCGCCGAGCATCGTCAGCGCCGGGTCGCCCGGAATGAGATGGATGAAGCTGAAGACGAGGACGGAAACGCCGAGCAGCACGGGGACGATGGTGAGGCCGCGCCGGATGGCGTATCGCCTCACGCCCTGTCCCCGTGCCCGGCCCGGCTACTGCATCTCGACGGTGTTGAAGTACTCCGAGCCCGTCGGGTGCGGCACGTAGCCCTTCACGCGCTTGGCGAACGCGAGCGGCGGCTGGTTGTTGGCGATGAAGAGCCGGCCGGCGTCGTCGCGCAGGAGCTGCTCGGCCTGCCGGTAGAGCTTCGCGCGCTCCGGCTGCTGCGTGAGCTTCTGGGCGCGCAGCAGCACGTCGGCCAGCGGCTTGTTGCCGTAGAAGCCCTCGCGCGCGGCGCCGGGCTGGCAGAAGAAATAACAGAGAAAATTATCGGGGTCGCCGTTGTCGCCCGTCCAGCCGAGCATGTAGAGCGGCATCTGACCGTTCTTGCGCTTGTCGAGGTACACCGCCCATTCGGTCGTCTGCAGCTGGGTCTTGATACCGACCTTCGCGAGATCGGCCGCCATCGCCTCGGCGATCTCCTTCGGGTTCGGGAAGTACGGCCGCGAGCGCGACATGTACCAGAAGACGAGCGGCTCCTTCTTGCCGTCTTCCCACGTGATGTCGGCCAGCCCCTGCGCGAGCCCCGCCTCGCGCAAGAGCGCCTGGGCCTGGCTCGTGCTGTACTCGTAGTCCCTCAGCTCGCGGTTGTAGCCCCAGAGGGCCGGCGGCTGGAACTGGCTCGCGACGAGCCCGGTGCCGCCGTAGAGCGCGTCGACGATTCCGCGCTTGTTGATCGCGTGGGCGAAGGCCTGACGCACGCGCTTGTCCTGGAACTCCTTCACCTTGTAGTTGAACGCGATGTAGCCCGTCGTGTTCGTCGGCCGCAGGAGCAGCTGCAGATTCGCGTCGCTCTTGACGACGCCGACGTCGTCGGGGTTCAAGCCCTCCATGCCGTGGATCTCGCCGGCCTTGAGCGCGCCCAGGCGCTGCGAGTTGTCCTTGATGTTGCGGACGACGAGGCGCTTCACCCGGGGCTTGACGCCCCAGTAGTCGGCGTTCGCCTCGAGCACGACCTCCTGGTTGGGCTTCCACTCGACGAACTTGTAGGCGCCGGTTCCCACCGGGTGCTTGCCGAACTCCGTGCCCCAGCGCTCGACGGCCTTGGGGCTCGCGATGTCGAAGACGAACATGGCGAGATTGGCGAGGAACGGCGCCTGCGGGTCCTTGAGCGTGATGCGCACGGTGTGCGTGCCCACGGCCTCGACGGCGCTGACGATCGACTTGTCGTCGAACCCGGCGAACTGCGCTTCCCAGTACTCGAAGGTCTGGCCGGCCTTCGCCTGGTTGTCGTGCTGGGGATGGCCCGCCTTCCACCAGCGCTCGAAGTTCCACACGACGGCGGCGGCGTCGAGCGGGTTGCCGTCGTGGAACTTCACCCCCTTGCGGAGCTGGAACGTCCACACCTTGCCGTCGCGCGAGACCTCCCACTTCTCGGCCAGCGCGGGCTCGACCTCGGTGGTGGCGCCGCGGTACTTCACCAGACCGTCGTAGAGCTGTCGCGTGATGCGCGAGGAGATGCCGTCGGTGATGACCGCGGGATCGAGCTGGACGGGCTCGCCCTGCGCGCCGAAGACGAATGTCTGAGCCGACGCCGGAGCCGCGGCGATCACGAGGGCTCCGACCGCCAGCAATGTGAGCGCGTGAAGGCGCATGCGATGAACCTCCTTGAGAAGGCGCCGGGGCGCCGTTCGGGCCGGCTCATTATCGCAGGGTTGTTTCTCTCGCATGACCCAAATCGCGAAAAGCGTTGTATGGTCGGCTCCATCATGGCCGACTCGGCGGACACCAGGCGCTACCTCGAGAACTGGCAGGACGAAGTCGACAGCGCGTCGGAGTATCGCGCGATGGCGGCCAGCGAGCCCGATCCCCACCTGGTGAAGGTCTACGCCAACCTGGCCGCGATGGAAGAGGGTCACATCAAGTTCTGGGAGGACCGCCTGCGGCGCGTCGGCGCCACGGTGCCGCCCCGTCGCGCCTCGTGGCGGAGCCGCGCGCTTGCGGCCTTGGCCCGCCGTTTGGGCCCGGACCTGGTGCTCGCGACGATCGCGGCGAAGGAGCAGGTCGACCAGAACAGCTACGTGCGGCAGCCCGAGACCGCCGGCACGGCGATGCCGGGCCACGAGCGCTGGCACGCGAAGGTGCTGCGAGAGCTCGTGTCGACGCAGCCGCGCGGTCTGCAGGGGAGCTTCCTCGGCCGCCTCGAGGGCCGGCATCGTTCGGTCGGCGGCAACGCGCTGCGCGCGGCCGTCCTCGGCGCGAACGACGGGCTCTGCTCGAATTTGAGCCTGGTCATGGGCGTCGCGGGCGCGTCGGTCGACGCCCACGGCATCCTCCTCACCGGTCTGGCCGGGCTCCTGGCGGGGGCGGGCTCGATGGCGCTCGGTGAGTGGGTGTCGGTGACGAGCTCGCGCGAGCTGGCCGAGCGCGAGATCCGCATCGAGGCGAGCGAGCTCCAGGAGGATCCCGAGGGCGAAGGCGAGGAGCTGAGGCTCATCTACGAGGCCAAGGGGCTTTCCGCTCGCGAGGCCGAGACGATGGCCAGGCGCCTTCTGGCCGATCGGACCACCGCCATCGACGCGCTCGCCCGCGAGGAGCTCGGTATCGACCCGAAGGAGCTCGGCGGCTCCGCCTGGGAGGCGGCGGTGGCCTCGTTCGCGCTCTTCGCGCTCGGCGCCGTGGTGCCGATCCTGCCGTTCCTGTTTCTGCGCGGCACACTCGCGGTCGCGGCGAGCGCCGCGGTGAGTGCCTTGGCGCTCTTCGCGCTGGGCGCCGCGATCACGGTGTTCACGGGCGCACCGGTGTGGCGCTCTGGGGGCCGCCAGCTGATCCTCGGCCTGGCCGCGGCTTCACTGACCTTCGGCGTCGGCAAGCTGATCGGTATCGCGCTGACCGGCTGACGAGCTCGACCCTGCCGTGTCGCCGCCCCGCGCGCCCTCGCCCTCGAGGCCGTTCAAGGCCGTGATCTTTGACGCCTACGGCACCCTGCTCCGAGACGATGGCCTCGCGCGGATCCCGCGGCAGATCGTGGCCGATCACGGGCTGACCGCGCGCGCGGAAGACGTCTGGCGCGCGTGGAGCGAGCTCTACTTCGAGGCGACCCAGGTGGTGCCGTTCCGCACCCTGCGCGAGATCGAGCTGCACATCCTGCCGCGCGTGCTACGGCAGTTCGACGTCGGCGCGGACGCGGCACCCTACGTCGAGCTCTTCTTCCGGGTGACCACCAAGGTCGAGCTCTACCCGGAGACCCTCGAGGTGCTGAACGCCCTCGGCCCCCTCCGCTCGGCGATCGTGTCGAACGCGGATCACGAGCACGTGGCGTCGTGGAACTTCACCCTGCCGGTCGAGTTCATCCTGATCTCCGAGAGCGTGCGCGCCTACAAGCCGCACCGCCTCGTCTTCGAGCGGGCGCTCGAGCGGCTGGGTCTCTTGCCTCACGAAGTCCTGCACGTCGGCGACAGCGACATCGACGACGTCAAGGGCGCGAAGGAGGCGGGCCTGCGCGTGGCGTGGGTCAACCGCGATGGGCGGGCGCGCCGCCCCGGCGTGCCGGCGCCCGACTTCGAGATTCACGATCTCCGGCAGCTGCCGCCGATCCTGGGCCGCGCCTAGCCCCGCTGGCAGTCCGCCTCGGTTGACAACCGCAGAGCGCCCACCGACACTGGCGGCGGCTCGAGGCGACCCCTCGGCGGTAGGAGGCTCAGCATGCCCGTCTCGTTCGAGCGGCGCGGACCGATCGGCATCGTCACCCTCAGTCGTCCCGAGGCGCGCAACGCCTGGGGCGCCGATTTCAACGAAGGCCTCGCCCGCCACCTCGCCGCGATGGAGGACGACGACGAGATCCGCTGCGCGATCCTGACCGGCGACGACGCCGGCGGCGCCTTCTCGGCCGGCGCGAACCTCAAGGATCCGCGCACCCACACGATGGCGTCGGCCGCCGACTTCATCAAGAGCATCGCCAGGCGCCGCGGCCGCGCCTTCGAGGTCCTCGGCAATTTTCCCAAGCCGCTCGTCGGCGCCGTCAACGGCTACGCCGTCGGCATCGGCTGCATCGTCACCTTCTGCTGCGACCTGCTGGTCGCTTCCGAGCGCGCCGAGTGGCGGCTGCCGCAGGTGACGCTCGGGATCCTGCCGGCGTACGGCGGCAGCACGCGGCTCGCGCGCTGGGTCGGCCGCGGCCACGCGATGCGTCTGGCCATGGGCTTTCCGCTGACGGCGCAGGAAGCCCATCGCATCGGCCTGGCCCAGTGGCTGGTGCCGCACGGCAAGGTGATGGACCAGGCGCTGGAAGTGGCCGGGCACATCGCGTCGTTGCCGCCGCTCGCCGCACGTCTCACCAAGGAATCGCTGCTGACCGGTCTGGACATTCCGAATCTGTCGGACGCCTCGCTCGTCGATCTCTACCGGTTCGCGACCCTCGAGCTCACCGAGGACAAGGCCGAGGGGCATCGAGCCTGGCGCGAGAAGCGCAAGCCCGCGTTCCGCGGACGGTAGCGTGACCCTGCGCGAGCGGATCGGAGTCGACCTCGGAGGGCGGCGGCGTCTGGAGGACGGCCTGGCGTGGGCGGCCGCCAACGGCGTGCACTACGTCGACACGTGCCTCGAGGGCGCGCCCGACCATCCCAACGCGCCCGCGACGTGGACGGTCGAGCGCGCCGCGGCCCTTCGCGCCGTGTGCGAGCGGCACCGCATTCACCTGGGCCTGCACTCGTCGTCGGCCGTCAACGTGGCGGAGACGTCGCCGCTCCTGGCCGACGCCGCCGAGCGCTACCTGGCGACGTACATCGACCTCGCGGGCCGGCTCGGCGCCGAGTGGATCGTCGTCCACGGCGGTTACCACTTCACCGACGACTACGTCGCGCGTCGCGCCGCCAGCATCGCGCGTCTCCAGCGCGCCGCCGCCCTCGCCGAGCGCGCGGGCGCGCGCCTGCTCCTGGAGAATCTCAACCGGGAGCCGGAGCACGCCGAGATCCGCTATCTGGTCCACGATCTCGAGGAGTGCCGCGAGTACTTCGGCCGCATCGTGTCGCCGAGCCTCGGCTGGGCGTTCACGATCAACCACGCCCACCTCGTCCCCGAAGGCATCGACGGCTTCCTCGACGCGCTGGACCTCGGGCGCTGCGGCGAGGTGCGCGTGGCCGATAGCCACGGGCGCTACGAAGAGCACCTGCGGCCGGGTGAAGGCTCGATCGACTTCGCGCGGATGTTCGCGCGGATCGAGGGTGGGGGATACCGCGGCCACTACATGCTGGCGTTCGGTACCCTGGACGACAAGCTGAAGGGACGCGACACGCTCGTGCGCGCTGCCGGCGTCTGACCGCGAGGCGCCGATGAGAGCCGGTGTCCTCCTCGCCGTCGCGCTGCTGCTGCCGGGCTCTGCCGCGGCCGCCGAATTCAAGCTCAAGCTTCCGGCCGGGCTTCAGGAAGACGCCGCGCAGATTCCGGACGACAACCCGATCACTCCCGAGAAGATCGCGCTCGGCAAGAAATTCTTCTGGGACAAGCGCTGGTCAGCGTCGGGTAGCGTCGCCTGCGTCAGCTGCCACCGGCCCGATCACGGCTGGAGCGACTCGCGCCCGTTCTCGACCGACTTCGCGGGCAAGCCCAGTTCGCGGCACACGCCGACGATCATCAACCGACTCTTCAGCGACCAGCAGCACTGGTCGGGCCTTCGGCCCTCGCTGGAGGACCAAGCCGCGCTCGACGTGAACAAGACGGACGAGAAGGTGATGCGCCAGCTCGGATCGATCCCGGCCTACCGCGCGGAGTTCCGCGCCGTCTTCGGCCGCGACTTCGATCCCGCCGGGGTGGCCCAGGCGATCGCCGCCTACGTGCGCACGATTCTCTCCGGCGATTCCCCCTACGATCGCTTCCAGGCGGGCGACACGAGCGCGATGTCCGAGTCGGCCCGGCGAGGCCTCAAGCTCTTCGAGGGCAACGCGATGTGCTCGCGGTGCCACGCGGGCTTCAACTTCACCGGCGAGAACTATCGCAACATCGGCGTTGGCATGACGGGGAAGGATCCCGATCTCGGCCGCTACACCGTCACCGGAGACGACCCGGACCGCGGCGCCTTCAAGACGCCGACCTTGCGCGACGTCGCCACCCGCGGGCCGTACATGCACGACGGTAGCGAGAAGACCCTCGAGGACGTGGTCGCCTACTACGATCGCGGCGGCGCGAAGAACCCGTGGCTCTCGACCGACATGAAGCCGCTCGGGCTCACCGCGCGAGAGCGCGCTGATCTCGTCGAATTCATGAAGGCGCTGACGGGACGGATCGATCCCGAGGTGAGCCGCCCTCCTGACTTGCCGAAATAGGCGCCCGGCCTCGCGACCGTGAGCCCCGCCGATAGTCTGGATCTGCTCGCGCGGTACGGCGCCGTGATCCTGCCGATCCTCGTCGTCGCCGAGCAGGTCGGGGTGCCCCTGCCGGCGGTCCCGGCCCTCCTGGGCGTCGGCGCGCTCGCCGCGAACGGACGCGGGAGCGTCCCGCTCGTGCTCGGCGCGATCACGGTCGTGGCACTCGTCGTCGACTTGGGCTGGTACGAGGTGGGCCGGCGGCGCGGCGCCCCCGTGCTCGCGCGACTCTGCCGCCTGTCGCTCGAGCCCGACTCGTGTATCCGGCGGACCCAGGACGTCTTCGTCCGCTTCGGCGTCCGGGGCATGCTGGTCGCGAAGTTCCTGCCGGGCCTGACGACGGTCATGCCGCCGCTGGCCGGTATCTTCGACGTCGGCCGCCTGCGGTTCGTCTGCTACGAGATCGCGGGCGTGCTGCTGTGGGCGGGGCTCTGGACGGCGGTGGGTTACGTCTTCAGCGACGCGATCACCACGATCGCGGCGCGCCTCGCCCGGGCCGAGCGCGTGCTCCTGGTCGTCGTCCTGGTGGTCGCCGGCTACGTCGTGACGAAGTTCCTCCGCCGCCGCCTGTTCCTGCGCGCGCTCCGGATCGCCCGTATCGCGCCGGAGGCGCTCAAGCGCCGGCTCGACGCCGGCGAGGCGATCACGATCGTCGATCTCCGGACGCGGCTCGAGGTCGAGGCGACACCGTTCGCGATTCCCGGCAGCCGCTGGATGTCGATCGAAGAGCTCGACCAGCACCAGTGGGAGTTCTTGCGCTCGCGGGAGCTGGTCCTCTACTGCTCCTGACCGAATGAGGCCACGAGCGCCCGGGTGGCGCTCCAGCTCAGACGCCAGGGGGTCACGCGCGTGCACCCACTGCAGGGCGGCCTCGCCGGGTGGATGGCGCTGGGCCTTCCCGTCGTAGACCAGGTGCTCCCACCGGCCCGCGCGAGCGAGGGCGCGGCCGCGCCGTAGCGCGCCGGATCGACGGCGAGCCTAGATCGCGCCGGCGGCGATGTTGACGGTGAGCGCCAGGAGCGCGGCGTTGAACAGGAAGGACACGACGCCGTGCACGGTGGCGGTGCGGCGGACCAGCTTGCTGGTGATCGCCACGTCGGACACCTGCGACGTCATCCCGATGATGAACGAGAAGTACACGAAGTCGAGATAGTCCGGATTCGGATCGTTGCCCGGGAAGGCCATGCCCCCGGCCGTCTCGTCGTAGAACTCGTGGGCGTAGTGCAGCGCGAACATCGTGTGGATGAACGCCCACGACAGGAGAATCGTCACGCTGGCCAGGACGAGCGGGCTGCGCGGCCGCGGAGTGCCGCCCGCCGTACCGAGCACGGCGAGGATGGCGGCGAGGCTCGCCAGCGCAGCGGCCACCGTACACGTCAGGATCGTGAGCTGTCCCTCGTCCTGCTCGGCGGCGTTGCGGCGCATGCGCCCGAGGTCGGCGGTCGCCATCATGTGGTACGCGAGGGCGAGGTAGAGCGCGACCGCGACGTCCCAGCCCACGAGCACGCGGGCCGCGCGCGGCCAGTCCGTCGCGACCGAGGCCGCGGCCACCACGACCAGACCGACCACGACCGAGCTGAACAGCCGGGGGCGGACGCTCACGACCCGGAACAGGAGCGGCAGGCGGCGGGGCCGAGAGCTCACGCCGCGAACATACCACCATCGACTCCGGGCGAACCTACGATGCTGGCTTAGCCCGTGAAGGTTTGGTAGGGTCCGGTCGTGGAGCGGAGACCCGAGCCGCGGTTCGACTGGTTCATTCCCATCGACGGCGACGGCGAGCACATCGGCACGTGGCGCGCGGAGCGGCCGCCCACGTTCGACTACCTGCGCCGGGTCGTGGAGACCGCCGAGAGCGAAGGGTACTACTCGCTCCTGATCCCGACCCGGTTCGCCAACGGGCTCTTCGGCGAGACGGCGCCGCTGGCCGAGACGTGGACGACGGTGACGGCGCTCGCCGCGGTGACGCGGCGGATCCGGTTCCTGGTGGCGGTGCGGCCGGGATTCATCTCGACCGGGCTCTTCGCGCAGATGGCGGCGGCGCTCGATCAGATCAGCGGCGGGCGCCTGGACATCAACGTGGTGCCCGGCGGGATCCAGGGCGATTTCGAGCGGCTCGGCGTCACGATCGACCACGACCGCCGCTACGAGCAGGGCGAGGAGTTCATCGCCGCGCTGCGCGCGCTCTGGGCCCGGCCGGAGCCCGTGGTGTTCGAGGGGAGCACGGTGCGGCTGAAGGGCGCGGTGGTGTCGCCGGGCCCGGTGGCCGCCTCGCCGCGGTTCTACGTCGGCGGCGCCTCGCCGCGAGCGCTCGAGTTCGCGGCGGCCGGCGCCGAGGTCTACCTGGCGTGGATCCAGCCGCTCGACGAGATCGCCAAGCTGCTCGATCGCGTCCGGACGGCGTACCGCGCGAAGGGCCGCCAGCCCGTGTTCGGCCTGCGCACGCACCTGGTGGTCCGTGCGACCGAGGGCGAGGCGTGGGCCGCCGCCGAGGAGCTGATGTCGCAGGTAGACGAGCGCGTGGTGGCGCAGCGACAGACCGCGTTCGCGGGGACGCCGATGGTGGGCCAGCAGGCGCAGCTCCGAGCCGAGCTCCGCGAGCGGGCGCCCCGGCTCTGGAACGGGATCTCGAAGGTGCGCGTGAACCTCGGGACGGCCATCGTGGGCGACCCGGGCCAGGTGACGGCGGAGCTCGCCGCCTACTGGTGTCTGGGCATCGACGAGTTCATCCTGTCCGGCTTTCCGCACGTCGAGGAGTGCCGGCGGGTGGCGTCGGAGGTGCTGCCCGGCCTCCGCGCGGCGATCGAGCGAGAGCGATGATCACCGACGTCGAGTCCTATCTGCGGTTCTTCGACAGCGTGCGCCGCCGGACCGAGCGCGACATCGCGGCGCTGCCGCCCGCGGCCGCGGCGTGGCAGCCGCCGCCGGCGGGCGGCGAGGCCGGCTGGGGGATCGGCGAGCTGGTAGGTCACATCGGCGCCATCCGCCTGTACTTCGCCAGCCCCTACCGCGGC
>JACXTT010014184.1_pt1 | contig 10449 bp, 10 predicted proteins | sample 9270951 | NCBI WGS metagenome assembly JACXTT01 (sample SAMN15532306, study PRJNA645909) | rock metagenome | isolation source: weathered quartz diorite | place: Puerto Rico | collected 2017-06-21
CGCGATCGGTGCGTGGTATCTCATCGTCTCGCGGCACGAATCGTACGGGCGGACGTTCGTGCGCGTCGCGGTGACCGTGGGCGCGATCGCAAGCATCCTCCAGCTCTTCCCGACGGGGGACGCCCAGGGGAGGATGGTCGCGGTCCACCAGCCGGCGACGCTCGCGGCGATGGAGGGGCTCTTCACGACCGAGAGAGGAGCGCCTCTCGCCATCCTCGGACAGCCCGACGTGGAGAGGCGCCGGCTCGACAACCCGCTCGTGGTTCCGAGGCTGCTGAGCGTCCTGACCTACCGGAGACGGAACGTGGAGGTGAAGGGGCTCGAGGCGTTCCCCGAGAGCGCATGGCCGGACAACATCCCGCTTCTCTACTACAGCTACCACATCATGGTGGGCCTGGGGACGATCTTCATCTTCGTCCTCGTGCTCGCGGCCTGGAGGCTCTGGAGGGGATCGCTCTACGCGTCGCGGCCGCTGCTCTGGGTGCTGATGCTCTCGCTGCCGCTGCCGTTCATCGCCAACACGGCAGGGTGGATCACGGCGGAGGTGGGCCGGCAGCCCTGGGTGATCTACGGCCTCATGAGGACGCGGGAGGGCTTCTCGCCGTCGGTGTCCGCGGGAAACGCGCTCTTCACGCTCATCGGGTTCATGGGGTTGTACACGGTCTTGAGCATCCTCTTTCTCTTCCTGACCTACCGCGAGATCGAGCACGGGCCGGAGCCCGAGAGCGGGACCGTGGTCGCGCGGGCCCAGGTCCAGGTCGCCTGAGGAGGGCGAGGCGTGGAGACGATCTGGTTCTGCCTCCTCGCCTTCATGCTCGCCATGTACGTGGTCCTCGACGGGTTCGACCTGGGCGCGGGGGCGATCCACCTCCTCGTCGCGAGGACGGATGCCGAGCGGAGGCTCGTCCTCCGAACGATCGGCCCGGTGTGGCTTGGGAACGAGGTCTGGCTCGTGGCCGCGGGCGGGACCTTGTATTTCGCTTTCCCGACCCTGTACGCATCGAGCTTCAGCGGTTTCTACCTGCCGCTCATGATGGTGCTGTGGCTCTTGATCCTGCGCGGGATCGCGATCGAGTTCCGGGGCCATGTGGAGAGCCCGGCGTGGACACCGCTCTGGGACGTGGTCTTCTGCGCGGCGAGTTTCCTGCTCGCCGTCTTCTATGGAGCGGCCCTCGGGAACGTGGTCCGGGGCGTGCCGCTCCGCGCGGACGGGACCTTCTTCGAGCCGCTGTGGACCGACTTCCGCGTGGGCCCCGATCCCGGCATCCTCGACTGGTACACGATCCCCGTCGGGCTCGCTGCGCTCGCTGCGCTCGTCCTGCACGGATCCCTCTGGGTGGCGCTCAAGACCGCGGGAGCGCTGCGCCGCCGCGCCCGCAAGGTCGCCCGCGCCTCGTGGAGGGCGGTCGCCGCCTCGATGATCCTGGTGACCGGTCTCACGTGGATCGTGCAGCCGCGCGTTCGGGCGCATCTCGAGGAGTCCCGGTGGGGCTGGCTCTTTCCGGCGCTCGCCCTCGTGGGACTTGCAGGAGTGCCGTGGTTCCTCAGGAGAAACGACGAGACGCGCGCGTTCCTCGCCTCGTGCGCGTACCTCACGGGCATGCTCGCGAGCGCGGCCTTCGGCGTCTACCCGTACGTCCTTCCCGCCGTCACGGACCCGGCCCACGGCCTCACCGTCCAGACCGCGGCGGCACCGGCCCACGGGCTGAGCGTCGGGCTCGTGTGGTGGATCCCGGGGATGGTGCTCGCCGCGGCGTACTTCGTCCACACGTACCGGCAGTTCCGGGGCAAGGTCGCCCTCGAAGACGTCGGGTACTGAACCCTCGCGCTTCCCGCCGCGCTACAATGTCCACGTCCTCTTCTCGCCGAAGGGAGGCAATCCATGAAGTGGTCCTGGAAGCTGGGCGAGTTCGCGGGGATCGGCGTGTACGTCCACGCGACGTTCTTCCTCTTCATCTTCTGGATTTTCGCGACCTCCTGGCTCCACGGCGAGGACACGGCTACTGCCCTGGGGGGCGTGCTCTTCATCCTGGCGATCTTCGCGTGCGTGGTGCTCCACGAGTTCGGCCATGCGCTGACGGCCCGGAGGTTCGGGATCAAGACACGGGACATCACGCTCCTGCCCATCGGAGGAGTGGCGCGGCTCGAGCGCATGCCCGACGAGCCTCTCCAGGAGCTGTGGGTCGCCGTGGCGGGTCCGCTGGTGAACGTGGGCATCGCGCTGGCCATTCTGGTCTTCCTCCGGCTCAGCGGGACGCCGGCTGCCCCGTTCAATCTCGCCTCCTTGCAGAGGCTCCTGACCGAGGGATCCTTCTTCCAGAGACTGCTGTTCGTCAACGTCTTCCTCGTCGTATTCAACATGATCCCGGCGTTCCCCATGGACGGCGGGCGCGTCCTCCGCGCCCTGCTGGCGACGAGGCTCGATTACAACCGCGCGACCCAGGTGGCCGCGGGGCTCGGCCAGGGGATCGCCCTCCTGTTCGGCGTCGCGGGAATCTACGGGAACCCGATGCTGATCTTCATCGCCCTCTTCGTCTGGATCGGTGCGGAGCAGGAGGCGAGCTTGACCCAGATCCGGTCGGCTCTCGGCAGGATCCCGGTCGCCCGGGCGATGGTCACCAAGTTCCACACCCTGTCCCCGGACGATCCGCTCGAGCGCGCGGTCGAGCTGATTCTCTCGGGCTCCCAGCACGACTTCCCCGTCGTCTCCGGCGACACGGTCGTGGGCGTCCTGACCCGCGGCGACCTCCTTCGCGCTCTCGCCCAGCAGGGGCGCGACGCGCGGGTGGACACGGCCATGCAGCGGGAGTTCAAGGTCGTGGAATCGGGTGAAATGCTCGAGCAGGCCTTCACGCGCCTCCAGGAATGCCAGTGCCGGACGCTGCCCGTGGTGCGCAGGGGTCGGCTCGAGGGGATCATCACCATGGACAACGTGGGCGAGTTCCTGGCCATCCAGGCGGCGCTGTCCGGCCGGAAAAAGGCCTGGGCCTAGAAGAAACGGTGTCAGGTGCCGTTTCCCGCCGGGGCGTTACGAGACAGCGGATCTCTACATGCGGAAACGGTACCTGACACCGTTTCCTCCAACTTCGAGGAGGAAGTGTTCATGCGGATCGACGAGATGATCGAGAAGGCCGAGATCGACAAGACCAAGGCGAACTGGCGGACGTCGCTCGCGAAGCCGCCGGCGGCGAGCTTCGATCCGGGCCGGCGCTACTTCGCGCGCATGCAGACGACAAAGGGGTCGATCCGCATCCGCTTCATGCCGGAGGTCGCCCCGCTGCACGTCACGAGCTTCCTGTACCTGACGAGGATCGGGTTCTACGACGGTCTTGCGTTCCACCGCGTGATCACCGGCTTCATGGCGCAGGGCGGCTGCCCGCTGGGAACGGGGACGGGCGGTCCGGGCTACAAGTTCGACGGCGAGTGCAAGCCCGACATGCGGCATGACCGCCCGGGACTCCTGTCCATGGCGAACGCCGGGCCGGGGACGGACGGAAGCCAGTTCTTCCTCACCTTCGTGCCGACGCCCTGGCTCGACGGCAAGCACACGATCTTCGGCGAGGTAGTCGAGGGGATGGAAACCCTGAAGGCGCTCGAGGCGGCGGGCTCCCAGAGCGGCCAGACGAAGGAGCCGCTCAAGGTGGAGAAGGTGACCGTCGAGGTGGAATAGGAGCGTAGACATGGCCATCCTGCCCTCCATGACCACGACCGGGCTCGCGCTGGACGGGTTCCGCGTCAAGGCGACGCTCGGGATCGTCCGGGGGATCACGGTCCGGTCCCGCTCGGTGTTCGGCACCATCGGCGCATCGCTCCAGACCTTGGTGGGAGGCAACATCACCCTCTTCACCGAGCTGTGCGAGAAGACGCGCGCGGAAGCGTACGATCTGATGCTCGCGCACGCCGAGCAGCTCGGAGCCAATGCGGTGGTCGGCATCCGTTACGACGCGAACGAGGTGATGCAGGGCGTGACCGAGGTGCTCTGCTACGGCACCGCGGTGGTCGTCGAGCGGGTGTGAATCAGCAAATCGACCACGTCGAGATGTTCGTCCCCGACCGCTACGAGGCCGCGGGATGGTACCGGCGCGTCCTGGGCCTCAACATCGAGCGCGAGTACGAGTTCTGGGCCCAGGATGCGCACGGTCCGTTGATGATCTCGTCGGATGGCGGGAGCACGAAGCTCGCCCTGTTCCAGGGAACGCCGCAGGGCTCCCGGCCGACGGCCGGATACCACCGCGTGGCGTTCCGGGTCGATGGCGGCGGATTCCTCGACTTCCTGGGACGGCTCGAGCGGCTGGATCTGCTCGATGACGACGGCAGACGCGTGACGCCGGAGCAGGCCCGCGATCACGACCGCTCGTACTCGATCTACTTCTGCGATCCGTGGGGCCATCGGCTCGACGTCACGACCTACGACCACGAGGACGTCTCGCAGCGGCTCCGGGGCTGACTACTTCTTCCCCCCGGGCTCCTCCACGAACTTGATGTCGCTGAACCCCGCCTGCTCCTCGAAGTACACGCAGTCGGGGCCGGGCTTGCACTCGGCCACGTGCTTCGCGCCGGCCGGGATGAACGCATACGAGCCGGCCGTCAGCTCCCTGGGCGCGCCCCCCTCGATCGTGAGGACGATGGCACCCGCTACCACGATCACCTTCTGGTCGTGGCTGTGCGTGTGCAGCGCGAGCGCGGATCCGCCCGAGAACTTCTTGAGCGCTCCGTACGCGCCCGTCTTCGGATCACCCCAGAGCACGGCGATCTTCGCCCCCTTGACCCCGGGGCTGTCCGTCCACTTGAGATCCGCGGCCGGCCACACGACGGGCGTTTTCCCGCCCTCCGCCCTCGCCTGCTCGGACCACACCCCACACAGGACGCACAGGATCACCGGAACCAGCAGACACAGCGCCGCAGACTTCTTCATGGCTCGCCTCCCGTTCTAGCTCGTCCGGCGAATCCTACCACGAGCGCGCGCTCACGACGTCCGCTTCTGCATGGGGGCGAGAAGCCTCCACAGGACGCTGTACGCGACGACGGCCGCCACGAGGCTCGCGACGCACGCCGCAGCGGCGCGCGAGACGAGGATCGGAATGCCGGCCGGGAACAACAGCCCGCGATTGAGCCACACCGAGATGAGGGGCGAGGCAAGGACGACCGTGGCGATCGTGGAGCGCCCGAGGGCCCTCGGCCAGGATCGCGGCTCGGAGCCGCGAAGGTCGGGTTGCGCCGTCCGGAGCCACTGCCACGACCAGAAGGCGAGCAGCGCCAGTCCGACCACGCTGCTTCCGTACTGGAGCAGCTTGTACAGGGGCAGGTTCAAGCCCCACGTGCGCAGCCGCGAGGCGCGCAGGACCTCGAGCGCCTCGACGACCAGGCCCTCGCGATGCGTGAAGGAGTCCCACACCAGGTGGCTCACGGAGCCGAGCATCAACGAGCTGACGACGATCGCGAACGGGACGTCCGGAAGGCCCTCACACGCCGCCAGCGAAGCCGAGAGCCGGCACCGGATCGCGTCCGGCATGAGCCACACGAGGGAACGCTTCGCCAGGGTATGGAACCACAGGTAGCCCAGGAGCCCGACCGGAAGGCAGAACCAGAAGAGCCCGAGGACGCTGTGAGTCTCGAAGCGCTCCACTCCGGCACGGAAGACGAAGGCCAAGTCCGGCACGATGCTGCCGATGACGAGCGCGGACAGCACGCCCCGCCTCTTGAGGAGCCGGGCCAGGGGAACGGCTGCCGCTGGGTGAGCGAGGGTGAAGGGCATGGACGTATAATCTTCCTCAGCTCGGACGGCGACGCAACGTCCGGTGGGAAGGGGGCTGGGGTCCGGTCCTCGAACGTGAGAGAATCAGTGTGCTCCCACTGGAGGTCCGCATGCGACCCGTCGCATCAGAAGCCCCTGCGACCTGGCCCTCTTTCGTCGAGCGCTTCCGGGAGGTCCGCGCCGCGACGGTCGGGCTCTTGGAGCCGCTCACGGTCGAGGACCACGTCGTCCAGTCCATGGCGGACGCGAGCCCGGTGAAATGGCACCTGGCGCACGTGTCCTGGTTCTTCGAGACGTTCGTCCTCAAACCCCACCTGGCCGGCTACCGGGTCCTGCACCCGCAGTTCGAATACCTCTTCAACTCCTACTACAACACGATCGGCGAGCAGTTCCCCCGACCGCAGCGCGGCGTGCTGACCCGCCCCACCGTGGAGGAGGTCCACGCCTACCGCCGGCACGTGGACGAGGAGATGGAGCGGCTCCTGGATCGCTCGGAGGATGTGCCCGGGCACGTGCTCGACGTCCTCGAGCTGGGCTTGAACCACGAGCAACAACACCAGGAGCTGATCCTCATGGATCTCAAGCACCTGTTTTCCTTGAACCCGCTCGGGCCCGCGTACAGGGAGACGGTCGGCGCTGCGGGGGACGGCCGCGCGAACGCCGCCACGTGGCTCGAGGTCCCGGAGGGGATGCGCGAGATGGGGCACGACGGTTCGGGGTTCTCCTTCGACAACGAGCGCCCTCGCCACCGCGTGTTCGTGCCGCCCTTCCGGATCGCATCGCGCCTCGTGACGAACGGCGAGTACCGGGAGTTCGTCGAGTCGGACGGCTACGCGCGTCCCGACTTCTGGCTCGCGGACGGGTGGACCACGGTCCGATCGGAACGGTGGACGGCGCCCCTGTACTGGTCGCAGCGTGACGGTGACTTCATGGAGTTCACGCTCGCAGGCTGGGAGCCTCTGCGCGCGAATGCCCCCATCTGTCACGTGAGCTATTACGAGGCCAGCGCCTTCGCCGCCTGGTCGGACGCGCGCCTTCCCACGGAGTCCGAGTGGGAGACCGTGGCGAGCGCCCGCCCGATCGAGGGGAACTTCCTCGAGAACGGATGCCTGCACCCGATGCCCGCGCGCAGGTCGGCGGGCCGGCCCGCGCAGATGTTCGGGGACGTCTGGGAATGGACCCAGAACGCCTACGCTCCGTATCCCGGCTACCGCCCCGCCGAGGGAGCCTTCGGCGAGTACAACGGGAAGTTCATGGTCAACCAGTACGTGCTTCGCGGGGGCTCCTGCGCGACGCCGCGCTCCCACGTCCGGCCGACCTACCGGAACTTCTTCCCGGCCGCCAGCCGGTGGATGTTCTCCGGGATCCGGCTCGCGCGGGATCCAGGGCGCGCCTAGGGAGAGCTGCATGCCGAGAGCGTCGTGGAACGGCAAGGTCCTCGCGGAGAGCGACCGATTCGAGATCGTCGAGGGGAACGTCTATTTCCCGCCGGAGAGCCTGAAGCGAGAGTACTTCACACCTTCCTCGACGATGACCGTCTGCCCCTGGAAGGGAACCGCCAGCTACTACACCCTCGTCGTCGATGGACGCGAGAACAAGGATGCCGCCTGGTATTACGCCGCTCCCAAGCGGGAGGCGAGCAGGATCCGGGGGATGGTCGCGTTCTGGCGAGGGGTCGAGGTCGTGCGCTAGCGGCGTGGTAAGCTTGACCGGCAGCCGCAAAGATGCACCGCTGCGCGTCAGGGGAGGGGTCTCTATGACGCAGCGTTTGAGGCAGCACGCCGCTCGTTCCTTCGCCTGTATTCCCGTGTGCCTTCTCGCGCTCGGTTCGGCGGTCGGCGCGGTCGCGGCTGCGGAGAGTACCGAGCACACGTTCCTGACCGACCTTCCGCCCGAGGCGAGGCAGGCCCTGCGGGCCGACCCGCAGGTCGAGGCGCTCAGGGACGATCCGGGGAAGCTCCTCGATCGGGTCTTCGCCGCCATGGATCCGTACAGCTTCAAGGCCGGGGTGATCGTGGTCCAGACGGACCGGAGGTGGTTCGCGACCGTCGCGGCGGACGATCCGGCCGCTCCCCTCCTCGAGCTGCGGCGCTGGCCCGGCGACTCGGTCCTCGCGCTCTACTCCCTTGCGGGCGCGGCGCCCCAGGACGGCCAGCCCCACCGCATCGCGGGCGCCAAGCTCGAGAAACAGCTCACGTCGACGGCGAACAGTTGGAAGTGGGAGGGAGTGATCGACTCCACGTACGGCTCGCGTCCCGCCGAGTGGATCGAGCGGCGCGTGGGAGAGACGCCGTCGCGGCTCGGCGCGCTCCTCCTCCCCGGGGACGCGGGACTCGGCTCCCCGGCGCGGTTCGATCTGATCGACGAGCTCCTGGTGGTCCTCGACCGTGTCGAGATCGACGAGGAGGGATGGCGCATCCTCCCCGGGATTCCTGCCTCGACCCCTCTCACTCCGCCCCGGCTCGACAGCCCGTACGGCGACGCGAACGAAAAGATCGACGCGTGGCAGGCCGTCGAGGGGGTCGGGTACAGCCTGGGCCTCCCACCCGGTGTTCGCGCTCGCCGGCTCGACATCGGCATCCCCTGTCCGACCGGGCAGATTCCGGGAGGGCTGCTCTGGTTCCGCGGACGCTATACGGACCTGGCCGGGCAGAGGGTCGCAATCGGGGACGGAACGCGCTCGGCGTACCTCGCGGAGGTCCCTTCTTCCGATCGGGAGTGGGCTGCCGGGAAGAAGCCTCCCGTCGGCGCCCCCAAGGCCAGACTCCTCGCCCGTGAGGCGTTCCATTCCATCGAGGCCAAACCCACGGGCGCAACTGCCCTGTGGGCCGAGAGATGGAGGGAACCGGGCTTCGAAGGACAGTGGCTCGTGTTCCGGATCGATCGGAAGGACCGCGGTGTGGAGATCGCGCTCCCCATGCTCGCCGGGCGACAATCTCTCTCCGTGTTTCAGATCCCGACCACGTGGCGAGGTCCCGGAGAGGCCGCGGCGCCACCACCCATCGATCCCGCCGAGCGGTTCGGAATAAACTTCGAGCGCTTCAGCAAGCTCGAGCAGAGGCGCCATCCGGGGAGCGACGGCTACCTCCGAGTGCCCGGGCTGCGCGTGGAGCTTCCGCGCGCGTGGTGGCCGTCGGCGATGCTGCGCTCGAGGAACGGTTTCCCCGTTCGTATCGTGGATGGGTCGGGCCAGACGGTGGGCACCCTGGCCCTCCTTCCCACGGGAGCGCCCGAGCTGAAACCGGAGAGCCTGCGGGGGTGGGAGACCGATCCCCGGCCGGGGATCTACCGGGCCCAGGCCGTGTACCGCAGGGGCGACTCCTGGCTCTACGTGATGGCCGATGGGAACGGCTTCCTGCTCGAGGCCGTCGCGGGCGCGAAGTTCGACCGGAAAGCCTGGAAGCAGATGGCGGAGAGCGCCCTCGTCGTGCTGTCGAGGCGCGAGGGATGAGTTCGAGCGTGGAACAGGAGTTTCGTGACGCGGGCCATCGGCTCATCGACCTCGTCGCCGACCTCCTCGGGGAGATCGAGAAGCGACCGCTCTTCCCGCGCATCGAGCCGCGCGAGCTCCACGAGCTGTTCGACGAGCCCGTGCCGCGGGGCTCGACACCCCTCGCCCAGATCCTGACGGAGCTGGAACACAAGCTCCTCCCGTACTGCACCCACGTCAACCATCCCGGCTACTTCGGGCTGATCACGCCCTCGCCGCTTCCGGCGGGGATCCTCGCGGACCTCCTGGCATCCGCGCTCAACCAGAACGTGGGGGCGTACTCGATCGGGCCGGCCTCGGTCGCACTCGAGCGGCGCTCGGTTCGCTGGCTGACCGATCTGGTCGGCTACGACGGCCGTGCCGGTGGCAACCTCACGAGCGGCGGCACCATGGCGAACTTCATCGGCCTGAAGCTCGCCCGCGATTGGGCCACGCGGGACCGGGCGCAGCACTCGGGGCTGCGCGACCCGCTCGCGGCCTACACCTCCGAGGAGCGTCACGTCTCGGTGGACAAGGCCGTCGACGCGGTGGGAATCGGCCGCGAGAACCTGAGGGTGCTCCCGACCGACGATCGGTTCCGGGTGCGCGTGGACGCCCTCGAGGCCATCCTCGACGCCGACCGCAAGCGGGGCATCCAGCCCGCCTGCATCATCGGCATGGGCGGCAGCACGAACACGGGGGCCGTCGATCCGCTCCTCGAGCTGCGCCGCATCGCGGACCGCGAGGGCGCCTGGCTCCACGTGGACGCCGCGTACGGGGGCGGGATGCTCCTCTCGCGCGAGCACCCGGGCCTGCTCGAGGGGCTCCCCCTCGCCGATTCGGTCACGCTCGACCCGCACAAGTGGTTCTTCGCGCCGCTCGATGTCGGCGCGATCCTGGTGCAGGACGACCGGCGCCTGACGCTCTCGTTCGGCATGGAGCCCTCGTACCTGACGGACCGGCTGGACCTTACGAACGAGCGCTACAACTACTACGTCCACGGGTTCGAGCAGTCACGCAGGTTCCGTGGCCTGAAGGTGTGGATGGGCCTCAAGCGGCACGGTCTCGAGGAGCTGGGCCGCTGGATCGACGCGAACGTGGATCAGGCCCGGCACCTGAGCGATCTGGCTCAGGCGCATGCCGACTTCCAGGTGGCGGTACATCCCCCGCCGATTTCGGCGGTCTTCATCCGTTACCGGCCCCGTGGCATGGGGGTAAGGCGAAG
>JACXTT010014185.1_pt1 | contig 10448 bp, 9 predicted proteins | sample 9270951 | NCBI WGS metagenome assembly JACXTT01 (sample SAMN15532306, study PRJNA645909) | rock metagenome | isolation source: weathered quartz diorite | place: Puerto Rico | collected 2017-06-21
AGAGCTAACAGCGTGTTAGCTTCCCCCAGCCGAGTCTGGAGGACCCGATAGATGGGCAACGCGGCTTCATAAGCTACCCGGGCTCCAGCTAGGTCGGCTAGCCGGAGCTTTAAGTCCCCTAGAGCTTGTAGCGTGTTGGCTTCCCCTATAACGTTTGTCTCCTGGCGATAAAGAGATAGGGCTTCTTCGTAATGGGCTTGCGCTTCGGACAATTGATCGAAGCGATGCTCTGCTACCCCCAGTTCGAAGAGGAAAGTCGCTTGGAGGTCCGTCATAGTCTGTTCTTGAGCAAGAGCAAGACCTCGTCGGATGATCTGGAGCGCTTCGTTTAAGCGATCCTCGAACCGCAAACGTTGAGCTACGGAAACAAGCGCACGGCAATACAAGAGGCGACCCGTCGGTGTCTGATCCGTGGCGAATAGGTTAGCCTCAGCGAGAAGGCTGTCTGCTGTCCCCATCCAGGGTGAAGAGAGAACGGAGACTCGTTCCGAAAATCGTTCTTGAGTAGAGGGAGGAAGCGTGAACAAAAAATCAGGGGAACGAATCGAGTAAATGTCTGGCGCTTGCGTGCGAATCTGCTGGCGAATGTTGCTATTCACAAACCACAGATGGACATACGGACTGTGCCGTTGCCAGAGGTTACGGCGCTCATTAAACCGCACCCAGAAGTCGGTTGGCAACCCGTGCTCATCCAGCCCTGAGAGAATCACCAGTGCTTCTGAGGATAAATTGGCCATAGCTTGTAAAAGCTCTGCGACGTCTAGTTTGGTCTTGTCTGCTGCAGTCAAGTGATACGTTGCACGGTCAGAGAGGCCATATTGCAGACGACGGATGAGTTCAGTAGTCGTAGCAGGATCTTGGACGGAAATTAGGTGAAGCGCAAACCCTTCCGTTAGTTTAATTGCGCGGCGAAGACGCGACCATTCCTGCTCGTTGTCGGGGCCTAGATAGAGCAGGGAGCCGTCGGTGTCAGTAATAGATTGCATAGACGGCAACTCCTCATTCTGCGCTTGAATATAAAATGTCGCTTACGTCATAGGAGGAAACACTAGGCGATCGAAAAGTTCCCGATCGATGTGAGCTAGAACGAGCGGATGAATCCCTTCCCATTGCTCATGGTTACTATAGCGCAAGATGACGCGGTCACGGATCATCTGGTACATTCTTCGCAGTTGATCATCGGTGCGCGGTAAACGGTGATCTGCACTTTGTAGGAGCGCTACGAGGTCGGCTCGATAAGTCTCGAACGGCAGTTCCGCACTGAGCGAGATGCTGTGGGTAATTACCTGTTGTACGATAGCTGAGGTAATAGGTAGAGTATCGACTTCTGTGAGGCAGTTGCGCAGGAGCCGGAGAAGATCCCGCAAATATCCTCCTGAAGCGGCGATCAGCGAGTGTACCGAAGCAAGGGTGTCAAAACTGGTCAACGGCACGCGCTTATCGACGAATTTTTCCATAGTAGAAAAAGCAGAGTTGTCGCGCTGGTCTTCCCGAGTAAAAATCTTTGCTTCCGGGACAATGAATGGCTCCCCGTAATTTGCTCGGAGGTCGTGGGCATAAGGGAGGATGGTCGGTGGAACGGTGAGAATCAAATGAACAGGAAGACGCCGGAGTTCGGACGCGTCACGCAGCACCTTCAGCACACTATCTGTGACCTCTGGCTCTAACTTTTCTGGTGGGTCACTGAGATGGTCCAAGCTGTCGAGAATCAATACTAGCCCTTGGCGCTCGCGGCTTTTCACTGCGGCTTGGGCGCTCTGGACCAACTGGCTCACTTGTTCGTAGAGTGCACGTTCCCTGGCGTATTTGCGTAGCTGCTCGTGGAGGGCTGGGGTTCGTTCAAGGGTGGCCTTAAACTTGGTTTTGCCAACCTCAAGCTCCATCCCTTCTGGAAGAATTGGCGCTTGGGAGAACGATTTTATATCCTCCCATAGCTGTTTGAGATATCCAGGTCCAAAGTCCTTATCGACCAACGCCATGGCTGCGGTGAGCAATACATCGTTGATGTGAATTGGCTCATACGAATTGACAAGGTAGTCAGCTTCAACATCTGTATAGACTACGTCGTAGCCGCTATCAATTAACTGTTGTTGACAATCTTTAAGTAAGCTAGTTTTTCCTGTGCCACGAAAACCTGTCACTAGGAGAGTAACAAACTTTTCTTCCAGCTCGATTTGCCGGAGCATTTGCGACACGATATCTCGGCCGGAACCGCGCAACGGCGCTAGGTTGACCCAACGAGAATCAGTTGGCGAAATGGGCTCGTCCGGACGGCACGCATTGTAGTATTTTTTGAGAGTGGCGAGAGAACTATCCATGGCATCTTACTCCAGGCTCCTACTTAAGAAATATCCTAGCCCAGCCAGCTCACAATTGGTACCGATGCCGAAGATTTCCTGCTTGAAACGTCCTGTACGGAGAGTGTGAAAGAGGGATCGACTCTTTCGGTGAGGTCAGGAGACCCACACCGAGCAGAGATAGCGACCATAATCTTGCGCGGTTTTGCCGAAGTCGATATCCATGTGTTACTCTCTGCCCAACAGTCGATCAGACCTTATCATCCAGACAGACTACTAAGACCTGAGTTCGATGTGAAGGGTGGGAAACGAGAAGCCTTTTCTCAGAGTGCCGGACATAATGAACAGAAGAGCATTCCTGAAGGCCATCGGATCGGCGGCGCTCCTGCCAATTTTGCCGCGCCGTTTGTCGGCGACTCTGTCGGCGAATACGATTTTCCGCCGCCGCCGTCCTTCCGATGCCGCGTGGCCAGCGCCCGAGGCATGGAAGCGACTCAATGAGGCGGTCGGCGGAAACTTGATTCCCGTAAATTTTCCGCTTGCGATCCTCAAAACTGATCCGGCCAGCGCGGCGGCCAAGCAGGTCGCAAAGAACCTGAAAAATCCATACTTCATCGGTGATCAGCCGGGGCTCACGCAAACGTTGGGCTGGGTCGATGCATGGGCTACTCAACCAAGCATTTACGCGGTGGCGGCCAGAAGCACCCAGGATGTTGCTGCGGCCGTGAATTTTGCCCGCGAAAATGATTTGCGGCTGGTGGTCAAGGGTGGGGGCCACAGCTACCAAGGCACGTCCAACGCGCCTGATTCGCTGCTCATTTGGACGCGGCACATGAATGATATCGCGATGCATTCCGCCTTCGTTCCGCAAGGATGCGAGCAGACGCTCAAACCGCAACCCGCTGTGACGCTGGGCGCTGGGACGATCGGGATGCAGGCCTACCACGCGGTTACTACCCAGGGCGGGAAATACGTGCAGGGCGGCGGATGCACGACAGTAGGCCTGGCGGGTTTGGTGCAAAGCGGCGGCTTTGGCAGTTATTCGAAACACTATGGTACGGCCGCAGCAGGCTTGCTCGAAGCTGAAGTCGTTACGGCCGACGGTCAGATTCGCATCGCGAACGCATGCACCAACTCCGATCTGTTCTGGGCGCTGAAAGGCGGCGGAGGCGGCGCCTTTGGCGTCATCAGCAAGATGACACTGCGACTTCACGATTTGCCCGAGTTCTTCGCCGTCGTCAACTTCACCATCAAGGCGCCGTCGGATGATGCCTACCGGAGCCTGATTCGTGAGTTTGTGAGCTTCTACCGTGAGCATCTCTTTAACGACCAGTGGGGAGAGCAAGCCCACCTGGGGCCTAATAACACGCTGGAGATTCAAATGCTCGCTCACGGAATGGACTCAGTGCGGGCGAAAGAGGTCTGGCAGCCGTTTCTGGACTGGGTCAAGCGTTCGCCTGGCGGGTACTCGCTCAAATGGCCGGTGGTTATCGGGAGTATACCAGCGCGACACTGGTGGGACCCGCAGTGGTGGAAAGAGCACTGGGCCGAAATCGCTTTTCCGAATCCCAACGGTAATCCGCTGATTGGGTTGCTTGACTTTAGCCTCGTCCACTTGATTGGGCAGCCTGCTTTCGCATTCGATCCGCAGCCCGACGCGGGACCTCATAACGTGTGGTGGAAAGCAAACACCGACCAGTGCGCGTGGTTCATCTGGGGTTACGAGTCGTTGTGGCTGCCCGAGTCGCTGCTCGAGAATGACGCGCAGCAGCGTCTCGCCGACGCATTGTTTGCAAGCTCGCGGTATTCAGGTATCGAACTGCACTTCAACAAAGGACTCGCCGGTGCGCCACCTGACGCGATTGCTGCAGCGAAGGATACTGCAATGAATCCGGCAGTGGTGACCGCCTTCGCGTTGGCGATTGTGGCCGACGGTCAGGGACCGGCATATCCCGGCATGCCCGAACGCGAGCCGTCGCTCGAGGCAGGCCGCAAGGCTGCGATGCGCATTCAGCAGTGCATGAATCAGCTCCGTGCCCTGGCGCCGAATGGTGGATCCTATGTGAGCGAGAGCAATTACTTCGAGAGGGAATGGCAGCAGTCATACTGGGGGAGCAACTACCCGCGCCTAGCTGAAATCAAAAGAAAATACGATCCGGACGGTCTGTTCTTCGTCCACAACGGAGTGGGCTCGGAACAGTGGAGCGTGGACGGCTTCACAAGGCTAGATGCGTGAACCAGATCACTTTACTCAGGTTACTAAGGGATTCAGAATCCCAACGCCTTCGCCGCCATATTGAGTACAACAGGCACGGAGTAGGTTGTGCGTGCGAGACGGAGGTCTTTGTTCTTACCTTCAGCAAACAATCCCGAAGCACTCAGCCAGAATGCCGTGCTGCGCATCATGTAGAGGATGTCGTAGTAACGGCAAGCATCAAAATCAATCGTGATGCCTGTGAGTTCCTGATAGTAATCAATAAAGAACTCACGCTCGACCACGCAGGACAAGAGAGGCGACCCTTCTCGATTGAGGTCTGAAAGGACGTACGTCACGTCATACATGGGATCGCCAATCACTTGCAGCTCCCAGTCAATGATGGCGGCGATAGTGTCGTCTTTGACAATAAGATTTCCAGTGCGATAGGCGCCGTGCACGAACGCCAGGCGTTGCGTTTTCGGCGCGTTCGCTTTCAGCCACATGAGCACTTCGGTGAGCACCGGCTCGGGCTTGCGCGAAGACTGTTGGATGAGCGATTCCCATTTCGCGACTTCGCGCAGGGCGAAATCGTTGCCTGGGCCGGGCACGCCGATGAAATCGAGCCCGGCGGCTTTCCAGTCGAGATTATGCAGCGAGGCGAGCGCCTCGACAAAACTTCTTGGCAGTTTGCCGCGTTTCGCGGCCTCCGCGTAATACTGCTTCCCTACTTTCGACCACGGATTCGGCACTTCGCCTTCGACCTTTTCCATGATGAAAAACGGGCCGCCGAGCAACGAAGTGTCTTCTTCGTACCAGTAGACCTTCGATGTGGGCGCCGAGGTTGGCTCTAGCGCCTGGATGACGCGGTATTGTTCTCTGAGATCAGAGAGCTCGCGGAGGAGGCCAACGCCGGGATCTTTGCGGAGACACATCCCGCGCGTCACTTCCTGACCGTCTTCTTTCCAGTGCGCATAGAAGATGTAGATCTCGTGCGACCAGCCGCCTGGACTGTGTGTGAACTGCGAGAGCGACAAGTCTCGCGCTTGTGGAAGTTTAGTTTGTAAATAGGCGATGATTTTGTCTTGGGTGGATTCGCTCATAACGCTAGCTTTCAAGTGCATGCTGCGCACCAAAAACGGCGCATCAATGCGCCCTACAAAAATTTCGTTACTCTTTTGTGCCCGCAATCTTCAATTCTTGATTTAGTAGTTCACGCAACGCTGCTCTTACATGCTGATTCGCTGCGTTGAACGCCTCGGCGCCGAGTCGATCCTTTTCGGTATAGAGCCATTCGATCAATCGGCAAAGCCGTGCTTCCTTGTCTGCTTCTCCGGTTGTGGGCAACTCTTTGCCAGTAAGGACAGAGGAGAGATCGGCAAATGTTTTGTGCAATATGGCGTCTTTTTCCGCTGCTATGTCATGTCGCTCTTCGACTTGTCGGGAAACGAATTCCAAGATCACCGCCGCCATAAATGCCTGTGCTTTAGGGTACGGGTCCGGAATCGCCGGACCGATGACGTTGCGCAATGAAGAGATGATCTCGTTGAGTAGTTGGTGTGCAGTGAGCATGAGGAACAGAAATAAGGGAAAGAGCTCAGAGTTGTCAAAGGCCTCTCTCACGCTTAACGATGAGCTGCACTTCTTTTTTCCTCGTTGAAAGTCATTTCTTACGTCCTTTTTTCTTGACAAGCAATCGCGAAGCAGATTAGTTTACGCACATAGGAGAGAGTCCGCGTCGCCATTGCCGGAGGCTGAGGGAGCTTTACTCATGGGCGGACCTGCTGCCCGACACCTAAGCGAATAAAGAAGGAGGGAAATTCCTATGATTCGCCCCAAAAAAGTTGGTCACGTCGTTCTGAAAGCGCGAGATCTTGAACCAATAGAAAAGTTCTACACTGAGGTGCTTGGCTTCGAAGTGGTGATGCGTCTCAAACAGCCTCGCGGCGTGTTTTTCACCCTGGGTGAACAACATCACGACCTTGCCGTCTTGGAAGTCCCGCCGGGGTCTGATGACCCAAAGATGGACCAAGTTGGCCTCCATCATTTTGCGTTGCAACTTGAGGACCTCGAAGCGCTGAAAGACAGCTACCGTACGCTCAAGAGTCACGGTGTCGAGCTCGTCCGAGCTGTGGACCACGGGATTACGAAAAGCATCTATTTTTGTGATCCGGCGGGTAACCGAATCGAACTGTATTGTGACGTGGGAGAGAACGGCATTGCCCGGCTACGCCAACAGAGCGAGCAATCCATCATGGATTTCCCGCCGCTCAACTTGGAAGCCTGATGTTGGTCAATATCCGTAGTGTTTGAAGAAGAGGGCGGCTCAGTGGGGTCGCCCTCTTTCGTCTGGTGTTGGGTCTGGCTCTGAGTCTGGCTTTAACGCCTTCCGCTCAATGCTGTAACGCGGCTCGGAAATCGCCTGGCTATGGCACTTGGGGCAGCGACTCGGGCGGGTGAGCCGTTCGCGTTCTCGAAAGACAAAGTCACAGTCCTTACACGCTGGCGGCTCCAGGATAAAGCGCAGGGTGCGATCTCGCGCGACCGATTTGACAATGTGAACGAGGTGATCCTCCACCTGCCGTTCGGAAATGCCCACGACCTCGGCGATGCGTCGAGAAGTCAGCGGCGTAATCTCTAGCAAATCTCTGATGCGCTGGCGTGGGGTGCGCTCTGGAAAAGTCATTGCTTTACTTTAAATCAGGAGAATCTGAAAATCCATCTCGCAGTGCTCGCAGTGAACGAAGAGCGGGGCCGATGCCGAGGAAGGATTCGTCATGATAGACAGACAAGGTGACGACTTTTGTAGGGCTCCGCGGCGCGCTGTTGTTGCTTGTCGGCATTGTAACGATTGGCGTTCTCGGTTATCGCTTTTTGGAAGGGTACTCATGGCTTGACGCCCTCTACATGGTGGCGATCACGCTCTCGACCGTGGGCTATCATGAAGTCCACCCTTTGAGTCCTATCGGTCAAGTTTTTACCGTCTTTTTATTGGTGGCCGGCCTCGGCACGGTGTTTTATACCGCCGTAGCCATTGTAGAAAAAGTTGTTGAAGGAGAGATCCAGCAGTTCTTTGGAAAACGCCGTATGCAAAAGAACATTGACGCTTTGAACGGACACTATCTGGTCTGCGGTTTTGGTCGCATCGGCGAAGTGATCTGCCGGGAGTTGGTGTTGAAGCCTGTACCCTTCGTGATTCTTGAGCAGGAGGAGGAATGGGTACGTGAGGCTGAGGCGAATAATTATCTGGTCGTGCAAGGTGATGCGACCGACGAGAAGACGTTGACGATGGCAGGCGTGGCGCGCGCCAGTGGACTCTTCGCCTCGTTGGCGAACGATGCTGGTAACGTCTATGTGACGCTCACTGCAAAGGAATTGAACCCCGCGTTGTTTGTGGTCGCGCGCGCCGAGAGTGCGCGGAGCGAGCGCACCTTGCTGCGTTCTGGCGCAGACAAAGTCATTTCACCGTATGTGATGGGCGGCTATCGTATGGCTCAAGCGGTGTTGCGTCCGGCGGTGGTGGATATCATTGATCTGGCGACCCATCATCAGAGCCTGGAGTTACAACTCGAAGAAATTCCTCTTCCTGCTTCCTCTCCTTGTCAAGGAAAAACGCTGAAAGAAGCCGGGCTCCATGAGCAGCCCGGTATTATTATTGTGGCGATCAAACGCGCCTCTGGAAGGATGCTATTCAACCCGCCCGCTACAGAGCAATTAGAAACCGGCGATCATCTTATTGCCTTGGCCGAAGCCCCGCAGTTAAAAGAGATCGAGCGGCGAGTGCGGGGCTGGTGATACACGTTTCGTCGGCTCCATGTCATGCTTATGTAGACAGCATTCAGAGAGCGGATAGAGGGGTTTAATCGCACACTGCTCCGATGATGAAGAGCCCAGTGTCCACAAGGATGTCGTTGCAACGTTCGCCAAGCGCCGTTTCAACGCGTTGCACTTCATCTTTTCCGGCGGTTTCCGGAAGATAGATCAAGACATGCGCATCCTCATCTTCATACTGGGCATAGGAAATCTCAACGCGGGATTCCGGCGCTAGGTCTTTGATAAAAGCGGCCAGTTCAGAGAGCGTGATGTCCAAAAGTTGTGAACGGCTTGACGTCCTCTTTTTTCGCGACATCGAATACCTCTCTAACTCCATCCAAGAATCGTAGGGTGCGCTTGCGCACCGATAAATGGCGAGTGTTATACGCTCTCCTATGGCTTCTTTCCCACCAGATCAATCCCATAATACGTTCGCTTCTCATGTGCATTCGAGCCGGGCCACACGGCCCAACCTTCCCATGCGCCGCCGTCTTTGCGCATGTGCCGCGTATGTACTTTGGCCCAACTGTGATCCCGTGCAATCTCGATCAAATTGTACAACCGGGACGTGGACTCTGGACGGTCCTTGGCGACCGCGCCGAATGAGCCTGCGCCAACGACATGGAGCTGCCGAGTTGGATGCCAATAGCCTACGAGATCAGCACGTTCTTCATGCACCTGGCCATGTAAACATATTCGCACGTCTGCTTGACGAAGTCGATCAAGAAAAGCATCGTTGACAATCTTTTCATTGCCGGTGACAGGATGATGCCAGACGGCAAGGCGTAGCACTTCGGCGTCTTTGGCCAACCGTTCTGTGTTTCTGGCTTGCTTGAGTTGTTCGTCTGCTTTCAGCAGTGCGCTCGACAGCGCGCTTTTGTTGACGCTGGAGCGATCCTTAAAAAATTCATCGATCTCCCAGGCCGAGTTCAACGCTAAAAACTGCAAACGAGCGTCAGGAAACAAGAACGATAGACCTTGCTCTTCCGCCTTGAGTGGGTACGGCTGCTGCACGAGCGAATGATAGAACTTGCCGAAGTTGAGAAAGCGTTGCGGATACTTGTCTTCGTTACGGACAAGATAGCCATTGCCTTCTACCACCAAACTTCCTGACGGTTGCTTGTACTCATCGACTAGGCGCTTCTGTCGCCATTCATACACTTGCTCATCCCAACTCAGATCATGATTACCAGGAACAATAAGGCAGCGCTCGGCGGATAACTCAAAGCGCTCGATCAAGCGAGAAATGAGCTGATAGACATTGTCAAATTCTTCCGGCGTGGCGCGGTTGGTGAGATCACCGGAGAGCACGAGATAGTCTAAGCGCTCAAAGCCAAATCCACCCTCTTTGTCCTGTAAATCAGCAAGTAGAGGTTGCAAACGAACGATTGGGTCTTCGTTAGCTGTGATATGCAAGTCGCTGAGGTGAAGAATGCGGATTGGCTCAGCTTCGCTTTCCCTAGGTTCAGCCTGAGCCATGACCCTTTTAATTTCTGTCACGTCTTGTTGAGTCCTGCGTTCGATGACGGTTTTCAGGGCAAGAAACTCTTGTTCCACTTCGGGGGTGCTGGCTCGTACATCTGCCGCCTTTTGCGTGATGAGGTTAGCAGTTTTACAGAGCGGGCGGGGGCACGGGATTTCCTGCAAGCCAGCCGCTAAGTGTTCACCAAGGAGCGACTGATCAAAATGGTAGCCGCAGGCGGTGCAGGATAGTTGCAGCCCTTCGGTAATAGTGACGCCTTCTTTGCGCAAGTGGTCTTCAATGAAGACGGTGAACAGGTCGCGTACGTCGTTGGGCGTTTCGGCGCTGAAATAGAGGTCCACATGGGCAATGCCCTGACGATTCGCCACTTTTCTGATGCCACAAAGACCTTGACTGGATTTTTCAAACTCTGCACCATCAGCCCATAGCCGCACGCGACCAAAACGTTCGCTAAGAGCCAGCGTGACCACTAGCGCTGAGTAGATATTGTCAATCGGTCCGGAGAAGTCATAGTACAGAGAGATGGATTCCCCTATTTTAATTGAAGCCTGCGCGTAATTCAGGCCGCAATGCGCCCGCGGGCCTCGTCGATGAACTCCTTGATATGGGCGTAGGGTCGAGGCTGGTGGTAGTTACACAAGAAGAGCACCTGAGAGAGCCA
>JACXTT010014186.1_pt1 | contig 10448 bp, 7 predicted proteins | sample 9270951 | NCBI WGS metagenome assembly JACXTT01 (sample SAMN15532306, study PRJNA645909) | rock metagenome | isolation source: weathered quartz diorite | place: Puerto Rico | collected 2017-06-21
GATGTCTTCGCCCTTGTCGTACACGACGGGCGCGCGTGTCACCATGTCGTAGCCACCGCCGCCTACCTGGCGATAGTTGTTCAGCGCCATGACGAAGCTGTCGCTGGGCTGGACGATCTTGCCGTTGTACGCAAGGCCGCGGATGCGCTGCCCGACGGGACGGGAGAGATCGATGTTGTAGACGACGCCACTGACGACGTCGTAGTTGTATCCCGGGAAGCTGTCGTTGAGAATCGGTGCGCCTGCCTGATATCCACGGAAGTAGCGCGCCGAGTGCTCGAGGTATTCGCGCAGCTGCTGACCGGAGATTTTCACAGCGCGGAGCACGTTCTCGTACGGGTAGATCCCGAAGACGTCGCGCTGACGCACGTCGCCTTCCGGCAGTCCGAGCTGCACATCGTACGCGGCCGCTGCGGACAGCTGCGCGCCGGCGCGCCGGCGCTGTACCTCGTTAATGAAGTCGAGATATGGAGTATCCTGCGCGCGCGCATACTGCGCGTCGAATCCGGGTGCTGCGCTGCCGATCGGCGTACCAGCCCAGAGGCGCGCGGCTTGATGCGCGGCGCTGAGGCGCTGCACATAGCGCGGCGACTCCGCCACGTTGCCCAGCTGAATCAGCTCGGAGCGCACGCCGGTGACACGGTAGCGCTTGGTGTTCGGGTCACGCGCCAAAGAGATGTGCACCACGGCCAGGCTCTGCACCCAGTTTTTCGGCTGCACAAAATGCACGCCGTTGATGACCGAGTCGCGCATCTCGCGATGCGTGTGCCCGACGATCACGAGATCGGGCTTGGGCGTCACCGTGGCGAGTGCGCCCGCGTCATTTTCCGGACCCACACCGGTCGTGTCGTAGTACGACACGCCAAAGCCGCTGTGTATAACGACGATCTTCAGGTCCACACCCTGCCGCTCGAGCGTCTCGAGCGCAGCGGGCGCGGACTCCGCGATGCGGCGCACGCGCGCCTTGCCCGTCAGCAGCCATTTGTCCGAGACCATCACACTCGGCGTCGTGAAACCCGTAATCCCGACCTTGACCGGCCCGCGCGGCAACACGACAGTCGTCGCGAACATCGCCTTGCCGCTGTCGTCCATAACGTTGCCCGAGACGTAGCGATACGTCGCCTGGCTGGCTGCGCGCCGCAGGAAATCGACACCGAAGTCGAAATCGTGGTTGCCGGGGGTGACGGCGTCGTACTGCAGGAAGTTCAGCGCGTCGACGATCGGCTGGGGCTGTCGCTTGTCGTAACGCCCGTAATAGACGGCGAAAGGATTCCCTTGCAGCAGGTCGCCGGCGTCGAGCAGGATAACCTGGCCGGGATAGCGACTGCGGAGCGTTTCGATCGCCGTCGCGGCGCGGGAGAGTCCGCCGGGAGCGGCGACATCATGGACATAGTCCCAGCCCATGACGCGGCCGTGCACATCGGTTGTAGCAAGGACGACGATATGCGCGGTGTCCGGACCTCGGGGAGCTTGGGCTGACGCAACTGGTGCTTGGAGCGCGAGCAGGAACGCAGACAGTAGATGCATGGTCCGCACAAAATATCGCAATCAGCTGGAACGTTCCACTTTCGATCTTCGGCAAGTTGTGACAGACGTTTCACGAGGTCGTCGCCGTGTCAAGCCACAATGGAGGGTCTTCGTTCTTCACGAGTGCACCTCACCCATTGGCCAGGAGCGACGATGTTCCGACATCCACCTAAACCGCGGTTCCTGCTTCCGTCCCTCGTTATCGCCGCACTGTTCGCGGCGTGTCAGCCAGAGCCCGTCGAGGCCCCGTCGGGGTCGCTCTCCGCAGACCGCGACATCGAACTGCAAGACAACCGCATCCCCGCTCGACTGCAGCATCTGGTCGTGATTTATCTGGAGAATCACAGCTTCGACAATCTCTACGGCGAGTTTCCCGGCGCCGACGGCCTGAGCAACGCCGGCCCGACCGAGACCCAGGTGGATGCGAGCAACGCGGCGTTTGCGACGTTGCCGCAGGTGTCCGGATCGCCGTTCCCCGCCACGCTGCCCAATGCCGCCTTCCCCATCGAGAGTTATGTGCCGGCGGACCACAAGATCCGCGATTTGGTGCATCGCTTCTATCAGGAGCAGGCGCAGATCGACGGCGGCAAGATGGACAAGTTCGCGCTCGTCAGCGACGCCAAGGGTGAGGTGATGGGCTTCTATCACACCGGTCCGCTGCCGCTCGCGGCTGAAGCCGCCGAGTACACGTTGTGCGACAACTTTTTCCACGCCGCGTTTGGCGGATCGTTTCTCAACCACATCTGGCTGATTGCCGCGCGCTCCCCGGTATTTCCCAACGCGCCCAGTGCGATCGTCGCACAGCTCGGCGCAGACGGCTCACTGATCAGTGACGGCGCCGTGACGCCGGATGGCTACGCCGTGAACACGAGCTTCAGCATCAATCAGCCCCACCCCGCGAACGTGCCCGCCGAGCGGCTCGTGCCGAATCAGACGTTCGCGACGATCGGCGACCGGTTGTCGGAGCGGCACATCTCGTGGGCCTGGTATTCAGGCGGCTGGAACGACGCGCTCGCCGGAAACGCCGATCCGCTGTTCCAGTACCACCACCAGCCCTTCATCTACTTCGCGAACTACGCTGACGGCACGGCCGCCAAGGCCGAGCACCTGCGGGACGAGACGGAGTTTCTCGCCGCCGCCCAGGCCGGCCAGCTGCCGGCGGTGTCGTTCGTCAAGCCGCTTGGCCCGCAAAACGAGCATCCGGGCTACGCCGATCTCCTGACGGGCGAGCGGCACGTCAAGGATCTGATCGACGCAGTCCGCAACGGTCCCGCCTGGCCGACCACGGCGATCATCATCACGTACGACGAGCATGGCGGGTTCTGGGACCATGTTCCTCCTCCCGTCGTCGATCGCTGGGGCCCCGGGATCCGCGTGCCGACGCTCGTGATTTCGCCGTTCGCCAAGCGGCATTTTGTCGATCACCGGCGCTACGACACGACGTCGATTCTCTCGCTGATCGAGCATCGCTGGCGGCTCGCGCCGCTCAGCGACCGCGATGCGGCGGCCGACGATTTGGCAAACGCCTTCGCGACCGGACGCAGCGACCGCTGATTGGGTCCCTAAACCACGCGGGCGAGGGGTTGGCTTGCTCAACCCTTCGCCGGCGTGCCAGTTTTCTATAATGCAGCTGCTTGTCGTCCGTCACGCCATCGCCGAAGACCGTGAGAATTGGGCCCCTCGCGACGACAAGCTGCGCCCGCTGACGGACGACGGGAAAAAGAAGATGAAGGAAGCGGCAAAGGGGCTGCGGGAGCTGGTTCCGAAGATCGATGTGCTCGCCACCAGTCCGCTCACACGCGCGCTCCAAACCGCGGAGGTCCTCGCCAAGGTCTATGAGACCGGCGATCCCGTCACCGTTGATGCGCTGGCCCCGGGGCAACGTCCACCGGCCTTGGCGACATGGCTCCGCACGCAGGCACTCCAAAAAACGGTTGCGATCGTCGGTCATGAACCCGGGCTGGGCGCGATCACCAGCTGGCTCGCCGCCGGGACCGAGCGGTCGTTTGTCGAGCTCGGCAAGGGTGGTGCGTGTTTCCTCGATCTCGGCGAGCGAATCGACGCCGGCGTCGCCATGCTCTTGTGGCTACTGCGACCAAGCCAGCTCCGGGCCCTCGACTGATGGCCGAATTCTCTGCCGACCTTCTCGAGCAACCGGCGGTCCAAGCCGCGTCGATAGTCGCGTTGGCACATCTCGACGCTGCCGCCGCCGCGGCGACGCGAATCAACGACCGCACCGACCACGACGCGCTGCACGACTTTCGCGTGGCGATCCGGCGGCTCCGCGTCACGATCCGCGCGTATCCCGGCTTGCACGAAAGCGTCGTCAAGAAGCAGCGTCGCCGGCTCCGGAAGCTCGCGCGCGCGACCAACACCGCCCGCGACACCGAAGTCCAACTCGCGTGGTTCCGGACGCGGCTGTCACGATTCACGCCAGAAGACCGCGCGACGCTGGCGCCGCTGCGCGCACGGCTCCGGAGCCGGCGCCGGCGTGAGAGCGCGCGGACTCAGGTCGAGCTGCTGCGTCAGTTCGGAAAAATCGAGCGGAAGCTGCGGCGGCGCCTCGTCGATGCCCGAGATTCCGGTGCGCACGAGACCCAGTTCCGCGGCATTGCTGCCGCGACACTGGTGCAATACGCCAATGATCTCAGCACGCGCCTGCGCGTCCTCACGCCGGCGTCGAAAGCAACCGACGTGCATGCGACGCGGATCGCCGCCAAGCGCCTGCGGTATCTGCTCGAACCGCTGCGGGCGATCATCGCGGACGCGCCGCCGGTGGTGGATCGCCTGAAGACACTTCAGGACGTGCTCGGGGAGTTGACGGACGGGCACACACTCGAGGCGGTGCTGAAAGAGGCCGGAGACGTGGCGGCGACGGCAGGAACTGTCCTGCGCGAAGAATCAGCGGCGCTGTTTGCGACACTCGCGCAGGAATGGCTACAGGCGGGACCGGAGCTGGTGCGGCAAATCGATCAGGTGGCGCAGCAGCTCCGACCGGTGATCAAGCCGCCCACACCGCCCTCGCTGCGCCAACGCACGCGGCGCTCTCGCAGCGAGCTCACCGCCTAGCTCTCGTCCGGTCCCTTGCGGCTGCCCGCGCCTTTGGCGCCGCGGCGGCTGCGCGGCCCCGCGACGGTGCGGCGCGGCTCGCGCTTTCCTTCTTTCCCGTTGCGCCCCCCCCGAAGTACCGGCACGAACAGTCGCCGCCCACCCTGATCGACGACCAGCGCCGAACCGCGTGCCAGACTGTGGAGCGCCACCTGTGATCGCACCGCCGCCTTTCCTTCCTCGGGAGTTGCCCGGCGGTAGGTGCCGTCCGGATTCTCGACCCGCGCCTTCACGTTGTCGCTGAGAATCGTCGGCAGGATCGCCTCGCAGATGCGTGCCTTGAGCTGTACGTCCTCGACCGGGAACATGACTTCGATCCGACGGAAGAAGTTGCGCGGCATCCAGTCGGCGCTGCCGAGAAAGACTTCGGGACTGCCGGCGTTGGCGAAATAGAAGACCCGGCTGTGCTCCAGGAATCGGTCGACGATGCTCGTCACCCGGATCCGCTCGGACACGCCCGCCAGTCCCGCCCGCAAGCAGCAGATGCCTCGAATGATGAGATCGATCTCGACTCCCGCCTGCGAGGCGCGATACAGCGCGTCGATCACGGAGACTTCAACCAACGCATTCATCTTCACGATGATCCGCGCGGGCTTGCCGGCCTCAGCGTGACCGCGCTCGCGCTCGATCAACGCGATGACCCGCTCACGCAGCTCGACTGGAGCGACCACGAGTTTGCGCCAGCGACGCCGCTGCGAATACCCCGTAAGCAGGTTGAACATCCCGCCCCCGTCCTCGCCAAAATCGGGGTTCGCAGTGAACAGGCCGAGGTCGGTGTAGATGCGTGCCGTGGTGGGGTTGTAATTGCCCGTCGAAAGGTGCACGTAACGCCGCAGCCCGCTCTTTTCGCGCCGCACGACCAGCGCGGCCTTGCAGTGCGTCTTCAATCCCACGATGCCGTACACGACGTGCACGCCGGCCTGCTCGAGCTCGCGAGCCCACACGATGTTGTTTTCTTCGTCGAACCGTGCCTTGAGCTCGACCAATGCGGTCACCTGCTTGCCGTTTTGTGCGGCGCGCGCGAGCGCGGAGATAATGGGACTCGCACCACTGGTGCGGTAGAGCGTCTGCTTGATCGCCAGGACCTGGGGATCGTCCGCGGCGCGATCGATGAAATCGACCACCGCACCAAACGATTCGTACGGATGGTGCACGAGCACGTCCTGATTGCGGATCACGTCGAACGGATTCTCGCCGCTCGCCAACGCAGGCGACTGGCGTGGCAACAACGCCTCGTCGCGCAGGGCGCGGAACCCCTCGCCGCGATGCAGCGCCATCAGCGCCGTGAGGTCGACAGGTCCGTTGACGCGGTAGACATCGCGCTCGCGCAGGTCCAACGCGCCCATCAGCATCTGCGCAAAGCGCGCGTCGCCGGACGCCAGAATTTCCAGCCGCACTGCTTCGCCGAGAATACGCTGGCGCAGCGTTTCCTCGATGGTCTGGAGCAGGTCTTCTGCCTCGTCTTCGTTGATCGCGAGATCCGTATTCCGCTTCACGCGGAATACGGTGTGCGCCAACACCCGAAAGCCGCCGAACAGGTCGCCCAGGTGGGCGGGGAGAATTTCCTCGAGCAACACGAACCGCGGCCGTTCCGGTGACTCGGCTCCCGCCCCGGGGAGTGCCACCACTCGGTCGAGCAGCGCGGGGACCTGCACGACACCGAAGAGCTGCTGCCCCGATTCCGAGTTCTCGACGAGCAGCACGATGTTGAGACTCTTGTTGTGCACGTGCGGGAACGGGTGACCGGGATCGATCGCGAGCGGGGTCAGCACAGGATAGATCTCGCGCGCAAACAACCGGTCGACGTACTCGCGCTCCGCCGGCTCGAGCTGGTCCAGTGCGACGCGCTGGATGCCGGCCCCCGCCAGCCCCGGCATGATCTCGCTGTCGAGCAACCGGTGCTGCTCGGCGACCAACGCGTGGACCCGTGCCTCGATCCGGGACAACTGATCCATCGGGTCGAGGCCGTCCGCGCCGTAGTCTTGCGGCTCGATGCCCGCGTAGAGCTGCTGTTGCAGCCCGGCGACGCGCACCTCGAAGAATTCGTCGAGGTTGGAGCTGAAGATCGCCGCGAACTTGAGCCGCTCGAGCAGCGGATTGGTCGCATTGGCGGCCTCTTCCAGCACGCCTGCGTTGAACTCGAGCCAGCTCAGCTCACGATTGAGATAGTGATCGGCGGGAAACGCGGGTTGATAGGAAGCCATAATCAGCTAGCCGCGAGCCGCAGCCGCGGCGAGCGCTTCTCAGCCGCCCGCTTCTCCACCGCCCGCACCCAGACGAATCGCGGCTCCAGCTTGAATGCCCGCTCGAACAATCCCGACTTTCGTTCGGCGTCCCAGATTTCCACGCGCGGATCGGTGCGCGCCTGCACCGTCAACTCCACAAACCCGCGGTGTACGGCACACATCACGTCCGTGATGCGCTGCGTATGCGTGCGGTCGAGGCCATCCGCGACCCGCAGGAGGCCCGCGAGCTTGCGCACGAGGCGACGGTCGCCGCGCTCCAGGCGCGCGAATGCTCCATGGCGCTTGGAGGGATACGCCTTGCGATGGTAGCGCGCAACGCACGCGATGACCTCCAACTCGCGCTGGGTGAACCCCTGCAGGTCGCCGTGCAGGATGAGGTGATAGGCGTGCTTGTGATGCTTCGCGTGGTTGATCACGTAACCGATGTCGTGCAGCAGCGCGGCGGCCTCCAGCAGCTCATGTCCTTCTTTGGGTACCTCGAACCGCTCGGCCAGGCCGTCGAACAGCTGCGTGGCGAGGTGCGCGACGTGCTCGCAGTGCCGCTCGCTCGAGCGACATTGCCGCGCAAACGCGCGCGCGGAGTCGAGACGGTACGGCCGGCGGCTGCCCTCGCCGGTGTCGCGTGGGACCTGGTCCCCGATCATGGCGAGCAGCAAGCCGTCCCGCAGTCCACCGCTGTTCACGAGGATCTGCTGCGTGTCGAGCCGCTTGGCGAGCCGCGACACCGCGGCGGCGCCGGCGACGATGATGTCGGCACGCTTCGGGTTGAGGCCGGTTATCTCCCGCCGCTCGGCGAGCGTCGTCGCGCGCAGCCGGTGCAGCAGATGCACGACGTCGGCGCGCGACATCGCGTAGCCCTGCACGTTGCGCGGATCGCCCTCGCGCTCGATCTGCACCATCTGCGCGAGGTTGGTGAATGTTCCGCCGCTGCCGATCATGATCTCGGGATGGAAGGGCGGCTTGCGCAGCTGCGCGTCGAGCACGCGATCTATGCCGCGTCGCAGGCGCCGCCAACGTTTAGGCGACAGCGCGTCATCGCTGCAGTAACGCTCGGTCAATCGGACCGCGCCGAGCGGCAGGGTCCAGACTTCGTCGACCACCGCGCCCGCGGTGAGCGTCACTTCCATGCTGCCGCCACCGATATCGACAATCGCGACGGAGCGGCCGGACAAATCGAAGTGGTGCAGCGCGCTGCGCAACGCGAGCTGCGCTTCCTCTTCACCCGATATGACCTCGATCTGCACGCCGCACCGACGGCGTACCTCCTGACAAAACGCCCGCCCGTTGGCGGCTTCCCGCACCGCGCTCGTGGCCACCGCGCGCAGCTCCGCGACTTCGAAACCCTTCGCGATCGTTTTCATCTTGGAGAGCGCCGCGATGGAGCGCTCCATCGGCTCACTGAGCAGCCGGCCGCGAGCGAACAGGCCATGCCCCAGACGAGTCATCTCGCGCTCTTCGTCCAGCACGCGGTAGCGGCCATCGGGGTCGACCTCGGCCACGACCAGCCGGATCGAGTTCGTTCCGATGTCGATGGCGCCCAAGCGCACAGAACCGGAGGAATCAGAGCTGCGAGATGATGCGGGCATGGCCCTCAAATAGTACCGCGAAACGCAGACCCTCGTTGAAACATCATTTGTCACGAACTGGCTACATTCATGTAACTGCGTGATACATGAGGCCGCTAGACCGATTGCGAAGGAGTGTCCGCGAGATAGCTTCAGCCCCGACGCGAGCCCTTGCGCGTCAGGCAACGCTGGGATGTTCAAAAGGAGAATCCGTTGACTGCGCGTCCTGTCGCCGATCTACTGGTCACACTCGCCGAACCCACGCGGTTACGCATCCTGAACTGCCTGTCCGCCGCGCCGCTGTTCGTGCCCGATCTCGCCGCGATTCTCGACATCCCCGATCAGACTGTCAATGAGCACATGGATCAACTCGAGTCGCTCGGATTGGTGCGGACCTATCCTGTTGTCCCTTACCTGCTTTACACGCTGGCGCCCCAGCCGGGCACTCGCGAGCGACTGCTTCGATCCGTGCTCGACGCGGTGCGCACCGATCCCGCGGCGCAGGCCGAGCGCGCGTCGGCACTCGACCGGTCCCGCTCGCGCATCGAGACTCGTGTCCGGGCGTCCTGAGACCGCCGAGCCACACCGCATCCTCGTCGTAGACGACGAGCCCGACATCACGGCGCTCGTCGCCTATCATCTCGCGAAAGAAGGCTACCGCGTCACGACCGCCGGCACCGGCGCGGACGCGCTCCGGTCGGCGCGCGAAGAACGACCCGACATGGTCGTGCTGGATCTGATGCTGCCGGGACATTCGGGATTCGAAGTTCTGGCCGAGCTGCGGCGCCGCGAGGAAACGCGCGACGTCGGCGTACTGTTGCTAACGGCACGCAAAGAAGAGCCCGATCGCATCAAAGGTCTGTCCCTCGGCGCCGATGACTACCTCGCCAAGCCGTTTTCACCCAAGGAGCTCGTACTCCGCGTTGGCGCCATCCTCCGACGGCTGGCCGCACCGCCCGTAGCGAGCGGTGGGAGGCTCGTCGGTGGACCGATCGTTCTCGATCGCACGGCGCATCGCGTCACCGCGGACGGCAAGGAAGTCGAGCTGACGGCGACCGAATTCAAGCTGCTCGAGCGCCTGATCGAGCGGCGCGATCGGGTGCAGTCGCGCTCGCAGTTGCTCGAGTCCGTGTGGCAGGCGCAGCCGGATATCCAGACGCGCACCGTCGACATGCATGTCCAGCGGCTGCGCACGAAGCTTGGCACGGCGGGCGACTGGATCGAAACCGTCCGCGCCGTCGGCTATCGCTTTCGCGAGCCCGTCGTGACCCCCAAGCGCGCCGCGACGATCCCCCGCCGGCGTCGCACATGAGACTCGTCACGCGGCTGTTCGCGAGCATCGGGCTGCTCGTGGCTGCCGCGGTGGCTGGCTCGATCATCGCCAGCGATGTCTTGCTGCGGCGCTATCTCCAACAGGAAGTCGCCGCAGAGCTGGAGCGCGAAGCGCACCTGGTAGCGGCGTTCACCCCTTCAGACTCGGCGCAGTGGCCGGGATTCGCACAGCGTACGGGGGCTCGGCTGGGCCGGCGCGTCACCCTGATCGATCCCGAAGGCCACGTCCGGGGTGACACCGAGTTCGACCGCCCCTCGCTCGCCCGGCTCGAGAATCACCGCGAACGCCCCGAGGTTCGTGCCGTACTCGACTCGGCGCGCACGGTCGGCATCGACGAACGGTTGAGTGCATCCACAAACGAGCGGCGGTTGTACGTCGCCATCAAGGACGGGCCTCCGGGGTTGGCGGTGGTCCGGCTGTCCACCACACTCGAGATCGTAGACGCGCGGGTCCACGGCGTGCAGCGCGCCGTCGCGGTCGCCGGACTCGTGATGCTCGTGGGGGCCTGGTTCCTCGCCTGGTTGCTCGCCGCGGCGCTCGCGCGGCCTCTCGTCCGCATCGCGGACGCCGCGCGCGACATTGCCGCCGGGCGGCCCGCCGAGTTTCCCGACGTGAGCGGACCTGAGCTCGCACATCAGGTGGATGCGTTGCGCGCGATGCACCACGAGC
>JACXTT010014187.1_pt1 | contig 10448 bp, 6 predicted proteins | sample 9270951 | NCBI WGS metagenome assembly JACXTT01 (sample SAMN15532306, study PRJNA645909) | rock metagenome | isolation source: weathered quartz diorite | place: Puerto Rico | collected 2017-06-21
CCGCGCCAGGCCAATCCACTGCCGCCCATCACGTTCCCCGAGGCTCTGCCGGTGTCGGCGCGCCGCGACGAGATCGCGGCGGCGGTGCGTGCCCACCAGGTGGTGATCGTCTCCGGCGAAACCGGCTCGGGCAAGACCACCCAACTGCCGAAGATCTGTCTGTCGATCGGGCGCGGGCCCGGGCGCGAGGGTGGCGGCCTGATCGGCCATACCCAGCCGCGCCGGATCGCTGCCACGTCGACCGCCAAGCGGATCGCGCAGGAACTCGGCACGCCGCTGGGCGAACACGTCGGCTACCAGGTGCGCTTCAACGACACGATGTCGCCGGGCGCATCGGTCAAGCTGATGACCGATGGCATCTTGCTGGCGGAGACGCAGAACGATCCGCTCCTGCGCGCCTACGACACGATCATCATCGACGAGGCGCACGAGCGCAGCCTCAACATCGACTTCCTGATCGGCTACCTGCGCCAGATCTTGCCGAAACGGCCGGACCTGAAGGTCATCATCACGTCGGCGACGATCGACGCACAGCGCTTTGCCGACCACTTCGCCATCGACAGCAAGCCGGCCCCGGTGATCGAGGTGAGCGGGCGGCTGTACCCGGTCGAAGTCCGCTACCGGCCGATCGCCACGGATGCGCCGGCCGACGGCAGCCCGAAGTCCTCGCAGGCGAAGGAGCGTGACCTGTATGACGGCATCGTCGATGCCGTCGATGAGTTGTCCCGGCTCGGGTCGGGCGACGTGCTGGTGTTCCTGCCCGGCGAACGCGAGATTCGCGAGGCCGCCGAGGCGCTGCGCAAGCACCATCCGCCGCACACAGAAATCCTGCCGCTGTTCGCGCGCTTGTCCGTGCAGGAGCAGGAACGCGTGTTCCGGCCGTCCAACGGGCGGCGCATCGTGCTGGCGACCAATGTGGCCGAGACTTCGCTCACCGTGCCGGGCATCCGCTATGTGGTCGACACGGGCCTCGCGCGCGTCAAGCGCTACTCGTACCGCAACAAGGTCGAGCAGTTGCAGATCGAGTCGATCTCGCAGGCCGCCGCCAACCAGCGCGCCGGCCGCTGCGGCCGGGTGGCCGACGGTGTTTGCATCCGCCTGTATGAGGAATCCGACTTCCTGGGCCGCGTGCGCTTTACCGATCCGGAAATCCTGCGCTCGTCGCTGGCCGCCGTCATCCTGCGCATGAAGGCGCTGCGGCTCACCGAGATCGAGTCGTTCCCGTTTCTCGAACCGCCGCTCGGCCGGGCCATCGCTGATGGCTACCAGTTGCTGCAGGAACTGGGCGCCGTCGATGACGGCAACCAACTGACCCCGGTTGGCCGCCAGTTGGCGAAGCTGCCGCTCGATCCGCGCGTGGCGCGCATGATCCTGGCCGCCCGCGACCAGCATTGCTTGCGCGAGGTGCTGATCATCGCCAGTGCGCTGTCGGTGCAGGACCCGCGCGATCGCCCGCAGGAGGCGCAGGAGGCGGCCGACCAGGCCCATCGCAAGTTCATGGATGAAAAATCCGAGTTCCTGGGCTGGGTGAAGCTCTGGAAGTGGTTCGAGGAAGCGATCGCCCACAAGAAGACCAACCGCCAGTTGCAGGACCAGTGCCGCGCGAGCTTCCTGTCGCACGTGCGGCTGCGCGAATGGCGAGACGTCCATTCGCAGTTGCTGACCACCGTGACCGAGCAGGGCTGGCGCCTGAACGACAGCGAGCCGACCTTCGAGCAACTCCACAAGGCGCTGCTGACGGGCCTGCTCGGCAATATCGGCTGCAAGCTGGACGAGGCCGACGGGCGCGGGCGCGAATACCTGGGCGCGCGCGGCATCAAGTTCCACCTGTGGCCGGGCTCGCTGATCGCCCGCAAGGTCGGGCGCTGGATCATGGCGTCGGAGCTGGTCGAAACCAGCCGGCTGTTCGCGCGCACGCTCGCGCGGATCGAGCCGGAATGGCTGGAGCAGGTCGGCGGCCATCTGCTCAAAGTCAGTTGGAGCGATCCGCACTGGGAAAAGAAGGCCGGCCAGGTGCTGGCCATGGAGCGCGCCACGCTTTACGGGCTGGTGGTCTACCAGCACCGGCGCGTCAACTATGGGCCGATGAACCCGGCCGAGGCGCGCGAGCTGTTCATTCGCCGCGCGCTGGTGGAGGGCGAGTTCGATACGCGCCTGCCGTTCTTCACGCACAACCAGCGGCTGGTGCGGGAGATCGAGAACCTGGAGCACAAGTCGCGCCGGCAGGACGTGCTGGTCGACGACGAACTGATCTTCGCGTTCTACGATCGCGCGCTGCCCGCCGATATCTGCCAGCAGACCACGTTCGAGACCTGGTATCAGGCCGAGAGCGCGAAAGACCGCAAGCTGCTGTACCTGAACCGCGACGAGCTGATGCGGCACGAGGCCGCGGGCATTACCACCGACCTGTTCCCGAAGACGATGCCGGTGGCGGGCGTCGACATGGGCCTGACTTACCATTTCGAGCCGGGCAGCCACCGCGACGGCGTGACGCTGGCGGTGCCGCTCTACGCGCTCAACCAGGTGCGGCCCGAGCGCACCGAGTGGCTGGTGCCGGGCATGGTCAAGGAGAAGGTGCATCTCCTGCTGAAGTCGCTGCCGCAGAAGCTGCGCCGCCATTGCGTGCCGCTGCCGGACTACGCGGCGGGGTTTGTCGCGCGCAAGCCGTTCGGCGAGGGTGAGCTGATCGACGTGCTGATCGCCGATATCCGCGAGGAGACCGGCACCATGGTGCGGCGGGCCGACTTCAAGCTCGAGACGCTGCCCGCCCACCATTTCATGAATTTCAAGGTGATCGACGAGCACGGTCGCCAGCTCGAGATGGGACGCAATCTCGCGCAACTGCGGGCGGAGTTGGGCGGGCAGGCGCAGCAGTCGTTCCAGCATCTGGCCGCGCAATCGGCCTCGCAGGCGCCCACGGCGGAAGCGGGGCAGTACGAGAAGCTGACCGCGTGGTCGTTCGGTGAATTGCCCGAATTGATGGAGATCCGCAAGGGCAGCCAGACGCTGTTTGGCTATCCGGCCCTGGTCGACCAGGGCACGCACTGCGACGTCGAGGTCTTTGACGATCCGCAGGAGGCTGCCCGCATCCATTATGTGGGCTTGCGCCGCCTGTTCGCGCTGCAGTTGCGCGAGCCGGTCAAGTTCATCGAGAAGAACATCCCCGGCCTGCAGCAGATGGCGATGCAGTACATGACGCTCGGCACGCAGGAGATGCTGCGCGACCAGATCGTGATGCTGGCGCTGGAGCGCGCGTGCATGCAGGCGCCGCTGCCGCGCAACGAGGCCGAGTTCAGCGCGCGCAAGGACGAGGGACGCGCGCGGCTGTCGCTGCTGGCGCAGGAGATTGCCCGCCTGGCCGGCGCCGTGCTGGCCGAGTACGCCGGCCTGCCGCGCAAGCTGCTGCAGGCCAAGCCGTTCGCGGCCGCCCACGCGGATATGGAGACGCAGCTTGGCCGGCTGGTGAGCAAGCAGTTCCTGACCGACACGCCCTATGCGCAGCTGGTGCATTTCCCGCGTTACCTGAAAGGCATCGCCATGCGCGTGGACAAGATCAAGGGCGATCCGGCGCGCGACACCCAGCGCATGCAGGAGATGGCGCCGCTGGTGCAGCAGTGGCAGCGCGCCGAGAAGCAGCTGCGCACGCAGGGTCGGGGCGTGGCGGACGCGCGGATGGACGAATTTCGCTGGATGGTGGAAGAACTGCGCGTGGCACTGTTTGCTCAGGAGTTGCGCACGCCGGTGCCGATGTCCGTCAAGCGGCTGCAGAAAGTCTGGGAGTCGATGCAGCGTTGACCCGATGACGCCCGGGCGGGCGTCGTGGCAAGGCAACGCGCAATCAACTCAAGTGTAACGTTTTGTCAGACCTTGACCTGAATCAGCCAACTGGTCATCGGAAGGCTGCGCCTAACCGTTAGAATGGCTGATTCAGTCTTCATTTAGTTGGTCTTATGCTCGCATTGCGTGGTGTGGTGGCCGGTCTGGCCGCGGCTGGTGCCCTGATGATGGGGTTGTCGCCCGCGACGGCCTCGGCGGAAGTGGTGGTGATCCTCAATTCGGGTGATGCAACGGTCACGCTGATCGACAAGGACACCCAGAAGGTGCTGGAGACCTTCCCGGTCGGCAAGGAGCCGCACCACCTGATTGCCACGCCGGACGACAAATCGCTGATCGTCGCCAACGCGGTGGGCAATGACCTGGTGTTCCTGGATCCGGTCACCGGCAAGGTCCAGCAGCGCGTGCCCAATATCGACGATCCCTACCAGATCGGCTTTTCGCCGGACCAGAAGTGGTTCATCACGACCGGCAACCGGCTGGACCGCGTCGACCTGTACCGCTGGGACGGCAAGGCGCTGAAGATGGCCAAGCAGTTCACGCTGCCCAAGACGCCCAGCCACATCGCCTATACGGCCGACAGCCGCATCGCGTTCATCACGCTGCAGGACAACAACCAGATCGCCGCCATCGACCTGACCACGCAGACGGTCATGTGGACCATGGAGGCCGGTTCGGCCCCGGCCGGCATCTGGGTCACGCCCGACCAGAAATACCTGCTGGTCGGCATGACCGGCGCGGACTACGTGGCCGTCATCGACTGGCACACGCGCACCGTCGTCAAGCAGATCCAGACCGGCAAGGGCGCGCATAACTTCCGCGCGGTCGGCGACAAGCGGCACCTGTTCCTGACCAATCGCGTGTCGGGTTCGATCAGCATCATCGACCAGCAGACCCTGACCAAGGTTGGCGACATCACCGGCCTGCTGCCGGGGCCGGACGACATGGAACTGACGGCCGACGGCAAGACGCTGTGGGTGACGTTCCGCTGGGCGCGCGCGGTCGGTCTCATCGACGTGCAGAGCCGCAAGCTCGTCAAGACGATCCGCGTGGGCCGGTCGCCGCACGGCATCTACTTCAAGACGCGCGCGCCGCTGTATTGAGGGTAGCCATGGCAGGCAAGACGGCAGCAACGGGCAGGGCGGTCCTGCGCAAGATGGCGGCGGTGCTGTCGCTGGGCGCCGCCGTGTGTGCCGCGCATGCCGCGATCGCGGCGCCGGCCGGCGAGCCAGTCAAGGGCGCCTGCCGTGCCGGCACGCTGTACCTGACGTTCGATACCGGCAGCATGAGCCAGGCGCAACTGATTGCCGACACGCTGCGCCGCCACCACATCCAGGCGACGTTCTTCCTTGCCAACGAGCCGACGGTGCGCAACGACAGTTCGCTCGATCCGTCGTGGGCGCCGTACTGGAAGGCGTTGGCCGCCGACGGTCACGCGTTCGGCACCCATACGTTCGATCACGTCTACCTGCGCGGCACCCAGGGCGGCAAGGTCGTGATGCGGCCGCAGTTCGGTGCGGGCGCTGGCAAGGACGTAACGATGAGCGCCGACGCCTTCTGCACGGAACTCAAGCGTAGCGCGCAAGCGTTCCGCACCATGACTGGCGGCAACATGGTGCCGCTGTGGCGCGCGCCGGGCGGCCGCACGGCGCCGCAGACGCTGCAATGGGCCGAGCAATGCGGCTTTCGCCATGTGGGCTGGGCGCCGGCCGGCTTTCTGGGCGACGAACTGAATTCTGACAAATTCCCCAACCAGGTCCTGCTGGAGCGCGCGCTGCGCGACCTGCGCGACGGCGACGTCACGATGGCGCACCTGGGCATCTGGTCGCGCAAGGACCCGTGGGCGCCCGGCGTGCTGGAGCCGCTGATCAGCGGCCTGGAGCGCAAGGGTTTTTGCTTTGCCACGCTGCGCGACCATCCGGCCTACCGGGACTGGATGGGCGGCGCGGTGGGCCGGACGGAGGAAAAGCGGTAATGTGGGACACCCTGAACGGCTGGATCGCCCAGATTGAAGGGACGTTGTTCCAGGACGTGGTGCTGCCCGTGGTCTATCACCTCGGGTTTGGCGGCTACGCGGAAGACGCGTTCACCGGCACCGAGTGGCTGCTGGTCGGGCTGGTGCAGGTTGCGGTGATGGTGCTGATCCTCGGCCCGCTGGAAAAATGGCGGCCGGTGGAGCCGGTGACCGATCGCGCGGCGGTTCGTACCGACATCCTCTACACGTGCGTGCACCGGCTGGGCCTGTTCCGGCTGGCGATGTTCTTCCTGCTCGGGCCGCTGATGGACGGGCTGGAGGGCCATCTGCGCCTGCTGGGCTGGCAGCGCGTCAACGTGGAGGACTGGTTGCCGGGCGTGACGTCGATCCCGCTGGTCAGCTTTTTCGTCTACCTGCTGCTGTTCGACCTGCTCGACTACTGGTATCACCGTCTGTCGCATACCTACCGCTGGTGGTGGAGTCTGCACGCGGTGCATCACAGTCAACGCCAGATGACGCTGTGGAGCGACAACCGCAACCACCTGCTCGACGACATGCTGCGCGACGTGGTCTTCGCCGTCGTGGCGCTCGCCGTCGGCGTGGAGCCGTCCCAGTACGTGCTGCTGGTCGCGCTGTCGCAACTGCTGCAGAGCCTGCAGCATGCCAACCTGCGCCTCTCGTTCGGGCCGGTGGGCGAGCGCCTGCTGGTGTCGCCGCGCTTTCACCGTACCCACCATGCGGTCGGGCTCGGCCACGAGGCCACGGGGGCGGCGGGCGCGCCGACACGACTGGGTGGGTGCAACTACGGCGTGATCTTCCCCTGGTGGGACATGCTGTTCCGCACGGCGGTCTTTACCGACGCCTACTACCCGACCGGCATCCGGGACCAGATGCCGCCGCCGGCTGGCAAGGGCCGCAACTACGGCGCCGGCTTCCTGTCTCAGCAGTGGTACGGCATCAAGCGCCTGCTTCGCCTGTCCTGATCGCTTCGGCGCCGGTCGCGTCCTCGATAGCGACAGCGGCGACCGCAAGCGGCATGTGCTAGTCTCTTTTCCGCCCTCGCGCCGGCGCTTGCCGCCGGCAATCCGTCCACTTCGCAAGCCGCATGAACGATATCTTCCGCTCGTTTGCCCGCGCGCTGGTCAGCCAGTTGCATCCGCGCATGCTGATGCTGACCGTGTTGCCCTTCGTACTCGCCACGGTTGTCTGGGGCGGGCTGCTCTGGTGGGGCTGGGACCCCGTCATGGGTACCGCCCGCACGATGTTGGAAGGCTCTGTGCTGACCAGCTGGATCTATTCGGCGCTCGACTGGCTTGGCCTGCAGTCGCTGCGCTCCATCGTCGCGCCGCTGTTCGTGATGGCACTGGCGATCCCGCTCGTGATCGCCTCCATGCTGATTTTCATCAGCCTGTTTTCCGTGCCCGCCGTGGTGCGCCACCTCGACCGCAGCTATCCCGACCTCGCCCGGGCGCGCGGCGGCAGCGTGCTTGGCAGCGTGTGGCAGACCCTCGGCAGTACGATGGTCTTTCTGCTGCTGGTGCTCGTGACACTGCCCCTGTGGCTGGTGCCGCCGTTTTTTGCGCTGATCCCGCCGGTGCTGTGGGGCTGGCTGACCTACCGTGTGATGACCTACGACGCCTTGTCCGAGCACGCCAGCGCCGAGGAGCGCAAGACCCTCATGCGGCGCCACCGCGCACCGCTGCTCGCGATCGGCGTGGCCGTGGGCCTGCTTGGCTCGGCGCCGACGCTGATCTGGGTATCGTCGGCCGCCATCATTTTCCTGTTCCCGTTCCTGCTGGCCGGCACGCTGTGGTTGTACGTGCTGATCTTCATTTTCTCGGCATTGTGGTTCGGCCATTTCTGCCTGCCCGCGCTTGCCCAACTGCGCGCCGAGCGGGCGGCCGCCGCACCGCCGCCGCCGCCGGCAGACGCCATTGACCTGGCGCCATCGGATGTGCGCCGCATCGAACATTCCTGAAGCGAGGACACCATGGGTTTCGGCCTGATCGTCATCGGCGACGAGATTCTCTCCGGCCGGCGCGAAGACAAGCACATGCGCCGCGCCATCGAGTTGTTGAGCGCGCGCGGGCTGGCGCTGGACTGGGCCGAATACGTCGGCGACGACCGCGCCCGCATCACGGCCACGCTGCGCCGCACGCTGGCCGGCCCCGACGTAGTGTTCTGCACCGGCGGCATCGGCGCGACACCGGACGACCACACGCGCCAGTGCGCGGCGGCGGCGCTGGGCGTGCCGCTGGTGCTGCATCCCGAGGCGCGCGAGCAGATTGCGCTGCGCATCGCCGAGACGGCGGACGGCGATCCGGTCAGGGCCGATCTCAACCAGCCGGACAATCAGCATCGCTTCAAAATGGGCGAATTCCCGCAGGGCGCCCGCATCATTCCCAACAGCTACAACCGGATTCCGGGCTTCTCGGTGGCCAGTCATCACTTCATGCCGGGCTTTCCGGTGATGGCATGGCCGATGATGGAGTGGGTGCTCGACCACGACTACGCGCACCTGTTCCACCAGGCCGTGCAGGCGGAGCGCGCGTTCTACGTGTTCGAGGCGCCCGAGTCGACGCTCACGCCGCTGATGGAACGGGTCGAGGCCGCCTTTGACGGGATTCGCGTGTTCAGCCTGCCTTCGGTGGGCGACGTGCAGCGCGGCGACCGTTTTGCCCGGCGTCATATCGACCTGGGCGTCAAAGGGCCGCAGGAACTGGTCCAGCCGGCCTACCAGATGCTGCGCGACGGCGTGCTGGCGATGGGCTACGAAGTGGTGGACCAGACCGCGCAACCGTGATCGCGCGGCGGGCGTTCGATGCGAAAAAAGGGGCAGCCGCGGCTGCCCCTTTTTTTATGGCGCCGTGCGCGCCGGGATCAGGCGCCGTGCCAGGGCAGGCCGCGCACGCACCAGCCTTCCACGGTCTTGCGGTGATGATGATCGTCGCGACCACCTTCAAAGCCTTCCAGCACGTCCATGGCGTACGGGTAGCCGGCGTCGGTCGCCACGCGCGCGGCATGCTTGGAGCGCGCGGCGCTGCGGCACAGGAACAGCACGGGGGCGTCGGCGGGCACGCGGGCCTTCAGCTCTTCCACGAAGCGGGCGTTCTGCGCGCCGCCCGGGTAGCTCATCCACTCGATGTGCGCTGACTGGGCATCGGGCAGGTCGGGGCCGCCCACCCAGTCAAGCTCGGCCTGGGTGCGCACATCGACCAGCACGGCGGACGAGTCGGCCTGCAGCAGGGCATAGGCCTCTTGCGGCGAAAGCGCCCCAAAGTACGGGAGCTGTCCCTGTTGCTGGCGTTGGCGGGCGGCCTGGAGGAGTTCGTCTCGGGTGGTCATCGGGCTGACAAATTCAATGGATGGAATAGCGAAACCTGCAATCCACCATTTTAACGCGGCATTCCTGCCCGGCGGCCCGGGATTCGCAAGCCGGCATGGACCGGCAGCGACGCCCGGCGGCGCTCGCATCGTTTTGGTGCGTCAACATTGTGTTAACACCTAAATGGTGCCATTCCTTGTTGTTTGCACCGTTATGGTGTTTCATGATCCAACGGTGGGCGTGTTTCGGGGTGACGGACAATCCGCCCCGCAAGGCGCCCCGGCGCGGGGCTCGGGCGCTGCCGCTCGCGCACGGTGCCGGCTGTCGCGGCGTTGCACATTTTTCGGGATGCCGGGCCCAAACGAGGGTTGTCGTTGGCATGCTTTCTGCTAACATTCCTCGTCCCTTTCGGGGCGGTCTGCAGGGTGGCGGCAGCCGGAGGTAAGCGCGGCCAGCATGCAGACCGGCTCAAGAATGGCTTTCCAGATTTCAGCCGAATTACCAGGAGATAGGCATGGCCAACAGCGTTGCAGACGTGATGAAGCTCGTGAAGGAAAACGACGTCAAGTTCGTCGATTTCCGTTTCACGGATACCAAAGGCAAGGAGCAACACGTGTCGGTGCCCGTGTCGCACTTCGACGAGGACAAGTTCGAGAGCGGCCACGCCTTCGACGGTTCGTCCATCGCCGGCTGGAAGGGTATCGAGGCTTCGGACATGCTGCTGATGCCGGATACGAATACCGCCATCATCGACCCGTTCTACGAAGAGCCGACGCTGGTGCTGACCTGCGACGTGATCGAGCCGTCCGACGGCAAGGGCTATGACCGCGACCCGCGTTCCATCGCCAAGCGCGCCGAGGCCTATCTGAAGAGCACCGGCCTGGGCGACACCGCCTACTTCGGTCCGGAACCCGAGTTCTTCATTTTCGACGGCGTGACCTGGAACGTCGACATGCAAGGCTGCTTCGTGAAGATCCACTCCGAAGAAGCCCCGTGGTCGGCCGGCAAGGAATTCGAGCACGGCAACAGCGGTCACCGTCCGGGCAAGAAGGGCGGCTACTTCCCGGTCGCCCCGATCGACACGTTCCAGGACATCCGTTCGGAAATGTGCCTGATCCTCGAATCGCTGGGCATTCCGGTGGAAGTCCACCACCACGAAGTGGCCGGCCAGGGCCAGAACGAAATCGGCACCCGGTTCAGCACGCTGGTGCAGCGCGCCGACTGGACCCAGCTGCAGAAGTACGTGATCCAGAACGTCGCGCACACCTACGGCAAGACCGCCACGTTCATGCCGAAGCCGGTCGTGGGCGACAA
>JACXTT010014188.1_pt1 | contig 10448 bp, 8 predicted proteins | sample 9270951 | NCBI WGS metagenome assembly JACXTT01 (sample SAMN15532306, study PRJNA645909) | rock metagenome | isolation source: weathered quartz diorite | place: Puerto Rico | collected 2017-06-21
CCCGTCTCTTAAACCCGCTCGGCTGCTGAAACGTGACGCCATGCGTGCCGTGCTTGTCCTTTGACGAGATACAGCTTCAGTCGCAATACTGCTTGACCGTTAGAAATCCCTCGCGCTTGCGGATCGACGTGGTGACAGGTCCTGGCCGGATTGGTGAATACGGAATCGCAGCCTCGCGCAAATGTCGCGGTCGTCCAATCGCCTTTGGGGGACTCGGTTGCAAGGAACGCCGCATCCACTGGTTTGGACTTGAAATATCGGGTGACTCCATCGAGCTTCTCCACTCGATATTCACCGCGCTCAGTACTCCTGCCGACTTGCGCAATGTACCGGCACGGCAGCCACTCTTCTGCGTTCTTGCTGGTTCTCCCTTTCGTCTCGGATGCGATCAGGTCGAGTCCGTCGGCATGATGGACGTAGGTCCGGTCTAGGAACACGTCCGTAAACGGCCGATAAAGTTTAAAACAGGTTACAGCCTCAATCGCGGCATGCTTCAGGACCGACTTGTGAGAGACCTCGTGCACAATCTCCACTCCGTCCGCCTGCAGCGTGGCCCGGCTGCGTAACATGTAGCCCGAGGGTGTGGTCATGGTGAAGGCGAGATGATCTACAGATTGTGTCCACTCCACCTGACCCCGGAGTGCGGGATCAGAGCTGAACATCTGGTAGAACCATTCTTGTTGGCCATCCGGGACGGCCTTCCGCCAAGCGTGTTCAGGCAGTTCGATCACCACAGAGGGGTCCTGCGCCCGGGGAAGAAATAGCGCCACAGCCGGGCGCTGCGGATTTCCAAAACGTTCTAACCGAAGGCCCGATCGCGCCTCCATAACGCGCAAAGGAGCCCTGTCCTCGGTGAGAGCGTGCTGGGCAGCGGCTGCTGCCACCAAAAGAGATCGCCTTGAGATCTTGCGCATCATTTCGTCGCGGGCTCCACGGTAAGGTTTCGGAAGTGTGCAACCGTGCCTGGTTCGAGCCATAGCGCTACGCCGCCGTGCCCGTTCGTGCCAGATTTGACGTCCTTGACAATCAGCGTCGGCTGTTCATCGGCATGGACGTAAAGGCGCGCTTCTTCGCCCCGTATATCGACCTTGATCTTCGTCCAGGATCCCGGCACAAGGTCCACGTACGCTTCGTATTTTTCTGGCGTCTCTTTCCGAAGCCTCGACCAGGGCCACTCCGGAAGCGAGATGTACTGGACGGAATGATTCCTACGCACTTGATCCTGGGCGCGACCGTTGGTGGGGCGCAAGTAAAACGCGTCGTAAGTTTTCAGATCCTCTTGGACTCGAAAAGCGACGCCAACGAATCCTCGCGCTTCTCCGCCCGCTCCGGGAGTCAAATCGCCTGCGATCTCGGCCTCGATCACTCCATTCGCGAACTTAAGACCTTCAATCCAGATCAGCCCTTGAACATATTGCTGCGTCTGTGCGGAGATCGTGGCCCTTAGCCCTTTCTTGCCCTGAAGAATGGCCGGTTGGGCGGTGACGTTATGGAGCCGGAGTCCCTCGGTGGATTCGAGCGTGTAGCGTTTGGCTTGGGCTGAAGCGGCTCCGGGCAGGAAGACCGTTGTGGCAGTCATGAGGAGAAGAAGCATCGACCAATCTGTCGATCTCGTTTGAAGTATTCCAAGTCTTTTCATTGTGATCGCTCACTTTCAGCGAAAGGTAGTATGTTGGACCGTTACTCCGCTCGGACAGCAATCATCGGATTTACTCGCACCGCTCGAAACGCGGGTATCAAGCTGCCCGCTAGAGTCAGCATCATAGCCAAGACGATCGCCGATGCGAATGTCGCTCCATCTCCCGGATCCAGTCCCGCCAGTACCGACTGCATCGCACGGCCCGCCCCATAACCAAGGCCGGCGCCGATTACAACGCCGGCGATCGCCAACCGGATGCTCTGACTTATGATCAGCGAGAGAATCTGCCCTGATCGTGCTCCGAGGGCCATTCGCACTCCGATCTCCTGTGTGCGCTGCGATACCGAGAATGAGAGCAGTCCGTGAATCCCCACGGCCGCAAGTAGAAAGGCAATCCCGGCGAAGGCTCCCAGCACTCGCGCTTGCACCCGGCGCGAAGCCGTACTCGACTCTACAACCTCCGTCAGAGTCTGCACGTCCGAAATGGGCTGCTGCGGATCGGCATCGTGAATGATCGCGCGAATCGCTGCGGTGAGACTCGTTGGATTCAGCGTGGTTCGTACCGCCAGGTCCTTCGGTGCATACCAGACGGGGTTTCCGTCGCGCATCTGCCTATATGGAAGATAGACCTGCGGCTCGCTCGGCGCCTCTAGTCCGCGCACCCTCACGTTGCGAGCGACTCCCACGATCGTGCGAGTTCCGGAGGCGATCTGAAACCTCCGTCCGATCGCATTCTGTCCCGGCCAGTAGCGCTCGACAAACGACTCGCTGACCACGGCCACCGGCAGCGACGTCGGGCCGTCGCTCTCCTCTACTCCTCGTCCCCGCTTCAGCGGAATGCCCATGGCCGGGAAGTAACCGGGTGTGATAAACCGCATGCTGGCAGTGTCATTCTCGGAGGGCTGCTGGTTTTTGCCAGGGATATCCACTTCCCAGACTCCGCCGCGAATCACGATCGGCAGAAAACTGGTGAAGCCGGCGCTTTGCACCCCCGCCAGCGCGCGCACGCCGGAGAGCACTCGCTGATAGAACGCCTCCCGCTGGAGCTCTTTCTCGTACTTCGGAGTCGGCAGCGCTGTACGCAGCGTCAGCACTCCGGCTTGCTGAAATCCCGGATCAGTCACATGCAACCGCCACAGCGCCCGAATCAACAGGCCGCATGCAATTAGCAGCGACACCAACAACGAAACCTCCGCGACCACCAGCGCCGAGCGCAGTCTCTCTTTCCTTCCTCCCACCCCCGAGCGCGAGCCCTCGCGCAGCCCAGAGGCCCAGTTGCGGCAAGCGCGCAGCGAGGGAATGACTCCGAACGCCAGCCCGGTTGCCACCGTGATCGCGACGGCGAACAGCAGGACTCGTCCGTCGATGCTCGGATTCGCCATCGGAAGAGAAATCGGCACGAGTATGACCAGCAGCGGCAGGGCGACACTCGCGCCGGCAATACCGAGCGCTCCGCCGAGCCCAGCCAGCAGGAGGCTCTCCGTAAGCAGTTGCCTCACGAGCCGCTCCCGTCCAGCTCCCAGAGAAGCCCGAACGGCCAGTTCCCTTTGCCGGGAGAGAGCGCGCGCCAGCAGCAGATTCGCCAGGTTGGTGCACGCAATCAGCAAAACGCACGCCGACGCCGCAAGGAGGGCCATCACAAGCATCCGGGACTGCAAGGACACTTGGTCGCGAAGATTCTCGACAGTGGCGTTCAAGGCGCTATTCTCCTTCGGATATTGCGTCGCCAGCCGAGCGGAAATCAGCCGCATCTCCTGCCTCGCCTGTTCCAGGCTGACACCCGGCTTGCGCCGCGCGATGGCACTCAAATAGTTATTGTTGCGATTCGTCAGGTCGGCGGGAGCGAAGCGCAACGGCCGCCAGACCTGAGCCGTGCGCTGCGGGAACGAAAACTCAGGCGGCATGACCCCGATGATCGTGTGCGCGTCGCCATCCAGCAAAATCTTTTCGCCGATCGCGTCCATCCGGCCGCCGAATCGAGACTCCCACAAGCCGTAGCCAAGGATCACGACTCGGGCGCTGCGTTCGTCGTCGACACTAAGCCATCGGCCGATGGCAGGCGGAATGCCGAGCAGGGGTAGCAAATCGGCCCCGAGTTGGGCGCCTTCCACCTGAATCGGTTCGCCTTGCCCGACCATCGAAGTAGACCACGGGACATACGCCGCCATCACTTCGAACGACGTCGCGGTCGCCTTCCAATCGAGATAATTCGGCGGCGACAACTCCATCTCCGGATAGCCCGGTCGCGCCCCCCACATACGGACCAGCCGCTCGGAATGCAGATATGGGAGGGGACGCACCAGCACACAGTCCGCCACCGTAAAGATCGCGGTTGTCGCGCCGATTCCCAGCGCCGCCACAAGCACAACAGTCGCCGCAAATCCGGGCGCGCGACGAATCGTCCGATTCGCGTAGTGCAGTTCCTGACGCAACAGGTCGCAATGCGCCGCGATCCCGTTCCAAACCGCATCCCCAATTGCGGTCATCCACAGCACCGCGAGCGCGAAGAATCCGGATGCTTCTCGCCGCTTGCGCGCAAAATCCCGCCACATTTCTTCCCCATATTCCGCGCGGAAAGAAGTCGGATAAAAGAGTAGCAGCAGTCGGTACATCACGCTCTCCCCGGCGCGAAGCCACTTTGGCGAGCCAGCTTAACCAAGTGGGTGAGCCTCCGGGCCTCGGCCTGGGCTGCGGCTCTGCCAAAGGGAGTGATGCGATAGTACCGTCGCCGCTCATCGTCCAGTTCTGGGGCCGGGCGCTCTGCTGTCTCCTGGATCAGCCCTTGTTCCAGCATCCGCTGGATCGAGCGATACAATGTGCCGGGACTCAGCTTGAGGACGCCATCCGTGCGTGTGGCGATGTCCTGAATGATGGCGTACCCGTGCCGATCGTCATCGGCCACCGCCATCAAAATGTGGAACGTTGCTTCCGGCAACGGCAAGAGATCTTCTACTTCAGTTTCGCGACTACTCACACTGTGAGTATATCCAGACTGGATAGATTCGGCAAGGGCAAAGCCTGCAGCTCTAGCTAGACCGCGATGAGCATTCAGGGCTGTAAGGAATGTCTCACGTTATGGCTGGCCTACCTCAATGCAACAACCGCATGCATTGATCTGAGGGCTCGGCAGAGAACCGTATCTCGCAAACGGGGACCCCTGAGTTTGTCCCAGCGATTGGCAGTACAACTAGATGCCGCCGAAGAAACCAGCCGCGTGGCGAAGCAACGGGCGCTGGATCACCAGCGAACCCAGCATCCGGGCGAAACGCCCTTCACGTCCTGACTAGTTGTTGTTACCCCTGCTTTCTCCTATGGCCGTCATAGTACTATGGGGTCTCGTTTTGCGAAGTATGTTATTGCCGCACATTTCGTCCGGCAGAGAAGACGACGGAATCCTTTCTCTCCCGTCTTCGCATGAACGTGCCACCGGGCGTCCAGTATTCCCTCACTGGCGGCCCCGCCGCTGATCTGCTCCAGCATTTCTATCGCGCACCCGAAGTAACGTTGTTTCTCAAACCGCCGGGCCGTGAAATCGAGCAGCAACTCCGTTTGCTCCCGGATCGCGAGGGCCCGATAACGATCTTGAGGGCGTTCGGAGACCTGGTCTTCTGGGAGGAGCGTGAACATCATATGCTCGCACCGCCATGGCTCATCTATGCTGAACTCTTGAATAGCAAAGATCCCCGTGCTCACGAGGCCGCCCAAGAATTTCCGAAGCAAGTTCTTAATCCAGGACCATGCAGAACAATCATGGCGACCAATCATGCTGACCAATGAGCAGATGAACGATCTGGCGCAACTGCACGCTGTTGCCTTCGGCGCTCTCGGGAAATGGCCCATGTTTGCTTTCCAGAAATGACCCAGGTCACCGGATGACCAAGCCGTTAGTTGTCAGAGCAGTCTTTTCACGGTTGGGGCTTCGGTCGAGAGGACATTGAGGATGTGGTCATCACAAGCAACACAATAATGCCGGGTTGGGACAGGGTACTCATCCGATGCGAAGCTGGACATGTAGTCGATGAAATGCGATTTGGATAAAATCCGTCCATGGCGACCCAATTCGGCCAGCCGGCTCCCGCCAGCGCATACAATCCCTTCGCTCCCGGACCCTTCTCCGTTGGAGTCCGAACCATCGAGGCACGCGATTCGGCCCGCGGCCGTCAGTTCCCTTGCGAGATCTGGCACCCGGCGGCAAGGCAGGGAACCGGCGACGCCGAATTGCGCGATGCCGCCGCCCTGCCCGGTACTCACCCGCTGGTCGTGTTCTCCCACGCCAGCGGCCATCACCGCCGCGGCGCCACGTTCCTCTGCACGCACTTAAGCAGTCACGGATATGTGGTCGCAGCCATGAACCATTCCGAGGTCGTGGCGCCCGAACTGGCCCCTCCCCCGAATGAAACTGCCGAGCAGAAGGCGGCGCGTCTACAAGGCGTGATAGGCAGCCGCTTGCCCGACGTCCGCTTCCTCCTCGATCACCTGCTTCGCGTCGGCCTACCCGGCCTGGGCATCTTCGTCGATCCCGCCCGAATCGGAATCGTGGGACACAGCTTCGGAGGCTGGACTGCCCTCGCGATGCCCGAGGTCGAGCCGGCCATCCGCGCCGTGGTAGCGCTCGCGCCTGGCGGCGCCTCCCAGCCGAAGCCGGGCATCCTTCCGCTGCAGCTCGACTTTCGCTGGGGCCGCGACGTTCCGACCCTCTACCTGGTCGCGGAAAACGATGTCGCCCTCCCGCTCGCCGGCATGTACGAGCTGTTCCAAAGGACCCCCGCCACCAAGCAGATGTTCATCCTGCGCCGCGCCGATCATTGCCACTTCATGGACAATCCCGAGCAGCAGCATGAAGGCATGCGCACCACCTCGTGGCCCGAAGAGCTGTCCTGGATCTCGCGCGAGATGCGCCCCATCGCGGAGCTCTGCTCGGGCGAGCAAGCCCACCTCTTCACGCGCGCGCTGACGCTCTGTCATTTCGATGCGGTCATCGGTCGAAACGGGGAAGCGCGGCGGCTATTGGATGGCAATCTCGAGGCGGAACTTGCCGCCCGAGGCGTCGAGACGATCGCGCACAAGCCGTAGCCCCTATACCGCGTCGCGTGTGCGCTGCCCGTTGACCATGCGCAGAGTCCCCGTTGGAATAGATCCGGAACCGAGTTCCTTCATATTGTTCGGCATCGTAGACGGCGGCGTATGATTCATTCAAAAAGGGAATACGCGACGTAAATAGCGCCATACAATCTCGAAGATGCGGCTCTGATCCGTGGCCTCGATGGGAGTGCAGTTCGGGATAATAGTGCCGGCCACGTCGATCGAAGTGGCTGGCCCGGCTGGCAGTCCCTCCGCAACGACAACTCGGATACCGTTGCGGCCCAGATCCTGAAAATCCGCCAGAAACAATGACTTGCATTCATTGATCTCTGCAACCGCTCGGTCACCGCGACTCTCAGGAAACTCAGCAAGCTAGATGCCCCAGATCGGTCTCTCCGGGAGACAAGTCCTTCCATTCGTACGTCCCAAATTACTTTCCAAATAAGGATACTGCCACCGCCGACCAATCCGCGTTAGAATAACGCCATGCTGACCCGTCGCGAATTCATCGGCACGGGAGCCGCTTTGGCGGCCGGCGTTGGTGGTGCGGTTTCCGCCGCCCCGTCGCGCCTTCCCAAACCCTATTTCGGCCTGCATCCGTTCATAGAGGCCAATCCCAAAGCGGTCTTCATCCGGCGCACTCATGTCCCGGACAAAATGGATCAGGCGGCGAAGCTACGGGAAGGGCTGACCCTTTCGCGCGAGATCTTTATCCCGAGGGATACGCCCGGGATCCCGACGACTCATCGCGTGGTTTTGAAGCCGAACGTGTGCAGCGTGCGTAATGAGCGTCCGCACGTGGAGAACTGGGGCACCGGAACGGACCCGCAGTTCTACGAAGGCATGGTCACGGGCTTGAAGGAACTGGGGTTGGTGAAGTTCCATTTCGTGGAGGCCAATAATTTCCAGGCCTGGAACTATCGCGGATTTGTCGACATCAATGAGCGGCTTGGCGTGGAGATGAACGAGACCGAGCGGCGCGTGCGCAATTTCCGCGACGGCTACGACATGACCTGGTCGAAAGTGCCGGACGCCGTTGTGTACTCGCGAATTCCGCATTACGCGCCGGTCAACGAACCGGACACCTGGCTGCTCAACATCGCCAAGTGGAAGGCGCACGGCATGTGCCTCACGCAGTCGGTGAAAAACGAGCAGGGATTGGTGGTGCTGCCTTACGTGCGCTTCTGCCCGGGCTGGAAAATGGTTACCGGAGCGCCCGATTGGATGCAGCCTGACATCCATCCCACCGTGGAACGCACGGTCGAGAAATTCTTTTCCCGACACGTGAAGCAGGAATATGCCCGCTACGATTCCGAGGCTCCGCTAAGTCCGATGCATCAGGAAATCTGGGCCCACAAGACCTGCGACAACATGAGCGTGCTGAAGACCGGCCTGGCCATGATCGAGGGCATCTACGGCCGCGACGGCAACGGCTTCGGCATTGGCAACGATTATCTGACCAATCTGGTGATGTTCTCGAAAGACAAGTTCCGGCTCGACCTGATCGGGCTGTACCTGGGCGGCCATGAGCCCGGCAACATCAACCTCTACCGCATCGCCAAGGAGCGCGGGCTGAGCGACACCTTCAATCCCTGGGAGGTCCCGGTCTACGAATGGGTGGACGGCCAGGCCCAGCCGCGCAAACTGACGGATTTCGCGCGTACGCCGCTGAAGACCTACTACTTGCAGAAAAAAGGCGAGCCGGAATATCACCTGGTCAACGAGCGCTTCGACTACGACCGCTTTAAGGCCTAGGTGTGGCATGACTTTGCGACAAGTGTTGCCAGGCTGTTCTGTCGCTGGGCTGTTCGGGCAGGATGAATCCTGCCCCACCTTTGCAGAAATGTAGAAACTCTAGAAGCAGACAAAGGTCTGCCCCAAACCAGAATGATCCAGATCCGCAATTACTACAGCGGGACATGGCAGGCCGACTGCGCCAGCGCGGCATTCCCGGTCCACAATCCGGCCACGGCTGAGATTTTGGGGGAGACTCCGATGTCTCCTCCCGTCGAAGTTGCAAAGGCCGTCGAGACCGCGCACGCGGCATTCCCCGAATGGCGGCGCACGCCGGTGACGGACCGGATCCAGTTCCTGTTCCGACTGAAAACGCTGCTTGAGAACGATCTCGATGAGATCGCCCGCACCACTACCATCGAGTGCGGAAAAACTCTGAGCGAATCCCGGGGTGAGATGCGCCGGGCCATCGAGAACGTCGAAGTGGCGGCAGGTGCGCCGACGATGCTGCAGGGCGCCTTCTCCGAAGACATCGCCCGCGGCGTCGACGAGTTCTCCATCCGCCAGCCGCTGGGCGTCTGCGCCATCATCGCGCCGTTCAATTTTCCGGGCATGATCCCGTTCTGGTTCCTGCCTTATGCCATCGCCTGCGGCAACACCGTGGTCGTCAAGCCGTCGGAGCGCGTTCCGCTGACGATGCAAAAGATATTCGCCCTGCTAGAACAGCTCGGCCTGCCGCCGGGGGTCGTCAACCTCATGAATGGGGGACGCGAAACCGCCGAGGCTCTGATCGCCCATCCGCTGGTCCGGGCGGTGAGTTTCGTCGGATCGTCGAACGCGGCGCGGGACGTCTACGCGCGCGCCGCCGCGCACGGCAAGCGCGTCCAATGCCAGGGCGGAGCGAAGAATCCCATCGTGGTGCTGCCCGACGCGGATGTCGCGAACGCCACGCCGGTCATCGCCGACAGCGCCTTCGGCTGCGCCGGGCAGCGATGCCTGGCGGCGTCCATGGCGATTCTGGTGGGCGACGCGGCCCGCTCCTTCGGGGAGAGCATCCGCGACGCTGCGGCGTCGAGGAAAACGGGCTACGGTCTGGAAGACGCCCAGATGGGACCGGTGATTACGCCGCAGAGCAAGGCGCGCATTAGAGAGCTGATTCAGAAAGCGGAGTCGGAAGGCGCGCGCGCCACGGTGGACGGAAGAAATCCGGCGATTCCCGGCTACGAGCGCGGCAATTTCCTCCGGCCGACGATCCTCGAAGGGCTGCCCGCCGGCGGCAGCGTGGTCCGTACCGAGATCTTCGGTCCCGTGCTCAGCCTGCACGAGGTGGCGACCATCGACGACGCCATCGCGCTGGTGAACAGCGGAAGCTACGGCAACATGGCCTGCCTGTTCACGTCGAGCGGAGACGCGGCGCGCCGCTTCCGCAACGAAGCCGAAGTGGGCAATGCCGGCATCAACATCGGCGTCGCCGCGCCGATGGCTTTCTTCCCGTTCAGCGGCGCACGCGAAAGCTTCTTCGGCGACCTGCACGGACAGAGCCGCGATGCGATCCGCTTTTTTACGCAGGAAAAAGTGGTCGTCGAGCGCTGGCCGAAGGAATGGTCGCGCCGTTTCTAGAGGGCCGATGTCCGCCGTCTTTCACGCTCCGTCCGCTCTTCATGTGGGAGCGGGAACCCGCCATCAGCTCCCCGAGGAACTGGGGCGGTTCTCTGTCCGCCGCGTGCTGATGGTCACCGACGCTTTTTTTGAAAAGCAACGGACTGATCGACGAACTCGGCGCACTGCTGCGAAAGTCCGGTGTGGAGGCGTCCGTTTTTGCGGACGTGCAGCCGGATCCCACCGACGAGAACATTCGCCTGGGTCTGGCTGCGTATCGTGAATCCGGCGCGGAAGCCATAATTGCCGTCCGCGGAAGCAGCCCGATCGACGCCGCCAAGGCCATCAGCCAGCTGGTTCAGCACGAGGGACCCCTTAACCCCATTCAGGGCTA
>JACXTT010014189.1_pt1 | contig 10448 bp, 5 predicted proteins | sample 9270951 | NCBI WGS metagenome assembly JACXTT01 (sample SAMN15532306, study PRJNA645909) | rock metagenome | isolation source: weathered quartz diorite | place: Puerto Rico | collected 2017-06-21
TGTTGCGTCCCATGTTGCCGAAGTGCCGAGTGCCAGCCCCGCAATTGCTGTCTCCGGAAGAGGAATTCGCGGTTGTGTTCCCGAACGTGCAAGGCACCTGGAATGACGACAGGTCAACCCCTCGCGGCCCACTGCCATAGCGAATCGGACCGACTACGTCGGGACGATCAAAGCCCTCACCCGAGCCGGAATAGTCACCCTCGAAGTTGTAATTGAGCTGGTACGGTTGGCCGTCCTGGAGACTTAGCACTCCATTAATGCCCCAGCCATTTTTCAACCTCGACCACCCACCGCCGATCTTCGGAAACTCATATCCGAAATTCCAGCTGAGCCGCCGCCGGATGTCGAAATTGGAATTCCCACGTTCCAGTTGCGCAGCGAGACTGTTGTTCGGCTGCGCAGCATTCGGAATGAAGTCCTCACTGTCGCTGGCATTGTCAATCGAGTGCGACCAGACAAAATTGAGTGCGGACGTCACGCCGCGCCAGTTGTTCATCCGTAAACTAGTTTGCAGGGCATGATAGGTCGAACTCGCCGTGGATTCTTCTTGGTTGACGTAGAAAAAATTCCCAAAAGGACGGGGAACGTTGAAGTTCACGCCATCAGGACCGTCGAACCCTCCTATGAAGCAGTTGGGAGCGGTCTGCTCGTTTGTATCGCACTGTCCGAGGTCGAAGGCTGTAATTGCCGCCTGGCTCGGCTGGTTGATGTCGCGGAAACGAAAAAGCTTCGTGCCCCGCGCTCCGACATATCCCACCTGAAGAACGGCCTTGCCCAGCTGCTGTTGAATGTTCAAGTTGAAGTTCTGGGTATAGGGAGTTGGGAGGCTCTTGCTGGCACCGAAGAAGTCACCGAGCGTCGAGAACCCTGAGAATGCAGGAGTCGCCGGGTCAAATGGAACTGGGTTGCCCAAGTCGTCCGTCGTAATTCCGCCGGCTGAAATCGGCGCTGGACCCACGCCCGTATATGCTGCTCCCGGACAGAACGCGCAGTTGTAAGGGGCGTGCCCCACGAAAATATCCTGGGCGAACGCATCGTAAAATAATCCCCAGCCGGCACGAATCACCGTCCGGCCCTTACCGGTTACATCGTAGACTAGCCCGATACGAGGAGCGAAATTGTTGTAATCCTTGTCATACAACTGACGGACGTTATTCAGTCCTCCCCCGTTCGTCGGGTCGAATCGGTAGAACAGATTGCTCCTCTCGCTCGGGACACCAAAATAGTCCCACCGCACTCCGAGGTTCACGGTCAGGCGGGGCGTCCAGCGCAGGCTATCCTGAATGTAGAAGCTATGGTTGTTCTCCACAGTATGGCGTCGCGTGTTCCCCTGCGCAATCTTCCCACCGCTGGGAATACCCTGCAGGAAACTGGATAAATCGTTAAAACTGAACCTTCCACGAAACGTGTTGTCTTGGCTCAAAGCAATCGTCGTGCGGCGGAACTCGTATCCGAATTTGATATCGTGCCGGCCGGATTTCCAGGAGTAGTTATCGACAAAATGCCAGTTGGAATCCACGCGCGCCCGCGGCACCGAGTTGGTCGCGCCGATCACTGAAAAGCTGGCAACACTCATCTTCGGCAGACCGAAGTCAAACGACGACGTGACACCCGTATTCAGGCCGATCGACGAAGGATCGAAACTGTGGTCCTCTGGGATAAAGCTTTCGACGAATCGGTTCCAGCCCAGACGCGCCTCGTTGAGCTGAGTGGCATTGACCACTTTCACATAGGAGAGCGAAACCAACTGTACACGTGTGGGGGTGACCGTGTTGAAGCCTGGCAGCAATCCGCCTGCTAACTGGGCAAATGGAAAGCTCTGATCGCTGTCGCCGAAGTAGTAGCGGCCGGTTAACATATTGTTTGGGTTGAAGTTGTGATCGATCTTTCCAATCATGCTATCCACGCGGTTCTTGAATCGGGTGGAGGTAGCCAAGTTGTTACCGTCTACGCAGCCCGTGTCATTGCCCTCCCCGGGAGGGCTCACTGTAAAGGCTGGGTCGTCGATGTTCGGCGTTGGCCACGGATTTCGCGCGAGGAGAGCCGCAGTCACCGAATTTGGCGCGCCATTGACCAAGATATCCGCTGCAATCTGACGCGGGTCCGGTACGCAACTCTGTCCGGCCTGAGCCCCCGATTCCCGCTGTCCCTCATAGTTCACGTAGAAGAACGTCTTGTCCTTCACAATCGGACCGCCCAACGATCCCCCAAATTGGTTGTTGTGGAACGGGTCTTGTGAACCCGCAGTGTTGAAGAAGTTGCGCGCGCCGCCGACCGAACTGGTGCGGTTAAACTCCAGCAATGAACCATGCCACTGGTTCGTCCCGCTGTTGGTCACGATGTTGATCACGGCACCGCTGTTGCGGCCGTACTCGGCTTCATAGTTTGAAATCACTCGTAGTTCAGCCACCGCGTCGATCGGAAGAATCGTCGCAGGATCTCCGAAGACGCCCGCTTCGTTAATCGCCGGATCGTTACGGAAACCGTCGTTCATGTCGGTACCATCGAGCAGGAAGTTATTGGCGCGGCCGCGCGAGCCGTTCATCGAGAACGTTCCGAACGAGCCGGGTGAATCGGAAATCTGGTCGGGAGAACCCGCAACGCCGGGGTTCAGATAAATCAGCTTCGTGTAGTCGCGGCCATTGACCGGAATATCTTTGATGGTATCGCTCGTCAGCGTTCCGCCCAGCTCCGCGGACGTGGTCTCGACCTCGGGCAGCAAATCGCCAGCAACTTCGACTTTGACCGCCACTTCGCCCGTCCTCAGCTGCGCATCTACGCGGCGCTCGGTGGCCACGTTAACTTCCACATTGCTTGCGACCGAAGTCTGAAAGCCGCTCTGCGAGATCGTCACGGCATACGTGCCGATGGGTAATTCGGGGATGGCATAGCTGCCGTCGGCGCTGGTAGTGGTGGTGCGCTCCTGCCCGGTCCCCACGTTGCGCACTTTGACCGTTGCCCCGGCTACGACCGCTCCCGAAGGATCGGTTACCGTGCCAAGGATCGTGCCACGGAATGTCTGGGCCACCAACGTGGCCGCTGTGAGGAGGAAAAAGACCATTACGAGACGGAGTTTCATTTGTCACTTCTCCTTTGCCCCGAGCTTCGGAACAGACCGACTCGCCGGCAACCAATGTACTTATTTTGAGATCGGGGCATTATAGACTGTCCGCGCCAAGAAATTCAGCGTGAACTTCATCGAAGAAAGTTATGGATGAGATCACTTTCGGCAATGGTTGCCACTGACGTTAAAAATCGATTTTCTTAAACTGTTTCCCAAAAACAAGGGCCGGAGCTGCGAGCTCCCGGCCCAATTTTCTCAAATCGCAAACTACAAAAAATTCTAGAAGTTGAACGCGACTCCGCCGCGCACCGAGCGCGCCGACTGCACCAGGTAGACGGTGCGTCCATCGCGGCCCATCACCGGCACATATCCCTGCGCCAGAAGATTGCGCAGGTCGACCAGCACTTCCATGTGTCCGGCAAGGAAGCTTACCGGAATCGGTTGACGCAAGAAGACGTTTAAATAAGGGTCGGCTTGCCCGGCCGAAGCGTTGAACAAATCCACCGGCGTCAAAGCCGGGCCGCTGGTCCAACGATAGGAAGCGATCCAACGCGTCTTCGCGTGCGGGATCGTTCCGCTGAACTTGGCGGCCACTGCGTGACGCCGCTCAGTGCGGATCCACGCGCGCGCGTCCTGCAATTCGATATCAGGACGAGTCAGATCGAGGACGCCGCCGTAGGCATAGTCCAGAGTCGCGGTCAGATCCGCCAGCAGCTTCCGCTGTAAAACCAGCCGCATGCCGCGCGTCTCCAGATCATTGCCCTGGTAGCTGAATGTACCCGAGTAGAGGTCGGGTAGCACGTCACCCGACTCGGCGGTCAACTCGCCCACGCCGGTCAGTACGGGATCAGCTACGCGGTCAGAGTAGAAAGCCGCCTGCATGTTGTTCTTGCCAATGCGCTGCGAGACGGAAACTTCCTGGTGGTGCGCGCGCTCCACCGCCGGCGCGAAATTCGTGATGCTCATGCGCGGACCGGTCTCGGTCAGGTCCAAGGGCGATGAATCAAATCCCTTTTCTATCCGCGTGTTGGGAATGGAACTCGCGTACTGGTACTCAACTACGGTATTCGGCGTGAGGTGCAAGTCAGCGGAGCCGAAGGGCTTGAATGCATTCACACGGCCCATGAACTGAATGGTCTGCAGCTCGCTGCCAAACTTCAATTCCAGGATGTCGCCCAGCGTCATCCGATCCGAAGTCGTTAGCGACAGCGCCTGCAGAGATGCCCCGTGCAGGTTGTTCACATCGGGCGAAGTAAGCCGACGCACAGTAAAGGCAACCGAGGGTTCGAAGCCGTTGTTGAAACGGTTGGTATAAGAAGTCCTGAGCACCGCAGCCGGGATGCCGCCGCCATAGCCGACATTGCCGTTCAAACTCAGGGTTCCGGCTGACATCAGCGAGTGCTCGATCGAAAACCCAGTGCTCATATCGGATGCGCCGCCGAAGCCATTGGAGCCCGACCCCGCCATGAACACCAGGGAACCCTTCAGGTCGCGGTCGCTGCCCGCGTCGCTGGCGATGGCGGTCGTCCCGTCCGGCAGCACACGCAAAATGGAACGGTTGGCGACCGAGCGTAGCGTCCACTTCCAGTCGTCTTCATCGGCCGGACCGCGCAGCGGTCCCATCTGGATGGCTTCGAAGAGCGTGGTCAGCGTGACGTTGACCATGAGCTTCGCTCCCGGACGCAGGCCGACTTTTTCGCGCAGCGCGGGAAGGAAAGAAGGAGCGCTTACTTTAAGGTTGTAGGTACCCGGCAGCAGGCCAGAAATGGAATAGAACCCGCGGTCGTCGGTGAATGCCTTGGAACTCAGCACGGCCGAACCGAGCACCTCGACCACGGCGCCCATCTGGGGTACTCCGCCTGCGTTGCGAACGTATCCGGAGATCGTGCCGGGCCCGGCAGCGGACCACGCCGGAAGCGCTAGGCCCATGACCGCCATAAGAAACCCGAGCTTGCGGAACATATCTCCCCCCACCACCAGCAGGAAACCAGGCACCGGCTTATTCCACGGCGAAGGTCGCCGAGGGATCCACCGTTTGCTTGGAAAGGTTGTCGTTCACTTTGATTTCAATCTTGTACATACCGGGTTGCAGATTTGCTGCCGACAGCGTCTTCTGCAGCGTAACCTGCTCGCCCACATTGCCCATGGTGTCGGTCGATTCGATAGTGTGAATGACCGCCTTGTTGGTAGCGGCATCCGTCACGTTGTACTCGATCGTGGCCGAGGGCTTGTGGGTCTTTTCATCAACGCTCAGATTGTAAACCTGCATCCAGAAATTGAGCTTCTGGTTGCGCTTGAACAAGACAGGCTTGCCATCCGACGGTGCAACCCGCGGACGCACTTTGGTCGTTCCGATCACGAAATTGCCGGTGCCCACGTTCTTCGCTGCCACCGGCTCCATCTGGTCGGCCACGATCAGCGATGAGTTGCTCAGACGGTCATCGCTAAAATCAGGGACAGGAAGAGCGCGACTCCACATGCCGGTCCGGTCTCCGTTAACGTCCTTGACGACGAGGTCCAGGCGATAGCGACCCGGTTTAAGTGGCAGTGCTTTCCAGTACACCGAAGAATTTTCGGCTGTCCGCGGCAACAATTCGGTGGGAACGTCTACTTGCACGGTGTCTTCGAAGGTTTGGGCAATGCGCCCGGTCAAGGTGGTCACGCGTCCGAAGATGTTGACAGTGCCGCGCTCGATCCCTTCCTTGTTTTGAAAGGTCACATCGCGGTTCTTGATCTGCACCGTTACCGGAACCAGCACCGTGTCGCTGGTGACCTTCACGAAATCAGCGCGCACATCAAACGGCATCGGGTTGAGGATCACCTTGTGAGTGACCAGTTCGTTCTCCAGGTCCTTGAACTTGATGGCCGGGGCCTTGTTCAGCTTCGCGAACTGCTCCAGGCGGTCGAACTGCTTGGTCTGCAGGTCTTTGTTGAATGGCGATGAACCCAGTCTTTCTATCCCTCCATTCGTAAACCGGCTGGCCTTACTGGACATCCCCATCTGTTCGTAGAGAGTCAAGCCGCCATTCGGAGTGTAGAGAAGGGCGTCTTTTTCCGAGCGGTCGATGGTCATGTGGTAGTCGCCACACATGCAGGTATCGACGAACTCGATGATCACTTCCTGTCCGATGTCTTCAATGTAGCGGTACCGCCATTGCTCAAATGGAAAAGTGGACGTCTCCCCGCCGCCCTCTTCCATGGGACGTTCATAGCTCCCGCCCGAAGGGTGAGATTCGATTTCATCTGGCGGCCCGAAGACGATATAGATGCGTCCGCGATCGGTCTTCCAGCCGGGGATGCCGGCTGGGAAGTGTTCGTTGGCGTAGGCGATGCGCCGGTAGTGCTCTTCTTTGAATTCGTTTTCGGCAGTGTCGGGCGTGGGGTCGCGGCGCTGCCAGAAGGACTCGATAAAATTTTCGCGCTCTTCCTCATTGGAGAGCAGCTTGAACGCCTTTGCTTCTTCGTCTGTGATGATCCAGCGGACGTCCTGCTCCAGCCATTTCTTGTCGTGGTCGCTCAACTCCCGGTGCAGCGACTTGGCATTCTGCTTCTTCTGCTTTTGGCTCAACGGCCGCTTCAAAGGGTCGGTCTGGCCATCCTGTCCCGCTTGTGCCGCCTGTGTATCGGCATCGTCCTTGGCTTTGTCTTTTTCTTGCGCCAAAGCGGTGCTACCCAACCCCATTAGCGCGCCAATCATCAAAACGCCGAGGAATCGCCTGCGAAAACCTGCGGAAAGCATAGAAGGGCCTACCTCACGAGAACTGCAATGGCTTAATTCTATGTTGGTTGGATACTTGAAGGCAAGCAAAAGTGGCCTGCGAGAAAAGAATTCCTGTGCGAAACTGGCCTTCTAACCCCCTTAAGAATCCGCGCCTTGCAGACTCCGTCGGAACCAAGCCGACGGACGCCCACGGGCCAATGGGCAAGCTATAATGTTCGGTCAGTGAGTTTCCCCTCTGGACGCCGGACAGGAGCCGCAACAGCCAAGGCCTGCATCGGGAACTTTCTCCCAGGTAGGAGCGTAACTGTTCATGGAGCCAGCAGTGCGGCCTTCGCCGTTCTGTGACCAGGGACAAGCCGGCACGACAAGGCAGAGTTGTTTCCGGATCGTGAAATCAGTCCCGCAGGATGGTTCATGAAGACCTGGAAGAAAGCACTGATTGGGGTAGGCGGGGCGCTGGTGCTCGTCATTATAGTCAGCGCCACCGTGTACCAGAGCCACAAAAACCTGGTTGCTGTGCAAACGGGTAAAGCGCAGAAGCAGAACCTGGCTTCGGTGGTGAGCGCCTCGGGCGAGATCAAGCCCAAGACCTATGTGAACATCGGTGCCAATGCTTTTGGCAAGATCGTGAAGTTGCACGTACGAGAAGGCGACCGGGTCAAGAAGGGACAATTGCTGGCGCAACTGGAGAACGTGCAGTCGTCCGCGGATGTCAACGCGATGCGCGCTTCGTTGCAGGCCGCTGAAACCGACTCCGTGGCTGCCGATGCCGCGACCAAGACAGCGATGGCGGACTTGAACCGGGCCAAGTCTGACGAGGCTCGCGCCAAACTGGACTATGAACGTGCCCAAGGACTGTATCGCGACCAGCTAATCGCCAAGCAGGAGTATGACGCCAAGAAAGCAGCCTGGGAATCCGCCGATGCCGGGGTGGCTCAGGCGCTCGCCCGCGTAGCCCAAGGCAAGGCGCAAAAAGATTCGTCGGACAAACGCATTACTCAAAATAGCGCGAACCTGACGCGCGTCTCCGACGTACTACGAAAGACGACGTACGAGGCGCCCTTTGACGGGGTTATTACCAACCTCCCCGTGCGCGAAGGTGAGACGGTGGTCATCGGAATCCAGAATTCGCCGGGCAGTACGCTGATGACGATCGCCGATATGTCGGTGATCACTGCCGAAGTGAAAGTAGACGAGACCGACATCGTCAACGTGCAACTCGGACAATCAGCCGACGTGACCATTGATGCGATTCCGCGCAAAGTCTTCCACGGTCAAGTCACTGAAATTGGCGACAATGCCATCGTCCGCTCGACCGGCGTTGCGACTTCACAGCAGAGCTCGACCAGCCAGGAGGCCAAGGACTTCAAAGTGGTCGTGACCCTGATCGATCCGCCGCCCGACCTGCGGCCCGGTCTGTCCTCGACCGCGAAGATCACCACCGCCACTCGCAGTAGTGTGCTCAGCATCCCCATTCAGGCGCTCACCATCCGCAGCCGCGCCGACCTGGAAAATAAGGCTTCGGAAAAGGGTTCGGTGAAGGCAGCCAGCACGGCGTCCGACCCATCGAAACTAAAGGAAGAAATTCCGGGCGTGTTCGTGATCCGCAACAAGAAGGCTGACTTCGTCCCAGTGGATACGGGGATCAGTGGAACAACCGATATCGAAATCATTAAGGGCCTGCAAGAGGGTGACGAAGTTATTACTGGCAGTTACAAGGTTTTGCGTACACTGAAGCCTGGAACGAGTGTCAAAATAGACAATTCGGTCCCGAAGAAAGAAGAAAGTAGTGAGTAGCGAGCGGCGAGTCCTGGATCCGGGTTGCTTGCAGCTCGTAGTATGGCGTTCTAACCTCTGCCGGTTTGGGACGTCCAACGTAAGACGGCAGGAACGGAGCTAAGCGTGTCCGAGCCGGAAATGGAGAAAAAGATGGCGACTGCGGAAGTACTCCCAATTGATCGACCTGCCGCTTGGGCAGCGCCCAACTCCTCAATGATCTCGACCGAGGACCTTTGGAAGACCTACGACATGGGCTCGGAACAGCAGGTTCACGCCTTGCGTGGAATCAATCTCCGCATCCAGCGCAACGAGTATGTCGCCATCATGGGCCCCTCGGGTTCCGGCAAGTCCACGCTGATGAACCTGATCGGCTGTCTCGATTCGCCTTCGAAAGGCCAGTACTGGCTCAACGGACAACAGGTCAGCGAACTCGACGACGACGAACTGGCGCGAATCCGGAATAAAGAAATCGGATTCGTCTTCCAGACCTTCAACCTGCTGGCCCGCGCCACCGCTCTACACAACGTGGAATTGCCGCTGATCTATGCCGGCATTCCGTCCGAAGAACGCGCCGAGCGCGCCAAAGCCGCGCTGACAGCCGTGGGCATGGAAAGCCGCATGCACCACAAACCCAATGAACTCTCCGGCGGACAGCGCCAGCGCGTCGCCATCGCTCGCGCTCTGGTGAATAAGCCGTCCATCATTCTTGCCGACGAACCCACCGGCAACCTCGACTCCCAGACCGGCACGGAAATCATGGCTGTTCTCGATCGTCTGCACGCCGAGGGCAACACCATCGTGCTGGTCACGCATGAGCATGACATCGCCGAATATGCGCACCGGGTGGTCTATATCAAGGACGGAGTTGTGGCCAAGGACGAAATGAAGCGCTAAACAGGATTCCTCTTCTTAGCGACGCCCGGCGAAAGCCGGGCGTTTTTGTTTGCGGCCGCGCTAGCGCAGCACCAGATCCGAATACTCCGGATGCTCTGAAAGGTATCCGGCAACCGAGGGGCAGACCACATCGATTTTCTTGTGATTTTCTCGCGCCCATTCCAGTGCCGTGTGGGCCAGAGACGAGGCCAGTCCCATCCCGCGTAGGGCCTCGGGAACTTCGGTATGACGAAGCTCAAGCACTTCTCCGGTCAGTATGTATTCGAGGTAGGCAACTTGTCCGTCGCGTTCCAGTTCAAAACGTCCGGTGGTGGCCAACTGGGCTGGCTGCTGGCTGCCGAAAAGTTTCATGGTGAAGGATTATAAGGCCAATGGATGCCAGATAGGGGCGTTTAGGGATTGGTTGTAATTCGAAATTGAGGAAAATAGAACGTAATGTTCCACGTGGAACATTGTACTTGCCATTATGTACTTCCTTATTGTACGTATATAAATCGTTAAGTTACACGCCGGAAATGAGTTGCAGGGGACGAAGCCAGGGTGATCAGAATAGGGTTGGGTCTGGCGGTGTGGCGCTTATGGTTTTTGTAGTGGGTACGAGCTCAACATTCTCGATCCCGTACTTTTGGCACATCTCGGTCCAGGCTTCATTCCAAATGACGCCGTCCGAGAGTTGGAGAGTGAGTTGAAAGGGCTGGAGTCGTTCGCCGTCTTTTTCCAGATAGAACTCGCCAGGATAGGAATGAAGTTTCCATCCGTTGTTGACCAAGGCTAGAGCAAAGGCCATAGCCAGTAGTCTGCGCGCGTAGGGCACTCTTTGTTGCGGAGTCAGCAGCATCCCTTTTGGATCGCGCATGTGAGCGGCAATCTCAGGAAGACCATGAAGATCGCCAGGATGGCGAATAACACGAGCGAGCGGCGTGGAGGGATGGTCGGCAAAGCAGGCTGCATACTGGGCGAAAATGATATCAGCCTCGGAACGCGGCTGCT
>JACXTT010014190.1_pt1 | contig 10448 bp, 19 predicted proteins | sample 9270951 | NCBI WGS metagenome assembly JACXTT01 (sample SAMN15532306, study PRJNA645909) | rock metagenome | isolation source: weathered quartz diorite | place: Puerto Rico | collected 2017-06-21
CCCTCCGCACCGCCTAGCTCGCTAAGTTCTTTTCCGGCATAGCACGAGCCGGTAGCTCAGTTGGTAGAGCAGCGGACTTTTAATCCGCAGGCCCCGGGTTCGATCCCCGGCCGGCTCATAGAGTTACGCGAGTGATGTGTAAAGGTTGTGTAAAGGTTTTGGTGCTCGCTGCGCTCTCACGGGCGCGGTCATTGGGCAGCCAGCTGAGGGATCAATATGCTGGAGATCGTTTGGGCTGAACTGGATGACGACGACGAGGCGTGGGATGAGGTGAGATGCCTATACGCGTACATCGAGCCCGAGAGCGACGAAGTCCTCTACATTGGCAAGGCGTGGGGCAAGACTCTGCGGGAGCGCCTTGACGCGCCGGACAAGGACGAGGTTTTCGCTCGGCTCAAGGCAGCCGGGTACGACCTAAACGATGATGGTGTCGGAGTGCTCATTGGTCGAGTCACGCTCGAACCTGGCATGCGGCTCACGAAGGAGCTTCTCAAGGACATTGAAAGCCTCCTCATCTACGAGATCGAACCCGAGGGAAACGAGCAGAACATCTACTCGCGAGGCAGTTGGAGATCGGGGCTCGAGGTGCGGTGTAAGGGTGATTGGCCTCACCCCCTGAACACGTTCGTCGACGAGGGCCAGGGCTAACGGATGGCCAATCAAGCGAGGGAGAATCAGTAGGTTCTCGGTCGATTGCGAGTCGGCCCACTGGACTTAAGGCGAGTAGTGCAGCAGTGGGGCTCTTTCAGTGACTGCTGCACCATCCTGTCAACCCCAGATGAGGAGTGCGCGATTATGGCGAACCCGGCAGAGACGGCGCAGGTCCTGATGAAGCAACTGTGCGAGGGGGGCATGCTGCATCCCCGGACAAACCCCACGTCGACGCCGTGCACGCTCTGCGTTGCGGTCTACAACCTACTGTGGGCCCCGCGCATCGGCCTTCAGGCTCAGTTGGCGGAACAGGCGGCGCGGCGATGAGTCTCGGGCAAGCTCTAGCAAGTTGAAGTTCACTGTCGTCCGCATCATGCTGCGCGCAACCGCAGGGCAGTCGCCGCCTAGCGACATCACGCACCACAAAGGCCGCTAACGATCCTCACGGGTCGTGGGCGGCTTTTTCTTGTCTGTAATCCAACTCGTTGACACAGCGATCCACCGTGCTTAAGGTTCGAGTACAGTTGGGTTGCACGCTGGTGAACACCAGCCAGCGTTCCTTGGGCCCTCCTCTCGCGCAACGATCCGCGCGGATGGAGGGCCCATTCTCTTTTTCACCCGGAGGCAACGATGAAGTCGTCGCTGGGCGGCGGGTGGTTCCACCACCCGATGGACACGACAAAGGGATTCACGGACAGAATGTTCGAGGGCAAGATCAAGGCGGGAAAACCTCCTCGACCGAGGAAGCGCGGTATGCGCGAGCCTGCGCCCACTCAGCTGTATCAGGCAATCCTGAAGGAGCACCGAGCCGTCGAACGTGGACACCGCGACATGCTGGCGCATGCGAGGCGCGCTGGTCAGCTGTTGCTACGGGCGAAGGTACAGATGCGGCACGGCACATTCATGAAGTGGATCGCGAGGTGGAACCAGTTCAGCCACGCCACGGCCAATTTGTACATGCGCATCGCCAAGGGATGGGATCGCCTAGAAACAAATTCTGAACGCATTATGAATTCGAGTTTGCTGGAGGTCGATGAGTGGTTGCGGAAGGAAGAGAAGAAGACACACCAACAGCCGAAGAAGCAGACCAGTCGTGAGAAGAAGTGGCGCAAGGAGTACAACAAGCTTTATGATCGGTTCGACGACTTCGACCAGTTCCTGTGTCCGGGCACACCGGAGTACGAGCGGCTGTGGATGATGGCGACGATGGACCAATTTGAGATCGAACAGATGCTCGCAGCATGCCAAGCGCTGCGTCGTCGCATAGACAGCCTCATCGAAGACCTGAAGGGCTACCTCGACAAGATCTTCGAGTGGGAGCGCCTCGACGCGCTCTCCGGAGTGCACGATCAGGAGATAGCGGCTGTGGCGGAGGCCGCGGCCGACTGCGCCCTCGATGAACCGACCCCGGCTGCTACGGAGGAGGTTGTAAGCGCTGGCACGAGCCGACCGGAGGCACTTGCCAGTTCCATGTAGAAGCAGGGTAACGTACCGGGGTCGGCGCCTGCCGATGGAGTTTCTGGTCGCTTCCTCCCTACTTAAGCGACGCGATTGAACCGGTAGGGCTTGCAACGCTCGAAAGCTGCTGCGTGCTCCAACCCACGCGGCGGGCCGGTTTGATCGCTTGACTCTCGGTGGAGGAGAGCCCGGTTGATCCAAAATCCCTAACAAGAACTGATGGACGCGTCTTGGGACACCGTTCACGCGGCGCCGCGAAGATTCCTCTCGGCGTGAACTAACGGGACGACACAGGATCATCCGTAAGGGGCGCTAGCTGCGCGATCCTGTGTGCACCTAGTAGCGGCGCATACCGGGCAACGTGGGGCTTCCATGCAACGACCCGGTCACAAGCCCAAAGCTCTGTGGATGACACAGGGGAATCGCGAACGGTGCAAGGCTAGGTGGTCGCATGTCGACGACCAGCGAGAAGGATGAAGCGGCACCCGACGTCATCGGAACGGTGCGGGTGGTCACCGGGATGGAAGCTGCAATAAAACGAGCCCGGGAGACTGAACTCCTTCGAGATCGGCATCGAGGAATCGTGAATCGGGAGGTGGGTCGGTTGTGGCACCACCACGGCCACCACCTCCTCCCCAAAAGCCCCACTGCCGCCCCCAGGCAGGCGGCATAACCTCGGCTTTGTTGTCACAGGCGGTAGGGAACAAACATCTCTTGGAGATTTGATGTCCGTCCGTGAAGATCCCGTCGTTGCTGATATCGGGCTCGCCGCCGCACCCCCAACGGAGAAACGGAATGCCTCGCAGTAAGACCACGCCGCCCCTGTACGACAGCCGGATCATCGTGCTGTTCCCCAAGGCCGACCGGGAAGCGGTCTACAAGCGGGTGAAGCTGGAGCGAACCTCGGCCTCCGTCTGGATTCGCGGGTTGGTGCTGCGCGAGTTGAAGAACGGAGGCGCCCAGTGACGACGGCGGGCATCGAGCAGTTTCGCTACACCGGGTGGTGTTCGGCGTGCCAGAAGGTGACACAACACCTTCACGGCGACTGTCTGGTGTGCTGTCCTCTCAACTTTCCGAGGCGGCCCCTGCTGGTGCTTCAGGAGACGCCGGAAGACGCCCGATGAACACGGCATACGAGAAACGCCTAACGATTCGGCAAGTGATGGAGCGGCTGAACCTCGACAGCTACCGGCGGGCGTACGATCTCGTCAATAGCGGAGCCCTTGGCGAGTTGCAAGGCGGGCCGAACGGCCGCGGCGTGACCGTCAGCGAGGCAGCGGTGCTCGAGGTCCGCGCTGTCGCAGATGAGCGTGGGCTTGTGTTCATCAGGAAACCGGGGAGCGGCGATGTCATCTAGAAGACCATACGGGGGGAAAACGGTGGATGACGAAACGACCGTGGTCGCCCTCGACGTAGGCGTGAATCCGCGTGCAGCGCAACGTGCTGGAACGAGAAACCCCAGGCGGCTCGAGCGGTTCCGAGTCGGGTGAACGGGAGCCCAACGAACGGAGCAACGGAGTGTGAAGAAACCGAACGCGAAGATGCAGCTGCGCGAACGGATGCGAGAGCTCGGCCGGCGCAGTGCCGCCGTTCGGCAAGCGAAGCGAGCAGAAGCCCTCGCGAGGGCCGCCGCGGTCGAGGCAAGCTGGCCGCTGCCGGATCAGCGAATGCCGGAAACCGCAGAAGAGTGCCGACAGATCGGCGCCTGGGCGCAGCGCGAACTCGCCTTCGGACGAATGGACCCGAGAGTCGCGCATGAACTCGCGAGCCTCGTGCGGGCGACGTTGAAAGCCATTGGGGAAGGGCAGAGTGCGGAGACCGCCGCAGAGCTGCGGGCGTTGCTGGACGAGATGAACCCCACGAAACGGAAGGGGCCGAGCCTTGCCGAGATGCGGCAACGCGGTCGGGAGGCGCTCGCGCGGAAACGGGAACTCCCGGCATGACCAGCAAGCGCCGGCGGGCCCCAACGACGGCCGAGCGGTTCGAGCGGATCGAGAGGCGGTTGCGCGACGTCGACGAGCTGGCCGAGAGGGTGACCGAACTGGAAGACAACGCCGCGCCGGCGGTCGATCGCACCCTGGTGGAAGACATTGTGCTGGACCTGATGGGGCGAAAGCGCCTCGAGGTGATCCCCAAAGCCAGCGAGACCAAGGGACCGCCGGCCTGGCCGGCCGTTGATGACGGCTTGCTCGAGGACGCGAAGCCCCCGGCAGCCGATCCCGGCCCTGCGACTCTCGGTGGCAGCGCGGACGTGGACATGTAGATGAACCGGTAGCAACGGACAAGGAGCGACTGAGATGAACACGTATGCAGTGATGAAGCCGATCCAGAACGACGACGCCGACACCGCGTCGTTTGTTCAGGGCCCGATCCAGCCCGCTGCGAGCCGCACAGTGGAGACGGGAGCGGACGAGGCGCACCCGGAACTCGCGGCCGATCACCCGGACGCGGTCATCACGCGGATTGCCTCGGCGGAAACGGACGGCGAATTCACGGCCTACCCCGATGCATCCAATCCACACCGGCTCGAAGAGCAGGGCGGTGGCGCATTCCTTGACGCCGACCACCTGGCGACGGGTGGCGCTGAGGGCGAGAAGGCCTGTTACCCCTACTCCGAGCACGCCTAAAGCCGAAAGGAGAACCAGAATGCATGTCATCGCGCCGGGCGCAAGCACTCGTGGCTTCACCTTGGCTCCGCTCTCGATCGATCTCGCTGGTGCCATCGCGCAGCTTCGGGAGTTGGCCAAGAACAGAAAGAACGCGAATGCGCAAGAAGCGATGCGACAGCTCGAAGGAACCGACAAGGTTTTGTGGCCACTGCTGAAGTCGGCACGCCCTCGAATCATGGCGATCCTTCGCCGGTTCGATTCTGAACTCGCCCGCGGCCGGAAGGACCCCGCCCGCCGGCGCCTCACCGAGGCTGCGATTGCCGAGGACGAGGCGAAGCTGAAGGGGGCGTCGGCTGCCGAGTTAGACGAACTCGAAGGGGAACTGATCTCGCAGGTCGAAAAGATCCAGGCCTCGCTGTTCGGGAAGTATCACGGCGTGGCCGGAAGCGACGTCACCGACGAAGAAGAGGCCGAGGCCAACAAGATGGCAGATCGCCTGCGGCAGCTCACCCCGGAATTCGGCCTCGGGGAGCTGGCCGAGTTCATGACGCAAGTCGCTGAAGGCTGGCGCCCGAGGGCAGAACTCGCCGGCCTGCTTCCAATCTTGCAGTCGGCCTACGACCACGAAGGCTCCGCGTGGACGCAGAACAGCGATTTGTTGGAACTAATCCAGATCGCGGCGGGTGATCCCGGCGGGAACTATGCCGAGGGCAGCCTCTTGGACGGCGTGTCGGACGCTGCGGTACTGGCCGCCCGGCTCGAGCGTGCTGACCGATTTGCGAACGATCTGCGGAGCTTCTTTTGGCTCGCGCGCAACGCTGAGCCGGTTGAGACACAGCTCTCGAAGAAGATGCGTGACCTCGGTCTAGCGGGCTTCCAAGGCATCGGGCAAATGGAGCGTCCAGGGCTGGAAGAGCGGGACGCGGAAGGCCACTACCGACTTCTGCCGGACGATTTGGAGCCGCCCCGTGGCGTCGAGGTCGAGGACGCGCTGCCGCCGCCGCCCCCCTATTCCGGCCGCCGCCTCAGTGTGTCACCCGAACAACGCGAAAGCGACCAACAGGCCCGCGAGGCGGCCCTCGCTGCGCGGGAATAGAGCGTCAATGCGCATTCTTCAAATCAAACCGGAAGATTGGCGTCCACCCTGCGGCCATCCCAACCGCCGTCGCGAGCCGTACAGCGGGTGGGGAAGGGTTTACGAAGAAGATGTTCGGCGCAACCGTCCGCCAACGATTGAGCTTGTCCCGCGCGGCGCTGAGACGACCAGGGAACCCGTGTTTGGTGTGTTGGTGAACGGCCGCTACGTGATTCTGTCGTCATGACCCCCCACCGTCTCCCTACCGGAATCCCCGAACACCTCCTCCGCTGGTTGGACCCCGGCGATCAGCTTGCGATGGCCGAGCAGGAGCGTCGTTCACCGCCGTGGCGAGCCGGCTTCGACGCCATCCTCGCCGACCCGCATGACCTGATGGCCAAGATGATCTACGGCTTGTCGTACTGGCAGCTGCCCCCCGAGGCGAAGGCGCGGGTGGAAGAAGCGATGCGGCGGCCCGTGGAGGTAACGCCGTGAAGGCCATCGACCGGCCGGGTGCGAACACCGTTCAGTGGTGTGAGAACTGCGACGGGCCGCGCTTTCGCTGCTTGTGTGGTCGGCGCGATCGGTACACGGAAGCGGACCACTGTCGCGAGTGCGCCTACCCGCTGCGGCCGATACGCCCCGCCGATGCACGGGGGTTGAGCCCGCATAGTTCTTGACACTCGCTTGAACTCGTCGTAGTAGGCTGTTCGAGTACTCCGGCTGGCGAGTCGAGGAGGTCTTATGCGAATTCGGATCCGGGCAATCAATACCGCACTGTTAATCTCATCCAGCGGCTGCGCTGTGGCCACGCAGGCAATACCCACGCTTACGCCCGGCGCCCGGGTGCGGGCATGGAATTCGCCACCCGCTGACCAGAAGGTCGTGGGTACTCTGCTTGAGATACGTAGCGACACGCTCTTGTTGCAAGAGGACGGCTGGGCCGACACGACCCCTATACTTCGGACAGCAGTGACGCGACTCGACATCAGTGTGGGCCACATGAGGCACACCGGCAGGGGAGCGGCGCGTGGCTTTCTCTTTGGAGGGGCAGTCGGCGCGTTGGCCGGGGTTATTATAGGCAGCAGCTTCGAATGCGGGACTGGTGACTGTGGTAAGGAGGGTGCTATCGCCTTCGGCGCCATTGGTGCAGGCACCGGCCTCCTCATTGGGGCGCTCGTTGGCGCTATCACAACGTCAGATCGTTGGCAGGAAGTGCCCGTAGATCGCTTGCGCGTGGGTCTAATACCGCAGCGAAACGGGCGGGTAGCGCTCCTAGCATCGGTCAGCTTTTGACGATGTCGCCCTAACCTTCGCACGACGTTCACGTCCCTGCCCACCCGGCTCCGATGGCCGCCTGCACGAGCTCGGCTCGTATCCGCTCGACCGCGGCCAACAAGGCGTAACGGTGGCCCCCCGCCCCTAAAACGGGCGATCACCCGCCCTCCCGGCTCCCCCTCCCACCTCTCGCGTGTTCAGCAGGAACCCCGCCCTCGCCGTAAACCCCACCGATTTTCGCCGCAGGACTTGTGGATGAACTGACCTGATCTCCCCGCCCGCCCCGTGCTGGATGCTTCTACCGGGTTAGATGAGCCCGGGTGGCTCTAGAGGGCGGGCAACGCGACACCGCGGTCCGAATCTCCCTCGATCCAGCAGACCCACGAAACGCAGTGGCCCGCTAGCCGGCCCACGCTCATTCAAGCCTCCCGTTACGACGACGAGGCGCAGGCAGGACCGGCAAGTGAAAGGAACTGACCGAGAGCGCGCCACCCCACGCGATACCCGATGCAGACAGGCGAGGTCGGGGCGTGGACGAAACGTTGGGCGAGTCAAGATGACGACCAAAGGGGAGCGCTCGTGACAGGCGCCGGCCCCCCAGCACTGGGGTTCGAGGCCCCGGGATGGTCTTCCTACCGCAGCAAACCCCCAAATCCAAAACGGAGGCTCTATGACGCGGGACAAGGAGCAGACGCTGTTCAACGTGTTCAAGGCGAGCGAGGGCGGATTTGGGCAGCGGCTCGCGCTCGAGCTATTGCGGGGCGAGGGCATCGACGCCCGGCCCGCGACGTCCGCCTACGTCGGGCAGACCGGCGTGGTGGTGTACGGCGGCAAGCGCATCCAGCGCAAGGCCGAACGCATTCTCTACTCCTACTGAAACCCATCACCCACCTCGAACCACACCCAAGGAGGTTGTATGAAGCGCACGAAGAAGAACACCCCAAAGGCCCGCAGGTGGTCGCTCGGGCTTTACCGGAATGCATCCAGCGGGAAGTTGGTCGCATGCTACGTCACCGTTGGCGGCAAGCCGATGCCGTATCAGAACGTCAAGAGCAAGATCCTCTTCCACGAAGTGCTGACCGACATGACCTACTCCGAGGCGCGGAAGCGGCTGGTCCGGGATTCCAAGTTGACGGACAAGCCCGTCGCGAAGAAGGCGCCGGCGAAGAAGTCGGCCAAGGAGGAACACCCCGTGATGAAGAAGGCGGCATGACCGCAGCGACGTGAGAGAGGGGGGTCGGCGCCCGACCCTCCTCTTTCAACAAGTTCCACCGGCCGGGTTTGCCCGCACTTCTAAGCATGAGGGTGATCCGCGGGCAGAAGTTCGGGCGATGGACGACAACGGGCGGCGAACGGCGGATGGGCCCGCCGCGTTACTACGTCCAATGGCGCTGTCGGTGCAAGTGCGGGCACATCGCATGGGTCCTTGCCACCAATCTGCGATCCGGGTTCACACGATCCTGCGGCTGCTTCAAGCGGGAGGTCACGTCGCGGCTCGTGCGTGCGCGGCTCGCGGCCGGGCTCCACCCAACCCTCACGCACGGACACACGGCGGGCGGGCGGCCGACACCAACCTATAGCGCCTGGGCGGCAATGATCTACCGGTGCACCAATCCCAGCTGCCCCGTTTGGAAGCACTACGGCGGCCGGGGCATCACGGTTTGTGCGCGGTGGAATTCGAAGTGCGGGGGATCGTTCGCCGCGTTCCTCGCCGACATGGGTGAGCGGCCGCCTGGCATGACGCTCGACCGCATCGACAACGACGGGAACTACCAACCCGGCAACTGTCGCTGGGCAACGTGGTCCGAGCAAAGTCGCAACCAGCGGCACCACAACCAACACACAACATCCACGTGATGGAGGGGGTCAGTGCCCGGCCCCTCTTCTTTTTTCCCCGTCCGCTTTACCCGACACAGAGCACTCTACAGAACAGATCGGAGGCCCCCATGAACGTCGTGGAAATGGCCGCGCTCGCGCGGCGCCGGCTGACGCTCGTCCTTGCCCCCCGAGAAGAGGGGCCCTACGAGCATGTGGCCAATTTGATCCAGGTCCTCCTCGGCGCGGAGGCCGGCGCCTATTCCGTCACTTGGGGTGGCGCGATAAACTTTCAGAAGGGGGAAGACCTCAGTAGAACTGATCCGCAATTCATAGCCGTGCTGGCCCACGAGCTTACGCACGTGGTTCAATGGTTGAGCAACCCGATCGGCTATGATTTGTCAATGATTGGCACATGGCTATGGGCAGGCACTCTTGGGAGGCTGTTCGGAGCAGACCCCTACAGGCTTCCAGACGGCTGGGAGAGCCGGCCATTCTCTAGTTTCAGCAGAGAGCAGCAGGGTGAGATCGTGCAGCGTTGCTATGCGGGATCGGCTACCGCATGTGGGGTGTCCCCATATCACCCTTAAAGCGGGAATGCTTTGCTGTCGAGAGGGATGCCCTATGTGGCGAAAGACATTAAGCCCGGTTCTCGCCGCATTCCTTGTGCTGATTGGCACAGGTTGCCCGATGCGCTCCGCGATATGGGTGCTACCAGGTTCGACCAATACGCACCTTGAGTTCGGAATCTCTGACAAGCGATTGGGAACGCGTTCAATCCACTGGGGCGTCCTATCGGTGTGGAATTGCCAGACGAGCTCAGCTGAACGTCCGCATGCATTTTGGACACTATCCCGGATTCCCGAGTTTGAGAATTCAGAGTGGCCCACCCGGGTGACGTATGGAGTGGTCCCCCTTGGCTTTACCTCTGACCGTGAGCCGGAGACCTTAGGGCCGGGGTGCTATGAAGCCGCTATCGTTGGAACAGGCGTGGTTAAGTTTGTGATCGACACCAGCGGTGCGATCCACGAACTTCCCTCAAACCAAATCTGAAGAAGCGGACCTGGGGTTGCGAATCTTCGTGGGTAGGATGTTCCCTCACTTCAAAGTTGATATCAAGCGGCAGCCTAATGTTTCTTTCGTGCGGCCCAGATTGAGTCCTGCCGCAAAGCAGGCGCGCACACGGTCTGATCGGAAGCACTGAGTCGCGTGCCCTGCCAGTGCGACTTGTTCGTGCCTTGCCTCGCGCGAATGCCGTAGTAGGTACCTACACCATCGAGTTCAGGCCGACGCACCAAGAACGAGACATCGTACCGGGAGTCGACCCCCCTATAGACGGAGAGTTCGTGCCGGCCGCTTGTGTCTCGCCACCAAGATACTAGCCCTGCGAAAGAGTCATGCGACGCCGCACCAAGCCGAAGCCGGTTGAGTGCGATGACAGCCATATCGCCGCTGAGCTTTACGCAGCCATTGAAATGATGATCGAAGAAGAAGTGAGACTGCGTTGGGATCGCGCTGTCCACCAGGGTGAGGAAACCGTGGGCTCGCGGGCGCCAAGGAAG
>JACXTT010014191.1_pt1 | contig 10447 bp, 6 predicted proteins | sample 9270951 | NCBI WGS metagenome assembly JACXTT01 (sample SAMN15532306, study PRJNA645909) | rock metagenome | isolation source: weathered quartz diorite | place: Puerto Rico | collected 2017-06-21
ATCGTTACGGCCTCCGCGTTGGCGACTCCTTTTACTTGAACGTAGTGTCCCTGATGGTCCGCGAGCTTTTCTGGGTTCTCGACCGTCCAGATCTTGTTGTCGCCATCGGTCACGAGGGCCAGCTTGGAACCCATCTTGAGGTGGTCTTTGTTGGAGCACTTCTTGTCACCATGAGCCGCACATTCAGTGTCTGACACCCAGCCTTTGACGGTAACCGCCTTGTTCTCTCCCGCCAGTGCAGTGATTGAGAACAGCAGGACGACGGCAAATGTTGCAATTGCGAGCTTTTTCATCACGCATCCTCCGGCCCGGCGTCATTGCGATTCATTCGGTTCGCTGGGCTTCATCATGTGAAACTGCGCCCGGGCACCAATTTATTCCCCAAGTTTCAATTTAGAAGTGGAATAAAGTAAGGTCACCTCTAAGTTGTTACAAGTGAGGCTGGATTCATTGTTCCCCGGCAGACACGTCGGGCGAAGCACTTCGAACGTGAGGCCTTGCCTCATTTGCCAGCGGTTTACCGCACGGCACGACAGCTCGTGGGTGTCGAGTCGGCGGACGACCTGGTTCAGGAGACGTTTCTTCGAGCCTGGAAGTATTTTGGAACTTTCGACCCGACGACGAACTGTCGTGCGTGGCTGTTCCGGATCATGCGCAACGTCTGGATCAGCCGCTGGCGGAAGAGCCGTCTGGAACTGCCGCTGGTCGACACTGGAGACGGGCAGATTGAGCCCTACTACGATTGGGAAGGCGAGTTTCTTCGTGGAGAGTTGTCGCCGGATGTGGAGCGTGCCCTGTCTGAGTTGCCCGCGGACTATCGGTTAGCGATCCTGCTGGCCAGCGTCGAGGACTGCACCTACGAGGAAATCGCCAGGATCATGGAGTGCCCGATCGGCACGGTCATGTCACGGCTCAACCGGGGGAGGCGCATGTTGGCCCGGCTGATTCAGGCCTATGGCGATGCGAAAGCTTCTGGGAGTCAGCCGCAGGCATTCGTCCGGAGAAAACCATGAGGGACTGCAAAACCTTTAGAGAAATTCTCGACCTCTATGTCGACGGTGAATTGTCGCCCGAGGCCACCGTGCAAGCAGAAGCCCACATAGCGGAGTGCCATGCTTGCCGGCGGGCGTCCGGCCGCTTGCGGGGACTGCGACAAGCGGTTAAGGCCGAAGTAAGTGAGTATCAGCCGGAACCCCATCTGATAGACCGCGTGCGGAAGTCAACAGTGTCGCCCTGGCACCATCGGCCAGCGTGGCCGCTTGCGGTGGCCGCCGCGCTATCCCTGATTGTTGCCCTGGCGGCGTCCGCGCCACAGCTTCGTGGCGCCGCGGCAAACACCCTGGAAGCGGCAGCTTTCCATCTGGACAACTCCAGGTCGGTGGTCATGGAAGGAACGCTCCTCTGCCGGGATTGCGAGTTGAAGAAGGAGTACGGTTATCGTGCGATGTGCCCTTTGAAGGGCCATCACGGTACCTTACAGACGAAGGATGGCAAGATATGGAACATTCTCGATGGGGATACTTCTGAGGACCTAATCCACAATTCAAGACTGCTTGGGCGAACTGTGCGCATTCGTGGCCGCTGTTTCCGGAGAGCTGGTTCGATCGAGGTAGACAGCTACGAGGTACTGTGAAAAGAATCGCGGACAAAGCGCCGAATTGGATTCCCGCTAGCGGGAAGTCGCCGGTCAAGCGGTGGCCATTCCGCGGCTCAAGGAAATCCAGTGATCTTCGGATTACTGAATCGGCGGGTTTGGCCTCGTGGATCTGCCCAACGTAGGAACCAAAATGTTTTGCACTGACCAACTCAGCAACTCAGGTCAGCGACTCAGGTCAGCGACGAGCCCACCCCGCCGCAGCGCCCGTCGCTTTATGAGCAAGAAAAACACTGGCACCAGTACCAGCACATGGATGGTTGACGTGATCATGCCGCCGACAATTGGAGCGGCGATCGGCTTCATCACATCTGATCCGATACGGGATTCCCAGAGTATGGGGGCAAGACTTAGAATGACGGCCGTCACGGTCATGAGTTTGGGACGGAGGCGCTGGACAGCCCCATCGATCGTAGCCTGCTCAACATCAGCGTCCGTCAGTGGCTTATCATCCGCAAGCCGGTGCTGGAGAGCTTCGTGCAGGTAAACGACCATGACCACGCCGGTCTCGACTGCGATCCCAAAAAGCGCAATGTAACCGACCCAAACGGCCACGCTAAAGTTGTAGCCTAGCACCCACTGAAGCAGCAGCCCGCCGGACATGGCGTAAAGGGTAGGGAAGATCAGGACTGCAGCCTCCGTGGCAGATTTGAAAACGACGTAGAGCAGCAAAAAGATCACAAAGAAAACAATGGGCAAGATGATCTTTAGGCGCTGCTTGGCGCGCAGCTCAAATTCATACTCTCCGGCCCAGCGATACGTGTATCCTCCCGCGAGAACCAGCTTCTCCCTCAAGAGCTTGTCGGCCCGGCTTACGAAGCCACCATAGTCTTTTGTCTTTAGATCGAGATACACGTAGCCGGTCAGCGCTCCGTCTTCGTCTCGAATCATCGCCGGGCCTCGCGAGAAATACGTGCGCGCCACCTGATTGATCGGAATTTGCGCCCCGGACGGAGTGCCGATGAGAGCACGATTCAACGCCTCTGGATTGTCCCGGAAGTCTCGCTCATATCGAACGGCAATCGGAAACCGCTCGCGACCTTCCACATTCTGTGCGATGCTCGCTCCTCCAATCTCTGACGAGATGACCCGCTGCACATCCGCCACCGTAAGCCCGTAGCGTGCGGCTTCGGCTCGGTTCACTTCTACGTTGAGATAGAACCCCTGGGAGACGCGTTCTGCAAATGCCGAACTCGTGTCTGGCAGACCCGAGAGGATTTGCTGAATCTGGGCGCCGACATCCTGAATTCGAGCCAGATCAGGACCTTGAATCTTCAACCCCACTGCTGTCTTAATCCCGGTCAGTTCCATATCGAGCCGGTTCTCTACCGGCATGGTCCAGGTATTCGTAAGGCCGGGAAACTGCAGCTTGTCATCCATTGCACGGATCAGCTTCTCGTACGTCATCCCCTCTCGCCACTGCGCTCGCGGCTTCAGCATGATGGTCGTGTCATACATATCGAGTGGAGCGTTGTCCGTCGCACTGTCGGAACGGCCCACCGTGCCGAACACACTCTTCACCTCGGGGAACGAACGAATGATGCGGTCCTGTTGCTGCAATAACGCGCTTGCCTGAGTGATAGAAATTCCCGGTAGTGCGCTGGGCATATAGAGGGACGAGCCCTCATACAACGCCGGCATGAATTGGCTGCCCAGGCGGAAGTACAAGGGAATCGTGACCGCCAGAAAGATCAAATTGATCGCGACGACCAGCTTCCAATGCCGCAGGCACCAGCGCAGCACCGGCAGGTAAATCGCTTTGGTAGTCCGGGCCGCAGGGTTCTGCGACTCGGGGCGAAGGCGTCCCCGAATAAACAACGGCATCAGTGCCGGCACCAACGTAATCGAGAGCAAAGAAGAAAAAACAAGCGCCAGCGTTTTCGTCCAGGCCAGGGGCCGGAACATGCGGCCTTCCTGAGCCTCCAGCAGGAAGACGGGAAGAAATGAAACTACGATGATGATCAACGAGTAGAACAGGGCCGGACCGACTTGCTTCGCTGAGAGGGCGAGAATCCTTCTTCGCTCCGATTCCTCAAGTGCCTTCGTATGCTCGCCGGCCGCCAGGCCGCTGCGTTCCGCAACATGCTTATATCCGTTCTCCACCATAACAATCGCGGCATCGACAAGCACGCCAATGGCCAGCGCCAATCCGCCGAGTGACATGACGTTGGAACTGACATTGAGGTAATACATCGGGACAAACGCTGCCAGCAGGGCAATCGGCAGTGTGATGATCACAACGAGCGCGGAACGAAAATGAAACAGGAACGCGATACTGACAAAACTGACGATAATGGCTTCTGCGATCAGATCTCGCTTTAGGGTCTTTATCGACTCATTGATCAGCCACGAGCGGTCGTAACCGGTCACGATCTCAACTCCAGGGGGTAGCGAGGGAGCGATTTCGCGGAATTTGGCTTTTACGCCATTGATGACTTTCAAGGCGTTCATGCCGTGGCGCATGACAATGATGCCGCCAACCGTCTCTCCTTCTCCCTGCCAGTCGGCTGCACCACGCCGTATGTCTGGGCCAAACGAGACCGTCCCAAGGTCCCGGATCATCACCGGCGTGCCGTTTTTCGACGCTACGGGAACGTTCTCTAAGTCGGTAAGTGAGCGCAGATAACCGAGGCCGCGCACCATGTACTCGGCGCCGCTCATCTCCAGCACATCGCCGCCGACTTCGTTCGTGCTCTCGCGCACACGCTCAATAATGGTGGAGGCAGGAATGCCATACGAGAACAGCTTGTTGGGATCGAGTTTCACCTGGTATTGGCGCACGAAGCCGCCGATGGTAGCGACCTCCGCCACTCCGGGGACAGTTTCTATCTGATAGCGTAAGTACCAGTCTTGCAATGCACGCAGATCAGCCAGACTCTTGGTGTGGGTGCGATCGACGACAGCGTACTCATACACCCAGCCCGCGCCGGTTGCATCTGGCCCAATGGCAGGGTGCACATCCGCCGGCAAACGCCCGGCGATCTGTTGCAGATACTCCGTTACTCTAGAACGGGCCCAATACAGGTCCGTACCGTCCTCGAACACGACAAAAACGTATGAGTCCCCAAACATCGTCTGTGCTCGAACCGCTTTGACGCGAGGCGCCGCCAATAGAGATGAGACGATTGGGTAGGTAACCTGATCTTCGATAACATTGGGGGGCCCACCGGCCCATTCAGTATGGATGATCACCTGCACGTCGCTGATGTCAGGAAGTGCATCGAGCGGAACGTGCTGCAAGCACCATGCGCCCGTGAGAGTCAGCAATATCGCCCCAGTAAACACTAAGAACCGGTTGCGCTCGCACCACTCAATGATTCGCGAGATCATCACATGCCTCCCGTGGCGCCGACGCTCAGTTGTTTCGTGGCAATTGTTTGGCCGCCCCGCTGGACAGTGACGGTGACCTGCCACGTACCTCCGGTCTGCAGTTGCAATGGGCCCTCATAGAGTCCGTTGCCCTTATCGGCAAGCGTGGCCACCTCACGTATGGCCGCCATACCCATGGCAGGCATCGCAGCCATGAAAAACGTCGCGCTCACCTGCGCTCCTGTGACCGGCTTTCCGTCAGCCCCCGTCAGTTTCACTCTCACAGTGTTTGCACCTTTATGCGGCGGTGTGGGTTCCGTGCTGAGGTCAATCCCAATCTGCTGGACGGGTGCGTTCATCGCAGCCGCTGCACCGGCGCCTGGCGGCGGAGGTGCGAAAGAACCCATCGCTGCCTGAAGCTGGGCTTCCGAGTCCACGAGGAAGTTGGCTGAACTGACAATTCGTTCTCCCGCCCGCAGGCCTTTGAGAACCACGACACGATCCTCAACCCTCGGCCCCACTTCGATCTCACGCGGTTCGAGATAACCCTGCCCATGGTCGACAAAAGCGATCTGACGCGTCCCCGCCTGCAATACGCCCGACTCTGGAATGACCAGCTGCCGTCCTAACGGCACTCCGATGTTGACGTTCACGTACATGCCCGGCTTCAGTACAACGCCCGGATTGCTGAACACAAGCCTCACGCGCACGGTGCGTGTCATGGGATCAACCTGGGGAAGAATCTGATCGATTCGGCCGCTGAAACGTCTGCTCGGATACGCATCGACTGCGACAGTAGCGGCATTGCCGGGTTTTAGCCGACCGATGTCAGTCTGAGATACATTCGCATAGACCCACACGGTAGAAAGATCAGCAATCGTGTAGAGCTTGCTCTCAGCCTGGACATATTGATTTGGCAGGGCGTTGTGCTGGGGGTTTTTGCCGGAAACTGGAGAGTCGAGTTCAAGGTGATGCGGCACTTTGCCGCTTTGCTCCGGATTCACGATCTCCCGCTGCGGGACGCCGAACTGTCGTAGCCGATCCGCCGCGGCATGCAGCAACCAGTCGCCCTCGCTGGACGCCGTTCCGTGCATATCTTGCGCGAAAGATGTTTGATTCTGCTTCGCCAGCAGATACTCCTGCTCCGTACTGACGAGTTCAGAGCCGTAGATCGTAAACAGCGGTTGCCCCTTACGCACGTACTGGTAGGTTGCGTTGGCGAATACTTTCTGAATCCACCCTGGAAAACGAATTTGCACGTAGGAGAGCTGCTGCTCACTTACCTCCACGTTGCCCGGCACTCGCAGCTCATCGTTGACGGCCTGCACCTCGACTGCTGCGGTCTTCACTCCGATTGCCTGCAGGCGCTGAGGTGATAGCTGGACTGGAGTGAGATTGGGTGCAGAGTCTTGTGAGGCACCGTTTCCTAGCGGCTGCCCTGTGGCCTCAGGTCCTCTGGCTACCACCGAATCGTTCTCGTCCGTCGCAGGCGACACGTGATCGTGATGAGAAACGACGTATACAAGGGAAATGGCGAGCAGAATGCAAACGACAACGGCTGCGCCAAAAGCGTGCCGATAACTATGTTCACTCATTGCCTCACCTCCGATGTGGATTTCTGCACTTGATCAATAGGCACACCCACCGCAAGTTCCACGTCGGCCAGTCGTGCGTCGAACTCGGCGAGGGCTTGAAAGTAGGCAAGATCCAGGTCAATGACCGTCATTTGGCTGTCCAGCAAATCCAGGAACTCAGTGCGGCCGTTCTCGTAGGCAATCACGGTCGAATGCAAGGTGGCTTCGGCCTGCGGTCGCAAAGATTGCTGATAAATGTTCGCGAGTTTCTGCGCCGCCCGGGCCTCGACGAGCGCCTCCTGAATTTGGCCGAATGCGCTGTTAAGCATGGCGGCAAGCTCGGCATCCTGCTCCGCAACCTTCGCTGTGGATTCGGCAATCTCCGCATCATGCTTACGGCGATTCAACCAGGGCAAGTTGATTGACCCTTCCAGCATGTAGTTGTTCCGAAACTCAGATCCGCGCGGCATGAGCATGTAACCCGCTGAGACAGTGAAATCCGGGCTATAGGTCTTCTGGGCCAGAGCTTCCTCTTTGCGACTCTTGTCCGCAGCGGCCTGCATTTGGAGAAGGTCGGGCCTGGATTGAAGCGCCACCTTTTCCAGAGTTTCGATGAAGGGCAACTGACCGGAGATAATGTGCTCTCCACGAACATCGACGGGCGCATTCGGGTTCCGCCCAAGTAAGGTATTCAGCCGGGCGCGCGCTACGTCGGCATCCTGCTCGAAATGAATCAGGTGCTCTGCCAGCCGTGTCAGCGAAACTTGCGCTTTGAGAATGTCCTGCTGCGGTACTTTCCCGACCGCATACTTGATCCTCGCGGCCTCGACTGCCTGATGGGCAATATCCACATGCTGGTCGTGAATTCGCAACCCATCCTCCGCGCGCAAGAGGTCGTAGAAGGCTTTCCGCGCTCGGATTCGAACATCGAGCCTGGTGGCATCCAGCACGGCTTTCGCTTCTGTCACGTCGGCCTCTGCCACGCTCGCGCGCAGACCGCGTTTGCCTGGGCCGGGGAGCGTCTGGCTGATCATGAGCATGTTTTGAGCGGCGTTGTAGTTCCAGGGCTGACGGAGAGGAACCTGCCAGCCTCTGTACATGAGCGCAGGATCGTCCAGCGCGCCCGCTGAAGGCATATGGGCTTCAACGACGGCTAACCTTCGGGCGGCGACCCGGATTTCTGGATTCGCAGCGAGAGCCATCTCTTCGATTTGGTCCAAAGTGAAGGTGGGGCCAGACACATCGGAATGACGATGCTGTGGCAGCGGCATCGCGAGACCAGACAACTTGTCACTGTCATCGTGCGGCAACTGCGCACGCGAGAGCATGACCGATGCGAGAAACAACGATAGGCAAAGAATGACACGTAGGGCCTTCATTACTCCTCCGTATTGATTTTCAGAGATAGGAACTCAGCCGCACGTCAACTCCCGTGCACGCGGGCACACGGACGGACGACGGCCAAATCGGAGTGACGAAGGAGGTCTAGATTCGCAGGACGGACGTACACCCCGGAGAGGATTCCGGAGGCGGAGCCTCCAGCGCCGGCGACAGCGGCGAGGTTGAGACGGAGTCAACGAGGATAATGGCAGTTGGAGGAACAACCGCCACCGCCAAAGGACGTGTCAGATAAGTCGGCACCGGATTGACGGCACTGTCCCGCTGGTGTCCCTGGCAGCAGGAGTGGCTTGAAGGCATCGCCGACCAACCGCATTGCTGCGCCATTTTGCGGCAGCACTCATGCTCTGCCGGCGTCATCTGGCGCATTGGCAGCAGGCAGGCGACGGCCGGCGTCACGGCCCACAGGACCGCGATCAACGTCATCGTTAGTGCACCGGCTCTGCTCACTCGCATAAGTGTACCGCTTTTAGGGCTCACAAAGTAAGTATCTCTTGTAGTTTGTCGACGTGCAGTGACCAAAGTCACACTGTGCTGTGAGCGGAACCTAAAACGGGTCGGCGCAGATAGCCCAGCGCCTCCGCCGCTGGGCACCGCGTTCGAACCAGGAGTCCAGCGTCGCCATCGCGCTTTGCGAACACTCTAATTTCTTACTGCACCGTACCTCCCAGAAGCACACGAAAAGCATAGGCATACCTGCCGGGCGCTTGTGTCGGAAGTTTAATGTGTAAGCCATCCGCCTCCTGGCGCGATTGAATCTGGTCAACAGAGCCGAGCAGAGCGACTGACTTAACGGGCTGGCCGCCCAGCGCGGTAGTGCCCAAGGAATGGATCACGGCTTCTCCGCTGGCAGGCCAACCGAGCTCGATGGCGTACAGATCGTTTCCCTTGGTGGTGAAGCGGAAGTCCTCGGCGGTGTAGGTAGCAGTGTCGGTGTCATGGAACGAGCCCGCCGCGACCTTGGTTGGACCCTCACCGTAAATTTTCCAGGGACGCGTCCCGTAGATGGCCTCGCCGTTTACCCCGAGCCAGGAGCCGACGTCACGCAGCACCTGCTGAACTTCTTCGGGAATGGTGCCGTCTGAACGCGGGCCGATGTTTAACAGAAGATTGCCATTCTTGCTGACGATGTCGATCAGCTGGTGGATTACGAACTGGGGTGACTTGAACGAATCGTTCTTGATATTGCCCCAGGACTTGTTGCTGATGGAGGTATCAGTCTGCCAGGTGAGCGGCCGGATATCCCCGAGCTGCCCACGTTCGAGATCAAGAACCGCCGCGTGTTCCTGCAGAGCATAGTCCTTGTAGTTGATCACCCCAACCTGGCCGCCATATTCGAGCGAGGCATTGTAGTAAAAGGCCGCGAAACGAGTCAGATTCGGACGCAGGTACGGCTGGCCGATCCACCAGTCGAAATACATGAGATCGGGATGGTACTTCTCGACGATCTCTGAGGAGCGGGCGAGCCAGTCGTCGGCCCACGCTGACGAGACATAGGTAAAGTCGTTGGAGACCGGAGTGCCCCGCTTGTTTTCGAGCCAATTGTGCGCGGGACCATAAAAAGCGGCATACTTGGGATCGTTGATATCGGAAGGAATAGCGCGGCCGACGCCGAGAAAGAAATTGTGCTCCACCCGGTGCGAAGAAGCTCCGAAGTGCAGCCCTTCTGCCCGGACTGCTTTTGCCAGGTCGCCGATCACGTCGCGGCGCGGGCCCATCTTGGCGGCAGTCCAGTCGCTGAGGCCGCTGTCATACATCGCGAAACCGTCGTGATGCTCGGCCACCGGAACCACGTATTTCGCGCCCGCTTCCTTGAATAGCCTTGCCCATGCCGCAGGGTCAAAGTGTTCGGCCTTGAACATCGGAACAAAGTGTTTGTAGCCAAACTTGTCCTGCGGGCCGTAGGTGGAGATATGGTGCTGATATTCCTCGGAACCCTCGCGATACATGTCGCGCGGATACCACTCACTGCCGAAGGCCGGGACGGAATAAACGCCCCAGTGAATGAAGATTCCGAACTTGGCGTCCTTGTACCACTCCGGAGCTTCGTATTTCTGTAGCGATTCCCAATCGGGACGGAACGGGCCCTGGCGACCCAGCCGGTCAACCTCCTTAAGCAAGGCGGAGCGCGGAGCGTCGTACTTCGCACTGGCCTTCTGCCATGTCTGGTCGATCGCGGCGGGATCGTCCGATGCGGTCGGGGCTGTGGGTGAGGCGGGGGTCTGGGAGTGCATTGTGAAGGGCAACGCGGCGAAGGCTCCAAGGGTCAAGCCACATACTGCGAGTCGACGCATTGCTGCGAGGGAAGGGAGAGACATGTGATATTTTTTCCTCGTGGTTTAGAGGTATTACGATACAGTAATCGATAACTACTGTAAATGAAGCTTCGGCGCAGGTGACGTCAAGCTGCTTGTGTAAATAGGTTGAGGGTGCGGGTTTTCCATTCCAGGTTGAATCTCTGGAAGATGGAGTAGATGATGCGATCGACGCTTTCGACGTTGACAAAGCAAAC
>JACXTT010014192.1_pt1 | contig 10447 bp, 11 predicted proteins | sample 9270951 | NCBI WGS metagenome assembly JACXTT01 (sample SAMN15532306, study PRJNA645909) | rock metagenome | isolation source: weathered quartz diorite | place: Puerto Rico | collected 2017-06-21
GAAAGAGTCCGTCACACTCACGCGCCGCCTGGCGCAGACCGACCGCGTCCTGATGATCCACGGCTCGATCTCGAGCTCGAGCGCCGGCGTGATGTACCCCTTGTCGGCGAGCCTCAAGCTGGTGATCGTCTCGCCGACCGCCGCCGCGCCCGGGCTCACCGACAAGTTCCGGCCGTGGGCCTACACGATGAATCCCGGTGCTGCCCGCGCGCTCGGCACCGGGCTGGCGGCCCTCCGCAAGCATCATCCGGAGGTGAAGAAGGCCGCGGTGCTCTACAACCAGGCCGACGCCATCTCGAAGGCGGAGGCGACGGTGGTCATGCCGCCGACGTTCCAGCAGGCCAACGTCGAGCTCCTCGACACGATCACCTTCCAGACGGGCGACCTCGACTTCAGCGCCCAGGTGACGCGGGCGCTCGCCAGGCAGCCGGACATGCTCTTCCTCGGCTCGGCATCGCGCGAGGCGGCGCTGGTCGCCAAGGAAGCCCGCAAGCAAGGTTTCAAGGGCCCGATCCAGGGCGGCGTGGCCACCGCGACGCCCGATCTGGTGACGCTCGGCGGCGACTCGGTCGAGGGCTGGTACACGACGACGTACGCCTGGAACGAACGCCCCATCCCACGGATGCAGACGTTCGTGAAGAAGTTTCTGGAGCGCTCCGGCGGCAAGCGCCCCAACTCGTCCGGCCCCGCCATGTACGACCAGCTCTTCATCGCCAAGACGTGCATCGAGGGGTCGGGCGTGACGAACAAGCCGGACGATCTCGAGAGCGATCGGGACAAGCTCGCCAGGTGCTGGGCCGGGCTCAAGGGCTATGACGGCGCCATCGGCGCGATCACGATGAACGAGCTGGGCGTGAACGTCGGGCAGATCTGGGCGCTCACGGTCAAAAAGGGCGTCTTCACGCTCTCCGAGTAGCCGCCGGTGACCGCCTCCGCGCTGCCGATCCTTCCCACCTCCGTCGTCGGCAGCTACGCGATCCCGTCGTGGCTCTGGGCCGCGTGGGAGAAGATCGAGGCCGGCGGCTTCGGCGCGATGGACGTCGTGGAGACCGAGAACGACGCGGTCGCCACCGCCGTGCGGGATCAGGAGCGGGCCGGCGTCGACCTGATCTCCGACGGCGAGATGCGGCGCCAGGGATTCATCGTCTCGATCTTCAAGTACTTCCACGGACTCGAGCCGCTCGAGCCGCGGCGCAAGGTCGGCGTGCTCTCGTACGACGGCCACGTGTTCTACGAGCCGGTCGAGCGCATCTCGGCGCCCGCCGGGCTCGGCACGCTCAAGGAGCTCGACTACCTGCGCCAGGCGACGACGCGCCCGTTCAAGATCACCTTGCCCGGGCCGCTGACCCTGGCGACCCAGATCACGAAGGGCGGACCCTATCGCGACCGCGTCGAGATCGCGGCGGACCTGGGGACGCTCATCAACCGCGAGCTTCGCGCCCTCGCCGCGGGCGGCGCGGAGTACCTCCAGCTCGACGACGTCTACCAGAGCTTCATCATGGATCCCAAGCGCCTGGTCGAGCTCTACGACCGCTGCTTCGAGGGCGTGGCCGCGAAGCGGCGGTTCTGGCACGTCTGCTTCGGGACGCTCGAAGGGTTCGGCTTCGGCGAGCGGACGTACCGGCCGCTGTTCCCGACGATCGCGGGCGCCACGGCCGATCAGCTCGTCTTCGAATTCGCCAACCGCGAGATGGCCGAGTGCGACCTGTGGCGCGAATTCGACTGCGGAAAGGAGCTCGGCGCGGGCGTGCTGGATCTCAAAAACTTCTACGTCGAGAGCCCGGAGCTGGTCGCGCGCCGTATCCGCCGGATCCTCGAGAGCGTGCCGGCCGAGAAGCTGTGGATCAACCCGGACTGCGGCCTCGCGCGGCTGCCACGCCACCTGGCGTTTGCCAAGCTCCAGGCCCTTGTCGCCGGCACGCACTTAGTCCGCGCCGAGCTCTGATGCACCTCTACAAGCCCGCGGTCGAGGCCCAGAAGTTCTGGAACCCCTACACGCAGACCATGCCCCGGGCCGAGCTCGATCGGCTCCATCTCAGGAAGCTCCAGACCGCGATCGAGTACGCGTACGCGAGGAGCCCGATGTACCGAAAGCTCCTCGATCGCCACCGGGTCAAGCCCGAGCAGATCCGCACGATGGACGATTTCGTCAAGCGGCTGCCGTTCATCGACAAGAAGGAGATCCTCGACGCCCAGGCGGTGCGCCCGCCGTTCGGCGACGCGCTGGCCATCCCGGAGGATTTCTTCCACCAGCGCTTCGCCACCTCCGGCTCGACCGGCGCCCCGCTGCACATCCCGCTCACGTATCACTCGGCCGAGCTGTGGGGCGAGTCGTGGGTCTACCTCTACTGGGCGGCCGGGCTGCGCGCGCGCGACACGTTCTACTTCCCGTTCAACTGGGGGATCTTCGCCGCGTTCTGGTCGGCGTACATGGGCGCGCGCCGCCTCGGGGCCACCGTCGTCTCGGGCGGCGGCCTCGACAGCAAGGCGCGGCTGCGCCAGATCGAGCAGTACCGCCCGGAGGTCATGCTGGCGACGCCGACCTACGCGCTCTATCTCGGCGAGACGGCGCGCGAGATGGGCGTCGATCTCGCGAAGACGTCGATCTCGACCATGATCGTCTCCGGCGAGCCCGGCGGGAGCATTCCGGCGACGCGCCACGCGATCGAGGCCTTGTGGGGCGCCCGGTGCTACGAGCTCTACGGGATCGCCGAGATCGGCCCGACCAACCCGGGCTGCCCGCTGCAGGAGGGCGTTCACCTCTGCGAGGACTGGTATCACGCTCTCGTGGTCGACGAATCCGGCAACCCCGTGCCGGACGGCGAGGTCGGCGAGCACATCGTGACGAGCTACATCCAGGACGGCCAGCCGCTGATCAAGTACCGCACGCACGACCTGGTCCGGCGGACGTCGGGCCCGTGCGGCTGCGGCACGACCTGGATGTACTATCCCGGGGGCGTGCTCGGGCGCACCGACCACATGATCATCGTCAAGGGCGTCAACGTGTACCCGGCGGCCGTCGAGGCGCTGCTGCACCGCGTGGCCGGCCTGTCCGAGCACTACGAAGTCCACGTCGACCGCGATTCGACGAACGACTTCGTGACCGTCCGGGCCGAGGCGCGGGCCGACATCGCCGCCGCTCGTTATATGGAAATCGGGCGCGACGCCGCGGGCGTGTTCAAGTCGGTGATCGGCGTGTCGATCGACGTCACGGTGCAGGCGCCCGGCAGCCTGCCGCGCTACGAGCTCAAGGCCAAGCGCTTCTTCGATCACCGACCGCCGGGCCACCGCTGGCAGCTCGCGGGCCGGAGCGACGCGTGACGCGCGAGGAGACGCTCGAGCGCCTCCGCGAGCTGCAGGCGCGCGTGCAGGAGCTCCGGCAGGGGAGCGATAATCCGGCGATCGAGCGCACGATGCAGCTCCTCGACCTCTACTGCCACATGGCCCGCTGGGAGCTCGGCGACGTGCAGGCGATGAACGCGGAGGCGGAGACGCGATGATCGACTGGGCGGCGCTGGGCGACGAGACGGTCGATCTCCTGCGGCGCTACCTGATGATCGACACGACGAACCCGCCCGGCAACGAGATCGCCGGCGTCCGGTTCCTCGCCGAGGTCCTGGCCCGCGACGGGATCGAGACCGAGACGATCGAGGCGGCACCCGGCCGGGCCAGCCTCCGCGCGCGGCTCGCGGGGGACGGCTCGCTCGGCGGAATCGTCCTGCACCATCACATAGACGTCGTCTACGCCGACCGGCGTTACTGGACCGTCGATCCCTTCGGCGGCGTGATCGCCGACGGCTATCTCTACGGCCGCGGCGCGATCGACATGAAGTCGACGGGCATCCTGCACCTGGCCGCGATGCTGGCGCTCAAGCGCGCTCGTGTCCCGCTCAAGCGCGACCTGGTGTTCCTGGCCACCGCCGACGAGGAGGCCGGCAGCGAGTTCGGCGCCGGGTTCATCGCCGATCGGCGGCGCGACTGGCTGGCGGGGGCGGAGTACGCGATCTCCGAGCTGGCCGCGGTCCAGACGCACCCGAAGCTCAAGGCCCCGCTCGGGGCCATCGTCATCTCCGAGAAGACCGGGCTCGCCCTGGTCCTGAAGGCGCGCGGCGAGCCCGGCCACGGCTCCATGCCGTGGCCCGACACGGCGCCCAACCGGCTCGTGCGCGCGCTGAACCGGCTCCTGGAAGCCGAGCGGCCGACGCGGGTGCTCCCGGAGGTGCAGGAGTTCTTCTCGCGCGTCGCCTCGCTGATGTCCCCCGAGGACAGCGCCGGGTACGAGAACCTCGCACGGAGCCTGGGCGATGCGCAGTTCCGCGCGCGGTTCTTCGCCAATCGCCAGTTCGGGGCGATGGTCCGCACGACCTTCGCGGTGACCATGCTGCGCGGGAGCGAGAAGAGCAACGTCATTCCCCCCGAGGCGACGGCCTATCTGGATTGCCGCATGCTGGCGGGCGACGAGCCCGCGGAGATCGTGGCCTGGGTCCGCGCGGTGATCGCCGACGAGCACGTGGAGGTGTCGATCGCGCGGGAGCCCAAGATCCCGAACCTCTCGCCGCCGGACACCGAGCTCTACAAGGCCATGGCCGACGCGCTGCAACGGCGGGCGCCGGGTGTCGTGGTGGCGCCGATGATCCTGGTCGCGTTCACCGACAACTGGGTGTTCCGGAGCTGCGGCCTGCACGGCTACGGGTTCAGCCCGTTCGTCATCGACGAGGCCGAGCTGCAGCGGATCCACGGCAACGACGAGCGCATCTCGCTCGAGAACCTGCGCGAGGGCGTGCGCGTGTACACCGAGATGCTGAGGGACGTCGCGGGCGTATAGCGTCCCGGGAGACAACCATGGACCGACCGATCAAGTGGAAGAACGGGGCGCGCTGCGCGGTGGCCCTCTCGTTCGACGTGGACGGCGAGAGCCCGTGGATCCATCGCGACGCCGCGCTCGCCGAGCGCCCGCTGCACATGGGCATGGGCGGCTACGGCCCCAAGACGGGGATGCCGCGCATCATGCGCGTGCTCGACCGCTGCGACGTGAAGGTGTGCTTCTTCATCCCGAGCTGGATCGTCGAGCGCTACCCGGACATGGCGAAGGAGGCGCTGCGCCGCGGCCACGAGATCGGTCACCACGGCCACCTGCACGAGAAGCCCTTCTTCCTCTCGGGCCGCGAGGAGGAGGAAGCCCTGCTCGTGAAGAGCCTCGACATCTTCCAGAGCGTGCTCGGCATCCGCCCGCGCGGCTCGCGCGCGCCGTCGTGCGATCCGAGCAAGCACACGATGGAGCTGCTCAGGAAGCACGGCTTCGTGTACCACAGCAACCTGATGGATACCGATCTGCCGTACTGCCACAAGACGCCCTACGGCGAGCTGGTCGAGCTGCCCACCTCGTGGGTCAACAACGACTGGGTGTACTTCGGGTTCAGCGCGGTGCCGCCGGTCGGCAACGGGATCTGGAGCCAGGAGGACGTCTTCGACATCTGGAAGGAAGAGTTCGAGGGCGCGTACGAGGAGGGCGGCTTCTTCAACCTGATGGGCCATCCTCAGGTGATCGGCCGCCCGTCGCGCATGCGGATGGTCGAGCGGCTCCTGCAGCACATCCTGGCCAAGAAGGACGTCTGGATCGCTCCGCCCATCGAGGTCGCGGAGCACTACCTGAGCCAGCGCTAGTGGGGAATGCGGGCCCCGCGTTCCGCGAGCCGAGCCCGCTCGAGCGCGTCTTCAACCGAGCCTTCGGCGCGCTCGTCGGCCTGGGCGTCGCGCCGCGCGACTACTACCTGCTGCAGGTGAGGGGCCGGAAGTCGGGCCGCGTCTACGCGACGCCGGTGAGCCTTGTGTCGCTCCACGGCGTCCTGTTCCTCGTGGCGCCTCGGGGACGCACCCAGTGGGTGCGCAACGCGGAGGTCTCGAACGAGGTCGTCCTCAAGCGAGGTTTACGTCACCGGCGCTTCCGACTTCGCGCCCTCGCGGACGCCGACAAGCCTCCGGTGCTTTCCACCTATCTCGATCGGTACCGGTCGATCGTTCAGCGCTATTTCCCGCTGCCGGCCGGGGCTCCCACGCACGCCTTCGCGGCGATCGCCGAGCGCTATCCAGTGTTCGAGCTCCAGCCGGCCGATAGAGCGGAGGAGGGCCGGTGGGAGGAGCGCCGCTGAAGGCGAGCACGAGCGGTCTGTCGATCCGCCGCGGCACGCGACGCGACGTGCCGGTGATCCTCCGGCTGATCCGCGGGCTCGCCGAGTACGAGCGGCTGGGCCACGAGGCCGTCGCGACCGCGGGCCAGATCCGGCGCCACGGCTTCGGGCGGCGGCGCTACTTCGAGACGATCATTTGCCGTCGAGGCCGCGAGCCGATCGGCTTCGCGCTCTACTTCTTCACCTACTCGACGTTCCTGGGACGCCCGACGCTCTACCTGGAGGATCTGTTCGTGCTGCCCAAAGAGCGCGGCCACGGCGCCGGACGTGCGCTCCTGGGGGAGCTGGCGCGGATCGCCCGGGGACGCGGCTGCGGACGGATGGAGTGGGCGGTGCTCGACTGGAATGCGCCGAGTATTCGGTTCTACAAGAAGCTCGGCGCGAAGCTCAGAAAAGAATGGATCTTGACGAGGCTCACCGGAGCATCCCTCAGCCGCCTCGCGCATGGAAAGACACCGAGAAGCTCATAGTCCAGAACTTCCTTGTCTTGGCCATGATGATGGCCGCCGGGTCGCGCTCATTGCCGGCGGGCTTCATTCTGGAGCGCCCTGAAGACGCGATCGGCGGCATCGCTGGCCGCTTGGAACGAAGCCTTGTCCTCTTCAGTGACGGGCGGCGTGACTCGATCGGACTCGATCTTGAGCCGTTCGGCGGCCTGCTCCCGCCGAGCGTTCGCCTCCTTGGCGGCTTTCCTGGCGAGGAAATTCGCCTGCTCTTGAATGGTGCCGTCCGCGTTGAACGTGCAGAACGCAGGACGGGAGAGAATGGTTGAACCGGCCAGACCTGTGCCAACGTCGACGCGCACGCGCCAGACTCTGTCTTTGCCGACCTCGGCCCAAGCGTTGGCAGTCATCACGGCGCCGTGGCCGTATTCCAGCGTCTCATCGGCTTGGACGAACTCAGCGCATGCCTTGATGAGCGCTGCACGCGCCGGGGCTTCCCGGTCATACTTCCACGCAGGGTAGGCGACAAACACGCCGTATCCGATGCCGGCCGTGGCCGCGAGACCGGTGACGATCGCTGCGACGATGATGATGTAGCTCTTCACTTGCACGACCTCCACATTCCAACTTCCCATACTTCCCCGCAATTTCCGAACTCGGCTCTTCACGATTGGGCGCCTCCGGCTCATGCTTGCTGATCGAGAAAGACCCTGATGAATATTTCGGTAGATCGGTGGCGCTCGACTGGAACACGCCGAGCAGTTGCATCGGCGCCATGTATAGCCGGACCGCTCCGGAGCGTTCGCTCAGCCGGCGGGCGCGTCTGCGGGCGGCGACCACGGCGGCGCGCTGAGCCGTCGCTTTCCGTCGGCGGCGAGCCTGACCGTCGGGTCGGCCGGGTCGAGCTGCCGGTCCCAGAGCTTGCAGGTCACCTGCTTGTGGCGCTGGTCGAGCCCCTCGCAGTAGTTCGTGAACTCGCAGCGACGCACCGCGCCGCCGTAGCCGAGCCGGATCTTCCTGAACCAGTCGGGGTCGGCGAGGGTCTGCCGCGCCGCGGCCACGCAGTCGGCCTCGCCCGTTTCCAGGATGCGCTCGGCCTGCTCGAACGTCGTGATGCCGCCGCTGGTGACCACCGGGGTCGAGCGGCCGGCGGCATGGATCGCGGCCCGGATCGCCGCCGCGAGCGGGACGTTGCGGCCGAACGGGCCGCGCTCGTCCGACAGCACCGTCGGCATGCACTCGTGGCCCGACAGGCCGGTATACGGATAGACCGCCTCGCCGATCTTCGGCTGCTTGGCGTCCTCGAACCGCCCGCCCTTGGACACCGAGAGATAATCCACGCCAGCCTCGGCGAAGCGCGCGCCGAACCAGATCGCGTCCTCGAGGTCGCTGCCGCCGTCCACGACGTCGTGCCCGAGGTACCGGATGCCGACGGCATAGTCCTCGCCCACGCGCGCCCGCACGGCCGCAAGCACCTCGAGCGGCAGCCGGACCCGGTTCTCGCGCGAGCCGCCGTAGCCGTCCGGCCTCGCGTTCAGGCGCGAGAGGAACGACGCCATCGTGTAGGCGTGGGCGTAGTGCAGCTCGACGCCGTCGAAGCCCGCCTCGCGCGCGCGCCGCGCCGCCTCGGCGAAGAGCGGCGGCAGCACCCGGGGCAGCTCGCGGATGTGGGGCAGCTGCATGTCCCAGACGCGCTCGCGGTAGCCGAAGTCGAGCGCCTCGAGCTCGCGGTCGGTCAGGACGGTCTCGAGGGCCACGCGGTCGGCCGCCAGGAGGTAGTCGCGCACCTCGTCCTCCTCGGCCTCGCGCCACCGCGGGTCGTCGAGCCAGAAGGCGATCTGCGCGCGCAGCGAGTCGGTGATCTCGAGATAGCGGCCGAAGAAGCGCGCGGGCTCGGGCCGGCGCCGGACCGCCAGGAAGTCGAGGACCTGGATGAAGAGCCGCGTCCGGCCGCGGCTCCGCTCGCGGACCGTGTCGACGAGGGTGCGAAGCCCCGGGATGAACCGGTCGTCGCCGATACGGAGCAGGGGACCGCTCGCGATGTCGCGGATGCCGGTCGCCTCGACCACGAGGACGCCGGGCTGACCCTCGGCGAACCGGGCGTACCACTCGAGGACCTCCGGCGTCACGAGGCCGTCGGCGGTCGCGCGCCACGGCACCATCGCCGGCACCCACGTCCGCTCGGCGGCGGTCAGCGACCGTCCGATCCGGATCGGCGAGAACCAGCGGGCGCGGGCGGCGTCCTCGCGGGTGGGCCAGCGCGCCGGCGGGAGCGGGTGACGAACGCGATGGGCCTGAGCGTCCAGTTTGTTTAAACCTCGATGATCCAAATATAGCCTATTTCGACCTCGCGGCCGCCCGCGACGACGCGCTGGCGCGCAGCCGGTCGAGGAGCCGGCGGAGCACGCGCAGGTCCCGGGCCGGGACGTCGGCCAGCAGTGCTGCGAGGGCGCGGTGGTGACGGCCCTGGGCCCGGCGGACCAGCCGGCGGCCCTTCGCGGTCAGGGTGAGGCGGAAGGCGCGGCGGTCCCGCGGGTGGACGGCGCGCCGGACGAGCCCCTCGACGTGGAGCCGGTCGACGATGCCCGTGAGGTTGCCGGCGGTCACCAGGAGCCGGCGCGACAGCTCCACGAACGTCAGCCCGTCGCGCTCGCGCTCGAGCTGGCTCAGGACGTCGAACTGCGGGAAGGTGCAGTGCGAGGCGACCGCGCGGCGCAGCTCGCGCTCGATCAGCGCGTAGCCGTGGAGCAGCCGGAGCCAGGTGCTGACCGCCAGGTGGCGATCGGCGCGCCGCCTCACTCGGCCAGGCAGGCGAAGCCGTCGATCTCGATCATGCACCCCTCGGAGGCGTCGTAGAGGTCGCGGACGCCGACCAGGGTCATCGCCGGATAGTGCTTGCCGAAGTATTCGCGGTAGACGACGCCGATCGGCTTGCCCTGGCGCTTGAACTCGGGGGTGTCGAGGACGTAGATCGTCAGCTTCACGACGTCCGTCAGCCGCCCGCCGCCGGCGGCGACGAGCGTCTTCAAGTTCTCGCACACCTGACGGAACTGCGCGACCAGGTCGCCCTCGCCGACGACCTTGCCGTCGCGGTCCTTGGCGACCTGGCCGGACAGGAACAGGGTGCGGCCGCCGCGCGTCTGGGCGGCGTGGGAGAAGCCGACCGGCTTCATCAGCTCCGGCGGGTTGAGGAATTCGATCTCGCGCGCCATCGGAATCTCCTTCTAGGCGGTGCCGTCGAGCACGATCGCTTCGCCGTTGGTCGCGTCGTCGCGCACGAGCTTGGCCGCCACCGCCGCGACCTCGACCGGCTCGATGAGCCGGCCCCCGGGGTTGAGGCGGGCCATCGCCGCCACCGCCTCCTCGAACGATTTGCCGGTGCGCGCGGCGATGTTGCGCGCGCCGTCCCACACGATGTCGGTCGCCGCGAACCCGGGGCAGATGGCGTTCACGGTCACGCCCCGGCCGGCGACCTCGGCCGCGAGCGCGCGCGTGAGACCGATCAGCGCGTGCTTGGACGCCGTGTACGCCGTCACGTACGGCGCGCCGACGAGCCCGGCGAGCGAGGCGATGTTGATCACGCGGCCCCAGCGCCGCTCGAGCATCGCCGGCAGGACGGCGCGCGCGACGAGGAAGGGGCCGGTCGCGTTCACGCGCAGGTGGCGCTCCCAGAGGGCCGCGTCGGTCTTCGCGAACGGGGCGGACTCGGCGATGCCCGCGTTGTTGACGAGGATGTCGACCGGGCCCAGGCTCGCCGCGACCGCGGCGACTCCGCGCGCGACCGCGCCCTCGTCGGTGACGTCCAGCACGAGCGGG
>JACXTT010014193.1_pt1 | contig 10447 bp, 11 predicted proteins | sample 9270951 | NCBI WGS metagenome assembly JACXTT01 (sample SAMN15532306, study PRJNA645909) | rock metagenome | isolation source: weathered quartz diorite | place: Puerto Rico | collected 2017-06-21
TCGTTGCAGTCGTTGAGAAGGCAACAACCGACAGGAGCTCCACGATGACCGGTTCCGAAAAGGCCTACAGCGCTCCGAAGCTGGAGTCGCTCAGCCTGCGGGCCACCAGTGACATCGACATCGGACTCGGGATTCACATCCCGTTCCCGACGCTCGGTAGCTGACGGCTCAACGCCCTATCAAATCGGGTGCCTCCGGGTACCCCCTAGAGGCCACCTGAATGAGACTTGCTCCCATGATGGGTGGTTTTGCCCGTACCGGGCTCAGGGATCAGGTTCGCCTCGCGGCGGCCTGGTCCCTGCTTGGTTTCTCCCGCCTGCTGATCGTGCTGCTCCCGTTCACCGTGGTGCGTCGCCTGCTCGGCGAGAACAGGTCGACGGCCGAGCCCCGGACCCCCGTCGAGCTCGACGAGACGCAGCGCCTGCGCGCTGCTCAGATCGGTCGGGTCGTCACGGTGGCGGCCGCGCACGCACCCTGGCGCGCCGACTGCTATCCGCAGGCGCTCACGGCGCGCACGTTCCTCGCCGCCCGACGAATCCCGCACGTGGTCTCCTTCGGCGTACGCCGTGACGGCGACGCGCTGGTCGCGCACGCCTGGGTGCATGCCGGTGACATCGAGGTGACCGGTGGCAGCGGTGCCGACTACACCGAGGTCGGCACCTTCTCCTGGTCGCCGCGGAGCAAGTCGTGACGCGGCGATGACGACCTACTCCTGCTACGGCCTGGTGATCAGCAGCGAGATCGAGCTGCCCGACCTCGGCGACCCGATCGCCGATGCCACCCCGGACGTCGTGATCAGGTTCGGACCGCTCGCCCCACCGCCTGCCGGCACGGACCCGCTGCCGTACGGACTCTGGCGCGCCGCGACGTCGTGCGGTGTGGACGTCCCGGACGTCGCCCGCTATGAGGCACGCGAGGGCCGCGAGGTCACCATCGACCCGGTAGAGGACGCGGACCCGAGAGCAGTGCGGCTCTTCCTCCTCGGCACCGTGATGGGCGCGGTGATGATGCAGCGCAATCACCTGGTCCTGCACGGCAACGCCATCCGGATCGGCGAGGCGTGTGCCGTCGTCCTCGGACACTCGGGCGCCGGCAAGTCCACGCTGGCGGCCGAGTTCGACCGCCGCGGTTACGACGTCTTCTCCGACGACGTCGTCCCGGTCGATGCCTCCGGGCGCGCCATCCCGGGCTACCCGAGGATCAAGCTCTGGGACGACGCGCTCGAACGTCTCGGCGTCGCGACCGACGGCCTCGAGCGGATCAACGACGAGCACGAGAAGTACCAGCTCCCGTTGCGACGAGCCGACCTCGGGCCGCTGCCCCTGCGCTGGATCTACATCCTCGAGCGGCATGCCGGGTCCGAGACGCTCACCGTCCCGGTCCACGGCGCCGCCACCTTCGGGCTCCTGCACGAGCACACCTACCGCAACGAGCTGGTGCACGGACCCGAGGCCGTCGCCGCCCACCTGCGGCAGTGCGCCGACCTGGTCGCGTCGGCCCGCATCGTCCGGGTGTGTCGGCCCGTGGACACGATGACGGTGACGACGACCGCCGATACGATCCTCGCGGACATCTCGAACAACCTGCCGCAGGAGTGTGCATGACCAGCAGCAATCCCGACGCCACCTACGTCAGGCGACCGGAGCTGCACGCCGTCGAGATGGACGGCGAGCTGGTGATGATGGGCCAGGAGCAGGGCGAGTACTACGGCCTGCGCGACGTGGCCGCCACGATCTGGCACGCGCTGGCCGAGCCGCGCACCCTCGATGAGCTGGTGGCGCTGGTGTGCGAGGAGTACGCCGTCTCGGCCGAGGACTGTCGCCCCGACATCGTCGCGTTCCTCGACGACCTGCTCGGTCGGAAGCTGGTCAGCGCCGCCTAGCTGCGCGCACGTCGCCAGGTTTCGAGGCTCTTCCGCTCGTTCCTCGCTTCAGAGCACCTCAACCACCGCAGCGAGGACATCCATGGCCTCGTGCAGCAGGGCGTCCGGAGCCACCAGCGGCGGCAGGAAGCGCAGGATGTTGCCGTAGGTCCCACACGTCAGCGTCAGCACACCGGCCTGGTGGCATCCCGCGCTGAGCCGGGCCGCGGTCGCCGCGTCGGGCTTGGTGGTCCCCGGCTCGACGATCTCGATCGCGATCATCGCGCCGCGCCCGCGGACCTCCCCGATCGCGGGGAAGGTCGCCGCGAAGTCGGTCAGGCGCTTGGTGAGCAGCTCCTCGATCTCCAGTGCACGCGCGTTCAGGTTCTCCTCGCGCATCGTGGCGATCGCACCGAGGGCCGCTGCGCAGGCGACCGGGTTGCCGCCGTACGTGCCACCGAGGCCCCCGGGATGGACGGAGTCCATCATCTCGGCGCGACCGACCACGGCCGCCAAGGGAAGTCCCCCAGCGACTCCCTTGGCGACCGTGACCAGGTCCGGAACGACGTCCTCGTGCTCGCTGGCGAACCAGGCGCCGGTGCGGCACATGCCGGACTGGATCTCGTCGGCGACGAAGACGATCCCGTTGGCGGCGGCGTACTCGGCGATCGCAGCGAGATAGCCCGGCGCCGGCACGATGAAGCCGCCCTCGCCGAGGATCGGCTCGATCACGATGCACGCGACGTTGCCGGGTCCGACCTGCTTCTCGATGACCTCGATGGTGCGCTCGGCGGCCTCGGGCCCGCTCAGCCCGTCGCGGAAGGGGTAGGAGACGGGCGCGCGGTAGACCTCGTTCGCGAACGGCCCGAAACCCTCCTTGTAGGGCATGTTCTTGGCGGTCATCGCCATCGTCAGGTTGGTGCGGCCGTGGTAGGCGTGGTCGACCACGACGACGGCCGTGCGACCGGTGTGCACGCGGGCGACCTTGACCGCGTTCTCCACCGCCTCGGCGCCTGAGTTGAAGAGGGCCGCCTTCTTGGCGTGGGCGCCCGGCGTCAGCTCGGCCATCTGCTCGCAGACCTCCACGTAGCCGTCGTAAGGGGCGACCATGAAGCAGGTGTGGGTGAACGCTGCGACCTGGTCGGTCACCCGCGACACGACCTGCGGAGCAGCATTGCCGACCGAGGTGACCGCAATCCCGGAGGCGAGGTCGATCAGCGAGTTGCCGTCGACGTCGACGATCACGCCACCGCCCGCGGCGGCCACGTAGACCGGCAGCACGCTGCTCACGCCAGACGCAACAGCAGCGGTGCGTCGCTCCTGCAGTGCGCGTGACTTGGGTCCCGGGATCTCGGTGACCAGCCGGCGTTCCTGCGGCAGGCCCGGTCCCCCGCTCATGCGGACACCTCCATCTGACCCCACGGCGACCCGTAGGCCGTCAGCAGGTCGAGGAACGGTACGGCGTCGAAAGCCTCAGGTCCCAGCACCCCGGCGCCCGACCAGACGCCAGTGGCGAGTAGCTCGAGCGCGACGACCGGGTTGATCGCGGTCTGCCAGACCACGCACTGGTGGCCGTACTCGGCCATCACCTCTTCGTTGTCGACCACGTGGTAGAGGTACGTCGACCGAGGTTCGCCGTCCTTGCCCTTGCCGGTCACCCAGAGCCCGGCGCAGGTCTTGCCCTTCATCCGGGGCCCGACGGTCGCCGGGTCCGGAAGCACAGCGGCGACGACGTCGCGAGGACTGACCTCGACGCCCTTCACCCGCACCTTGTCGGTCTTATCGAGACCCAGGGTGTTGAGCACCTTGAGGATGTTGATGAACTCGTCGCCGAGGCCGTACTTGAAGGTGGCGCGCTTGCAGTCGATCCAGCGCGGCATCAGCAGCACTTCCTCGTGCTCGACGTTCACGCACTCGACCGGCCCGATCCCCTCGGGGAAGTCGAAGACCTCAGGCTCGCTGAAGGGTGGCGTGGTGAACCAGTCGCCCTTGCCGGTGCCGTCGCCGGCCCAGATCACCGGCGGGTTCAGGCACTCCTCGATCGTGGTCCACATCGAGAACGAGGGCGCGAAGATCTCGTTGCCCTCGTCGTCGGTGACGACCAGGTTCGCCCCGTCGCGGGTGCCGAGCTCGTCGATCTCGGAGAACAGGTGGTCGGAGGCGTAGCGGGCGAAGACGTCCGAGAGTCCGGGCTCGACCCCGATGCCGACCAGCGCCAGGCGCCCGGCACTCTCCCAGTCCCCCGCGACCGCGAACTGCTCGTCGCCGAGCTTCACGCCCGTCTTCGCGTAGGGCTCGTCGGGATGCCTGACCGACAGCGACATCGCCATGTCGAGGTAGTCGGCTCCGGCCGCGAACGCGCCGTTGAAGATCGGCATGTTGAAGATGGGGTCGACCGCGTTCATCACGTGGGTGATGCCGTGCTCGCGGCACAACGCCGTGACTGCATCGGCGCTGGACGCATCGATCTGTGCTGCGACGTACCGCTGGTCGGTGGCAGCCGCTGTCTGGGCGCGCTCCAGGGAGTAGTCGGCGACCACGATCTGCTCGAAGAAGTCGCGCCGGGCCGCGATCGCGGTGAACGCGCCGCCGACGCCACCGGCACCGATGAGAAGGATCTTCATGTCAGTCACTCCCCTATGTACGACATGACGTGCTTGATCCGGGTGTAGTCCTCGAGCCCGTACATCGAGAGGTCCTTGCCGTAGCCGGAGTGCTTGAAGCCGCCGTGCGGCATCTCGGAGACGAACGGGATGTGGGTGTTGATCCAGACCACCCCGAAGTCGAGGTGCTTGCTCATCCGCATCGCTCGGGCGTGGTCCTTGGTCCAGACGCTCGAGGAGAGCCCGTACTCGACACCGTTGGCCCAGCGCAGTGCTTCACCCTCGTCGCTGAACCTCTGCACGGTCATCACCGGGCCGAAGATCTCGGTCTGGATCTGCTCGTCGTCCTGGCGCAACCCGGAGAGCACGGTCGGCTCGTAGAAGTAGCCCGCCTCCCCCTTGCGCGTGCCGCCGGTCACGAGGTTCGCGTGGTCGGGAAGGCGGTCGACCATGCCGGAAACTCGGTCGAACTGACCCTGGTTGTTCAGCGGCCCGTAGTAGGTGTTCTCGTCGTCGGGCATCCCGGTCGGCATGCCCTGTGCGGCCTCGGAGAGTGCAGCCACGAACTCGTCGTGAACACCGGCGCCGACGAGCACGCGCGTGGCCGCCGTACAGTCCTGGCCGGCGTTGAACAGGCCTGCACCCGCGATGCCTTCGGCGGCCTTGGCGATGTCGGCGTCGTCGAAGACGATCACCGGCGCCTTGCCCCCGAGCTCGAGGTGCACCCGCTTCAGGTCGCTCGCCGCCGACGTCGCGACCTCCATGCCGGCGCGCACCGAGCCGGTGATCGCGACCATGGCCGGTGTCTTGTGCTCGACGAGCGCACGGCCGGTGTCGCGGTCACCGCAGACCACGTTGAGCACGCCCGGAGGCAGAAATTCCTGGGCCAGCTCGGCCAGCAGGGTGGAGCTGGCCGGTGTCGTGTCGCTCGGCTTGAGCACGATCGTGTTGCCACCTGCCAGTGCCGGCGCGATCTTCCAGATCATCATCAGCAAGGGGTAGTTCCACGGCGTCACCTGTCCGACGACACCGACCGGCTCGCGGCGGATCCAGGAGGTGTGGTCAGCCATGTACTCCCCGGCGGACTTGCCTTCGAGGACCCGCGCAGCGCCAGCGAAGAACCGGAAGTGGTCCGAGGCGTACGGCATCTCCTCGCTCAACGTCAGGTGCAGCGGCTTGCCGGTGTCCTTGCACTCGACGGCATTGAGCTCGTCGGTGCGCGCCTCGATCGCGTCGGCGATCTTGAGCAGCGCGGCGGCTCGGTCCTGCGGGGTCGTGTTGGCCCAGGACTCAAAGGCTGCCGCAGCTGCGCCGTACGCGCGATCGACGTCGACCGCTGACGACATCGGCGCCTGGGCGTAGACGGCACCCGTGGTCGGGTCGATGACGTCGTACGTCGCACCGTCCGCGGCGGGCACCGACTCACCGTTGATGACGTTCTTGAAGACCTGCTCAGACACGTGTCACTCCCTTGGTTTCGACCTGTCCCAGTCAATCCATCGCGGACAGGCTCGTCAAGCGTGAACAACGAAATCCGTCGCCCAGAATCGATTGGTAACACGAAAGCAACCTTGAAAACCGTGGTTCAGTACGGATTCACTTGCCCGAAGCAGATGTGCTTGGCAGACTGCTGAGCATGAGCGATGCAGCAGAAGAAGCCCGCCAGCAAGCCGCGCGCGACCACTTGTGGATGCACTTCACCCGGCACTCGTCGTACGAGACGGCTGAGATTCCGACGATCGTCCGCGGAGACGGTGCGTACATCTACGACAGCCACGACCGGCGCTACCTCGACGGACTCTCGGGCCTCTTCGTCGTCCAGGCCGGGCATGGCCGCAAGGAGCTCGCCGATGCGGCGGCCAAGCAGGCCGAGAAGCTCGCCTTCTTCCCGATCTGGTCCTACGCCCACCCCGGCGCCATCGATCTGGCCGAGCGCGTCGCCGGCTACGCCCCCGGCGACCTCAACCGGGTCTTCTTCACCACCGGCGGTGGTGAAGCGGTCGAGACCGCCTGGAAGCTGGCCAAGAACTACTACAAGCTCACCGGCAAGCCCGGCAAGCACAAGGTGATCAGCCGTGCGATCGCGTACCACGGCACCCCGCAGGGAGCCCTCTCGATCACCGGCCTCCCGGGGATGAAGGCGCCGTTCGAACCGCTGGTGCCGAGCACCTTCCGGGTGCCGAACACCAACCAGTACCGAGCGCCGATCCACGGGGACGACCCCGAAGCCTTCGGTCGCTGGTGTGCCGACCGGATCGCCGAGGCCATCGAGTTCGAGGGCGCCGACACGGTCGCTGCGGTCTTCCTCGAGCCGGTGCAGAACTCCGGCGGTTGCTTCCCGCCACCGCCGGGCTACTTCCAGCGGGTTCGCGAGATCTGCGACGAGTACGACGTCCTCCTGGTCTCCGACGAGGTCATCTGCGCGTTCGGGCGGCTGGGGCACATGTTCGGCGCCGAGCGCTACGGCTACCAGCCCGACATCATCACGTGCGCGAAGGGCCTGACCTCGGGCTACTCACCGCTCGGCGCGATGATCGCCACCGACCGCCTCTTCGAACCGTTCAAGTCCAGCGGCGAGACCTTCCTGCACGGCTACACCTTCGGCGGACACCCGGTCTCCACCGCGGTCGCCATGGCCAACCTCGACATCTTCGAGCGTGAGGGTCTCAACCAGAACGTGCTCGACAACGAGGACGCGTTCCGGGCCACCCTGGAGAAGCTGCTCGACCTGCCCCTGATCGGTGACGTCCGCGGCGACGGGTACTTCTACGGGATCGAGCTGGTCAAGGACAAGGCGACCAAAGAGACCTTCAACGATGCCGAGGCCGAGCGCCTGCTCCGCGGCTTCCTCTCCAAGGCCCTCTTCGAGGCCGGCATCTACTGCCGCGCCGACGACCGGGGCGACCCGGTCGTCCAGCTCGCTCCCCCGCTGATCTGCGACCAGACACACTTCGACGAGATGGAGCAGGCACTGCGGGGCGTCCTCAAGGAAGCCGAGAACCACCTCTGACCACGGGTTTCGACAAGCTCAACCAACTGTGGCCGGTGGGGTACGCACCGACCGGACCCCGGGTGATTGAGCCTGTCGAAATCCTCTGACGATCACCGAGTCGCGAGGGCCCGGGCCTGCCGCCGGTTGTTGAGCTCGTTGCCGAGGACGACCGTGATCGCGATCAGGAACATCACGGTGCCAACGACGTTGACCTGCATCGGGACGCCGCGTTGCGCGGCGCCGTACACGAACATCGGGAACGTCGTGGACTGGCCAGCGTTGAGGTTCGTGATGATGAAGTCGTCGAACGACAGCGAGAAGCTCAGGAGGGCGGCGCCCAGGATGCCCGGGAGCACCAGCGGGAACGTGATGCGCCAGAAGGTCTCGCTCTCGTTGGCGTAGAGGTCCATCGCCGCCTGTTCGAGGTTGTCGTCGAGTCCGCTCAGCCGTGCCTTGACGGTCACGACGACGAACGACAGGCAGAACATCACGTGCGCGATCAGGATGGTCACGAAGCCGAGGTGCCCGCCCTGACGCAGGGCGATGAAGAGGGCGAGCAACGAGGAACCCATCACGATCTCGGGCGACGCCATCGGCAGGAAGACCACTGTGTTGGCGAAGGAACGCCCGGCGAACTCGTGGCGCACCATGCCGAAGGCGGCCATCGTGCCGATGATCGTCGCGATGACCGTGGCAAGCAGGCCGATCCCCAAGCTGAGTCCGACCGAGTGGCACATCCCGGCGGGCTGGCAGGGGTGCATCCAGTTGTGCAGGCTGAAGTGCCGGAACGCGTAGACGTTCTTGGACTTGCCGGGGTCGTTGAAGCTCATCAGGACGACGACGGCGATCGGGACGAACATGTAGACGAGGACCAGAAGCCCCAGAGCGAGGACCAGGTGCTCCCGGATCCAGCGGCCGGTGCGCGCGAGCGGGCTCAAATCAGGTCCTCCGTCCCGGCCTTGCGGATGTAGACGAGCACCATCACGATGATCAGCCCCATCAGGATCACCGAGAGCGCCCCGGCCGCGGCGTAGTCCTGCGTCGTGGTGAAGAGGCTCTGGATCACGTTGCCGACCATCCGCTGACCGGGGCTTCCGAGCAGCTGGGCGTTGATGTAGTCACCGGCCGCCGGGATGAAGGTCAGCAGCGTGCCGGCCACTACCCCCGGAAGCGAGAGCGGCCAGGTCACCTTGAAGAACGTGGTGAACGGGTTCGCGTACAGATCGCTCGCGGCCTCGACCAACCGTCCGTCGATCTTCTCCAGACTCGCGTAGAGCGGCAGCACCATGAACGGCAGGAAGTTGTAGACGATCCCGGCGACGACCGCCAGCCAGGTGTTGAGCAACGTGCCGTTGTGCAGCAGGAAATCCAGGTGAAGGTTCTTCATCGAGCTCACCACGAATCCGTGGTCGGACAAGATCAGCTTCCACGACAGCGTGCGCAACAGGAAGCTGGTGAAGAACGGCGCGATCACGAGGACCAACAGCAGGTTGCGCCACCGTCCGCCCTTGAAGGCGATCGCGTAGGCCAGCACGTAGCCGATCACCAGACAGATCAACGTCGCGAGTCCGGCGTACCAGAGCGACCGGAAGAGCTCGGAGTGGTACAGCCTGATCGCGGTCCCGAAGTTGGCGAAGTGGAACGTCACCTTGTAGCCGGTGAGAACCGAGCCGTTCGGATCGAACAGGCTCGCCGAGACCAGCGAGTAGAACGGGATCACGAAGAACAGGGCGAGCCAGAGCGCGCCGGGCGCGAGCAGCAGGTAGCCGGTGTAGCGACCTCGACCGGGCCGGGCCATCAGTCCTCCTCGATCCCGGCGTTCACGTCCTGGCTGGCGTCGAGGAGGAACGCGTACTCGGGACGCCAGGACAGGTCGACCGGCTCGCCCTTGTTGAACAGGCGGCGTCGACCGGTGTTCTGCTCGAAGACCTGGAGCTCCTGGCCCCACGGCATCCGCACCATGTACTGCGTGCTCACGCCGACGAAGCTGACATCGGTAACGATGCCACCGTCGAGGTGGTTGCCCGGGGCGTCGATCTCCTCCCCGACCGCGGCGATCAACACCTTCTCGGGACGGATGCCGATCCAGCCGTCGGCGCCCGAGGTGTGCGCACGAGCGGTCGGGATCGACACCGTGACGCCGTACATGTCGACCTTGACGAAGTCGCCCTCGGGGCCGAGCACCTTGCCGGCGATCAGGTTGGACTGGCCGAGGAAGTTCGCCACGAACGTCGTCTTCGGATTCTCGTACAGGTCGTTCGGCGCACCCATCTGCTCGATCACGCCGGCGTTCATCACCGCGATCGTGTCGGCCATCGTCATGGCCTCCTCCTGGTCGTGGGTGACGTGGACGAAGGTGAGCCCGACCTCGGTCTGGATCCGCTTGAGCTCCAGCTGCATCGCGCGCCGGAGCTTGAGGTCCAGAGCACCCAGCGGCTCATCGAGCAGGAGTACGTCAGGCCGGTTGATCAGCGCCCGGGCCAGCGCCACGCGCTGCTGCTGCCCGCCCGAGAGCTGCGGCGGCTTCTTGCGCGCCTGGCTGGTGAGCTCGACCAGCTCGAGCATGTCCTTCACCTGCTGGTCGACCTGGGCTGCCTTGCGCCGACGCAGACCGAAGGCGACGTTCTCGTAGATGTCCAGGTGCGGGAAGAGCGCGTAGCTCTGGAACACCGTGTTGACCGGCCGCTGGTACGGTTTGGCATAGGTGATGTCCGTGTCGCCGATCCTGATGGTGCCCGACGTCGGCGTCTCCAGCCCGGCCACCATCCGCAGCGTGGTGGTCTTGCCGCAGCCCGAGGGACCGAGCAGGGCGAAGAACGAGCCGTGCGGGACCTCGAGGTCCAGTGACTTCACGGCGGTGAACGCCGCGAATTCCTTGGTCAGCTGGGACAGGTGCAGGCTGCGGGAGCCGTCAGACGCCTGTGACATTCGAGAACTGCCTTTCGTACTCGCGGGTCTGGTACTCCTTGAGCGCCATGAAGCGGTGGGTCT
>JACXTT010014194.1_pt1 | contig 10447 bp, 11 predicted proteins | sample 9270951 | NCBI WGS metagenome assembly JACXTT01 (sample SAMN15532306, study PRJNA645909) | rock metagenome | isolation source: weathered quartz diorite | place: Puerto Rico | collected 2017-06-21
GAATCGCCTCGGCGGACCATACAAGTATCTCTATTGGATGCTCATCCTCTGCAACATCATCGCGCCGCAGTTTCTCTGGAATCACAAGATTCGCACGAACGTGCTATGGCTCTTCTTCCTCTCGCTTGTCGTGAACATCGGCATGTGGCTCGAGCGCTTCGTGATCGTAGTAGTCAGCCTGCACCGCGACTTCATGCCCTCGGCCTGGGGCATGTACCGGCCGACGTTCTGGGACTGGAGCACGTTTATCGGCACAATTGGCCTGTTCGTCGCGCTGTTGTTCCTTTTCGTGCGCTTCTTGCCGGTGATTTCGATCGCGGAAATGCGCGAGCTCGTTGCCCACACGTCGGAGGAGCGGAAATGATCGAGCACCGCTCTCACGTCTACGGCATCATGGCCGAGTTCGATACGCCCGACCAGCTCATCCGGGCGGCCGAGCGCTCCCGCGCCGATGGCTACCGCTTCGTGAACGCCTACACCCCGTTCCCCGTCGAGGGTCTCGCCGAAGCGGTTGGCTTTCGTCGCTCGAACGTGCCGCTCATCACGCTGATCGGAGGACTGCTCGGAGGGCTTGGCGGCTTCTACATGCAGTACTGGATGTCGGCCGTCAGTTATCCGGTGAACATCGGCGGGCGCCCGCTCAACAGCTGGCCGGCGTTCATTCCGGTCACGTTTGAATTGACCGTGCTCGGCGCCGCGCTCTTCGCGGTTCTCGGTATGCTCGCGCTCAACAAGCTGCCGATGCCGCATCACCCGGTCTTCAACGTGCCGCGTTTCGCGCTGGCGTCGAAAGACCGCTTCTTCCTGTGTATCGAAGCGCGCGACCCAAAGTTCGACCGCGTCCGCACCGCGCAGTTCTTGGAAAGCCTTCAGGCGCACGACGTCACCGAGGTGGAAGATGTTTAGTCCCGCTCTCCACTTTCGGTCTGTGCTGGGACTTGCGGCGGTGGCCGTGTGCGTGGCCCTCGTAGCCGGTTGCCGGCAGGACATGGCGCGCCAGCCGAAGCAGCGCCCGCTCTCGCCAACGGATTTCTTCGAGGACGGCCGTTCCGAGCGCCCGCTGGTCGAGGGCACGGTCTATCGCGGCCAGCTCGAGGAAGAAGCACTCGCCGCTGCGAAAGATTCGGATGTGTTTCCGTTGCCAGTGACGCGGCAGCTTCTCGCGCGCGGCCGCGAGCGCTACGACATTTTCTGCAGCCCGTGCCACGGCTTGCAGGGCGATGGCAACGGCATGGTCGCCGTCCGCGGCTTCCGCCATCCGCCGTCGTATCACATTGACCGTTTGCGCCAAGCGCCCGTCGGGTATTTCTACGACGTGATCGCCAACGGATTCGGCGCGATGCCCGACTATGCCGCGCAGATTCCGCCGCGCGATGGCTGGGCCATTATCATCTACGTCCGCGCGCTTCAGTTGAGCCGCAACGCGCCGGCCTCCGAGCTGCCCGTGGACTTGCGCGAGCGTCTCAAGACGGGAGGCGCCGGGCGATGAACGGGCAAACCTACCTGGCGCCGCCGAGCGTCGGCCGCATCCAAGCGCGCGCGCTCCTCGTGGGCATCTTGGGGTTGGCGCTGTGCGCGTACGGCGCGTTCACGGACCCCCTGCAGTTCTTCCGTTCGTATCTGGTGGGCTACCTATTCGCGCTGGGCGCGGCGCTCGGCTGCCTCGGCATCGTCATGCTCCAGCACCTGACCGGTGGCCACTGGGCCGTGATGATTCGCCGGCCGCTCGAATCGGCCACGCGTACCCTGCCCCTCCTCGCCATTCTCTTTCTCCCGCTGGCGCTCGGCATCCGCCATTTGTACGTCTGGGCATCTTCCAATGGCTCTGGCCTCTCGGGATTTCAAAAGAGCTGGCTCACGACTTCGGGCTTCTACACGCGCGCCTTCGTCTACTTTGCCGTCTGGCTCGTCCTCATGGCCCTGCTCAATCGTTGGTCCGAGCAGCAGGATGAGAATTCCGACCGCTCGATCCGCCGCAAGCTGCAGCTTCTGAGCGGCCCCGGCATCGTGCTCTACGTCTTCACGATGACGCTGGCCTCGGTCGATTGGGTGATGTCGCTCAACCCGCGCTGGGCCTCGACAATTTTTGGCTTCCTCGTGATTGGCGGCCAGATCGTCTCGGCGATGTCGCTGATGATTGCCGTCGTCGTGCTGCTGGCCCGGAGCGAGCCGATGTCGAAGGTCCTTCAGCCTCGGCACCTGCACGACATGGGCAAACTGCTGTTTGCGTTCATCATGCTGTGGGCCTATTTCGAGTTCTCGCAGCTCCTGATCATCTGGGCCGGCAACCTGCCGGAAGAGATCGTCTTCTATACGAAACGGCTCCAGACGAGCTGGTTCGCCGTCAGTGTTCTTCTGCTGCTGTTCCACTTCGCGCTGCCGTTTTTCCTCCTGCTGGCGCGCGATGTCAAGCGCAGCGCTCGCGTACTGCCCAGGCTTGCCGTCTTCGTCATCCTGATGCGCGCCGTGGACCTCTTCTGGCTCACGGCACCCGAGTTTTCGCCGAACGGATTTCACGTCACCTGGCTGGATTTCGCTGCGCTGCTCGGCATCGGCGGCATTTGGCTGGCCTATTTCGCGCGGCAGTTGAAGGGACGGCCGCTCGTGCCGCTGGGCGATCCCCAGTTGGCCGCGGCCATCGAACACCATGAGCGCTGAGCTGCACAAATCGCATCCAGCCGGCAACGGCCCGATCCACGAAAACGTCGCCTTCGATTCGCGCGACGTTAGCTCCCGCAGCGTACTAAAGTTTCTGGTGTCCCTGGGGATTACCATCGCGGCTGCCCTGCTTGTTTGCTGGGGTGTTTTCCGCCTCACCGAATCGCGCATCACGCGCTTGGAGGCCCCGCCGACACCGGTTCGTCAGGGAATCGGCTCGCAATTGCCACCCGAACCACGCCTTCAGGGAGTCCCGGGCCACGCGGCGGACCCACAGCAGGATTTGCGCGACAAGGTGGCGCGCGACCGCGCCGACCTCGATGAGCTCCGTTGGGTGGACGAAAAGACGGGCATTGCCCAGATTCCGATCGACGATGCGATGAAGATCATCGCCGAAAAAGGCCTGCCGGTGCAGCCTGGTCCCCCCGGAGCCCACGCCGCGAAGACCGCGGAGGCAAAAAAGCCGTGAACGCGCGCCCGATCCTCGTCGCCACTGTGCTGCTCGTCGCGTGCGCGTCTGCGCGCGCACAATTGACTCCGGCGTCTGTGCCGCCGAAGAGCTTGCCGCCTGCTTTGCAAAATGTGGGCTTCGACCCGCAGCTCGATGCCCGGCTTCCCCTCGACTTGCCGTTCACCGACGAAACCGCGCGCATCGTCCATCTCGCCAATTACTTTGGTCGCAAACCGGTGGTTCTGGCGTTCGTCTATTACAACTGCCCGATGCTCTGCAACCAGGTCCAAGAAAGCCTGGTCGGTGCGCTGAAGATGATCTCGTTCACAGCGGGCAAAGAGTACGAAGTCATCTTGGTCAGCATCGATCCCCGCGAAACTCCCGACATGGCCGCGGAGAAGAAATTGCGCGCCCTCAGCCGCTATGCGCGTCCCGAATCGTCCTCCGGGTGGCATCTCCTCGTCGGCTCCCCGGAATCTGTCGTCGCGCTCACCCGCGCCGCCAACTTCCGTTACACCTTCGACGAGAGGACGAACCTCTTCGCGCACGCGAGCGGCATCCTGGTGCTCACTCCGCAGGGCCGCATCTCGCGCTACTTCTTCGGGATTGACTATCCACCGCGTGACGTCCGGCTTGGCCTGGTCGAAGCTTCGGCCAACAAGATCGGCACCCCCGCCGACCGTCTCGTCCTGTTCTGTTACCAGTACGACCCGGCCTCGGCGAAGTACAGCGCCACGATTCTTGGCGTCGTCCGCCTGGGCGGACTCGTGACCGTTCTCGCGATCCTGGTCGGCATCGCGCTTCTCCGCCGCCCCGAGCGGCTCGGGGCGCGTGCGGCAGGTTGCAAGGAGGCCGGGTGATCGTGCAGTCGGAACTTCCGCTGTTTCCCGAGCGCGCGTCGAATTTCGCGGGCAACGTCGACGCGCTGTTCTTCTATCTGCTCGTGGTTTCGGTCTTTTTCTCGGCGGTCATCACGCTCGTCATTCTCTACACGTTCCTCAAGTACCGTCGCCGCAAGGAAAAAGAGGTAGGCGCGGCAATCGAAGGCTCCATGCCGCTCGAGACCGCTTGGATGGTCATCCCCTTCCTCCTGGCCATGGTCATGTTCGGCTGGGGAGCCAGCATCTTCATCGACATGCGCCGCCCGCCGCAGGAAACGCTCGACATTTACGTCATCGCTAAACAGTGGATGTGGAAGCTGCAGCAGCCCGACGGCCGCCGCGAAATCAACGAGCTGCACGTGCCCGCGGGCCGCAACGTCCGCCTGATCATGGCCAGCGAAGACGTCATTCACGACTTCTTCGTCCCCGCCTTTCGCGTCAAGATGGATGTCGTTCCCGGTCGTTACACCACGATGTGGTTCCGGCCGACGCGCCCCGGCCGTTACCACTTTTTCTGCTCGCAGTATTGCGGTACGAATCACGCGATTATGGGCGGCTGGGTCACGGTCATGGAGCCCGCCGAGTACGCGGCTTGGCTCAGCGGATCTTCCGGCGAAGCGAACCCTGCCGCTGCGGGCGAGAAGCTCTTCCAGCAGCTCGCCTGCAACACCTGTCACACCGGAACGCCATCGGGACGCGGGCCCTCGCTCAACAGTCTCTTTGGCTCCCGCGTGTTACTCGATAACGGCCAGACGGTCGTTGCCGATGAAGCCTACATCCGCGAGTCCATCTTGAATCCGAAGGCCAAGATTGTGGGTGGCTATCAGCCCCTGATGCCCACCTTCCAGGGTCAGGTGACCGAAGAACAGATTCTCAACCTGATTGCATACATCAAGTCCCTGCAAGCGCCGGCTGGCGCTGCGACTCCGCCGCAAACGGAAAAGGCGAGACCATGAGTTCTCGTGCCCCATCGCCGACGGTCACGCTGCCTCGTGAAAACTACCTCAACGCGAAGTACGGCATTCGCTCCTGGCTGTTGACCACCGACCACAAGCGCATCGCCCTGCTCTATCTCGCTTCGGTCACGTTTTACTTCTTCATCGGCGGCGTCTTCGCAGTCATGATTCGGCTGCACCTGCTTACCCCGCAGGGCTACCTCGTCTCGCCCGAGACCTACAACAGGCTCTTCACCATGCACGGCGTGATTATGATCTTTTTCTTCCTCATCCCGTCCATTCCTGCGGTGCTGGGCAATTTCCTGATCCCGCTGATGATCGGCGCTAAGGACGTGGTCTTCCCAAAACTCAATCTGTTGAGCTGGTACCTCTATAACCTCGGCGCGCTGCTCACGCTCTTTTCCGTCATCAACGGCGGTATCGACACGGGCTGGACGTTTTACGTGCCTTACAGCAGTCTCTACTCAAATTCCTCGGTCGCACCGGCGGTTATGGGCATCTTCATCAACGGATTCTCCTCCATCCTCACCGGACTCAATTTCATCGTCACGATCCACACCATGCGTGCGCCGGGCATGACCTGGTTCCGCCTGCCGCTCTTCGTCTGGACGCACTATGCCACCAGCATCATTTTTGTCCTTGGCACGCCTGTTATCGCCATCACGCTGCTGCTCGTCGGGCTCGAGCGCCTTTTCCACCTCGGATTCTTCAATCCGCAGCTTGGCGGCGACCCGCTGCTCTTCCAGCACCTCTTCTGGTTCTACTCTCACCCGGCTGTTTACATCATGGTGCTGCCCGGGATGGGCGTGGTCAGCGAGATCATCCCCACGTTCGCGCGAAAGAAGCTTTTCGGCTATCACTTCGTCGCGGCCGCGAGTCTGGCCATCGCCGTCTTCGGATTTCTCGTCTGGGCGCATCACATGTTCGTCGCCGGACAGTCCGTCTACGCCGCTCTGGCCTTTTCCCTGCTCAGCTTTCTCGTGGCCATCCCTTCGGCCGTCAAGGTCTTCAACTGGCTCGCCACGTTGTGGGGCGGCTCGGTTTCCTACGATACCCCGATGCTGTACGCTCTCGGCTTTATCGGCCTGTTCGTCATCGGCGGCCTCACGGGACTTTTCCTTGCCAGCCTCGGGGTGGACGTGCACGTCCACGACACCTACTTTATCGTCGCCCACTTTCACTACATCATGGTGGGCGGCGCTGTCATGGCTTACGTCGGCGCCCTGCACTACTGGTGGCCGAAGATGAGTGGCCGCCTCTATCCCGAAAGCCTCGCCCGTCTCTCCGCGATCATTCTGTTCATCGGGTTCAATCTGACGTTCTTCCCGCAATTCATCCTGGGGTATCTCGGCATGCCTCGCCGCTACCACACCTATCCGCCCGAGTTCCAGGTGCTGAATGTGCTGTCCACGGCAGGCGCGTCGATCCTTGCGGTCGGATACCTGATGCCGATGCTGTACCTGATCTGGTCGATGCGCTATGGCCCCGTCGCTGGCCGCAATCCCTGGCCTGCCACGGGTCTTGAGTGGGTCACCGACTCGCCGCCGCCGACCGAGAATTTTGAGAAGACTCCCGAGGTGACTTGGGAGCCTTACGACTTCCATAACCGGCCCGATCTCGGACTTGCGGCGCCGGGAGCGCCCGCGCCGGCTTCCGCCGGGGACGATTGATCCCAGAGGAGCGCGACGTGCATCGCACCGGAGAACTCTACGGACAATTTCAGACCCTCGATCAGCAGCGCGATGCGTCTTCGCTCGGCATGTGGGTCTTTCTCATTACCGAGGTCATGTTCTTCGGCGGACTCTTCCTCACCTACACCATCAATCGATCGCTCTATCCGGCCGCTTTCGGTGAAGCCAGCCGCCAGCTCGATGTCAGGCTTGGCGGCTTCAACACTGCCGTCCTCATCACCAGCAGCCTCACCATGGCGATGGCAGTCTGGGCCTCCCAGACCGGCAAGAAAAAGCAGCTCATTCTGTTTCTGTCCGCCACGCTCTTTCTGGGCTGCGTCTTCCTCGGCGTCAAGTACATCGAATACGCCGAGAAGTTCCACCATCACCTCGTCCCCGGTCCGGGCTTCCAGTTTCCCGGCGACGTCGGCGCCCGCGCCCACGCGCAGCTCTTCTTCTCGCTCTATTTCGGCATGACCGGCCTGCACGCCCTGCACATGATCGTGGGCGTGGGCCTGCTTGCTTGGCTCCTGCGCCAGGCGGTTCGGGGCCGCTTCACGCCCGAATACAATTCGCCGGTCGAAATCTGCGGCCTGTACTGGCACTTTGTCGATATTGTCTGGATTTATTTGTTCCCGCTGCTCTATCTGATTAATTTGCACAGGTAGGAGGAGACCCGAGTGTCTGAGCACATTGTCCCGCGCACGACGTACGTGATCGTCGGCAGCACGCTTCTCCTCTTCACCTTGATCACCTACGAGGCGGCCAAGCTCGATTTGAACCACATCTTCCCCGGCTTGAACGTGATTGTCGCCCTCAGCATCGCCACCTTCAAGGCCACCCTCGTCGTCCTCTACTTCATGCACGCCCGCTACAGCCCGCAGCGCACCCAGCTCGTCATCATCTCCGGCGTGTTCTGGCTTGCCCTCCTGCTCAGCCTCACCCTGAGCGACTACCTCACCCGCTCCTGGCTCCCTGGCTAACGGTCTGCCTCTCTGTGGCGACGACCTCAGGCCGCATCCGGATGCACACACGGCCCGAGTCGGCGCTTGGCGGATTGGGCAGACGGCCTTTCTTTCGACTTGAGCCAATCGGAAGTGAGGGTATATTCGCGACGTAAGGTTAATTGTCCCAGCTCAGAGACGAACTCATGGAGCACGGGCAGGGATCGCCTGCGCGCATTCATGAGGGAACCACGACAGCGCCTCACGGCGGGAGTGCGCCTGTGAGCAGGCTGTCTCGGAGAGGGGAGAAGATGCCGTGAAATCACTTTCTGCTGTAGCCCTCCTCGTTTTTGCTGTGATCGCAGTCGCCACGCAGCCGACAGAAGCCCCGGCGGGCTTCGACAACAAGAGCAACGGCGTGGCGGACGACGCCACCCACCAAGCCGACCAGGCAAAGTTCGACGAGACGGAAGATGTGGCCAGCGGATTGGGACCGCTCTACAACGCGCAGTCCTGCCGCGAATGCCACCAGAATCCGACGTCGGGCGGCGGGAGCCAGGTGATGGAGGTGCGCGTGGGGCATAGAGGGCCGGACGGACATTTTCGCAACCCGGAGATTCCAATTGCCCACGGAGCAGAAACCATCACCGGCCGGTCTCTTGTGAACCTTCGCGCGATCTGTCCGAATGCGACTTTCCCCGCAACCGAGATCCAGGAACGAGTGCCTGAGAGCGAGACGATTCGGACGACGCGCATTTCCCTCGGATTGCTGGGTGATGGATTCGTCGAGGCGGTTGCCGATCAAACTCTCCTCGATCTGGCTCGCCAACAGTGCAAGTCATCGCACGGGAAGATTTGCGGGCAGGCGCTCTATGTGCCGATCGTGGAGGCGCCGGGGCAGACGGGAGTGGGACGATTCGGCTGGAAAGACCAGCAGGCCAGCCTGCTTTCGTTTTCCGGCGACGCCTACCTGAATGAGATGGGAATCACCAACCGTCTGTTTCCTGACGAGGTGACCAAGCTGTGCAACACCGTCTCCGAGCCGAACGACAAGCCCGATGCGGATGGACTCTCCGATGTGGACCGCTTTGCGCGATTCGTGCGAGCGACGAAGGCGCCTGCGCGGGATGCGCAGCTTGCGGCGACCCCCGGGGCGAAGAGGGGTGCTGACCTGTTCGAAAAGACCGGCTGCGCGACCTGCCATGTCGCGACCCTGACCACGGCGCCCACCGGAACGAAGATCAACGGCGGGACCTTTACGATTCCGCCCGCGCTCGGCGGCGTCACGTTTCATCCCTATGGCGATTTCCTGCTCCACGACGTGGGAACCGGCGATGGCATCGTTATGGCTATGCAGGAGCACTACGGCCGCAACATGTATCAGATCTCCTGGAAGAACCTTTCGATAGAGAGTTTTGGAAACACCCAGAACAAGCTTCGAACCGCGCCGCTGTGGGGCGTCCGCCTTCGACCGCAGCTCATGCACGATGGATTGTCGCTGACCTTCCGTGACGCCATTCTGCGGCACCGCGGGGAGGCGGCTGATGTGACCAAGCGATTTGGGAAACTGAAGAAGGGTGAGCAGGAAGCCATTCTCGAATTCCTGAAGTCCTTGTGAACTCCAGCTCTCGTCTGTGCTCAGGCCGAGGGAGATGAGTCTCTGTCTAGCGCAGGGTAAGAAGAGTAAGAAAGGCTTGGATTAGGCCAGCCGCTGCGCGAGGTGGGGCAGGCAGCTAAGGTTGGTCCTGCTTGATCTCGGTGGCCGTTCCGATCTTCACCGTCGCGCCGAACCGCTTGTAGTTCTCGTAGCGCACGGTCATGCGGATGCGCACGCTGCCGGTGCTGAAACGGAGTGTATCGTCCGCTCGCGTATAGGTCGGAAACCAGTAGTGGCCCTCGATGTTCTCGCGGTAGGTCACAAAGCGGGGGAAGACGTTTTCGTTGCCTTTCTTGATGATGTCCGGGACGGCTTTTCCGTCGGTCTTAACGATCTCGAGGTCCGTGTCGTCCACCCAGACGCGCCCTTGAAAATAGCGCTGGTTCTTCTCGATCCGTTTCGGCGCTACCTCGAACACGTAGGTGTTTAGCTCGTCCACTCTCTGATGGCCCACATACCGGATGTCGTACTTCGGCAGCTCTTCGCTTGTGAGCACGAACGGCTGCACGTGCTCGAGGTCGTCGAGATCCTGCGGTGAGAGCGAAATGCGCTTGAGCGTGGGCGGAGGCGCATAGACGATCTTCTCGTAGCGTTTCCCCGCAGGCGTGAAGACGACATCGCTTGTCATCCGGTACTCGCCGTCCGGCTGCCCGTCGAAGTCAATCGTCTGAATGACAAACGTCTGCGTGTAGGTGTAGTTGTCGCGCTCCCGTTTGAACTCCGCCTCGCGCGCGGCAAACCGCGCGACGATCTGCTCTGCGGGAATGGCCGGCGCCTCGGCTGAGATCTCCGAAGAGGTGCGCCTGCCCGCTGCAGCCTTCGCGACTGGCACCGGTCGCGCGGATGCATCCGGCGCGTCCGTCCGCGGTGCCGCTGCTGGAGCTGGCGGCGTAATCGGCCCCTTCCTCTCCTGTGCCGCAAGCGGAAGCGCAAGAAACGCCGCGCCAAGCAGCATCGCGACCTTTACGCGAAGAACCTCGGCGATTTGTTCTGCGAGCACATCGCTCTCCTTTCCTATTGGAGCGCATGCGCGGCACTGAGGTTGCATTCCCCGGAGCTGCGCGACTTGCCCGAGTCGCCTTGATCTAGCTCACACACATCCTAGAATGACTGTAGAAATCTAAGGCCTGGGAAGAATAACGTCAGCCCGGCTCTCGGGGTGGGCCAGCGATTGCCCAACCGCCTCGCGCATCTGGCGAGCCTGGCCGCTGTACACGCCGTTGGGCTCGA